>Ga0208589_1000035_pt1 | contig 67975 bp, 44 predicted proteins | sample NGESurshal092012_2_FD_184486 | JGI IMG/M metagenome (GOLD analysis project Ga0208589, IMG submission 184486) | Arctic peat soil microbial communities from Barrow, Alaska - NGEE Surface sample F53-2 shallow-092012 (SPAdes) | ecosystem: Environmental > Terrestrial > Soil > Wetlands > Peat ...
CGTGTGAATCTGTGTTCATCTGTGGCTAAAAATTCTTCCCTCAATTCCCATTCAACCGCGCCCGAATAAAATCCGCCCGCGCGGCTCGTCGGATATCCCCATCCATTCGTTTCCCCAGAATCTTCTGCAAATGCGCCGGCCGCGTCAGCAAAAACAGCTCGTTGATCTTGTTGATGTCCACATCTTTCACACGCCCAAGATTCACGCCCATGCGAACGTGGCTGAGGAGGAAGAGTGTCTCTTCGCTCTTGAGCAACCTCGCCGAGCGCAAAATCCCCAGCGCCCGGCAGACCGTGTCATCCAGAGCCACCGTCTTTTCGGAGATCAAAGCCCGCCGGGCGTGTTGCTCGAAGTCGATGATCTTCGGGATCACCTGGCGGCGGAACTCGCTGATGATCTCTTCCTCGGCACGGCCGAGCGTGGTCTGATTGGAGATCTGATAAAAATCGCCGGTGGCTTCAGTGCCTTCGCCATACAGGCCGCGGACGGCTAGTTTCATATCTCGCGCGGCCCGATACACTTTTTCGATCTCGCCGGTCAGTTTCAATGCGGGGAGGTGGAGCATCACGCTCACGCGGATGCCGGTGCCGACGTTGGTGGGGCAGGCGGTTAAATAGCCAAAACGCGGGTGGAAGGAAAAATCCAGGCTCGATTCGAGGCGGTCGTCGATGCCGGTGATTTCCTGCCAGGCTTCTTCGAGTTGGAGGCCGCTGCGCATGACCTGGATGCGGAGGTGGTCTTCCTCGTTGGCCATGATGGAAACGCTCTCGTTTTCGCCGATGGCTACGCCCCGGGCGCCCTCGGCGTCCTTGTGCTGTTTGCTGATGAGATGGCGCTCGACCAATAGCTGGCGATCCAGGTCGGGGGCTTGTTCGAGATCGACGTAGAGCAGCCGCGGGGCGACATTGGCGGCGAAGATGGCGCCGCGAATTTTTGTTTCAAGGGCCTGGCGCTGAGAGCGGGTGCAGCGGGCCAGGAATGGGAAGCCGCCGACGTTGCGGGCCAGTCTCACGCGCGAGGAGATGACGATATCGCTCAGCGGCCCGCTTCCGCGGAGCCATTCGCCGGCGTGGGTGGTGAGGTCGTTGAGCTTCATGCTCCTTCCGCTTCCTTGATCTGGTCGCGCAATTTCGCGGCCCGTTCGTAATCCTCGGTTTCAACGGCCTTGGCCAGCTCCCGGCGCAGGCGGGCGAGATCAACCTGTTTACGAGCCGACGCATCCTGTGCCCCGCCGCTGGTGCTGCGCCGCAGGGGTGTTTTGCCGACGTGATGGGTTCCGTTGTCGTGGGCCCGTTGCATGAGGGGGCTGAGTTCCTTGTCGAATGCGGTGTAATCGTGCTCGCAGCCGAGCAAGCCGCTCTGGCGGAACTCCGACCAGGTGATGCCGCAGTGCTCGCAGACGGCAGTGCCTTCTTTTTGAAGGCCGCTGTGTGCGAGGACGAAATTGGTCAACAGTTCATTGATCGGAGCATGGGTCTTGGGAACCAAGGCGTCGTTCTGCGTGGCGCATTGCTCACACAGATGCTTGACGATCTGCTTCCCCGCCTGGATTTCCGTCAAATGGACCGTGGCCGGCTTATTGCAACGTTCGCATTTCATAAGATGGATTACTCTGGCTAATGGTATTTCGGGGATGGGGCCGGGTCAATTCGGTCTCATGGAATTCGGGGCGGCCTCGGGCCGCCAGCTTGAAGTTTTCAGTGTTCAGTTTTCAGCTAATGCGAGAAATGCTGCCGCCTTTAGTTGAAAACTGAACACTGAAAACTTCAAACTGGACGTTTTCGTTAAATACGCACAACCGCCGAATTCTCCGGCGTTTCCCAGACTTCCACCACCTCCAATCGCACGCCGGGCGGTAGGTGCAGCTTTTCAGCGATGTGAAGGGCGACATTCTCGGCCGATGGGTTGCGCTCGGCGAAGACGGCCACGTCATTCAGACGCCGGTTGCGCAGCGGCGACAGAATCGGCTCCAGCAATCGCTCCAATTCGTGAAAATCCATGACCACGCCAATGGAATCGAGTTCCGGTCGCCCGGCGGTGACCTTCACGATCCATTGGTGATGATGAAGCTCCTCCAGCGAGCCGTCATATAGGCGGAGCTGATGGGAAGCGTGGAAATGAACGGTGGTGGTGATGGAGTACGGCATAATTAATAGTTTGAAGTTTTCAGTTTTCAGCCAAGGACGACAATCCCAAGCTGAAAACTGAACACTGAAAACTTCAAACTCTCTTAAAGCCTAGCAACTTCCGTCTCAGCTTAGTACCTTCTATCCCGATGCGACGATACTTCCCAGACCTGCCTGAATTCACCGCGACGGCGAAAACCGCGCGGCTGATCCCGGTTTATCGCCAGCTTCTGGCGGATCGCATTACGCCTGTCGGAGCGCTCCACGCACTTGGCAGCGAGCAACATGCGTTTTTGCTCGAAAGCGTTGTGGGCGGCGAAAACGTCGCACGCTTTAGTTTCATTGCCGCCGCTCCCAAACTGGTTTATCAGGTCAGCCAGGGCAAGGCGGTTATCACCGAAACCGGCAAGCCGACGCGGTCGTTTACCACCACCGATCCGCTGGCGGATCTCGCCCGGCTTTTGCCCGAGGGAAAATGTCATCGCAACCGCGATCTGCCTGCCTTCACGGGCGGACTCGTCGGCTACGCGGGGTATGACACCATCCGCTATTACGAAGGCGAAAAACTTTCCAAGCCGCCGGAAGATGATCGCGGGCTGCCGGACCTCCTGTTCGGATTATATGGCGAGCTGGTCGTTTTTGATCATGTGGATAAGACCATCAAGGTGATCGCCAATGCCGAGGTGGGCGATTCGCCGGAAAAGGCGTACGCCGATGCGTGCGGGCGGATCGACGCCATGGTGGATCGGCTGTCGAAGCCGGTAACGCTGGACCTCGGCGAGATCAACCCGCGCGGGCCGCTGGAACTGAAATTCACCAGCAACTTCACGCGCGAGCAGTTTGAGAACGCGATCACGGCCGGCAAGGAATACATCAAGGCGGGCGATATCTTTCAGTTCGTGCCAAGCCAGCGGTTGCGGGTGCGCAGCGCGGCCCGGCCGCTGGATGTGTATCGGGCGCTGCGGGTGGTGAATCCGTCGCCGTTCATGTTTTATTTGAAAAGCCCCGCGTGCACGCTAATCGGCTCAAGCCCGGAGATTCTCTGCCGCGTGCAGGGCGGGAAGGTGACGAGCCGCCCGCTGGCGGGGACGCGGCAGCGCGGCGCCACGCCGGAAGAAGACGCGGCTCTGGAGAAGGAACTCCTGGCCGACCCGAAGGAGCGGGCGGAGCACATCATGCTGGTCGATCTTCATCGCAACGATGTCGGGCGAGTCTCCAAGCCGGGCACGGTGATCGTGAGCGATGTGATGACGGTGGAGCGCTACAGCCATGTGATGCACATCACGACGAATGTCACCGGCACGCTCTCCGATGGGCTGACGTCGCTCGACGCGCTGCGGACGAGTTTGCCGGTGGGGACGGTCAGCGGCGCGCCGAAGATCAGGGCGATGCAGATCATCGACGAACTGGAGCCGACGCGCCGCGGGCCGTATGGCGGAGCCGTCGGCTATCTCGATCTGGCCGGCGACATGGACACCTGCATCGCGCTGCGCACGATTGTCTGGCGCGAAGGCGTTTACGACGTGCAGGCCGGCGCGGGAATCGTCGCCGACAGCGTTCCGGCTTCGGAGTACGAAGAGACGATGGCCAAGGCCAAGGCGATGCTGAAGGCGGTGGAGATCGCGGAGAAGGGATTTTAGTCGATCTTTCTCAATCCTTTCCTCTTAGACTTGCAACAGAAGTTTGAAGTGTTCAGTGTTCAGTGTTCAGTTTTCAGCTAAGACAGGCCGGATTTCGAGCGAATTATTCATCGCCCGCGATGGTGTACCATCGCTGGAGACGCAGAGGGGAAATTAGCCACAGATAAAAATCAGATAAAAATACGGATGAAATTCAAATTTCAAATTCTTATCTGTGTGCATCTGATTTTCATCTGTGGCCAAAACTCTTCTCCGCGATCTCTGCGTCTCTAGCGTACTCGCGGGCGGTGATTCTTGAATTTTCCGGGTTAGCTGAGCACTGAAACTGAACACTTCAAACTGCGAATCAAATTAGAAGCAGGATTAAGAATAGGAGTCTGGGCTACTCCGCCCGCACAATTTCAAACCCTTCCGCCTCATCTCCCAGCGGCGATTTCCGTACTTCCGGCACCACTCGCTTCAGCGACAGTGATTTGCCGCGCGGGCCGGCGATGCTGACCAGCCGCGCCCCGGGGCCGACGATGATGCTGCCCAGCGCCTGATCCCCCGTGGTCTGGCGGAAGACACACGGCCCGACAACCCGGCGGACCTTGCCGCCAAAAAAGGCCTGCGGGTAGATGTGGACCCAGCATCCCTCGTTGGGCTTGGAGATAACGCGCTGCCGACTGCGTGAAGTCCGGGGACGCGGTTTTTGGATGGCCATAAACATTTGCGCTCCTTCCATGATGCGAAAGCCACTCGATGGGCAGACCCTTGAGCGGGGTCTGACCGAGTTTTAATATCAACCGTTGGCCAACGTGGCCCGCGGTTTTTCAATGCGGTATAGTTAAGGATGTAAATGCGGGGGCGACAATTTCCCTGAACCGGGGTACGCCGGTTCAGGGGAGGCAATAGGCACAATGCAAAAGCTCCGTCCGTCCGACTCCCAATCCAGCGCGAAGAGCAAGCGCGCCAAAACATCCGACGACGACCGTGAGCGGTTGGCGGAAGTCTGCCGACTGTGGGGGGATCAACTCTCAGGCAAGAAATTCCGCGGAAAATCCGGTGCTCCGGCGCTGGCCGCCACCACCACCGCCGCCACCGCGGCGTCCGCGCCGGCCAATCCCCCCAATCAGGGGGATACGCCCCGGCTGGCGTCCGTGCTGGCGTCCGTGGCGGTGTCCGTGCCAGTGTCCGTGGCAGGGAACTCGCCGCTGCCCAGACTCGCCCCGCGCCTGTTGCGGACGCTGGAATGTCTTCTCGCCGGCGACGGCGAAAAACAGATCGCCAAAAATCTCAAGCTCAGCCGCCACACCGTGCATGATTATGTGAAAGGGGTTTACCGGCGATTTAATGTGAACAGCCGCGCCGAACTGCTGGCGCTTTGGATAAAGAAGTCCGGCGGCGCCGAAGATAACGCGCGATGACGGGCACGTCCGTTAATATTTTTGCACTTTCATTCCTTCACCTCTCCCAGTTTGACATCCAGCGCCCCCGCCGGGGCGTAATCTTCGCTGGATTCGTTTGCCCGATTTCATCCATGGGATAGAGTGTGGGCGTCAGTGCAATGTCTCACTGAAAAGGCAACCGGCGCATTCGCGTGCGGCTTCCTTTTCCTCTCCTGCCCCAGATGTTCGGCCTTGTGTTGGGAAACGGTTGCTCAATTGGATTTGCAGAATCGCGCCCGGTATCGGTGCGCGCCCGGATGCCCGCATGCGTGGCGGCGGACGGGTTGGAATGATTTGTTGGATTTGGAGAAATGTATATGCGAATTGTGACAAAGAAGCTTTTCTGTTTCCTGGCTCTGGCCGCGGCCTGCATGACGCCGTCGCTGGTGAAAGCCGACACCATCTCGGCCACTCTCACCGGACTCTCACCCTACACGTTCGGCAGCGTCTATCTACAAGGCGCTGGCTCGCTCAACGGCGGCGTGGGTAATATTCTCTGGCAGGGCGCCAATGTTAATCCCGCTCCGTTCAACGGCGCGTTCAACACCTATTGCATCGACCTGATCCAGGACATTGGCTTCGGTGGAAACTATACCTTCACCACCGCGGCGCTGGCCGGCGCCCCCAAGAGCGGCGCGTATCCCGGCGGAACGCCCGCCAACGGCATGGGCAGTTCCAAGGCCACCGAAATTGAAACCCTGTTCGGCATGCACCTGTCCGACACGCAGGGCGATTCCCCCAGCGCCAACATCGACCGCGAGGCTTTCCAGTTGGCGATCTGGAACGTCATCTACGACACCGACACCTCCGTCTCCGACGGCAGCGGCACGTTCTACGCCATCAGCAACAGCGGCCTGGACGCCTCGGCGATTGGCGCCGCCAACGGTTACCTGACGGATATTTCCAACTCGTCGAACCAGTCGCAGTATGCGGTCAACGATCTGGTCGCCCTGATCGGCCAAAACGGCGCTCAGGACCAGGTGGCGGTGAATCCGCTGGGTCCGACGCCGACGCACGATCCGCTGCCGGCTCCGCTTCCCGCGGCCGCCCCGGTTGGACTTCTGGCGATGGCCGCGGGTGCTTTTGCCAAGTGGCGCCAACGCCGATTGATGGATTAATTCCACGGAAACTATTTGTCTCCTCCCCCCAGCCCGGCGCCATCCCTCGCCGGGCTTTTTTATGCGCGCTTTGGTCAGACTCTACTTAATCTTCCCCCTCCTCTGGTACGCCGGGGGAGGAAGCAGGAAGTTTCTCACAGCAGCGGCGACAACATGCTGATCGCCCCATCGGCGTAGCGCTTGATCGTCGAGCGGCGCAGCCACTCCTCTAACTTCAGTTCCTTTGATTGCTCCAGATAGCGCAACTGGATCGCGCGCATGCGATTGGTGACTTCCGATCCGTAAAGCAGCAGGCTCAATTCGTAATTCAAATTAAAACTCCGCACGTCCAGATTCGCCGAGCCGTACAGCACGAACGCATCATCCACCGTCGTCGTCTTTGAATGCAGAATCCCCGGCTCGAACAGAAAAATCTTCACGCCCGCGTGCATGAGCGTCTCAAAATGCGCCCGCCCGGCGGCGGCGGTAAACATGTGGTCGGGATGCATCGGCAGGATCAATTTCACTTCCACGCCCTGATCGGCGGCCATCATCAGGGACACCAGCGTCGGCTCGTCCGGCACGAAATACGGCGTGGTCAGGATCAATTGCCGCCGCGCCGATTGAATCGCCGCCAGCAATACCCGCCGGTAGGTTTCGCCGGGGAAACTGGGTCCGGTCGGGACGGCCTGCATGGGGATTCCGTTTTCTGCGACCGGCGGCGGCTCTTCCAGGCGCTGAAGTTTCTGGCCGGTTTCCAGCGCCCAGTCCTCGCAGAAGACGCCGTCGAGTTCCGCGACGATCGGCCCGGTTAATTTCCCCGTCACGTCAAACCACTGCCCGCATTTCCCGTCGTAGTCGGCGTTGACTAGATTTTGACTGCCGGCGAGGGCGACTTGGCCGTCGATTATCGCCAGCTTGCGATGGTTGCGCAGGTCCATGCGCGAAAATCCGCGGCGCAGTGTCGCCACCCGTTGCGCGGCCGCCACTTCGACCTGCGCCGCCTGCAAGCGCGCCGCCGGCCCGTCACTTCCGAAAAATGAACGCGAACCTACCGCATCCACCAGCACGCGGCACTTCACTCCGCGCATCGCCGCGCGCATCAGGGCCGCCGTTACTTTCTCGCCCGTCTTATCGCAGGCGTAGATGTAATAGAGCAGGTGAACTTGTGAACGCCCCGCGTCGATCGCGGCGCAAAGCTGGTTCACCATGTCATTTGAGTCGGCGAGGAATTCAATTGCATTTCCGTCGCGAATCGGCAGGCCGCTGATCTTCTCCGCCTCCTGCGCCATGGGATGATAAATTTCCGCCAGTTGCGGCGGTGGAATCGAAACGCCGCCGCGCCGGCGGAATTGCTCGATGATCTGCCGATGAAGTTCGGCCCTGCGCGGGTCAATGCGGGTTTCACCGACCAGCATGTAAAGTGTGAAGCCGATGTAGGGATGCAGGAAGACGATGCCCAGCCACGCCCAGGCCGCCCCCGGCGCAAAGCGCCGCCCGAGCACGACCGGCACCATCGCCGCACGGACGAGCCAGCCTCCAATCGTGTACAGGATCAACCAGGACATGAACCGACGCTCCTATTTCTTCGTCGCCGCGATGACGCGGTCGCGGCCGGCGTAGTCCTTGAAAATCTGCCCGTCCTTCAGCGATGAATGATCGGCCAGCGCCGCCAATGCGGCAGGCCCCTGATCAAACGCGATCTCTGAAAGCACCTGCCCCTCTTCGACGAGATGTTTTGCGGCATCGGCCCAGATGCGATTCAGCACGCTCAGCCCGTCGGCTCCGCCATCGAGCGCGAGTAGCGGCTCGTATTCGCGCACGCTTTTCTCCAGCGTTGCGATCTGCTCACTGAGAATATACGGCGGATTGGCCAGGATTAAATGATACGGCCCGGCATCCGGCCCGCCGGCGCGGCCATCGCATTTGGCGGGATCCTCCTTTGTCCCCTCTCCCGGTACTCTGGGAGACGGACAGGGTGAGGGCCGTTTTTCATTTGCCGATGCCGTTCCGTCCGCTTGAAAACCCTCACCCCTACCCTCTCCCGGAGTACCGGGAGAGGGGGAAATGCCCAACGCGATGGCCCTGTGCCCGCCGGCTGGGTTGACGGTCAGCGCGGCATACAGATCGCCTTCCAGGCAGACGACGCGCTCGGCGAGGTTCAACTTCTGAATATTCCGCTGCGCCACCGCAATCGCCGCCGAACTGATATCCACGGCCACGACGCCGGACGTTTTAAGGTTGGCCGCGATGGCCGCGGCGACGCAGCCGCTGCCGGTACACAGATCAAGAACGCGCGGATTGGCCCAGTCGGGCTTCGAGCGTGCGATGCGGATGGCCTGTTCGACGAGCACTTCGGTATCGGGCCGCGGGATCAGCACGTCGCGGGTGATGTCCAGTTCGAGATTGAAGAAGTGTGCCCGCCCGGTGAGGTACGCCACCGGCTCCTGCTCACCGGCCCGGCGCACCAATTCGCGGAAAGCCGCCAGCGCGGCGGGATCGAGCACGCGGTCGATATCCATGTAGAGCTTGATGCGGGGAATAGTCAGGACATGGGCGAGAAGCAATTCGGCGTTGAGCCTGGCGGGTTCGACGCCTTTGCGCGTAAAAAATGGCGCGGTCCATTCCAGCAGCTTCCGAACCGTCCATGCGCCATCACTCACGGCTGCGATTGTAACGGAGCCGCCGTGGATGGCCACACTATGGCCGCCCGAATGCGGACGCCCTGATCGTGCCTGCGCCGATTGTGCCCGGCCCGATTTGCAGCAATCGCGCCGTGCCGCCGCGCACATCGGCCTGCTCGACCGATTTCGCCTGCAAAGCACGCTGAATCGAATCGGCCGCACCGGCGCCGCGTCGGGGCTTGAACGCCGCCGCCAGCCAGAAGCGCTGGTCGGCGATTTGGTCCGGCCGCGTGATGTTCAGCACGATCTTCCCCGGCGCGTCGGGCCAGGCGAGCAGAAAATCCTCGCCCATTCCCTCGGCGACGTATATCGGCTCATCCGCCTGCCGATGAGACTTGAGATAGGCGATCACATCACGCGAATCGCCGTTGATTCGGGGAACCGCCAACGCGAAAAGATCGAACGCCATCGCGGCGATCACGATCGCAACGCCTGCGCAGGTGAGATGCCGATTCCAAATAAATATCGCGCTGAGTCCCGCGCCGGCGAGCATCATTTCAAATGGCAGGAGAAACAGCGTCACGCGCCCGCCGCCGAGGGGGTATTCGTGTGCCGCCGCGGCGATGAATGTCAGCACAAACGGCAGCACCACCGCGAAATATTTCCATCGCGGCAATTCGCGGCGCAGGGCGAAAGCTCCCAGTATCGCCGGCAGAAGCAGTACGCCGCCGATTGGCAGACGCTCGGTGTAAAGAGAAAGTTCCCAGACGCGCGCCGCCAACCACGCCGGCAGCATGAGCGGCGAAGACCAATCGACCATCCGGTCGCTCCAGAAATGGTCGAGCATGGGAACATGCTGGGGGCGGATGCAGAAATGCCAGACGAGAAGGAATGAGACGAGGGGCGCGAGATTTAGAATTGCATAGCGTGCCAGGAAGGTATTCCCCCTCGCCCGGTACGCCGGGAGAGGGTTGGGGTGAGGGTCTTCACTTCGCGTCGCATCTGGGAACGAAGAAGAAATGCCCCTCACCCTGGCCCTCTCCCAGAGTACCGGGAGAGGGGATAAGAAAGACAGAAAAATCGCCAGACTCACCGCCGCGAATGCGAAGACCGCCGCATAGGAAAACCAGAACACCACCGTCGCTACGACAGCAGCACGCTTCAGTCGTTTGAGCGCAGGTGTTTCATCCCCGCGCCCGCTGGCATACAAAATCAACAATACCGCCAGCACATCCCCGCTGTATGGCTTCACGTTGCACGACTCAAAAAGAAAGTTGTCGCTCAACACGAACAGCGCCGTCGCCCACAGCGTTGCCGGGCGGCCAATTGTCCTTCGGCTGACCAGCACAAACAGCGGCATCGACGCAGCTCCGCACAAAAACGGCGGCAATCGCGTCACATATGGCGAAACGCCAAAGCCAGAAACCAGGCCCTTGAGGACCAGCAGAAACAGCGGCGGCGCCGCCTGCGCCAGCGGGACGGCATCGAGCGGGCCGAAGGCCAGTTGCGACGGGCTTTTATGAATGATGTTGAGGAGCAGGGCCGATTCGTCCTGCCAATAGGAGACGCACCAGAGATACTGGCCCGTGAGGAATACGATCCCGGCGATGACGAACCATCTGGCGCGCACGCGATCAGGCTAACAGAAAAGACCGCCGGATTGTTATCCGGCGGCTTCTTAAAAAAGGATCGTCAAAGGGTGGATTAGTGCGCGGCGGTGGTCGCCAGTTCGGCCCCGCCGGTGGTCTCTTCGTCCTTCTTGCCGACCTTGCGCTTGTCCGCGAGGCGAACCGCCTTGCCCACGCGCTTGCGCAGGTAGAACAGCTTGGCTCGGCGCGACTCGGTTGAGCGCTTCACGACGACCTTGCTGATGTACGGCGAATGCTTCGGGAAAATGCGTTCGACGCCTTCGTTGTTGACAATGCGCCTGACCGTGAAGGTTTCGTTGATCCCGCTCCCCTTGATCATGATGACGGTGCCGGTGAAGGTCTGGATGCGCTCTTTTTCGCCTTCAACGATGCGTGTGGCCACGTCTACGGTATCGCCCACCTCAAAAGTCGGGACATTTTCCGTCTTCAAGTGCTTGGCTTCGATTGCTTCAATGATCGCGTTACGCATGGCCAACTCCGTTTCATTCGCTGGGCAACCCCTCCACCGGCATACCTTACATTCGGCTGGGCGATTGCTCGTTTATGGATTCTGTATATCGGCTTTCGACGCCTGGCTCTGTTGCCAGAGATCGGGCCTTCTCTCTTTCGTGCGTTCTTCACGCTGCTGATGGCGCCACTGGGCGATGCTCTTGTGATCGCCGCTCAGCAACACCGGCGGGACTTCCATGTCTCTGAACTGCCGCGGCCGCGTGTATTGCGGATACTCCAGCAATCCGTCGGACTCGCGGAAACTCTCGTCGTCGGCGCCGTCCTCGGCGCCAATGGCGCCCGGCAGCACCCGCACAACCGCGTCGATGATCACCATCGCCGCCAGCTCGCCGCCGCTGAGCACATAATCACCGATGCTCAATTCAAGCGGCTTAAGGCCCAGCGAAATCCGTTCGTCGAACCCTTCGTAATGTCCCGCGATCAGGAGCAGCCGTTTTTCGGCCGCCAGTTCGCGGACCACACTCTGATCGAATCGTCTGCCGCCCGGAGTCAATAGTATGCGTCTGGGCGGCTGGGCGTCCTGTTTTTCAATATGTTCGACGGCCGCGAAGACCACCGGGGCGATCATCACCATCCCAGGGCCGCCGCCGAACGGCTTGTCGTCTACTGATTTATGCGCATCCGTCGCGAAATCGCGCAGATTGGTCAGGTGATAGCTGACCAGTCCCTTTTCGGCCGCCCGCTTGGGAATGCTCGTACCCAGAATAGGGGCAAACATCTCCGGAAAGAGCGTGAGAACGTCGATCCGCACAGGCGGCCTCGCTGGGGCGGCCTCGCTGGGGCGGCCTCGCTCATGCGAGCGATACGGCAAACCGCGCCGCGTCGCCCGGAGCGCGCGGCACAAATGCCGCGGCTAAACGGAATACCGGTATTAAGCCTTCGCCTCTTCAGCCTTGGGGGCCTCGGCTTCGGGCTTCTTTTCCTTTTTGGCCGCCGGCGCCACCGCCGCGGGCTTGGGCTTGCCGGGCTTGGGCAGGCGCAATTGCTTGTGTTCCACGCCGTTCTTTTTCAACAGTGACGAGACGGTGTGCGAGGGAATCGCCCCAACGTCAAGCCAATGGCGACAGCGATCCAGCTTGGCAACGAATTGCTTGGCTGGATCCTTTTCGCAAGGCGCATAATAACCCAATTCCTCGATCACCAGGCCGTTGCGCGGCGAACGGGAGTCGATGGCGTTAAGTCTGTAAAAGGCCAGATTCTTCCGGCCCAATCGACGAAGTCGCAGCTTCACTGACATTAATGGCTCCAAAGTCGCTAAAACCAGCGAATTGGCAAGTATAACCGGGGCAGGTTGGAAATACAACCAAGGCTAAAGCGTGGTAATTCTGAAGTTGGACCTTCGTGGAGTTTTCAGTTTTCAGCCAGGAGCCGCCCCAAGCTGAAAACTGAACACTGAAAACTTCAAACTGATTCCTCTTTTTCTGTTCACACAACCCCAACAAAGTTGTAACCGATAAATCCGATGGCTAAGATGTAAACGTATCTTGTACGGCTGCCTCTACATATCGCCGGATCGTTGTGTGGTCCGGGAACTGTGTGGCGGCCCCGGGCCTGTGGCTTTATGCGGATTGCCCAGGCTTGAAAAGGCTATTTGACTTCGGCATATTGTCTACGATCGTCCGGTGGGCGGCAGGAGGCCATGGGTTCCTTACCCCCCTTCCCGACCGCGCAGCGAGGAGTAAACGTGAGCTGGGTTGGCACTGAAATTCTGGCTGGAGCGATTTCAATGGCGGCGCTATCGACGGTTCCGGCCGCCGCGATTGGATTCCTTATCCTTTCGCTTCTGCTGGCATCGGTCGTGACGAGCCTCCGCACCGGCGGAAGCTCGGTCGCATTATTGGTCCTTCGGCGCTTTGGGCTGCCGGGGACGCTACCACTTCAGGTCCGGCTGATCTCCGTCGGCTGGTCTCTAGACGCGCCAAGCCGTGCTCCCCCTGCTCTCTTTGCTCGCTGGCCCTCGGCATCCCAATGCCATTGCAGACCGGGCCATTTTCCGGCGGGCCATTTCAGGCAAGCAAGTCAAATCGCCTTTCTCGAAAATCCGCGAAGGATTTAGCGGAGATTAATTTCTCCGTGTTCGAATGCGCGCCCATTCGGCTTCCGTTGCCTCTCGTGCAGCGGCGCCAGAAGGGCCGTGGTCGAGAAAGGGACGTCTCCATGGAATATGTAATCGGAGCTGTTCTGGGGGCTGTGGCGGGTGTTGTGGCTCTGCTGATCGTTATGAAAAACATGGCGTCCAGCGCCGTGGCACAGGCCAAGCGCGAGGCCGAGCAGATCAAAACCAACGCCGAATCCGAAGCCCAGAACAAGGCCAAGACCATTGAACTTGCCGCCCGTCAGGAACAGATCAAACGCAAGGAGGAATTTGACAAGGAAACCGAGGTCGCCAGAACCGAACTGAAGAATCTGGACATGCGCCTCACCAAGCGCGAGGACACCCTCGATCGCAAACTCGATACGCTTTCGGTCAAAGAAAAACATCTGGACGACATGCAAAACCGGCTCGGCCAGCGAGATAAATCGCTGGTGGCCAAGGAAGAACAACTCGATCAGGTGCTCGCGCAGGAACGCCAGCAGCTATTGCAGATCAACGGGTTGTCGGCTGACGCCGCGAAGGACATGCTACTGCATCGATTGGAAGATGAATGCAAGCTCGAATGCGGCGCCCTGATTCAGCGGCTTACCGATCAGGCCCAGGAAGAAGCCAAGGAGAAGAGCCGGCAGATCATCCTGCAGGCCATCCAGCGCTACGCCTCGGCGCAGACCAGCGACCACACCGTCAGCACCGTTAATATTCCCACCGACGACATGAAGGGCCGCGTCATCGGGCGCGAAGGCCGAAACATTCGCAGCTTTGAGAAGACCACCGGCGTGGATGTGATCATCGACGACACGCCGGGCGTGGTGGTCGTGAGTTGTTTCGATCCGGTGCGGCGCGAGATCGCGCGCATGTCGCTGGAGCGACTCGTGACAGACGGCCGCATTCATCCGGCCCGGATTGAAGAGGTCGTCGCGCTCACCACGAAGGAGATGGACGAAGAGCTTCTCCGCATCGGCAAAGAAGCCGCGCAGGAGGCCAACCTGCCGAATCTCGCCAAGCCGATCATTCCGATGCTCGGTCGCCTCGGTTTCCGCACCAGCTACGGCCAGAATGTTCTCAAGCACAGTCTTGAAGTGGCGTATCTCTCGCAGATCATCGCTTCTGAGCTGGGCCTTGATGGCAATCTTGCCCGCCGGGCGGGTTTGCTCCATGACATTGGCAAAGCCATGGACCACGACCAGGAAGGCGGCCACCCCCAACTCGGCAAGGAATTCCTCCGCCGCTTCGGCGAGCCGGAAGCGGTATTGAATGCCGCCGAAGGACATCACGGCGACGTGCCGGCGACGACGCCGTACACGCCGATTGTCATGGCCGCCGACAGCATCAGCGCCAGCCGGCCCGGGGCGCGGCGTGAGAGTCTGGAGAAATACGTCCGTCGGCTCCAGGATTTGGAAGACCTGGCGATGGGCTTTGAAGGCGTTCGCCAGGCGTATGCGATTCAGGCCGGGCGCGAGGTGCGCGTGATTGTGGATGCGAAGATTGTGGATGATCGCATCAGCGCCAAGCTGGCCCGGGATATCGCCAAAAAGATTGAAGAGGAGATGAATTATCCGGGGGAGATCAAGGTGACGTTGATTCGGGAGATCAGAAGCGTGGAATATGCACGATGATCACCTTTTAAGGTGGAACTGATATGACGCGTCACGAAATTGCGACGCTGGCCTGCAAGATTCTGGCTTTGTGGATTCTTAGTCAGGCAATTTTGGGGACGCTGACGCTTCCATTTGCAATCCTAAGCATGTTGGCCGATGTCTTTAACCACAGAAGCTTTAACGATGCATTAAAGCAACTGCTGGTCATGGGCTTGGTGCCCGTCGCATACTTCCTGGCCGCGTGGTGGTTCTGGGCGTTGGCGCCGCGCATCGCGAGTCGAATGGTCGGCGAAGACACTACGCCGGTCACACAACCTGGATTTAATCAGGAAAGCGCCATGATCGTGGCCTGCACGGCGGTTGGTGTGTTCCTCTTCATTCCAGCGGCGAGAGACTTGGTCAACTACCTGTTGCGGTTCTTTTTCGACGACAACCGATTTACCAACGAATGGCGGAATCTGAGTTGGCAGGCGGGATTCTGGTCGCGTCTTACTGAAATCACATTGTCGCTTTGGCTGATTTTTGGTTCGCGCGGACTGGTGCAATTCTTTTTGTCCATGCGCCGAAAGGATTTGCCCACGGAACCAGATGTGAAGGGTTGAGTGTTGCTTCTGGTCATTGATCCAGCCCCGTTGACCTCCCCGCCCGCCTCTGTTCAAATCTCCACCCGACCACCCGACTCTCGCCGGCCCAGGGCGCCGGCAGGGATCGCGGAATTGGGATGGACCGATCGGGCCAATGACGAGGTCACGCATGGCTTGGAATTTGGGCGACAACGTATTAGCGATAGTTCCTGCTAAACTCCGCCCATGCCCAATCCCCCGCCGCCATGGGTCACGATACTGCGTCTGCTCGCCGCCGCGGGCTTTGTCCTCGGCGGGCTGAACCACTTCAAGAATCCCGATTTTTATCGCGCGATTATTCCGCCGGGCTTTCCATCGCCGGCGGCTTTGGTCGTCATCAGCGGCGTATGCGAAATCGCCGGCGGCATCGGTCTTTTGATTCCTGCCCTTCGCGTCGCGGCGGGGTGGGGACTTATCGCACTGCTTATCGCCGTGCTTCCGGCCAATATATATATGGCACTGCATCCTGAAGTCGTGCCGGATTTTCATGTATCGCAATGGATGCTGTGGCTGCGCCTGCCGCTGCAGGCGGTCTTCATCGCATGGGTCTGGATCGCGGCCATCGGAAGATAAGCGTACAATCGGCGCGGCTATCCGACGACTCCTGGGGAGATATTTAATATTCGTCTTTTCTGCAACAGACCGCGACCGGGGACGTTGTAATTTCAGGGCAAATGTAACCTTCTATGGAGTGCATCATGTATTTCACCTGGCGGATGGCGGCACTATTACTCATGACGGTGGGAACAGCTCTTGCCGACGAGATCAAGATCGACAGCCCGATTGAATCGGTCGCGATGTTCAAAAACGGCCTGGCGCTCGTGCGGCGGAGCGCGACCCTCAACGGGGCCGGCGTGTACCGCATTGACGACGCCCCCGCTGCCGTCCACGGCACATTCTGGGTTGAGGGAGATATCCCGGTTGATGTACAGGCGACCCTGCGTGACGTGGAAGTGCCGGCCGGTGTTCCCGGCGATCCGCAAAGCGAACTGGTGGGGCGAAATGTCACCATCACACTCAAACAAAGCGGACTGGCCCAGGCTTCCGGACGCGTGGCCGCACTCTTCCATCCCAAAGGCGAGACTGGAATTACCGGCGCATCGTTTCTGGTTCTTGAAACCGCGGGCGGGCGCGTTTACATCGACATGTCTGAGATTGCACTCATGAACGTCGATGGCGCCGCCAAGACCGTGCATCAGCGCCGCGGCGTGCTGCTGCTTACCTCCGCCGGCAACGCCAAGGGTATGATTCACATCACCTACCTCACCAAAGGAATCGCCTGGGCCCCCAGCTACCGCCTGGAATTGCTCGACGACAAAAAACTCTCGGTTCGTCAGAACGCCGATGTGAAAAATGAGCTGGCCGACCTTCACGACGCGGACCTGACGCTCATCAGCGGCTATCCGAATATTCGCTTCGGGCAGGTGGATAGCCTCCTGTCGCCGATGCAAACATGGGCCGGCTTCTTTCAGCAGCTCAATGCCGGTGAGAACGACATGGGCGGTGTTACAGCCAACGCCATGGCGATGAATCAGGCCGCGAGCAATATGCGCGGCATGGGAGCCGCAATCGATCTGCCCGCGGCGCCAGCGGGGGAACCGGCCGACCTCCACTATCAATCCATCGGCAAGCGAACTCTCGACCAGGGCGATACGTTGCAGGTTTCCGTTGCCAGCGGCGAAGGGCCTTATGATCGAGTGGTGGAATGGAGCATTCCCGACGATCGCAATCAGGCGGGCTACCACGACCAATCCGAAAATCGCGGGGATATCATGCGCCGGGAAGAAATGAACGATCAGGCCTGGGATGCCATTCGCTTTAAGAACCCCCTTTCGTTCGCCATGACGACCGGCCCGGCGATGATCGTCGATGGCGGACATTTCGCCGGCCAGACGATGAGCGAATGGACCAGCGCCGGCTCGGAAGAGATGCTGCACATCACCAAAGCCCTGACCGTTCGCACGCGCATGAGCGAAAGCGAGCAACTGACCGAAGGCGCCCACACCACCTTATTTTCCAGCACAAGCAACAATTCGGGCAAATACACCGTCACGGGCGAGTTGGACATTCACAATGACCGCGCCAAGGCAATCAGCGTGGTCATCAATCGGCAATTCTCCGGCGACCTTGTCAAAGCTGATGAAAACCCCACCGTAAAGCTGCGCTCCGACGCGCCGTTATCGAACAACCGCCGCAATGAAATGGTCTGGAATTTGCAGATTAAGCCGGGCGAGGAAAGGAAGCTGACGTATACGTACACGCTTGTGATCGGCGAATAGAGGCATGATTCGGCCGACGACGAATTGAAAAGGGTTTAGCCACAGATGAACACAGATGCACACAGATAGGAAAGAGAGTTCGGATTTGGTAATCGGTGTTTTTGAAATGAGTTTGATTTATCTGTGTGAATCTGTGTTCATCTGTGGCTAACAAATCTTACGATCCCCGCTTCTGCACGACCTGGCGCGCTACGGCGTGTCCGGCTTTGGCGCTTTCGATCAGGGACTTGCCCGCCACGTACGCCGACACGAACCCAGCTGACCATGCGTCTCCCGCGCCCGTGGCATCCACCACCCGCCGGAGCGGCAGGGGCTTGGTCGGAACGCGAAACGGCTTTTCGTCCTTTGGATAAATCACCACGCCCTGCTCGCCGCGCTTGATGAGGGTCGCTACGCGCAGTGAACGATTGAAGATTTCCGCCGCCTTGAGCAGTCGGCTTTCCGTCGGCTCGCCGCCTTGAGCGGAATATTGCATTGCTTCCAGTTCGTTGGGGAAGAAGAAATCCGCCTGTTCCAGGAGCCGGCCGATGCGCGCCGCCAGTTTCTGCTTGCGCGCCGATTCTTCCGTCACCATCGCCACGTCAAGATAAACTCGCATCGTTGGATTCGCCTGCCGCAACCGGCCCACGAATTTTGCCAGGCCGTAGATATCCAAACCCGCGAACAAGCCGATGCCGTTGATATAGAGATGATCCGCGGCGGCCAGTTCCGAAAACCGCTTTTCAAGAAACGAGACCGTGATCTGATCCGAGCACCCGCCATAGATAATGAATGACGGCTTGCCGTCGCGAAGGATCAAAAACGCGGTGGTGGTGCCAAGTCTCGAACCCGCCGCGGCGTTGCGCAGTTTGACCTTTCCCTTGTCAATTGCGTCGCAAAGCACGCGACCATTGGCGTCGCTTCCGATGGCTGTATACAGGTCGATGTCCGGGTTGCCGAGTCGGGCGAGGGCCAATGAAACGTTAAGGCCATTGCCGCCAGTATGAGGTTCGATGCCGCTGATGGCTGCACGTTCTCCATCCTTACGCGGCCAGGCATTCAAATCCAGCAGATAACAATCCAAAACGCTGTTGCCGACCACGGCGAATTTCATGCCTGATCTTTTCGGGCAAAGTTTGGAGTTTGTCCAGGGCTGCAGATAGTTTGAAGTTTTCAGTGTTCAGTTTTCAGCTAAGAAGGGACTGCATCGAGCTGAAAACTGAACACTGAAAACTTCAAACTCGTTCTTACAAAGAACGTCTGGATTTTTGGGGCGCTAGCCGTTACATTGCCGGCCCGAAATCGGATAACTTATGGCCAAAGCCCGCGCAATCGTTAAACGCCGCAAGGCGGTTCGAAACATCCGCAAGATCACCAAGACCATGCAGATGATCGCCACCGCCAAATTCCAGAAAGCGCTCAAGCGCGCCGTCGCGGCCAAGCCCTATACCCGCAAAACACGCGAACTGGTCTCCGAGCTGGCCGCCAGCGTCGGCAACGTCGAGCACGCCCTGCTGCGCAAGCCCGGGCCGGAAGATTCGGTCAATCGGATCGCCCTGCTGGTCATCACCAGCAACCGCGGCCTCGCCGGCGCTTATAACGGCAATGTCCTTCGCAACACCGCCCATTTCATCCGTGACATGACTGCCCAGAACAAGCAGATCGATCTCTATGTCAGCGGCAAGAAGGGGGTCAGCTACTTCAATTTCCAGAAGCGGCCAATCGTGCAGCGTTTTGATCAGTTCGCCGACGCCCCCAAGTTTGTCGATGCCGCGGAAGTCGCGCAGCTTTTCATCGACCGCTTCATCCGCGGCGAAGTTGATGCGGTGTATGTGGCCTTCATGAATTTTCTCAGCGCCGGCTCGCAAAAGGCCGACGTGCTGCAACTGCTGCCGTTGCCTTCGGTCCAGCCCACCACTCCGGCCAAGGATAAACCCAAGGACGGTTCGCAATTCAACGCCATCTACGATTTCTACCCCGACGCCCAGTCGCTGCTGGATGAGTTGCTGCCGCTGACGGTAAAGACGAGCATGTTCCAGTGCTTCCTGGACGCGACCACGAGCGAGAACGTGATGCGAATGGTCTCGATGAAATCCGCGACCGACAACGCCGACAAGATGGTCAAGAGCCTGACCATGCAATACAACCGCGCCCGCCAGAGCCAGATCACAACGGAATTGTCGGAAATCATGGGCGGCGTGGAAGCGATGAAAGCTTAGTTCAGTTTTCAGTTTTCAGCTAAATCGTGGTGATTGTTGATTGGTGATTGAGAAAACTGGCCAAGCGTCCGGTGTTCAATCAACAATCAACACGGGTAAGCTGAAAACTGAACACTGAAAACTTCAAACTCTTGGCGCCTCCTTTTTTTCTTTACACCCACCCCCCCGCCCGGTTAGCATCCCGCCGAAGATCCGAGATACTTTCGCCGGCCGGCGACGCCCGGAAACTGGGTTGTTTTTCATTCGGGCGAGGCGAGTCGTCCACAGGTTCTCGGCTTTGAGATTTTGTCTCATTGTGGACGCCACAAAACGCTGAAGCGAGTAGGCGCCGACAGAGGCGGCGACCGACAAAAGCATGGGGCCTTCATACACCGGTCGGCTCCGCGTCATCTTATTTTTCATCCTTTCAGGCGGAGGCCGTATGCCCAAGAATTCTCCCGAAATCGAACAATCGTTCAAACTCGCCAAGTCGCGCTACGCGCAACTCGGCGTGGATGTCGAAGCCGCCATGAAGCGGCTGTCCACCGTGGCCATCTCACTGCACTGCTGGCAGGGCGACGATGTCGGCGGTTTCGAAAATGCCGGGCAGGAACTCAGCGGCGGGATCGCCGTCACCGGCAATTATCCCGGCAAAGCCCGCACGGCCGATGAATTGCGTTCCGATATCGACAAAGTCTTCTCCCTTCTTCCCGGCAAGCACCGCCTGAATCTTCACGCCTGCTACGCTGAAACCAACGGCAAGAAGATTGATCGCAACGCCATGGGCCCGGAGCATTTCAAGAACTGGGTCTCCTGGGCCAAGTCCGGCGGCATCGGACTCGATTTCAACCCGACATTCTTCTCGCATCCGAAATCGGCCGACGGATTCACCCTGGCTTCCCGCGACAGCGGCATCCGCAAGTTCTGGATCGAGCACGGCATCGCCTGCCGTAAGATCGGCGCGTCGTTCGGCAAAGCATTGGGTTCGCCCACCGTCACGAACGTCTGGATTCCCGACGGCATGAAAGACTCGCCCGTCGACCGGCTCAGCCCCCGCCAGCGGCTGACCGAATCGCTCGACGCCATCTTCAAGGAAAAGCTCGATCCCAAGATTCATCTCGACGCCGTCGAACCCAAGCTCTTCGGCATCGGCTCGGAAAGCTACGTCGTCGGCTCACATGAGTTTTACCTCGGCTACGCCGCGACAAAGGGCTGCGTGATGTGCCTCGACGCCGGCCACTATCACCCGACCGAAGGCATCGCCGACAAGATCAGTTCGGTGATGCTCTACGTGAAAGAAATGCTCCTGCATGTCAGCCGCGGCGTGCGCTGGGACAGCGACCATGTGGTGATTCTCTCCGACGAGCTTCGCGCCATTGGCGAGGAACTCGTTCGCAACGATTTCCTGTCGCGCACGCACATCGGGCTGGATTATTTCGACGCCAGCATTAACCGAGTGGCGGCATGGGTGATCGGCTCGCGCTGCATGTTGAAGTCGCTCTTGATTGCGATGCTCGAACCGACCGCCAAGCTGCGGCAGTTCGAAGCCGACGGCGATTTCACCTCGCGGCTGGCTTTCATGGAAGAATGCAAAACCCTGCCGTTCGGGGCGGTCTGGGACTATTACTGCCTGCGGTCGGAAGTGCCGGTCGGAGAGGCCTGGCTGGCGGAAGTGAAGGAATACGAGAAGAAGGTTTTGTCCAAGCGGAGTTAATTAACGGGCGATGAAGCGACCCCACGCCGGTTAGCCGCCGCCCTTGGGCGGCGCTTCTTTATGCGGTAGTGACATCGCCAAAATCTCGAGGTTCTGACGGCAGATTCCAACATTTGCCCTTTTGCGGAGTAATCAAAGCAATGGTTCCCAATCCCTTTCTAGGCGTCTTCTTCCACTGGCTCGGCGGACTCGCCTCCGGCAGCTTCTATGTCCCTTACAAAGCGGTTCGCAACTGGGCGTGGGAAGTTTACTGGCTGGTGGGCGGCTTCTTTAGCTGGATCATCGCGCCGTGGGTGCTGGCTTTCCTGCTGGTGCCGCATCTCCATGAAATCCTGCATCTGACGCCCTGGTCAGTTTGTGGCTGGGCTTATTTCTGGGGCGCGATGTGGGGACTGGGGGGACTGACCTTCGGCCTCACCATGCGCTACCTCGGCATGTCGCTGGGAATGGCCGTCGCACTGGGCTTTTGCGCCGCGTTCGGCACGCTTATGCCGCCGATTTTCGACGGCTCGCTCGTGCGTGATATTCACACACACACGATGATCGTCGATCTCTTCGGCGTCCTGATCTGTTTGTGTGGCATTGCCGTCGCCGGACTTGCGGGCATCAGCAAAGAAAAAGAGATGCCGGATGACGTGAAAAAGGCCGCCATCAAGGAATTCAACTTCACCAAGGGAATTCTCGTTGCGACATTTTCCGGCGTGATGAGCGCCAGCTTTTCCTACGGGTTGGCCGCCGCCGATCCCATGATCAAAATCGCGACAGATCTCGGAGTGAAGGACCTTTGGACGGGCCTGCCGCAACTGATCATCGTGCTTCTCGGCGGATTTACGTCCAACTTCATCTGGTGCGTGCTTCTGAACATCAAGAACCGAACCGGTTATCAGTATTTCGACAGCAAACTTCGCGGGCCGCTGCCGGGAAGCGACGAGCCGATCATGGAATCCGCGTTTGACGCCCCCGGCGAGGAGATGATCAAGCGCGCTCCACAGCGATCAGGAGTCGCAATCGCTGTTCCGCAGGCCGTCCATGCCCCCATGCTGAACAATTACTTCTTCAGCGCCCTGGCCGGCGTGACCTGGTACATGCAGTTCTTCTTCTACACCATGGGCGCTTCCCAGATGGGTCAATACAAGTTCTCAAGCTGGACGCTGCATATGTCCAGCATCATTATCTTCAGCTCCTTGTGGGGCATTGCACTGAAGGAATGGAAAGGCGCAAGCTGGCGCACCAAGGTTCTGCTCGGCATTGCATTGGCGACCCTCATCGAATCCACCATCATCATCGGGTTTGGCAATTCGCTAAAGTAGCGAACGCCATTCAGCACAATCGATTTCACGAAAGCCGGCGGATAGCCATCCGCCGGTCTTCTTTTGCGCACTACAAATATTCAATTCACCGCCAAATACCTCTCACAAAACGGATAGGGCACCGCAAACGGCTCCCCCACCGCCGTCAGTTTCCCGCTTGTCATATCCACTGAAAACACCTGCCCATTATTACTATCGTGATTGGTCACAATCAGCCATTTCCCGCTCGGATCAATCGCGAAATTCCTTGGCGTCTTGCCGTTCGTCGGCACGTTCTGAACCAGCGAAAGTTTCCCGGTCGAATCATCCACCGCAAACACCGACAAACTATCACTCCCCCGATTCGATGCGTAAATATATTTTCCGGCCGCGTCAATCTGAATCTCCGCGCTCACGCTCGTCCCCTTAAAATCCGCCGGCAGGGCCGACACCGTCGCCACTTCGCTTAGAACGCCCTTCTCTGAATCCCAGTTGAACTGAATGATGGTGCTGCCCATTTCGGTGATCACATACGCCCATTTCCCATTCGGATGAAAAACCAAATGCCGCGGGCCGACGCCGTCGGCGGTCTTTACAAACGGCGGATCATTCGGCGTCAGCGTTCCCGCCGCCGCGTCGTATTTGTAGACAAATACTTTGTCCAGGCCCAGATCGGGAACCAGTGCGAATTTGCCGCTCGGATCGAGTCGTATGGAATGCGGATGCGGCTGGTTCTGCCGGGTGGGATTGGCCCCTTTGCCGGTGTGAAGGATGGAGGCGGTCCGCTCGCCGAGGCTGCCGTCGGCGTTGATCGCGAAAACGGCGATATTCATCCCCTCATAATCGGCGACGAGTGCGTGCTTGGCTTCCCGATCGAGACTGATGTAACTCGGATCGCCGCCGCCGGTGGGCTGGGAATTGATGAAAGTGATGGTCGCTTTGGCGGCATCCACAAGATAGGCGCTGACGGTTCCCGCGGGCTTGAGCGAATTGCAGGAATACAAATGCTTTCCGTCGGGGCCGAAAACATAATAAGCCGGCGCCGGCGTCTGCAGCGCGAACTTCGGCGGCGTGAGCTTGCCGGTCAGCGGGTCGAAGTGGGAGATGGAAAAACCCTTTCCGGCCCCGCCGATATGCGTGCCGAAAATGACGAGCATGTCGGGCGGCGGGGCGGAAAACGCCGTCGCAAAAGAGAGCAGCCCGACCAGACAAAACGCCGTGGTGGAAGTGAATTGCCGCATTGCAGGAATCCTCCGTTTGCCGCCGGGGGGATACCGGTGGTGGGTGAATGACGAGACTGAAGTACAACCGCGCTGTCCATTAGGAAGCCCGAGTCTAACGCATCTTCTTGGCGGCGCTACGGAAGAACCCCCACCCCAACCCTCCCCCTGAGTACAGGGAGAGGAGGAATAAAGGAAGATCGCCAAGAATCAGCGTTAGACCCGAAGCCCAGGGATGGCTATCCGTGGGTGGCTATCCGTGGGCTTTGCGGCGCTGGTTTCTCAAACTACAATACCCGCTTACCGCCACATTAGTTGTGGCGCGAAAGGGGCTGCAACATGCGTCTGCATCGTCTCCTCATCGGGTTTCTTTTCGTCTATTGCATTTTTTCCACCGCGAACCTCTCCCGCGCTCAGGCTCTGGCCGATCACGTCCCGGCGGATGCGATGGTCTATGTCGGCTTCAAAGGCGGCGATTCGCCCGGCGCCGGATACGACGGCTCGCATCTGCAAGCAATTCTTTCTGCCTCCGATCTCCCTCGGCTTATGCACGATCTCGCCCCTGAACTCGCCGCTCGCCTTGGACTGGAAAACCGCCTCGCGGCTTCCATGACCACCTCGGTCATGAACATCGGCGGCCTGGTGTGGCGGCGGCCCGGCGCGTTCTATTTCGGCGGCATGGACCTCACCGACCCCGCACAGCCCCTGCCGCGCGTCGCGTACATCCTCGACGGCGGCGATGAAGCCGGCGCGTTTGCCTCGAAATTAAACGTACTGCTTCTGCCGGTTGGAATGCCCTGGCGATGCCGGGTGTATGGGTCGATTGTCATTATCTCCGATTTCGCCATGCCGGCTCAAATTGATCATCCGCTCTCGGCTGATCCGCAATTCCTCGCCGCCATGAAGGGGACGGTTGAAGACCCTGTGATCGCTGCCTACGTAAATGGCGAAGCGCTCTGGCCCATGCTGGACGGCGTCATTGCCCAAAATGCGCCTGAGCCGGTGAAGAGTTCCTGGCCGCGCGTGCGCGATGAGCTTGGCCTCGCGGGTTTGAATCGCTACACGATGGTTCAGGGATTCCAGGGCAGGGATTGGGCTACCTATGTCAACCTCGACTACCCAGCGCCCCGCCGCGGATTATTTGCCTCCGATGAACCTCTGCCGGATGAATTGCTTCATCTCATCCCAAAAAACAGCGTGCGCGCGACCGCGATTTCGCTGGACCTTGGCGGCATTTACACCGGCATTTCGCATCTGGTTGACAATGTCGCCGACGACCGCGGCGCCGCGTTTCATCAGGCCGAGGCTCAGATCAACCAGACGATGGGCTTTGATGTGCAGCGCGATCTGCTCGGCGCGTTCGGCACGCAATGGGTGAGTTATCTCGACCCCGACGCCACCGGCAGCGGAATGTTCGGGTCCGTCTTGCTCAACCGCCCGCACGACGCGGTGCAACTCAGCCGGTATCTACTCCGTGCCGAGACGGTCATCACCGCGATGGCCATGCCGCTGCGCAGCAAGAATATCACTATCACATTCCGTGCGTTAGACGCTGCCGGCGTGCAGATTCATTATCTGGCCGTTCCGCTGTTCGCTCCGTCGTGGGCCGTGAAGGATGGAACGCTTTACGTCGGCCTGTATCCGCAGGTTGTCGAAGCCGCGCTGACACGCGCCCCCAATTCCGGCAGCATTCTGGACAATCCGCAATTCCAGAAAGTGCGCGCCGAGCTTGGCAATCATGACAAAATGACCGCACTCATTTTTGAAGACCTGCCCCGCACCGTGCCTGACGGGTACGACACCTGGATGCTGGTCAGCCGCCTGTATCTGGGCATGGGCGACCTCTTTGGCGTGCCGACGCCGCCGATGGTGCTGCCCCCGCTGCGAAAGATCATGGCCGAGCTTGAGCCGAGCGGCACCGTCACCTGGGCGGACGACGCCGGGCTGCACGCCAAAGCCATCACTCCATTCCCCGGCGCGAACATCATAGGCCAGGGCGGCAACCTGACGATGGTGATGGTCGGCGAGCAATCGATGCTCGTCAGCGTGCTGCTCCCCAGCCTGAATCGCGCCCGCGAGACGGCCAATCGCGTGAAATGCGCCAACAATCTCAAGCAGATCGGCCTGGCGCTGATGCTGTACACCAACGAGCACCGGGGCGCGTACCCGCTGGATTTGGGGACGCTGGTGGCAACGGAGACTTTGACTCCCGCGGTCTTTTGTTGTCCATCGACGACCACGCAAGCGCCGCCGAATCTTCCGGCCGATCAGGCGGTGAAATGGGTCAACGACAATTCGGATTATATTTACCTCGGCGCCTCGCTGAAGCGGATGCCGCCGCCGGATATGGTGATCGCGTACGAGAAGGATTCCGACCACGGCGGCGATGGCATCAACATGTTGTTTGCCGATGGGCATGTGGAGTTTGATACGTTGCCGGCGGCGCAGCAGGAGATTGAGAAGACGAAGAAGGCGCTGGGGTTGTGAGGTGGGGCGGACAAGGAAGGCGGTAAGATGTCAGGTCGCCGAAAGTGGTTTATTTTGGGTGCACTCGCCGTCTTGGCCGCCGAAGCCGCCATAATGATTCTGTTACCCGTTCTGGTGCCTGCCCGCGCTGGCAGCCCCGATTCGGGCAATCGAGTTAGATGTGCGCTCGATCTCAAAATCATCGGTCAGGCAATTCAGTTATACAGAAATGAAAATAATGCGGCCTATCCGCCGGATTTGCCAACGCTGGTGAAGAATGAGCCGTTGACAGCAGATATTTTTATATGTCCATCCACGAAAACCCATTTACCACAATATTTTCCCGCCCAGCATTCGGCGGAATGGGTCAATATCCATTCCGATTACCTTTACATTTGTCCTATCGGATATGTCACACCACCGGCAGACTCCGTGATCATCTATGAAAAGAATTCCAATCACGGGGGCGATGGCATGAACATCCTGTTTGCCGATGACAGCGTTCAATTCTACGACCTGCCAATGGCCCATGAGGAGATCGAGCGCACAAAAAAGGCGATCGCGTTACAATCCGCGGCGAGCACTCAACCATGAAAAAATCACGTCCCCCCAACCCCATTCACCCCGGCTCAATGCTCAAGGAAGAATTCCTCGCCCCGGCGAGCGTCACTCAGCGAGCCTTCGCCAAGCGCATCGGCTGGACCGTCGCCCGGCTGAACGAACTCATCAACGGCAAGCGCGGCATCACCGCCGATTCCTCGCTCGATCTGGCCGAGGAGTTGGGCACGTCGCCGGAAGTTTGGATGAGCCTGCAGATGCATTTTGATCTGCATCGCGCGGAGGTTCGGCGGCGATCCGCGTAACGGCGCGCGGCGTAAACGCCGCCGCTAACCGGGTGAGAGATCGCGAAAAACGCGCTCCCGCATTTCCTCTCAGTCCTCAGTCCTCAGCACTTTTTCATCCCCCATACAACATCTTCCTCAACACCGCATGCAATATCCCCCCATTCCGGTAGTAATCAATCTCCACCGGCGTATCGATCCGGCAAACGGTCGTAAACTCAATCACCTTCCCGTCCGGCTCAACACATTTCACTTTCACTTCCTGCTTCGGTTTCAGATCGTCGCCAAGAATAATCTCAAACGTCCCCGCGCCGCTCAGGCCGAGACTCGTTGCAGTCTGGCCCGCTTTGTAAACCAGCGGCAGCACGCCCATGCCGACGAGGTTGCTGCGGTGGATGCGCTCAAAGCTCTCGGCAATGGCCGCTTTCACGCCCAGCAGGTATACGCCCTTGGCGGCCCAGTCGCGGCTGGAACCCATGCCGTAATCCTTGCCGGCCAGCACGATCAGCGGCACGCCCTGCGCCTGGTACTTCACCGACGCGTCGTACACGCTCAGTTGCTGACCATCGGGGAAGTGCTTTGTGACCGGGCCTTCCGATCCCGGCACCAGCAGATTCTTCAAGCGGATGTTGGCGAATGTCCCGCGCGTCATCACGCGGTCATTGCCGCGGCGCGAGCCGTAGCTGTTGAACTCCGCCGCCGGCACGCTGCTGTCGGTCAGGAATTTCCCGGCGGCGCTCTGCTTCTTGATGTCGCCGGCGGGCGAGATGTGGTCGGTTGTCACGCTGTCGCCAACGCTCACCAAAACATGCGCCCCTTTGATCGACGCGATCGGCTTTAACTTGGCCGACAGTTCCTTGAAGAACGGCGGCTCCTGGATGTAGGTGCTCCTGTCATCCCATGCGAACAGTTCGCCGCCCTTCACAGGGATCGCGTTCCATTGCTCGTTGCCGTCGGCGACATTGCCGTATTGCTTGCGGAACGAATCCGGGCCAAGCGAGCGGGTCATGGCGTCGTTGACTTCGGCTTGCGTGGGCCAGATGTCTTTCAGATAAACGGCCTTGCCGCCGGTTCCCATGCCGATCGGTTCATCGACCAGATTGACATCCATGCTGCCCGCCAGCGCGAAGGCAACCACCAGCGGCGGACTCGCCAGGTAATTGGCTTTCACGTGCGGATTAATTCGCCCTTCAAAATTTCGGTTGCCCGATAAAACCGCCGCCGCCACCACGTCGTTCTTTTCGATCACCGAAGACACCGCCTCCGGCAGCGGCCCGCTGTTGCCGATGCAGGTGGTGCAGCCATACCCGACAGTTTGGAAACCAAGCTGGTCGAGGTAAGGCGATAACCCCGCCTTGTCGAGATAATCCGTGACGACGCGACTGCCCGGCGCGAGCGACGTTTTTACATACTTCGGCATCTTCAGCCCATGCTCAACCGCCTTCTTCGCCAGCAACCCGGCCGCCACCATCACCGATGGATTGCTGGTATTCGTGCAGCTTGTAATCGCTGCAATCACCACGTCGCCGTGCGCGAGTTCCATGGCATGGCCGTTGTTCCGATCCAGGCGCGCCACCGCAGGCTCGCCATTGGGCTTCTTAAACGAATCGGCCAATGCTTTTCGGAATGACGATTTAACCGACGGCAGTTCCACCCGATCCTGCGGCCGCCGCGGACCGGCCACGCTCGGCTTCACCGATCCCAAATCCAATTCCAAATTCTGGCTGAAAAGCGGCTGATGGTTTTCCTGCCGCCACAGGCCCTGCTCTTTGCAATAACGCTCGACGAGATCGATCTGCGATTCCTCGCGGCCCGTCAGCTTGAGATAGTCCAGCGTCTGCTGATCGACGGGGAAGAATCCCATCGTGGCCCCGTATTCCGGCGCCATGTTGGCAATGGTTGCGCGGTCGGCGACCGTCATGTTCGCCAGGCCCGGGCCATAAAACTCCACGAATTTTTCCACCACGCCGTGCGCCCGGAGAATCTGCGTAACCACCAATACCAAGTCCGTCGCGGTCGAGCCTTCCGGCAACTGCCCGTGAAGTTTGAATCCCACCACCTGCGGCGCGATCATGTAAATTGGCTGGCCCAACATGCAGGCTTCGGCTTCAATCCCGCCCACGCCCCAGCCGAGAACGCCCAGGCCGTTGATCATGGTGGTATGGCTGTCGGTGCCGACGAGACTATCCGGCAGGGCGACGCCCTCCTTCACCATCACCACCTTGGCGAGATATTCCAGATTCACCTGATGCACGATCCCCATCGACGGCGGCACCACCGAGAAGTTTGTAAACGCCTTCTGCCCCCACTTCAGAAATTCGTAGCGCTCGCGGTTGCGCTCGAATTCAATTTTTGAGTTGTGTTCCAGCGCGAATTTATTTCCGAAATCGTCCACCTGCACGCTGTGGTCGATGACCAGATCGACCGGAATCAACGGATTGATCCGCTTCGCGTCGCCGCCCAATCGCTTCATGGCTGATCGCATCGCCGCCAGATCGACAACCGCCGGCACGCCCGTGAAATCCTGCAGGATCACCCGCGCAGGCTTAAACGGCAGTTCAGCATCGCTCGCCGACTGCGGCTGCCACGCCGCCAGGGTCTTTACATCGTCTTCCGTCACCTGGAAGTTGTCGGTGTTCCGCAGACAGCTTTCCAGCAGCACTTTGATCGAATACGGCAGCCGGTCGACATGGCCGATTCCCATTTCGGTCAGCCGGTTGAGGCGGAACAACTGAACCGACCCGGCTTTGGACTGAAGCGACGCCCGCGCGCCGAACGGATTTGTTTTGCTTTGTGTACTCATAGTCTCTTTCGTTTGAAGACAGGGCCATCGCTTATGACCGCAAATTCACCTTCTTATCCCGTCTCCCTGCACTCAGGAGGAGGGTTAGGGTGGGGGTTGAGCACCCAGTGTCGTCCATACACGATTGCCCTGCGTTTGAAGAGGGACATCGTATGCGCCGGGGGGGGACGCCTCAAGCGTTTTGTTAAACTCTCGTTTGAGAAATCATTTCGATGGCCGCCGCCTTATCATCTGGTATTCTGGCGAAACCAATCAAAAAACGAGGTTGTTCGTGCTCAAAGCTGTTTTACAGTCAATGATTGTGATCCAGTTGCGGTCGAACACATCCTTCCCTTGCGATCCCCATTGGACGACAATGCTCCCGCCTTCACGGCGGAATCATCAAAATGAATGTCCGAATCACGCCATCAACGGCGGCCGACGCCTATATCGTTAAAAATCTCTATCCCCTGTATCTGCATGATCTTTCTCAGTTCGGCGGAGAAATGGCCAACGAGCACGGCATTCTTGAACCCGACGCCGCGTCCACGCTCGCAGAACAGGGCGAAATGCAGAGTATCTGGTGGAACAAGCCGAATGTGCTCTTTCCATTCATCATCCGCGATGGCGGTCGCATCGCCGGATTCGCGTTTGTCGCTCGCCCGCCGCATGCGCCGGAATCCACGGACCACACACTCCACGAGTTTTTCCTGCTGCACGCTTTCCGCGGAGTCGGCGTCGGCGATCGCGCCGCCTGCGAAATCTTCGATCGCTTCCCCGGACGATGGCATTTGGAAGTGCTGGTGAAGAATCTCCGCGCCCGCGCTTTCTGGCGAAAGGTATTAAGCCAATACACCGGCGGCCAATATGAAGAACGATCCACCCGCACCGACGCCGGCCCGCGACAGGTTTACCGATTTGAAAACCCGCCGCGGGCGAGTTCGCCATTCCCTACTTCGCCGCCGCGTCTGGAATGACCTCCAGCGTCAGACCGTCAACCCATAATTTCCGCTGGCCCGTCGTGATAATCCCCATCGACAGGTTCATCGCATTCTTAGGCACGTTCATCTCCAGCGTATACTCCCGCCAGCCCATCGTCAGCGGCAGGGCGAATTTCGGCGTCGCCAGGTCCGGCCGCGCGATGACCCTGTCCGTCGATCCGCGAGCCACCAGTAGCGGCCAAAATCCCTCCGCCATCCCCTGGACCTGCACCCATACTGAAAACCGCACCCGCTTCCCCACATAATCCGCCGGGTTGCGGATGACGCGGTTGTAGGTATCGCAGAAGTTCGCCCCGCTGTAGGTATCCGAACTCGTCAGGCACAGGCTCGCATGTCCATCGCGCGGCACCGCCGGATCGCTCACGGCTGTCAGCGCATACCCCGTCGGGCCGTTCACATGCCACGCCGTGTCGTCCGTGGTTGCGACGCTCGCCGGCACCTCGTCGATTTCCACGTCGTCGATCCACATCTCCCCCGCCCCGCCATAGATCGCCGCCGTGACGGTGACTGACGCCAGGTCATTCGGCACATCCTCAACCAGATCATATTGCGTCCAGTCCGTGGTTCCGCGAATCGGCCGGTCACCCATCATGTCATAGGCGGCTATCCGATTTCCCTTCCCAAACATCCCGAACTGCATGCCCGCCCAGTTCTCAATCCCCTGCGTTTTGATCCATACTGACAGTCGCACGCGCTTGCCGCGCATCGAACGCGGCAGCAGCGTCGAATCGTTCAGGGTGATCGCTCCGCGCTTGCCGAATGGATCATTCATCGACGGATTGACCGCCACAATATGCCGCGACGGCGGCGAGTCCGGCGTATGCTTCTGCGTCTTGTCTGAGTCGGCCCGATAGATCGAGCGATCAAGGTCTCCCGCCGGCATCAGATGTGCGACCGCGATCGGGAATACCTTCCCCGCCGGTGCATCTGCCGCGGCCGGCGCGCCCGCCGCCACATCTGCGGCGGCCGCAGGCGCCGCCTGCGCGGGTGCCTGCCCCTGATTCTGCGCCAGCACCGCCTGCGTCAGGGCTACGCCACCGCCCGCGACAACCAACAATCCCGCCGCAACCATCGCCGCCAGTCGAATTTTAACCCAAATGATCATTTGAATTGCTCCTTTGGCGATGCATGCGCCGGCTCCCGCCACCGCCGCCCCGCGCGCCGCCGCCAGGGCGGAATTTGCGATGCTCTCGCTCAAGCCCATCGGCGCTGCATGCACTTTCGTCGCCGCCAATGAATCAGCCACCGCACCTGCTGAAAGGACCGCCGCAGTCGTTCGCACGCCGCCGGCCAATCCCTTCCGCAAACATATCCGCCGTAATTTTTCAACCGCGCGTGACACCCGCTTCTTCGCCGCGTGCTCGCTGATTCCCGCCGCTGCAGAGACCTCATCGAACGATTTCTGCTGCAAAAACCGCAGCACCACCGCGTCGCGGTCTTTCGCCGGCAGTGCCGCCAGGGCTTCATCCAGATGCCGGTCAAGCAGCGCCGGCTCCTCAACAACTTCCGAAACATTGATTTGATCAGGTCTCATGGAGGCCGCTTTCCGTTCATGTTGCTGCGCGCGCAGATGCCGCTTGCGGGCGTTCAGCGCCGCATATCGCGCCGTATAGACCAGCCACCCCGCCAGAATCGTCCCCTGCCGCAGCGACCGGGCCTTGCGAGCCAGAAGGATGAAGACAGCCTGCGTCACATCCTCGGCCAGATGCCGGTCATGCACCTGCCGCAGCGCCGCGGAATAGACCAGATCGGTGTATCGCTGCACGATCTCCGTAAACGCCTGCGCGGATGCCCCCCCAGGCGCTCCGGTGGCGTACTCGTGCAACAACTCCTGATCCGTGCGGTCCATTCAAAGGTATTATCTACCGGGATTGGATTTAGAGACAGAAATTCCCCCGCAGATACGAATTTCTGCCCCCACCCAAGGTTAGCCGCCGCCCTTGAACGGCGCTTCTTCCCCACCCACTTCACCGCTTCGACCCCCTCACCATATCCCGCAGCTCCCCGATGCCGACTTCGAGTTCCTTCAACTTCAATTCCAGAGGCCCAGCCGTTCGTCGTAGATCGCGGCGCTGTCTTTGTGCATTCGGTCGGTGTATTAGCCCCTGCAATGGCCGGAAGGTTCAATGGGTTGGAGCATTTTGGATCCCTTAAACTCTTGAACTCTTAAACCCTCCCGCCCAATTTCCCGCCGCCCACGATATAATTCGCCAATGCCCCCGCCCAAGCGAATTGTCGTGGTCCTCCCCAGTTGGGTCGGCGACGCCGTCATGGCGACGCCAACGCTGCGGGCGATCCGCGAGCTTTTCCCCGAGGCCAAAATCAGCCACCTCATGCGGCGACATCTCAAGCCGCTGATGATGGGTACGCCAGCCGCCGATCGCCTGCTCACCTATCGCACCGGCAAGACCAACAAAAAAGCCGGGCGGGGCATGTTCGATCTGGCGGCCCGCCTGCGCGCCGGCCGCTTCGATCTGGCAATCTTGCTGCCGAATTCATTCAAAACCGCGCTCTTTTGCAAGATGGCCAAGATTCCCCGCGTGCTCGGCTACGACCGCGACGGCCGCGGATTCCTGCTCACCGACCGGCTGCTGCCGCGCAAGGAAAAAGGCAAGTTCATCCCTTCACCGATCATCAAGGCGTATCTGGGCCTGGCGCAATATCTCGGCAGCCGCCAGACGGATTTGACGATGCGGCTGTGGGTGACGGAATCCGATCAGCGCCGCGCCTCGCAGGTCTTGCAGCGATGTGGATTGGAAGCGGCAATCGACCACCCCGGCAAATCCGGCCATGGACCGCTGATTCTGCTCAACCCCGGCGCCAATTTCGGCGCCGCCAAAATCTGGCTCCCCGAATATTTCGCCGAACTCGGCGACCGCCTCACCGAGGAACTCGGCGCCACGATCCTGCTCAGCAGCGCCCCCAAGGAGCGGCAGATCGTCGATGCGATTTTGAAATACGTGAAGCATCGCCCCATTGATCTCGCCGCCAACGGCATGACGCTGGGGGCACTGAAGGAGATCGTCCGCCGCTGCGATCTGATGATCACCAACGACACCGGCCCGCGCCACATCGCCGCCGCCATGGACACGCCGGTGGTCACGATCTTCGGCCCCACGCATCCGGAGTGGACGGAAATTTATTACGCGAAGGAACGACAGGTCGCGGTGAAGGTATTCTGCGGCCCGTGCCAGAAGAAGGTTTGCCCGCTCGATCATCGGTGTATGACGCGGGTAACGCCGGCCATGGTCTTTTCCGCCGCCACCACGTTACTCGCCGCCGAACGCGTTACGGCTTTTTAAGATCGAGTTTGAAGTTTTCAGTTTTCAGTTTTCAGCTAAGAGGCAAGCGTTCGGAGCGGAACGTTGATTTTCGATTGGTCTTTAGCTGAAAACCGAACACTGAAAACTTCAAACTCCTTCCTAAAAACTTCAACTTCTTTAGTTTATAATAAAGAAATGATTCACCGCATAGACGTTCGCACCCGCGGCGCCGACCCCGTCGGCTCGGCGGTGCGCCAGCAAATCGAAGAACTGGGCCACGCCGCATCGGCTGTCGCCTCCAGCCGTATTTTCCTCATTGATTCCGACATGACCGCCGACCATGCGCTGCGCGTAGCGCGCGGACTTTTGGCCGACCCGTTTGTCGAAGACGCGGAGCTTTTCGCCGGCACCCCCGACGACGGCAATCGCAAGCGCATCGAGATTCACCTCAAGCCCGGCGTGATGGACCCGGTTGCGGCCAGCACGGAAATGGCCATCGCCGACATGGGCATGGCCGTTCGTCAGGTCCGCACCGGGCGGGCATTTCTAATTGAAGGCAATCTCTCGCGCCCGCAGCTTGAAAACATCGCGCGCGGGGCCTTGGCCAATGGCGTAATCGAATCCGTGCATTTTGAAGCCTACTGTCCGGTGAAATTTGAAATCGGTCGCGCGTACACGCTGAATGTCCGCCAAGTTCCCCTGCGTCAACTGAATGAAGATCAACTCGCCAAACTCAGCCGCTCCGCACATCTATTCCTGTCGGTCGCGGAAATGAAAGCTGTTCAGGATTATTTCAAACGCGCCGAGCGCGAGCCGACGGATATTGAACTCGAAACACTCGCCCAAACCTGGAGCGAGCATTGCGTTCATAAAACACTCAAGAGTGCCGTCGATGTAATCGAACGCGACGCCTCCGGCAAGGAAATCTCCCGCCGGCAATATAAAAATCTCATCAAAGAAACCATCTTCGATTCCACGCGCCAGTTGATGAAGAAGCAGGAGAAAAGCCCGTTTTGCCTCTCCGTCTTCAAGGACAACGCCGGCGTCGTCGTGCTCGATGAAACCGACGCCGTCTGCTTCAAAGTTGAAACCCACAATCACCCCAGCGCCATTGAGCCATACGGCGGAAGCGCCACCGGCATCGGCGGTGTCATCCGCGATATTCTCGGCACGGGCCTCGCCGCAAAACCCATCGCCAATACCGATGTATTCTGCGTCGCCTACCCCGACCCGAAAAATCCACTGCCCAAAGGCGTGATTCATCCCAAGCGAATCCTCCGGCAGATCGTCGCCGGCGTCCGCGACTACGGCAACCGCATGGGCATCCCCACCGTCAACGGCGCGGTTTACTTTGACGACGGCTACCTTGGCAATCCGCTCGTTTTCTGCGGCTGCGTGGGCCTTATTCCGCGCAACAAAATCTTCAAGCAAACGCAGGAAGGCGACGCCATTGTCGTCATGGGCGGCCGCACCGGCCGCGACGGATTGCATGGCGCGACCTTCAGCTCCGCCGAACTTACGGATACCCACGCCGAGGAATTCAGCCATGCCGTTCAGATCGGCAACGCCATCACCGAAAAGCAGGTGGCCGATGTTCTGATCCAGGCGCGCGATCTGAATCTTTTCACTTCGGTGACGGATTGCGGCGCCGGCGGGCTTTCCAGCGCCGTCGGCGAAATGGGCTCGGATACCGGCGCCTTCGTTGAACTGGAAAAAGTCCCGCTCAAATATGCCGGCCTGCGTCACGATGAAATCTGGATCAGCGAAGCACAGGAGCGCATGGTGCTGGCGGTGCCGAAGGAAAAAGTCGCGCAGCTTCTGGCGCTGGCGAAATCGGAAAGCGTCGAGGCCACCGTCATCGGCCACTTCGGCACGCCGAATCACGAACTGGTTCTGAATTACGCCGGCACGGAAGTCGGCCGATTGTCGATGAAGTTCATGCATGACGGAATTCCCACGCCGACGCGGCAGGCGACCATCACGCGCACGCCCGCCGCTAAATCCGCGCCCAAGCAATTGCCCCCCGCCGCCGTGAAGGAAAAACTGCTGAAGCTGCTGGCTCATCCGAACATCGCCAGCAAACACTGGATCATCCGGCAATACGACCACGAAGTGCAGGGCGGCTCGGTCATCAAACCGCTGACGGGGCGGCTGCAAACCGGCCCGTCGGATGCCGCCGTCGTGCGGCCCAAACTCGACTCCTACCGTGGCATTGCTCTCGGCTGCGGCATGAACCCGGCCATCGCCGGTGCGTATGAAATGACCATCGCCTCCATCGACGAAGCCGTCCGCAATGTTGTCGCGGTCGGCGGCGATCTCGATCGCATGGCCATCCTCGATAATTTCTGCTGGCCCAGCGTCGATGATGAAAAAACCATGGGCACTCTCGTCAGCGCCTGCGAAGCCTGCCGCGACGCAGCGCTCGCCTACGGCATCCCCTTCATCAGCGGCAAAGACTCCCTCCATAACCAGTTCACCAACCAGGAAACCGGCGAGGTAATTCGCATCCGCAACACGCTACTGATCAGCGCGATGGCCGTTATCGAAGACGTGCGCAAATGCGTGACCATGGATTTCAAATCCCGCAACAGCCGCGTCTGCCTTATCGCGGCGAAGAACACAACCGATCTCGCCTCCCTGGCGCAAACGCATCGCCTGACGTCCGAAGCCATCGCCGGCGGCAAAGTATCAGCCTGCCATGACATCAGCGACGGCGGCATCGCCGTCGCCGCCGCCGAGATGTGCATCGGCTCCGGCATCGGCCTCATCGTCGGCGCGGATTTATTTCTTTCCGACGACGTTTTCACCGAACGACCCGGCAGATATCTCATCGAACTCGCCGAAGCCGATGGCATCGAATCGCTTCGCGCCAAATTTGCATCCGTAGCCGAAGTCACGGAAATCGGCCGCACCCAGCAGGTTCCCACGCTGACGATCACATCAACGCGCGATCATGGAACGGAAATCCGCGTCGACGAACTGACCGCCGCCTGGCGCGGAACGCTGGATTGGTGAAACAACAATGATTTTTCTTAACAGTCTGTGGCAAAAGTCCCGCGCGGCCAGGCGAAGTGGATTTTGACCGCGAGCCAGACGCGACGACGAAGCGTATTGCGGCCAAATACGCTGAGGAGGAGCAACGAAGCTCACGGCCAAAAGACACGAGCATGGCCCGCGAGACTTTTGCCACAGGCTGTTAAGGCTTGCCCCCTCTTACCCCCTCGCCCTGTACTCAGGGAGAGGGCTGGGGTGAGGGTTCCCCCCGTAAACTTGAATATGAGTAACAACGCCGAATAAGAGTAATAAAGAGCGCAATAACTTTTCACAACAGCGATCTGATCTGACCAACCAGGAAATTCAGTGCGATTCAAATTCTTCCACCGCCCCCGCCGCCGAACACTCATCGCCCTGGCGATCCTCTTTTCTTCATCCTTCATTTTTATCAACGCCATCGCCTTCATGCAGGCCCGCTCGATGACTCATTTCGCCCCCGGCGGCGAGCGCACCCCTTCGCCCGAAGCGCTCTCGATTCTCGGCAAAGCGGAAGCGGTGCTTTTGGGCGTGCAGATTCCCCGTCCCGAAAACATCACCGATCCCCACTCCATCGGCCTCGACTTCCAAACCGTTCGCTTCGGCGGCCCACGCAATAGCGATTGCGAAGCCTGGTACATCCGCGCCGACAATTCGCGCGGCCTGTGCATTCAATTTCACGCCTATACATGCAGTAAATCATCGCTGCTCGCGCCCGCCGCCGAGTTTCACAATCTCGGCTACTCCCTGCTACTGGTTGATTTTCGCGGCAGCGGCGGTTCAATCGGCAACGACACCACCATCGGCTACCGCGAAGCCGAAGACGTCGCCGCCGCCGTGCAATTCGCACAGACAAAATGGAATCCCCACCCGCTGATTCTTTACGGCCAATCCATGGGCGGTTGCGCCATTCTGCGGGCTGTCGCCGATTTGAATGTGCGCCCCACCGCCATCATTTTTGAATCGACATACAACCGCCTGCTCGACGCGGTGAAAGAGCGATTCCGTTCGATGGGCCTGCCGGGCACGCCCGCCGCACAGATGCTGGTCTTCTGGGGTGGATGGCAGGGCGGCTTCAACGGATTTAAAGTCAATCCCGACGAATACGCCAAAAAAGTCACCTGCCCCGCGCTGATGTTTCAAGGCGGCCGCGACCCGCGCGTCACCTACGCCGAATCCCGCGACCTCTTCGACAATTTAGCCGGCCCGAAGCAATTTGAATTCTTCCCCCAATCCAACCACTGCGGCTTCCGCGAACAAGACAAGCCGCGATGGATCAAGGCAATCGTGGATTTTCTGGCCAAATGCTAAAAGAATTTAGCCACAGATGAACACAGATTCACACAGATGAAGAATTGCGAATTTGAGATTTGAAATATTTGACATTTGAATTTTGATTTTGAATTATCTGTGTGAATCCGTGTTCATCTTTGGCTAAACATTCTTCAAACCACTTCAATCGATATGACCGTCAGATCATCCTTCGGCTCAAGGCTCCCCGACAACTGATCAAGACGGTTGGAGAATTCCGACATCATGTTGCATGTCTCGGAGCGCCGCAGCCGCCCCAATTCCGCGCGCCAGCGGTCGCGGCCGTGTTCGTCCTCGAAGATCGCATCGACGCCGTCGCTGTGAATCAACATGCGATCGCCGGGGGCGAGGGCAACCGTTGAGGTGGCATAATTCTCGTCGGCAAAAACGCCCAGCAACGAGCCGCCCGCAATGTCCAAATCGCGCACCGGCGCGGCGGGATCGCCCGGCATCAGGATCGGACACGGATGCCCCGCGCACGCCAGACTCACCACGCAGGTCTTGGTGTCGATGACGCCGCAGATCGCGGTGGCAAATGTCGTGCGTGAAAATTCCTGACCGACCAGCGCTGTATTCAGCCGTGACATGGTTTCGCCGGGCGTGAGAATGCGATAACCATTCGCACTTATCTCCTTCGAGACCAGCGATGTCCGCAGGAACATCGACAAAAGCGCCGCCGGCACCCCATGCCCGATGGCGTCGGCCAGGTAAAAGCCGATGGTGGTCTCATCCAGCCGGAAGACATCGTAAAGATCGCCGCTGACATACCCCGCCGGCCGGAAAAGGGCGTGAAATCGCACCGGGCCGAGGGAAGGCAGATTCTTCGGTAGAAAATCCTGCTGCAACCGCGCGGCAAGCCGAAGTTCTTCATCCAGCCGGTGCATATAGTAGTGCACCATTTCATCGCGCCGACGGAGAAAATGGACTTCCTGCCGCAGCGTTTGGATTTCGGTTTCGAGCGAAATGAGGATTTCCTCACCCGCAACCGCGGGCGCGGGTTCAGTTTCTTCTCGGACCAATCGCAGGGAAGCGGCCACTATGAATCTTTCGGCCGCACAGACCAGCCACTTAATCCCATAAAAATCCACCCTCCCCTTCCCCGCCAGCCTCGACGATTTTCCCACCCTTCACACCTTTCAAACTTTTCACACCTTTCTCACCCCCTCACCCCTTCACCCCGTCACCCTGTCACCCCCTCCCCTCCCCCCTCTCAGTCCTCAGTCCTTAGTCCTCAGTCCTTCCTTTGATACAATCCCCCCATGGGAATTTCCTGGGACACCTTCGAGCGTTACAAGCAAAAAGGCCTTGATGCCCGCCGCGCCGGCCAATGGGATTCCGCCCGCGTCTACCTGCTTGAAGCCGCCCGCGCCATGACCGAACTCGGCCGCGACGCACAGAGCGACGAACTCCGCGAAGGCCGCCGTCAGATGGCCGCCAAGCTGCTCGAACTCGCCCGCGACTGTGACAGCGCAAAAAAAGAATCCCGCCGCCCCGGCCCCGTCGCGCGCCGTGGCAATGGCGAGCCGTCCACCGCCGCCGAGGGCGAAACCTCCGGCCAGCAATGGATCGTCAAGGAAAAACCCTCGCTCCGTTTCGAGCATGTCGCCGGCCTGGAAGAAGTGAAGCAGGAAATCCGCCTGCGCATGATCTACCCCTTCGAGCATCCCGATCTGGCCGCGAGATTCAGCGTCCACGCCGGCGGCGGTCTCCTCATGTACGGCCCACCCGGCACCGGCAAGACCATGCTCGCCAAGGCCACCGCCGGCGAGATCGACGCGGCATTTTTCCGCGTCTCCCCCGCCGAAATTCTCAGCAAGTGGGTCGGCGAGGCCGAGCAGAACATCAAGAAGCTTTTTGACTCCGCCGCCGCCGAACCGCGCAGCATTATTTTTATCGACGAAATCGAAGCGCTGGTGCCTGCCAGACGCGACGAAGGCTCCAGCGTCATGCAACGCGTCGTCCCGCAAATCCTGCAAGGCATGGAAGGCTTCGACAAAAAGAGCGGCCAGCAGATTTTGTTCATGGGCGCCACCAACGTCCCCTGGCAACTCGACCCCGCCGTATTGCGGCCGGGAAGATTCGACGAAAAAGTCTACATCCCCCTGCCCGACCTGGCAGGTCGCCACAAAATGCTGGAGTTAAATTTGGCGCATCGCCCAGTGGCCACGGATGTGAATCTCGACGACCTCGCCCAAAAGCTCGACGGCTACAGCGGCGCGGATATCAAATATCTTTGCGACCGCGCCGCCACGGTTCCGTTTTTGCAAAGCGTAGCGACGGGGAAAGAGGGAGAGATCACCAATCAGATTTTGCTGGACGCGCTGCACGACACGGTTCCATCGGTCGCCCCCGACGCGCTCAAGCGTTTCGCAGAATGGTCCACCTCCACGGGGCGCTCCTAGTTTTCGGTTAGCCGCCGCCCTTGGGCGGCGCTCCCGCAGCGCTCCCCCCGCAAACTTTCCCGTTATAATGAATCCTCAATGCCCGAACTTCAACAAGAGCTAACCTCTCGCTTCGGCCTCGACGACTTCCGCCCCAGCCAGCGGCTGGTCATCGAGTCCGTCCTCGCCGGTAAAGACGTTCTCTGCGTCATGCCCACCGGCGCCGGCAAGAGCCTCTGCTACCAGCTCCCCGCCGCCATGTCCGACCGGCTCACCATCGTCGTCTCGCCGCTCATCTCGCTCATGGAAGATCAGGTCCAGCAACTCCGCGACCGCGGCATCCCCGCCGCGATCCTCAATAGCTCGCTCAGCGCCAGCCAGCAGCGGCAGGTGATTTCCAAACTTCACGACGGCTTCCGCGGCATGTTATACGTCTCCCCCGAACGATTCTTCCTCGGCAATTTCTCCCAACTCGCCGCCGGCCTCAAGCCGTGGCTCCTCGCCATTGACGAAGCCCATTGCATCAGCCAGTGGGGCCACGATTTCCGCCCCGAGTACAACCGCCTCGGCGAAGTCCGCGCCGCCTTAGGCTCTCCAACAGTCATCGCGCTCACCGCCACCGCCACCGACGACGTGCGGGCCGACATCATCCACCAGCTTCGCCTCAAGCAGCCCGAGGTCGTCATCACCGGCTTCGACCGCACCAATCTCCGCTATGAATGCCGCCGGCTGGCCAAGGTCGCCGCCAAGGATGCGGCGCTGGTGGAACTCATCCGCGACGAACCCGGAAGCTGCATCGTCTATTGTGCCACCAGAAAAAACGTCGATGAAATCAAATCGCTGCTGGAATCAAATTTCCGCAGCCGCGCCATTTTTTCCTACCACGCCGGCATGGAAAACGCGGCGCGAAGTTCGAGCCAGGAACGCTTCATGCAAACGCCCGGCTCGGTCGCCGTCGCCACCAACGCATTCGGCATGGGCATCAACAAGCCCGACATCCGCCTCGTCGCCCATTACAACATTCCCGGCACGCTTGAAGCCTATTACCAGGAAGCCGGCCGCGCCGGCCGCGACAGCCGCCAGGCCCGCTGCGTCCTCCTCTTCAGTTATCAAGACCGCCACATCCACGAATTCTTCATCACCAAGCTCGGCGAGGAAAACCAACACCTCGACCCCAAACTCATCAAAGAGCGCCAGGATCACGCCAGACAAAAGCTCGACATCGTCATTCAGTTCGCCCAAACCCATCGCTGCCGCAGACAGATGATTCTCGATTACTTCGGCGACGAAGCCGAAATCGCCGGCTGCACCTGCGACGCCTGCGCCCCCAACGGAAATTCCAGTGATGGACGAGGCTCAACAACCTCTCCCAACTCAGCACCATCCGAACCCGTCGAGTCGAGACCCGAAGCGGCCACGCTCGTCCGCCAACTCCTCTCCGGCGTAGCCCGCTGTCATGGCAAGTTCGGTGTCGGCGTGGTCGCCGATCTCCTCGCCGGCAACTCCGACGAACGCCTCATCCGCTGGGGCCTCGACCGCTATTCCGTCCACGGCCTCCTCAAGCCGCGCACCAGCAAACAGATCATCACCATGCTCCACCGCCTCCTGGAAAGCGGATTGGTGCGCCAGCGTGACCCCGACGGCGTAAAATTCCGCCCCGTCGTCGAACTCACCCAACTCGGCGTAGATGTAATGAAAGGCGCAACACAGCCGCCGACGAATCTGAACGATCTGATCCCGCCCACCCGTCCCGCTCGCTCGCCGCGCGCTTCTAACCCTTCACACTCTTCAAACCTTTCACACTCGGTCCGCGATATCGACCTAGACCCGGAGACGTTAGCGCGGTTCGAGCGTCTACGCATGGCCCGCCTGCAACTCGCCAAAGAGCGGCAACTCCCCGCTTATTGCATCTGCCATGACAGCACGCTGAAGCTGATCGCCGCCAACCCGCCGGCCGACGCCGAGGAATTGGAGCAGATCAAAGGCATAGGCCCGATGAAAGCCAAGCTGTACGGCGAAGCGATATTGAATGCGATTAATGGGGCGGGAGCGCAGTTGAGAGAAACCGACCGGCAGGAAATCCCCGACGCCACGGCGTTCTAATCGCCACGCTCCTTCCCGTGTTGTCACAATTCATCTTCGAATTGCCGCGTCAATGTTGGAATAGCGGTCGTAATGCGTTTGGCCATTTACCGTCACGTAGGATCGTATCTTGTAGTAATATTTCTTGCCCTTAACGAGATTCGGCGTATCGGTATACGACGAGGTACCGCCCGCCACTGTTGCTAAATGTTCGAAATTTACGCCACCGATTGATCTGGCGATGTTGCAGGGCGGGCAATTCCACCTTCAGATAAACTGCGGTGCGCACTGCCCATCCCACATGTTTTGCACATGGGTGCGCGCGCATCTCACTTCAGAACGGCGGGACGCGGGCAAAAAATTTCCATTATGGAATGAAGCGATCCGACCCTCCCATTGATCAGCGGGCAACCCGCCTGTCGATGCGCCGGCGAATCAGCAACATGCCGGCCCCGCAAACCGCCAGCAGGGTCGCGGTCGGCTCAGGCACCTGACCAATGATGCTTCCATTATTCATCGTTGTCGCGGCGAGAAGTTGCACGGACCCGCCGTAAGTGGCGCCGCCCAGTCCGTCGGAGACATTGAGCGTGCCGTTGTTGATGATCTCGGTCGGATCGATCAGTAGTTCGCCCCCTGCGCCACTGCCGCCGACATTAAGCCCCGCCTGAACGCCCGAGTTGTGCGGATTGCCGCCCGACGCGCCCAGCGCTGCGATCAGGCCTTCGTTGTCGAATGTCTTGCCGACATCAAACCAAAGCTCCCCGCCCCCTCCGCCGCCGGAGCTGCCGCCGACGACATTGGCCACCAATCCAGCGCTCCCGTCGGCGTCGAGCGATCCGGTGCTGGTGAGGGTGAAATTGTTCGGGGTGATGAAGAAGAGCGCGCCGCCGCCGGCCCCGCCGTTCACTCCGGGGTCGCGTTCTCCCGGAAAGTTGCCGGCGGTGCCGCCACCGCCGCCGCCGCCGCCCTGAAAGATGGAGGTATCCTGCGCCGTTCCGCCGGAAGCGCCGGGATTCTCGAATCCCAGGGTCGGTCCGCCTGCGCCGGTTTGCATGGATCCGTGGGAACCCGCCTGGCCCGGCGATACTGATCCGCCGCCGCCGGCGGTGCCGCCGGAATATCCGCCGTAGATGCTGGGGCTAAACAAGTTTCCCGCGCCGGTGCCACCCGCCCCACCGCCGGGGTTGCCGCCGGCGTCGCCGCTGTACGATGACGGCAGGTTCGCGTTGCCGGATAATCCTCCCAAACCGCTGCCGGTGGTGACATGAATATGGCCCAGGATGGTGATATTGCCCGTGGCTGCGATGACCGCCGGTTTGCTGCCGACAATGGAAAAGTTCACCGCGCTGTTGGAATCAAAGTTGGCGAAATTAAACACATTCAGTGTGGGGCCGCCTGAATATTGCGTCACCGTGGTAAACGGCAGCGTGGCGACGAGAATGCCGCCGCTGGCCGAACTGCGGATTTGGCCGTTGTCGGTGTTGAAGGAGGATATGAACTGGTTATTCCCCGTATAGGCCGAGAGATTGCCCAGTGCCCCAGTGCTGACCACTCCGCTCAGCGAGCCAAACGGCGCGCTATCCGCGAGTGATGAAGATGCAAAAGGGGCCGCCGCAAGGCAGGCCGCCGCCAGTAAAATAGAGTATCGGTGCATGATTTTTCCTCTCCCGAACAATGCGATATGAAAAAGTGCGTGAATTGGATGCAATCCCACCCAGCACCAACGCAAGGAATGTAATGAATGCAGCGAGCCGCGTCAATGAAAATCTGCCATGTGAAAATCTGCGATGAAAAGCAGAGAAAGTGCCGGAAAGTTCGCTTTTAGCCCGGATTATTCGCCGCCCGCGAGGGCGTACCCTCGCTAGAGACGCGGAGGACGCAGAGAAAATACGGAAATTGGCGCGATTTCCCTTCTGTCAGAACAGTTACGAAATCCACAGGCTGCGCGCATAAAAGAACCGCTAAGAAATGTCTTCTCCGCGTCCTCGGCGTCTCTAGCCTACTCGCGGGCGGCGATGCTTGGATTTTCCGGGCTGGCGAGGGTTACTGAAAATCGATGGCCATATCTAGTCCTACCCATTGGCTCTTTAGGTATGAGATTTCGTAACAAATGAATTTATTCTGTAGGGATTCCAACCCGGCGGCGGAATAATGATTGAACATGCCACAAGCGGCGCTACAAACCAACCTCGCAACGCCTGACGGCGAAATCCTCGCCGAATTTGCCAGCCATCGCCGCGAGGAATCGTTTGCCGAACTGGTCAGCCGCCATGGGGCGATGGTGATATCAGTTTGCCGATCGGTTTTGGGAAATGAATCCGATGCCCAGGATGCGGCACAGGCGGTCTTTTTAACCCTCGCTCTTCGAGCGGCCGCGCTTACACACCGCCCGACACTCGCAGGCTGGCTGTATCGCGTCGCTTGGCACATCTCGGCTCGCGCGGCAGAAGCTCGGGCGAATCGCCGCCGGCACGAACAGGAGGCCGCTCGCATGAGAAATGAAGCCATCTCGCGGCAGGCCGAGATTCCCACGGAACTGATTCACGCGGCGATGGAACGATTGCCCGAAAAATACCGGCTTGCCGTGCTGCTGCATCACTTGCAGGGTCGGACGGAAGAGGAAACGGCCGCACAACTCGGATGCTCGCTGAGCGCCGCGTCGGTGCGACTTGCGCGCGGGCGGAAAATGCTGCGGGAGCGCCTTGCGGTGCGCGGAGTAACGGCATCGATTGCCGGTGTAGTCGGGGTCATGGCGGCTGAGGTTGCCGGCGCGGCGGTTTCGCCCGCCTGGGCGAGCGCGGTTGCGCACTCGGCGACGGCGCTCGCCGCCGGGCAGGCGGCGGGTGCTTCAGCGGGCATTCTCAATCTGGCGAAGGAAGCGGCGAAGATCCTGTTCTGGACGAAATTGAAAATCGCGATGATTACGGTTGCAAGTGTGGCACTTATGATCGGCGGCGTCGGGGCTTTCAAGGTACTGGCTCAGGATGCCAGCACTCCGCAGCCGCTGCCGCCGGCTATCGCGCAAGCCAACGCGCCCGCCGCTCCGGCAGCCGCGGCTAACACTCCCAGCTCACCCGACCTGACGCCCGGATCGTACGCCGTCACCCGGCTCGGCACCCTCGGCGGCCGAACCAGTTGGGCTGCCGCCATCAATGCATCCGGCGACATCGTCGGCGTGGCAGATACCGCCCGTGTCGCGATGAAGCACGCATTTATCTATCACGACGGCAAGATGCAGGATCTCGGCACGCTCGGCGGCGACAATAGCGAAGCACACTACATCAATGACGCTGGCCAGATCGTTGGCGAGGCCGACATCCCCACTCCCGCCAACCAGGACTCCGACGCTCACGCCTTTCTTTACGACCACGACGCCATGCACGACCTCGGCACCCTCGGTGGGGCGATCAGCTCAGCCTACGGCATTAACGCATCCGGTCAGATCGTCGGTCAATCGAACATCGATCAGCTCGGCCTTGCCGTGAATCAGCCCCCGAATCATGCGTTTCTTTATGCCAACGGCATGATGCACGACATGGGCGGTTCCGGCGGCCTGGCTACGGCGATCAACGACACCGGACTGATCGCCGGCAGTTCGCTCTTCCTCGTCCGCGACGGATTCAGCGTCAGGCAGGGAATGCTGATCGATCATGGCAATTTGAAAAAGCTCAATCTGCCTGACGGTCAACTCAGCATCGCGACCGCGATCAACGCGTCCGGCTGGATCGCCGGCGAATTCAATAGGGTCATGTCCGAACCAAACAAGAGGTTGGTGCAAATGATGCACGCGTTCAGCTACCGCGACGGAGCGATGACCGATCTGGGATCCTTGGGCGGCACGGCCAGCGTCGCTCGCGCCATCAATGCGGCGGGCGATATCGTTGGATATGCCGAAGTGCCGGGGAATATCCAACACGCGTTTATCTTCCACAACGGGAAGATGAGCGATTTGAATGAACTGGTGGAACATGACGCGCTCGCCGCCGCGGGCTTCAGAAATCTTCAGTGCGCCCTTGGCATCAACGACCACGGCCAGATCGTAGGGTACGGAACCGATTTACACGGGATTGAAATCGCGTTGATCCTGAACCCAACAACGAAATAGGTGTTCGACGAATTGAGCGATAAGAGGCCGCGGGATAGCCATCCCGCGGCTTTCCTTTGCGAGCTTAAAATCGTCCGTTAAAAATCCTTCCCATCCGCAAATCACTTCATTTTTGCTTCAGGTTGCGTTGTTTATGTTGCGCGTGGTTTTGAAGAAGACTTCATTTTGGAGGTCATTGGCCATGCGTGAAATACGAACGATTTTGATGATTCTGGCGTTGCTTGGTCCGGCCGTCGCGGTCGCACAGCCGCAAAATGGCGGGGTAGGAGGAGGGGGCGGCGGAGGCGGATTTGGAGGAGGAGGCGGCGGAATGGGCCGGGGCGGGAATCAACTAAATGGCCTGCAGAGCCAGCTTCGCTCGACTGATGAGGAATGGAAAGTCATCGGGCCGAAAGTGCAGCGGCTGGTTCAGTCGCGGCAGACCATCGAGGCGCAGATTGATCTTGCTGCCGCTACGACCCAACCATCGGGCGCTAATGCGCCGGCCGGACAATTTGATAATGCCGGCGGCGGCCCGCGCGGCGGGCGCGGCGGACGGGGGCCGGGCGGCGGCGGAAACGATAGTTTCGGCGGGCCATCGGATGTAGCCAGCGGCGGCATGCGCGGCGGGCCGGAAGGCGGGCCGGGAGGCGGACGCGGCGGATTCGGCGGGCCTGGCGGGGGCGGCGGTTTTGGACCGGGCGGCGGCGGTGGATTCGGGCCGGATGGCGGCGGGCCGCCTGACTTTGGTCCGGGCGGACCCGATGGAATCGGCCCACCCGGCGGCGGTTTCGGAGGCGGCGGCGGCGGTTTTGGCCGCGGCGGGCGAGGACGCGGATTCGGCGGCGGTTTTGGCGGGCCGGGAGGTGGTCCGGGCGGCGGGCCCCCCGGAATGGGTGGTCGCGGTAACGCCGTCACACTGGCTCTGACTGAATTGCAAACAGCGCTGGCCGACGCCAAGACAACGCCCGATCAGTTGGTCGCAAAAGTCGCGGCGGTTCGAGCGGCGCGACGTAAGGCGCAGGTTGATTTCGCCGCCGCCGAGAAAGAATTGCTCCCGCTTTTGACGGCGGATCAGCAGGCTCAGCTCGTTGTTCAGGGTTATCTGGATTAAGCAAGGAAAGGAACTTTCAATGCGATTCAATTCAATACAATCAATCGTTAATGCGATATTCGCCAGAGTCTCGTCTTCCCTCCCGGCATACCGGGAGAGAGGGAAATTCGGCAGGGCAATCGCATTTGGCATTTCCCCCTCTCCCGGTACTCTGGGAGAGGGTAGGGGTGAGGGTCTTCGAGCGCGCAGAATGGCATCCGCAAACGAAAAACAGCCCTCACCCTATCCCTCTCCCAGAGTACCGGGAGAAGGGACCAGTCAGGTTCCCGCTATATGCGATGGCCCTGAAAAATTCGGATTCGGCGTCTCTTGGGTAGTGGCCGTTGCATCTGCCCTCGTGGTGGTCTGGCATCCGATCAATGCCCACGCCTACATCGACCTCGCCCCGACGCTGGGCCGCATCATTTCCGATTCGCGGCAAATCGCGGTGGTGGAAGTCACGCGCTTCGACCGCGACAAACACGAAGTGGAGTTCAAGGAGATCGAATCGCTCAAGGGCGACCCCTCTTCGCAGCCACTTGTGCAGGACGTCGCCCCCGCCGACGGACCGGTCATCCCGCGCCAGATTCTTCGCTGGGCCGCCCCCGGCGCGCGCGCGGTTCTCTTCAGCTCGCGCGCCACGGCTCTGGTCTGTCTCGGCGATAGCTGGTACCAGGTCAAAACCACCGGCAACGGAATCTGGAAACTCGGCGCTGACCGCCCTGATCTTCCGCTGGCCTATGACGGCGGGGTGGCGCACCTGGCCGATTCCGTCAAACTCATACTCGCCGGCGACGATGCGGTGATTACAGTCGTCGCTTACGGCGCTGACGACCAGGGCGCGAGCTTTGACCTGGCCCTTAACCGCCAGGATCTTCCGGGGCTGGCGCGATTGCAGCGCATCCGCGCGAATCAAAAGATGCCGCAGATGGTCGCGGGGGCTTCGGGCAATCCCGCTTATTTCGTCGGAGCGGGCGCGGTCGATGTGGATGATCTGCCCGCGATGATCAGCCGCCTGGCATCGACTGATGCAACAGTCCGAGCGGAAGCGGCGGCCGATTTGCGCTTGCTTGGCAAAGCAGCGGCATCAGCAATGGGCGCTTTGCAAAAGCAGCTCGACGATGCCGACCCGGCGGCAAGATTCGCGGCGGCGGCGGCGATTTTGAGAATTTCACAGGATCAAACACCGGCGATGGGCATTCTCGCGGCGGGGCTTGGAAGCACAGACGCGATTATCCGCCGCCGCGCGGCGCAAGCAGCCGGCATGGCGGGATCGGCGGCGGCGGGGCTGGTCGAGCCGCTGGCAGCGCTGTTGAGCGATTCGGATTATTCGGTGCGCATCGCGGCGCTGGAATCGATCTCCCTTCTCGGCTCTTCCGCGGGCAGCGCCGCGGCAAAAGTGATTCCGCTGCTGGACGACCGGGAGCTTTGCATTGACGCGGCCGACGCACTGGGGCGCATGGGCTTGCCGGGCCGGGCGGCGATGGGCCGGCTGGCGCTAATGCTCAAGAGCGATCAGGATTCGGTGCGCTGGGCGGGGGCGCGCGCGATGTCCGAAATCGGCGGCCCTGAATCCCATCCGGCTGTTGAGTTCATGATCAACGCCCTGCCGAAGGCGACGGAAGTTCAGGGATACAACATGATGATCTATTTCTCGCTGCTTGGGCCGGACGCCATCGACGCGAAGGAAACGATCCAATCCACGCGCATCAAGAATCCCGTGCTGCCCTCTTCGACGGTCTGGGCGCTGGCTCCGGACAAACAATTCCCCTGGCAAGGTGGTGGAGGCAGCGGCGGCTTTGGAATGGGACGGGGCGCCCCGGGTGGTGGGCCGGGTGGACGTGGGCCGGGTGGAGGCGGTGGGCCGGCGGATATCGGCACTCTGATTTACGAATCATATGTGCGCGAGCTTGGCCCGCGCCTGCACAATGCGGCGGTGGCGCTGGCGCGAGAGATCGTGGCCGGTACCGCCGGCAAGGTTCCCGACTGGGGCTATCGAATGCTCTCCTGCGGCTCGACGGATGTTTTGGCGATTCTGATGCCGCATTTGGCAGACAAGGATCAGACGCTGCGCGAGCGAGCCGCCGTCGCACTGGGCAATATGGGACCGGCGGCGAATGCCGCGGCGGGGCAAATCGCGTCGGCGGTTACATCGGCCTCGACGGAGCGCGAGCGGCGATTGATGCAGTGGGCGCTGGGGGAAGCACAGAGCCAATAGGGCTTTGATGGCCTTTGCTTCTCAATCGGATTCCAGTGGAATCGCGGCAGGAGCGATCGGGCGCGCCGCCCAAGGGCGGCGGCTAATCGGGGGCCCGGATGGAGATGGAGATCAGTCTCACTTTGCCGCTGATTGAATAGTCATCTCCGCCGGCGTCAATCCAAACGCCGTCGCGCGGATCGTTACATTTCCCGCATGTTCGGTGCTCCGCACCAGCGCCGTGGCGATGCCGGCCTCGGCGCGGATCGGGTTGGCATGGATGCGGGCGTCGTCGATGATTTGGCCTTCGCCTTCGACGGCGAACGTGATCTCGTCATTGGCGTACGGATGCGTCGTGCCGCGCGCGTCGCAGACATAGGCGTGAATGCGAATCCAGTCATTGCCGTCGGCCACGAGATTTTGCCCGCATAGATCCGCTTCGATGCGCAACTTCGCGGGAACGCCGGGCGCCCGAATCGTGTATGTGGCGACGACTTTGCCGTCGATGATTCCCTCGGCCTTGAGTTCGCCGACGCGCGTGCCCGGCCGGGCGACGCCGGTCATGAACATCGTCGTCTGATCCTGCGAAAACTGGCCGACTTTGAAACTGAACGGCGCATGCGGCAGGGCATATCCCGGCATCGGCTTTTGCGTCGCCACTTCCACGCCGTTCTGCGAGAGCCGCACCTGCTGGCAGTTGCTGAAAACCGTCACCATCGTCGGCGACTGGAACGTCGCGTAATTGGCAATGAAAACCATCGGCCCGTCGCTAATGCCATCGATATGCACTTGCGGCGGGCGCTGGCTCTGGAAAAAATACATGTCGAATTTCGGGATGCGGAACAGATCAATCGGCGCGCCCAAAAACGCCTGATGATGATAGCCGCGATAGGCGTCGATGCCGGCCCATAGATCAATGCCGGTTGCGCGGTCATTGGCAACCGACGGCGTGGTCGTCGGCGCACCGCGCCCGCCCCCGCCGCCGCCGGTGTAGCCGCGATTGATGGCGTCGACATGCGACCACGCCTGCACCAGCTGCGCCGTCTCGCCCCAGCCGCGTGCGACGCGGCTGCGCGATTGCTGGTCGGACCAGTTATCGACCTGATCGCCGATCTCACGAATCCAGCCCGGCTTGCTTCCGTTGTTGCGGAGATAGACGACATCCCAATCGGCCCCGCCGACAGAATCGCCCGCCGAATAACACGGGTCGAACGGGTATTCCTCGTGCACGATTTTTTGCAGCGTGGGGTATAGATTGCGATTGTTCGACTCATTGAGCTGCGCCTCCCAGAGAATCACGCACGCATGATTGCGGTCGCGCCGAATCATCTCGCGCGCGTCCTGATAAACGCGCTGATCAAAAACGGCGTCGCCCGCGAATTGCCAGCCGGGATTGGAAACGATCAGCAACATTCCCAGTTTGTCGCAAGCATCGACGAAAGCCGGGTCCTGCGGGTAGTGGCTGCGAATCGAAGTGAATCCCGCCTCGCGCAATTTGACCGCATCCCGATACTGCGTTTCCGGAGAAAGCGCGTAGCCGACATAAGGATGATCCTGATGCCGGTTGGCTCCGAGCGAGACAAATTTCTCGCCGTTGATGGTGAGGCCGTGCTGGGCGTCGAAGTTGAACGTGCGAATGCCGATGTGCGTTTGCTGTTCGTCTGTTGGTTTGCCGGCGTGTGAGATCGTTGTTCGCAGCGTGTAGAGATATGGATGCTCGGGATGCCAGAGGGAGGGCGAGGAAACATTCAATCGTTGCGTGGCGGTCTTTGCCTGCCCTGCCGCGAGGGAAACGTCGGCGGAATCCGTCGCGATGACCTTGCCGGAAGAATCGAGCAGTTCCTGTAATACGGTCGCGGGTTTCGCGTCTGAATTCTCGTTGATCACTTCCGTTTGAACTTGAACAACGGCCGCCTCTTTCGAGACTGATGGAAACGAAACAAAGACGCCGCCGCCGGCGGGTTTGCCCGCCAGCATCACATCGCTGACATGCAGACGATCCAGCACATCCAGATGCACCTGCCGGTAGAGTCCGCCGAAATAGCAGAAATCCAGGGCATTTTGCAGCTTGCCCGGCGGCACTTCCGGGTTGTCGGAATTATCCAGGCGCAGCGCCAGGACATTGTCGGAGCCAAACTGCACGGCTGCCGTGATATCAATCGTAAACGGCAGATACCCGCCGTAGTGGGTGAAAATCTTTTTGCCATTCAGATAAACATCGGCGACCTGCATCGCGCCGTCGAAGAGGAGGAGGAGCTTTTGGCCTTGCGACGCCGAATCGGGCGTGAAGTGTTTGCGATACCAGCAGACGCCCTGATAGTTGCGGCCGCCGGATGCGTCGAACGGCTCAAGCCGGACGGTGTGGGGGACGGTGACTAGATCCCAGGCGCCATCCGCGAAGGCCGACGACGCGGGGGCCAGATCAATCGAATGCGCCTCCGCGTCGGCGGGGCGGAAGAATCGCCAGTCGTGGTTGAAATCGATGGTCTGGCGGGCCCAGATCGGCGTGGCAAGCATCAGGAAAACCGCGACAACGCAAAGACGCTTTGGAATCGGCATGAAATGAAGCTCCGCAAGAGAAGATCGGAGTCTATCGCACTGTTTTGTTTCGTCCACTGCCGTTAAACTTGAAGTTGTGATCTCGTTTTGTGGCAAGACGGAAGAACCCCCACCCCAACCCTCCCCCTGGGTACAAGGGGAGGGGGATAAAATTAGACGCCTTTCGCCACAAAACCTGGCCACGCCAGTTCCGTCGGTCGCAGCATCGGTCTGGAGGCAATTCATGAAGCGTCCTGTACTCGCGGCGTGGTGTCTGGCCATTCTGCTCCCGGCGGTCGCAGCATCGGCCGGGCCGGTGTCGGTGACGTTTTCCGGGTCGCGCACGGTTTCAAAGCAGTGGCCGCTGACGGAACTCGACAGCCAATTGCCCGCGGATTGGAGTGGATTCCAATTCCTGGTGCTGGAATTCCGCGCCAGTTCGCCGCAGCGGTTTGAACTGGAAGTGCGCACGTCGAAGCAGGTGATTTCCAAACGGATACAGCCAATGGCGGGGGCCTGGGTGCGGGCGGCGATTCCACTTAAATATTATTCGGCGGCGCCGTCGGGCGGCTATGACCTGGCGTCGCTATCCAACAAGCCGGCGGCTTCGTATTTCATCAACATCGGTTCGGGAGGCTGGGGGCCGCTGAACGAGGTTGTGTCGCTCGGCGTGACCATGCGCGATCCGCTTAACGCGCCGACGCTGGAAATACGATCGGTGAAGCTGGCGAAGGATTCGCCGGGTGATGAAGTGCTTGAGCCGAAGGTATTGGTCGATGAGTTCGGGCAGTGGATCAGCGCTGACTGGCCGGGGAAGGCGAAAAACCTTGATGATTTGAAAGCCGCCTGGGCGGAAGAAGATCAATCGCTGGGAAAGTCGCCGGTTCCGAATCGTGATGAGTACGGCGGGTTTCTCAGCACATCAGCCAAAGCAACAGGGTTTTTCCGCGTGGAGAAAATCGACGGGCGCTGGTGGTTTATCGACCCGGCGGGCCACTATTTCTTTTCCGACGGGGCGAACGGAATCGGCACAGTATCGGCCACTCGCACCGCCGGCCGCGAGAGCATTTTCACGGCGCTGCCGCCGGCAAACCTGATCGCGGATCCGGCGGGATTGGCGCCGACGACCGGGCCATCATTTGCAGGCTCGGCTTCGTTTTACACCTGGAATCTGACCCGTCGCTACGCCGGACCGGAATGGCGAAAACAGTGGGCGGCCCTCACGGTGCGCCGCATGGCCGACTGGGGCGTGAATACTTTTTATGGCGATCCTGACTTGATCGCGGCAACGCCACGTCAGCCGTATGTCATCACCGTCCGGGCGTGGCAGACCGGTCAATCGTATCTCGGCATGCCGGATGTTTACGCCGATGATTTTGCGCAGCGGGTTGATGAGGCCGCCGCCAGGGCGTGCGAGCCGCATAAAGATGACCCCTACCTGATCGGATATTTTTTGGGCAATGAGCCAAGCTGGCCGGGACGCGAGAGCCAGTTGGCAGATCTGATTCTGGAAGGAGCGAGTTCCGCGACGAAGACCGAACTGAAAAACTGGCTTTTCAACCACGGCGACACCGCCGCGACGCGCAACCAATTCGCCCTCCGCACCTTTGAGAAATATCTGACGATCATCATCGCCGCCGAAAAACGGCATGATCCGAATCATCTGAACCTGGGCATTCGCTTCGGCAGCAGCCCGCCGGCGGGAGTGATCAGCCTGGCGAAAATGTTCGATGTCTACAGCCACAATATTTATCAGCCGGCGCCCGATCCGGCGCGGCTGGCGCACTTTTACGAACTGACCGGCCGGCCGATTCTGATCGGCGAATTTCATGTGGGTGTGCCGGGCCGGGGCATGGCGCCGGGACTGGTGCAGGCCGCTTCGCAGGCGGAGCGAGCCAATATTTATAGCAATTACGTCGAGAACGCGGCGGCGAATCCGAATGTGATCGGCGCCCATTGGTTCACCTGGGTTGATGAACCCAACACGGGACGAAATGACGGCGAGAATTACAACATCGGCATGGTGGATGTGACGGACCGGCCGTATCCGGAATTGCTGGCGGCGATGAAATTGTCGCACTCGCGGTTGCTGGATGTGCGGATGGGAAAGATCGCGCCGGCCACTCGGCGCAATGGAGCCGAAGCACAATGAAATCAAAGCCGCAAAAGATGAATTCGCCGCGAAGGCGCGAAGATCGCGGAGAAATTCCGTTCTCTTCTTTGCGCTCTTTTGCGCCTTCGCGGTGGAATTCTTTTCGCCGTCGTGAAGGATTCCGGGAACGTGTATTTGAAGCTGGGAGCATCTCAATGAAAAAAATCGGTTTGATTGCGACGATCTTCGGTCTTCTAACCCTCGGCGGATGCGCCGGACTTTCGCAAACCAATGAAGCGGACGGGCCGTTGCAAACGATCAAGGTCTCCGACAATGGCCGCTACTTCGTGCGCGCCGACGGCTCGCCGTTTTTCTGGCAGGCGGATACGGCGTGGGCCATCTTCAATCACGCGGCGCCGGCGGATGTGGACGCCTATCTCGACGACCGCAAAGCCAAGGGGTTTAATGTTATTCAGGGCGTCATCGCCCTGTGGGATTACAGCAATTACAAAAATCCCGACGGGCAGCTACCGTTTGTCAATCGCGATCTGGGGCAGATCAATCCGGCATTTTACAAAAATGTCGATTCGATCCTCGACAAGGTTGAAGCTCATCACATGTACATGGCCGTGCTTCCTTACTGGCACAAAAACGCCGGCGACAGGCTGGGAACCCCCGGTACGCCGGAAAAAATGAAGGCCTACTGCAAGTTTTTGGCTGAGCGTTATGCCACGCGGAAAATCTTCTGGATTCTCGGCGGCGACTCCACCGCGGAAGGCGAAGCCGGCGTAAAGATTCAACATGTGACCGATCTTGAAGCCGAAGGCCTGATCGAAGGGGCCAGGTCTGTCGGCGTGGACAAGCTCATGATCAGCTACCACCCCACCGGGCGGCAAAGCTCGTCATTCTGGTTTCAAAAAAGTCCGTGGCTCGATTTCAATTCGATTCAGTCCGGACATTTCATCGACACCACCGATTTTCAACTTGTAGGCGCCGACTACGCCAAGACGCCGGTGAAGCCCGTAATCGACATGGAACCCGGTTACGAAAACATCACCGACCGCCTCGTCGGCACGCCGGGCGCCAAACGAATTCAGGCGGTGGATATCAGGCGCTCGGCTTATCTGGACGTATTCGCCGGCGCGGTGGGCCTCACCTATGGGCAGGGCGAAGTGTATGGATTTGCCAAAGGCGGAGCCGTTACCACACGCTGGGGCACCGCGATGAGCTGGAAGGAAGCGTTGAAATTACCTGCGTCGGGGCAGGTGCAATACATCAGCCATCTGATCGAATCGCGGCCGATGCTTGAGCGCATGCCGGATCAATCGCTGATCGCGGGCAATGTCAGCAACCGCGCCGTGGAGCGAATTGAGGCGATGCGCGGCGCGGATGGAAGTTATGCGTTTGTTTATCTGCCCAGCGGAAAAGCCAATGTGACCATCAACACCGCCAAGCTTTCCGGTTCGACCTTGCGGGCGTGGTGGTATGATCCGCGAACAGGTATCGCGCGGATGATCGAGGACTTTGCCAAATCCGACACGCGGCAATTTACGACGCCGTCAACCGGGCCAAATGATGATTGGGTGTTGGTGATTGACGATACGGCCAAGCGATACTCGCCGCCGGGTGAAGTAAAATAGGCGTTAGAGTTTTCAGTTTTCAGTTTTCAGTTTTCAGCTGGGACGGGGACACATTTAGCTGGAAAAATCGATTGAAGAGGAATCGCCATGAAATCCAAATCATTCTTTGCATTTGCGATACTCGCCATTTTCATTTCTTCTCGCACGGTCCGCGCCGATGACTTCGGCGTAAAAGCCTGGGAAGAATCGGTCGTCATTCCCACCTATCTCATTGGGCCTCCTGACCCCAACCCGCAGTTTTATCTCGGCGGGCAATCGCAGGGAGCGGAGCATCGCATCTACCCCTACCCGATGTACGACAACCTCACGACCCAGAAGGTCGACAAGACCTACAAAATGGTCTACCTGGAAAACCAGTACATCAAAATCGGCATCCTCCCCGAAATCGGCGGCAAGGTCTTCGAAGCCATCGACAAAACCAACGGCTATAACTTCATCTACCGCCAGCATGTCATCAAGCCCGCATTGATCAGTCTGCTCGGGGCGTGGATCAGCGGCGGCATCGAGTGGGATGTGCCGCATCATCACCGCGCCACCAGCTTCCTGCCCGTGCAATATAAAATCGAGGACGCCCCCGGCGGCGGCAAAACCGTCTGGGTCGGCGAACTAGAACTGCGCGACCGAATGCGCTGGACCGTCGGCCTGAGCCTTTACCCCGGCAAGTCTTATTTGCAGGCGTCGTTTCACATGATCAACCGCACGCCGGTGCCGGTGAGCATGTTGTGTTTTTCAAACGTCGCGGTGAGCGTCAACGATAATTATCAGGTGATCTTCCCGCCGAGCACTCAATTCGTGACGTATCACAAGAAAGTCGATTTTGCGACCTGGCCCATCGCCCATTCCTTCTTCAATGGTTCCGATTTCACGGCCGGCGTGGACGTGAGCTGGTACAAGAACCATTACAGTTCAAACTCCATGTTCGCATGGAATTATCAGGATGATTTTTTCGCCGGCTACGACCAGGGCAAGCAAGCCGGCATCATGGCCATCGCGGATCATAATGTCGTGCCGGGAAAGAAATTCTTCACCTGGGGCAACAGCCCGCAAGGTCATACCCAAGACACACTGCTGACGGATACCGACGGGCCGTACATTGAACTGATGGTGGGAGCATACTCGGATAATCAGCCCGATTATTCCTGGCTGGCCCCGTTTGAGACGCGGACGTGGAATCAATATTGGTATCCGTTCCGCGATATTGACGGAGTTAAATGCGCCAACACCGAAGCGGCGGTGAATCTGGATGTGCAGGGCCAATCTGCCCGCGTCGGCTTTTATACAACCAGCGCCCATTCCGCCGCTCAGGTTAGCCTGACGCTCAATAACAAGCCGCTTCTGAATCAGGCGATTGCAATCTCGCCGGACAAACCGTTCGTGCAGAGCGTCAATCTTCCCGTCGGCGCGAATCCCTCTGATCTGCGCGCGTCGATCTCAGCCGATGGAAAGGAACTCGTTTCGTATTCGCCAATCAAACTCGAAACCCTGCCGACGCCCAAAGTGGTGACAACGCCGCCGGACCCGGCGCAGGTGAAGACCAACGACGAACTTTATTCCATCGGCCTGCGCATCGAGGCGTTCCATGATCCGCTTCGGCAGGCCGAGCCATACTGGCAGGAGGCGCTGAAGCGCGATCCGGGCGATGTGCGCGTGAATACGGTGCTGGCCATTGACCGCATCAAGCAGGCTCGATTTGCTGATGCGGAAAAACTTTTGCGCACGGCTCTGGATCGGGCCACCGATAAATACACGTCGCCGAAGGACGGCGAGCCGTTTTATTATCTTGGTTTGGCGCTGAAGGCACAGGGCAAACTCGACGAGGCCTACACGGCGTTTTACAAATCAACCTGGACGGCGGCTTGGCGCTCGCCGGGGTATTTTGAACTGGCGCAGATCGCTTCGTATCACGGCGATTATGCGAAGGGACTTGATCTGGTTGAGCAATCAATTCAGGCGAATGCTTTGAATATTCAGGCGCTCACGCTGAAGAGCGCGCTGCTGCGTGAAAATGGACAGGAGGCCGAAGCAAAAGCTCTGGCCGAGGCGACGCACGCCGTTGACCCTCTTGATGTAGGAGCATTGTACGAACGCTCTCGCCTGTTTTTGGACAAGTCTGCGTCAGACGAACTCGATGTGACGCTACGCGATCACCCGGCCAATGGGCTGGAAGTGGCAACCCAATACATGGACGCCGGGCTTTGGCCTGACGCAGCCAGGGTCCTCGCCGTATCCTCAGCGGGCGACGTGCACAAAGTCTCGCCGCTTATCTTTTACGACCAAGCTTATTGCATGAGCCACCTTCTAAATAGGAATGTAACCGCCGACGACCTACGCGCTGCCGAGCAAGCATCCCCCGAATATGTCTTCCCCTTCCAGTGGGAACAAATCGAAGTATTGGAATGGGCAATGGCGCTCGATCCGAAAGACCCGCACGCCCCCTATTATCTCGGCAATCTGCTTTACGATTTGCAACCTGAACGCGCAATGGCTCTCTGGGAAAAATCCGCCGCGCTCGGCGCGAATTTCCCAGTCGTCTATCGCAACCTGGCGATAGTCTACAACCGCCAGGACGGCGGTGCATCCAAGGCTCAAGCCGCCTTGGAAAAGGCCGCGTCATTCGGCGGCAACGGCATGGTCTTCCGCGATCTCGACGCCGCCTACGAACAGGAGAGCGCCGCCCCCGACAAGCGGCTGGCGGAATTCGAATCGCACCAGCCGGTGATTAATCGCGACGACGCCATTTACCGCGAGATCAATCTCAAGATTTTCGCCGGCAAGTATGACGACGCCATCGACCTGATGGATGCGCGATTCTTCCGCGCCTGGGAAGGCGGCGGGCGCGTCGACGCCGGCGATTGCTGGGTGAATGCCCACCTCGGCCTCGGCCAGAATGAACTGGCGGCCAAGCAATACGACAAAGCGCTGGCGGATTTCCAGGCGGCAATTAATTTCCCCGCCAATTTGCAGGAAGCCGTCGGTCCCGCCGCTTCACGCAAGAGCGAGGCACAGTATTGGGTCGGCGTAACCTATGCCGCGATGGGCCAGAAGGACAAAGCCACGCAAGCCTGGACCGACGCCGCCCAAGCGCCGGCGCCCGCGCCAACCGGTCGGCGCGGCGGAGGCCGTGGCGGACGCGGCGGCTTTGGCCGCGGCGGCGCCGCCACCGCCGCCGGGCTGCATGTCGATGCCGCCTCGCAATTCTTTCAGGCGATGTCCATGCGCAAGCTCGGGCAGAATGATCAGGCCGATGCGATCATGAAACGCCTGCTGGCCACGACAATACCGGCAAGCGGAACGGCGGCGGCGGATGCACATTATCTCGTCGGGCTGGGAGATTTTGGCAGTGGCAACACGAGCGATGCAAAGGCGCAATTCGAGGCGGCACTGAAGATCAGCCTGGATCATTTCGCGGCGAAGCTGGCGATGCAGAGCTTGCTTTCGACCAATCAGTGAATCGCGATTTTGCAAAGTGCGGACAAGTTATTAAGCACGGTGGAAGAACCCCCGCCCCGGCCCTCCCCCTGAGTACATGGAGAGGGGGATAAGCGGAGCGGCTTGCGCGACGTGGTTAGGCATCTCTTCGCCGCCGCGCCAACAATCCTGCCCCCGCCGCGATCACCAACCCCACCGCCCCCGGCTCCGGCACCGCCCCACTGCCGCCGGCGGCTTTTACTTCCGCCTGCGCCAGCGCCCACTGCGCCTCAAACGATGCCGGCAGTTCGCCGCTGAGTGTTGTTGTGCCGTTGGTTTGATTGATGTTCTGGGCCAGCAGTAGCAGGTCGTTGAAATCCACCTTGCCGTCAAAATTAAAATCGGCGTGTGCCCAATCCGCGGAGAGGGAGCCGACATTCTGCGCCATGGCCAGCAGGTCGCTAAAATCCACCTTGCCGTCGAGGTTGGCGTCGGCCACCAGCGTCGGGCGAATGAGGATTTGATTCAGCCCCACGCCGTTGCTGGCGGCGACTGCGCCGTCGGTATTGCCGTCGATGTATCCGATGGAATAGGAGCCTTTGGAAGTTCCCTTGACGGCGGCCGCCTGTGCCGCGACCGAACTGCTGGTGAGGCCGGTCCCCTTCCAATCGCCGCCGTGGTAGCCGGTATTCAGGTACCCGCGGAGGGTGGCGACGGGGTCGGTCGTGAACTTGATCAACAGCGTGTTCCCCTTGGTGAGGTCAAAGGTCGAGCCGGGATTGATGACCAGCGCCCCTTGCGAAACCGTCCCGGCGCTGGGCGAAATCATCAGACTCGCCGGTATTGTCGCGCTGCCGACGGTTAGAGTGCCGCCGCCGCTGACGCTGCCGGCCACGGAGTTGGCGTTTACATACAATGAGCCGTTATTGACGATCGCGCCGGCTCCGGAATACGCGCCGTACAGTGTTCCGTTGGCGCCGGCATCGACGGTGAGCGTGCCGCCATTGTTAACCGGGCCGAAGAAAACATTCGGGGTCGTGCCGGAAAGATGAATCTGCCCGGTGTTGGCAACCGAGCCTGAAACGCTGGACGATCCGGCGAATGCGAGCGTGCCGCTGTTAACCAGCCCGCCGGTGGTGCTGAGCGTGCCGAATCCCTGAATCGTATTCGTCTGTAAATTGGTCAGAGTGCCGCGGACATCGAGTTCGCCGCCGGCGAGATTGACGGTTCCGCCGTTGGTGACGGAGTTGTAGACGATAAAGTCAGCCGTGTTGCCGGCGATGACCTGCCCGGTATTGGTCAGGCCCGTGGCGGAGACAATCGCGCCCTGATCGACCTTGAATTGCGAGCTTGCGCCTGAAACACCCACAGCGCCGGAGAATGTAAACGCCAACCCGGAGCCGGCGAGGTCCGCGACGCCGCCGTTAATAACGCTGAGTGAAGGGGTGGTAAGCGAGCCGCTGGTGAGCGTAAAGCTGGCTCCGTTGGTCGCCCCGTCCACGATCAGGCTGCCGGTATTGAGACTACCGCCGGTGACGTTTAACACGCCGCCGTTGTTGACAGTGGTGGCTCCGCCGACGATCAGGCCCTTGGTGGCATCGAGCGTGAGCGTCGAGCCGAGCAATCCCCCGCTGCCAACGGCCACGCTGGTGGGGCCTGTCGCGGCGTTGGTGAACGAATTGGTCCCCGAACCCCACGACGCCGGATCGAAATACCGGTAAACGCCGCTAACGTTCTGGGGGATGACGTAGACCATTCCCGTCGGCCCGACTGTGACATTCACGGATTTGATCGACTGGCCATTGGCCGTTAGCGCCACGGTTTGAAGGTAAGTACCGTTTTCCGTGAAGACTTTCACGCCGCTGTTCTGATCGGCGACGTAAATCAGATTGGTGGCGCTGACGGCGAGGGAGAATGGATTTTTTAATTGTCCCGGTCCGGAAGCGCTACCGATGGTATATTCAAAATTGCCGTTGGGGGAGAAAACATCCAGCACGTTCCCTGCGTCGTCGGCGACAAATACATTGGACGCGGTGGAATCCAGAGCAATCCCCTCTCCGGATTTGAGACCCGTCGCCACTCCGCTTTGGCCGGAAAAATTGTAAAGGAACTGGCCTGCCGATGAGTAAACCTCAACATCGTTGTTGCCACTGGTTCCCGTCCCACTCGTCGCATAGAGCGTCCCGTTGGAACTGGCCGCAACACCCTGGATAAAGAACAGATTAGCCAGCGGCCCGATTTCCCGCGTCTCCTGACCCAGGGAATTGAAGACCAGAATCGCGTTCCTCTGGCTGTCTGGAATGTAAAAATTGCCGTCCGGCCCCTCGATCGGGAAGGTGGGCGATCCAAAGGTGGTTTTTCCGGTCGTGGAGAGCGGAAATTGCAGCGTGCCGTCGGCGGCGTAAACATTCGACTTGCCATCCACTGAGTCCGCAACGACGACCTGCCCGGACGGGCCGGTGCCCACATAAATCGGAACGAAGCTCGCCGACAAAAGCGCAAACGGGTTGAGGTATGCAAGATCGGCCCGCGCCGAAACCGCCATGCTCTGCATGGCCAGGGCCGCCGCGGCCGCCATGACCACACGACGCGATCGAAGTTTCGCGCACATTTCTCTTCCCTTCCCTTGGCTATGACCCGGTTCAAATGTCGAGGGGGCAGGCTAAGGCGTTTGAAACATGGAGTCAATCAAATTCCGGGAAAACCGGCGCAGGCGAAGCTTGTCGGCGGCGCCTGCGGGCCAGTAGCCCGGCCGATGCTACGCCCAGCAGGCTCATCGTGCCCGGTTCGGGAACCGGATTTGAAACACCGGCGGCTTTCATCTCCGCCTGCGCGAGTTGCCACTGCGCCTCAAACGACGCCGGCAATTCCCAGCCCAGCGGCGTGTTGCCGTTGGTCTTGTTGACGTTTTGCGCCAATAGCAGCAGGTCGTTAAAATCCACCTTACTGTCGAAGTTGAAATCGGCGTGAACCCAGTCCGCCGAAATCGAGCCGTTGTTCTGGGCCAGAATCAGCAGGTCATTAAAATCGACCTTGCCGTCCATATTCGCATCGGCCACCAGTTCCGGCTCGATCAAAATCTGATTCGGCTGAACGCCGCCGGTCGTGCCGTCGGTGTTGCCGTCGGAATAGCCAATGGAATAACTGCCGTTAGTCGTCCCTTTCACACTGGCCTCATGGGCTTCGACCGTACCGCTGGTGATGCCGATGCCGGTCCAGGCGCCCGCGCGATACGCGGTTTTGAGGTAGCCGAAAATCGTGGAGATCGGATCGGCGGCCGGCGCAAAATTAATGGCGAGGGTATCGTTGGTGATATCCAGCGTGCTGCCGTTGTTGATCGTCAGCGATGTGAACGCCACCTGGCCGATGTTCGACCCGAGTTGCAACGTTCCGCTGCCGCCGAGCGTCAAGGGGCCGCTGCCGGTGACGGCGCCGGCGAGGGCCAATTGCATGCCGCGATTGATGCTCACGTTGAGACCCGGTGATTTCATGATGACCGGCGCACTGATGGTGTGGCTGCCGGAAGCGACCGTGAGATTGGCGGCCGAACCGGCGTTGTCGAGGGAAAGAGAAAAATTACTGGAGCCGGCGGCGATCGTGTAGGCGTGCGTGTTGTCGAACAGGATGCTGCCGGCGGTGGTGCCTTCGTCAAGTGTGACGGTTTGAGCCAACGTGATCGCGCTGCCGAAAGTGGCGGAAACGCCGGGGCCGTCGGGAAGTGTGTTGGCCGACCAGTCGCCGGGAGTCGCCCAGCTCCCGCTGGTGGGATGAACCCATGTGCCGGCCTGGGCGGCCGAGTTGTCGCCGACCAGCACCTGCTGCAGCAGGCCGGAGCCTGGGTGGCTGGTGGTGAGATCGAAAATAAAACTGAGGTCTACGCTGGCCTTGACGCCGCCGACATTTTCCACGCCGAGGTCAAAAACCGTATTTTGCAAATAGCTTTGGGCGGCGGCGTTCGTGGTGAAGGTTTGGTCGAGAAGGGTTTTGCCGCTGCGTTGCATACGGAATCGCAGGGTGTCGCCGCTGCCGAGGCCGGAGCCGTCGAGTTGCGTATTGAGGACCCCGACAATCAGGCCCTTGCTGGTGAGTTGGGAAGTGGCTTCGTCATATTCAATTGTGGAACTGTACGTGTGCGAAACACCAAAGCCGCCGACGGGGTAAAGCTCGTTGGCGATGCCCAGGGCGTTGACGTTGGCGGGCAGATTGCTGAACGCGTTTTTGACATTGGCATCCGCGCCCCAGCGGCCGGTGACATCACCGCTTACCGGCGAATCGACCATATACGCCGCCGCCTGAAAGACAGCGGCGGTGCCAGTCGTGGGAGCCGAGAGACTGGTCAGGGCGCGGGCGTCAGAAGTGCCGCTGTGATCCATCGGACCGGTGGCGATGCCTTTGACGAAACCGCCGCCGCCGGTGTTCACCAGCGCAGTGGCTTGCGCGATGCCGGAGGCGGCGCTGGAAGTGACCGAGCCAATGGCCTGGGCTTGGGCGGTGGAGATGCTGATTGCGGTTGCGGTTGAATTGGCCGAACCGGGAGCGCCCGCCACCGCGGCATTGCTGGAAGTTCCGGGAATGCCGCCGATGGCATGAGCGACCGCTAATGCAAATCCGTTTGTGGAAGCCGCAGAGACGCTGGCGAATGCGGTTCCGCCGGCGCCGCTGGAATGGCCTGACCTATTGCCCAGGCCGCCGGCCCCACCCTGGGCGAAAGCGCTGGCTGAGACCTGATCGGGCCCCGCGCCGGTCGCGGAGGTTGTCGCCGTCGCAGCGCCGCCGGCGCCACCGTCGCCGCTCACATTCATGATGTCGCCACCAGCCGCGCCGTTTGCGGTGGCTTCGATGTCCAATGCGCTCTTGCCCGCGGTCGATCCGGTGCTTGATCCCGTGGATGACGCCGTTGCGGCTCCGCCGATGCCCGCGACATTGCCGCCGCCGCCCTGACCTCCAGTGGCAAAGACCTTCATCGTCAGATTGGCCGCCGTCATGATCGTCGCCGTCGAGTTGGCCGCTCCTCCGGCTGAAGTCGATGCGCCCTGAGCGATTCCCGCGGCGCCGCCGGTGGCATTAATGTTAGCGGATACCAGCGAAGGCAGCGTGAAGTTCAGGCTGTAACTGGAGGTCGCGCTGCCGCCGGCGCCGGGAGCGCCGCTGTCGCTGGCGCCGCCGATTCCACCGGTGGCGTTTTGGATCAGGTCCATTTCGCCGGTGGTTGAACCGTTGACCTGGTTGTTGATGCTGCTGCCGCCGCCGCCGCCGCCATCGGCTCCGCTCAAGCCCTCGCCGCCGTTGCCGCCGAAAATCTCGCCGTCGGCGCTGGCGATGCCGCTTGCAGAGGTGGCATTGACGCCGTCAAGAAAACCCAGTCCGCCGGCCCCGGCGGCAAATCCGGGCGTGGTGCCAAAGCCGCCGGCGCCGCCGGTGGCGATTGCCTGGGCCGATGCCTTCGCGGAGGTGGAGACCGTCGCCGATGCGCCGCTGGTCGCGGTTCCTCCCGCTCCCCCGATGACAGGTGCGCCCTCATCCAAGCTGCCGCCTCCGAAACCCCCGATCCCTTGCGCGACGGCGGTGGCGGGTTGGGGAGCGGCTGCCGAAGCGCTGCTGGTCGCATTGGCAAATGCAATCGCCGCCCCGCCCCCGCTGGCGGTACCTTGTTCGGTATTGCCGCCGTTTCCGGTCTGATTAACTGCAGGGCCTTGAAAAGTCTGCGAAACATTTGCAAACGCATTCACGACGGCAGCGCCGGTTGCTTTGATGTTGGAAGTCGCTTCGGCCAGGCCCCCTGGAGCGCCCGTCGCATTGCTTGATCCGCCGTTGCCCCCGTTGGCGTTCACCGTCACCTTGTAGTTTCCCGAGACAGCAGTACCGCCGCCGAGGCTGATCGTCGAGGTGGCCGACGCGCCGGCAGAGGCGGTGCCCGTATCCGCATCGCCGCCATAACCCCCGGCCGCGTCTTGTTCCATGATGACATTGGCTCCGGAGGCGCTGATGGAATTGCTCAGATTGACGGCGGCCGCGGTTCCGGCGTTGGCGCCGCTGATGCCAAAGCCGGCCGAGCCGCCGAACGCAACGTCGCCAACGGTCACTGCTCCTCCGCCGCTGGAACTGGCGCTGACAGTGCCGAACGACGCAGCGCCGCCGTTGCCGCCGGCATGTCCCGCGCCGCTTCCAGTGCCGCCGTAACCGGCGGAAGAAATAACCAGGAGATTGACGCCATCGGTTGAAGAATTCGAGACCGAAGCGCCGGCCGTGGAAGCCCCGCCCCGCCCGCCGTTGCCGGTGGCGGCGGCAACTGTGCCGACATTGCCGCCCAGGCCTGCAATGGCCGATGCGAAGGCATCAATGGCGCTGTGTCCCGCGCCCCCCGTGCTGTTGGCGGTGAGATTCGCGGTTGCCGCGCCACCGGCGCCGCCGTTGCCGTTGCCCGAGAGGACGTTGCCGCCTTTGCCGGCGCCTGGGATGTTGCCCGCAAAGTTGGTGAAGACCGAAGGCGTCAGCATGCCATTCGTAGTGACGGTGAGCGTTGACGAGGCGGACCCGCCGGGCGCTGCATTGTTGTTGGTGTTGTCGCCGCCGTTGCCCGCCTGCGCGAATATGTTGGGGAATATGAACTTCACACTGCTGGGGCTTAGGTTGAGCGTGGAAGAAGCGGAACCGGCGGAACCGGCAATCCCGCCGTCGCTGGAGCCGCCGTTACCGGCATTGGCGAACTGCCGAAAATCTTCTTCGCCGGATGAGCTGGCGCTGATCAGGTTGGAGAGAAACTCGTTGGATCCGTTGCCGCCCGCGCCGCCGGAGACCCCGGCCCCGCCATTGCCGCCAGTGGCGGTGACATCGACTTCAGCGGCCACGCCATTGAGAGCCGTGACGCTGGTGGGGTTGATGAGCGCCGGCCCGCCGTTGCCGCCGCCGCCGGGAGCCGAACCAAAACTGCCGCCGCCGCCGCCATTGCCCCCGGTGGCTTCAGCATCAGAAATAATTTGGATGCCATGGGAATCGTTCTCGCCGGAAGCGCTGGCCCCCGCGGTGGCGATGCCGCCATCGCCGCCTCGTCCGCCACTGCCGAACCCGGTTTTTCCCAATCCGCCGTTGCCGGCAGCTCCGCCGTTGCCGGCCTTGGCGACCGACTTGGATTCGCCGTCGCCGGTGGTTCCCTGGTGATTCGTGTTGGCGGTGGCGTTACCACCCGCTCCACCATCACCGCCATCCCCGCCCTTGCTGACAATATTGACGAATCCAGCGCCGCCCGTGCCGCCGACGCCGCCGGTGGCGTTGGCGAAATTGCCCTCGTCAGTCGTGTTTTGGCTGGCCGTGGCGGAACCCCCGGTGCCGCCGTTTTGGCCGGTGCCGCCGTTCGTACCCGCGCCTCCGGTCTCAGTATCGGTGTTGGCGAAAACTGGAACCGCACGCATCGAAAGCGCCGCGGCAAGAAAAATGGCCGAGAGAGTTCGCGGGCTAAACAGCTTTTTTCCTCGCATTTTTACAGCCTCCCTTTTGCAAATGAACGCGCATTGTTAAAGGGGGCGACAGCAAAAGGCAAGAAAAATCTTAACTGAAAGTATTAACGATCATCGCGGCGGCCGCGCCGGCGGGCCAGCAACCCGGCCGCTCCGACGCCCAGCAGGCTCATCGTGCCCGGCTCAGGAACCGGATTCGATACGCCGGCCGCCTTGACCTCGGCCAGGGCCAGATTCCATTCG
>Ga0208589_1000036_pt1 | contig 66347 bp, 68 predicted proteins | sample NGESurshal092012_2_FD_184486 | JGI IMG/M metagenome (GOLD analysis project Ga0208589, IMG submission 184486) | Arctic peat soil microbial communities from Barrow, Alaska - NGEE Surface sample F53-2 shallow-092012 (SPAdes) | ecosystem: Environmental > Terrestrial > Soil > Wetlands > Peat ...
ACCACCGCTGACTAACCGATTTGACGTCGAGCCCAGCTGAAAGGGCCGGCTGGCCTCCTGGCAGAATCACGGCATGAACACTGCAGCCGTTGACCCTGAAGCCGTTAACCCTGAAGCCGTCCAGCCCGTAGCTGTCATCACCGGGGCCAGCAGCGGCATCGGAGCGGCCACGGCCCTGAAGCTGGCGGACGCCGGTTACCGGGTGGTCCTCACCGCCCGGCGCACTGAGAAGCTGGCTGAGGTAGCCGACCGCATCGCCAAGGACGGCGGCCAGGCGGACACTCATCAGCTCGACGTGACGGACCGGTCGGCCGTGGAGGCGTTCGGCGCCGCGCTGGGTCGCTGCGACGTCCTGGTGGCCAACGCCGGCGGCGCCATCGGCGGCGACTCGGTCGCCGCCAGCTCCCCGGACGACTGGCTGGCCATGTACGAGGTCAACGTGCTCGGCACGCTGCACATCACCCAGGTGCTGCTGCCCAAGCTGATCGCCAGCGGCGCGGGAACCATCGTGCTGATGTCGTCGACGGCCGGCCTGACCTCCTACGAGGGGGGCGGCGGGTACGTGGCCGCCAAGCACGGCACGCACGCGATCGCCGAGACGCTGCGGCTGGAGCTGTGGGATCAGCCGGTCCGGGTCATCGAGATCGCCCCGGGCATGGTCAAGACGGACGAGTTCGCGCTCAACCGCTTCCGGGGCGACGCGGACAAGGCGGCCTCGGTCTACGCCGGGGTCAAGGAGCCGCTGACGGCGCAGGACGTGGCGGACGCTGTCGCCTGGTCGGTCACACGGCCCGCGCACTTCAACGTCGACCTCATGGTCATCCGGCCGCGCGCGCAGGCCGCGCAGCACAAGGTGTTCCGGGAGACGACCTGACCAGACGCCCGCGCCTCCAGCCGCCGCGCCTCAGCCGGTCTGAGTGATCTTGCTGAGGCCGCGCGGGCTGTCGGGGTCCAGGCCGAGCCGGCGAGACAGCGCCTCGGTCAGCAGCTGGCCCGGCACGATCAGGCCCATGGGCGCCAGCCACTCGGGCAGCTGCGGTCCCGGCAGCGAGCGCGAGCAGGCGGCGGCGAGCTGGTCACCGCCGCCGATGCCGTAGGCCATGGCCCCGGCCCCGGTGACCCGGCGGGCCAGCTCGACGGACCCGGCCAGGGCGGGGCCGGATTCGGCCGCGAGCACGATGGCCGGAGTCTGGGCGTCCACGACGGCGATCGGGCCGTGCAGCAAGTCGGCGTAGGACAGGCCCATGGCGTGCAAGTAGCACGCTTCCTTGAGCTTGAGGGCCAGCTCGAGGGCGGCCGAATAGGCCAGGCCCCGGCCGGACACCACGACGCCGGGAACTGAGGCGAGCTCGGTCACCATGGCGTCGAAGTCCGGGGGCAGGCTGAGCATGGCCTCGACGGCGTCGGGCACGTCGCGCAGCTCGCCGGGGTCCAGGGCCGCGCCGAGGCCCAGGGCCAGCACGGCCAGGGCGGCCAGCTGGGTGGTGAAGGTCTTAGTGGCCGGCACGGCTTGCTCGATCCCGGCCTGGGTCTGGAACGTGACCTCGGCCTGATCGGCGAGCGGCGAGTCGGTCCCGTTGGTGATGGCCACGGTGTGCGCCCCGCAGTCGCGGGCCCAGGCCAGGGTCTCGACGATCTCCTCGGTCCGGCCGGACTGGGACAACGCGACCGCGAGCACGTCGGACAGGTCGACCCGGCTCCGGTAGGTCGTCGCGATCGACGGCGAGGCGAGGGTGGCCAGCCGTCCGGCGTAGGCCTGGATCAGGTAGGTGCCGTAGACGGCGGCGTTGTCGGAGGTACCGCGCGCGATGAACAGCACGTGCCGGGTCTGGGCCGCCAGGGCGGCCGCCTCGGCCCGGCGCGGCAGCAGAGCATCGATCGTGGCCCGGAGCGCGGCGGGCTGCTGCGCGATCTCCCGGCCCATGTGTGAAACGGTCTGCCCGTCGCTGGTCGCCACGCTCACGGCCGTCCTCCATCGCTGTTGTCGCCCGGGCCGAACACCTGCCGGCCGCCGATCCAGGTGGCCCTGGCCCGCAGGTCGGGGCCGAGCCAGACTAGGTCGCCGACGGCGCCCGGGGCAATACGGCCCAGGCTGGGGCATCCGATCAGGTCGGCGGGAACGCGGGTGGCGGCCGCGACGGCGATGGCCAGGTCGACGCCGGCCGCGACCATGTTCGCCACGCCGGTGTCCATCCGCAGGGCGGAGCCGGCGAGCGTGCCGTCGGCCCGGACCGGCGGCCGCCCGGCGCCGGGCGGCAATTCGATGGACTCGCCACCCAGGAGGTAACGCCCCGGTGCCATCCCCGCGCATGCCGCCGCATCAGTCACCAAGGCGATCCGGCCAGGCGCCGCGGCGAAGGCGATACGGCAGGCCAGGCCGGCTACGTGCTGGAGATCGGCGATGAGTCCGCTGGTCAGCCGGGGATCGCCAAGCGCCTGACCGACCACGCCGGGCTCGCGGTGATGGAACGGCCGCTGGGCGTCGAATAGGTGCGTGACCATGCGCGCGCCCTGGCCGGCCGCCTGCGCGACCTGCGCGGCGGTGGCGTCACTATGACCGACGCTGACCAGCACTCCGGCTTCAGTGAGCTGGGTGATGGCGGCGAGCGCGCCGGGGCGCTCGGGAGCCAGCGTGACCAGCCTGAGCAGGCCGCGGCCAGCGGTCAGCAACTGGTCGATGGCCACGTGGGTCGGGTCGACGATCCAGTCCTCGTTGTGCGCTCCGCGCCGGGACGGGGCGATGAACGGTCCTTCCAGGTGCAGGCCGAGCACCCGGGCGCCGGTCGGCAGATCCGCAATGATCGCTGCCGCCGCACGGAACGCGACCGCCAGCCGGTCCACCGGGGCGGTGATGAAGGTGGGCAGGAACGCGGTCGTCCCGGTCTCGGGAAGCCGGCGCACGACCTGCGCCCAGCCGTCGGGCCGGGCGGCCATCAGCTCCTGGCCGTAGTAACCATTGACCTGCAGGTCAACGAAGCCGGGGACCAGGATTCCGTCGGGCAGGGCGACGTCGGCGGGGCCCGGCGGCGTTCCCTCGCCCACGTCGGCTACCTCGCCGGCCCGGATCCGCAGGTAGCCGGGGGCCAGGATCGGTGCTCCTGGCAGGCCCGTGATCAGCTGCGGGGCGGTGACGACGAAGGACGGCCCCGCGCTCAGCTGGGCACCTGGTTCAGCTGGCCGGAGTCGCTTCCCGGCCCGGCGCCGGCCTGGCTGGCGTGGGCCGCCGACAACCCGGCGGCCCGGCCCGGCTCGGCCAGCGCGAAGAATCCCCGCATGACCTGCGCCACCATGTCGGGCCGTTCCAGCATGGCCACATGGCCGGTGCGCGGCAGCACCACCACGTGCGCGGAGGGGAAGACGCGGGCCGCCCGCGCGCCGGTCACGGGGTTGACGAGCCGGTCATGGCTGCCGTGAATCACCAGGGTGGGCGCGGTCACCTGGGCGGCGTCCCGCCACAGGGTCCGGGCTCCCCGCCGGGTGTACTCGGTCACGAGGGCCCGCGCGGAACCGATCAGGACCTCGGCCTGGTAGCCGAGGCCGTCGCGGCGGGTGACCTCGTCGACCTCCTCGCGCACCCGGTCGGGATGCATGCGGGTCGGATCGGCGTACAGGTCGCGGATCGTCTGCAGGGTCCGCTGCTGTGCTGGCACGGCCTCGAGCCGGGCCAGGGCGCGGCGGCCGAGTCCGGGCAGGATCACCGCCGCCACGCGCAGCGGGCCGAGCCGCGGGTGCAGGTCGGGGAGGGCCGGCGAGATGAGCGTGAGGGTCCGGACCAGATCCGGCCGCCGGGCCGCCACGCGCGTGCAGACGGCGCCGCCCAGCGAATTGCCGACGAGGTGGACGGGGCCCTGGCCGCGCTGGTCGATCAGGGCCGTGACGGCGGTGGCGGACGCGTCGATCGAGTAGTCCCGGCTGGCGGGCACCGGCGAGTAACCGAACCCGGGCAGGTCCAGCGCCTCGCTGGCCAGGACCGGGCCGGTGATCAGGCCGTCGCCGGGACGGCTGAGCAGGTCCATGATGTCGGTCCAGTTGCGGGAGGAGCCCCCGAGCCCGTGGACGAACACGGCAGGCTCGCCAGCCCCGGCTGCGGGGACGGCGGTCCGGACGAAGACATCTCCGATGTCGAGCGCGACAAGCGCGCCTGGCCACGGTGGAATCGGGTCGGCCATATTCCGACTCTACCTGCGGGTACGGACGCTGCCCGGGACCGCCTGGCCAACTCCAGCGGCTAGCTGGCCCGCCGCCTGGTCCGGCGCTGCGGCGTGGGTTCCTGGCCGGTATCTTCCGCGGCCGACGCGTCCTTGCCGGACCGGCCGGTCCGGCTGGCCCTGGCGGGCTGGGCCCCCTTGCCGGTGTCCTTGGCGGTTTCTTTGCCGGGGCGGCCCCTCTTGGCGGCCGGCTTAGCCCCGCCGCTCTTGCCGTCGGCGCCCTTCGTCGCCGCCCCGGCCTTGGCCGACCTGGTTCGACGCTGCGGAGGTTCCGCAGCCCCCTGGTCGCCGCGCGCCGCGGCTAGGCTGGCCTTGAGCGCGTCGGCCAGGCTACTGGGCTGTTCGGACACCTCGGCGGTCTCGGGCTGGACGATGTCGCGGCCCTCGATCTTGGCCTCGACTACTTCCAGGAGCGCCTCCCGGTACCCGTCGTGGTACTCCTCGGGGTCGAAGTCGACGGTCATGGAATCGATGAGGGACGTCGCCATCCGCAGTTCCTGCGGCCGCACGTCGATGTCGTCGTCGAGGAACGGGAAGTCCGCGCTGCGGACCTCGTCCGGCCACAGCAAGGTCTCCAGCACCAGCACCCCGTCCCGGGTGCGCAGCGTGGCCAGCGACTCGCGCTGCCGCAGCGCCACCTGGGCGATGGCCACCCGGCCCGAGCGCTCCAGCGCGTCCCGCAGCAGGGCGTAGGCGCGGCCCCCGGACGTCTCGGGCTCGACGTAGTAGCTGCGGTTGAACAAGATGGGGTCGAGCTGGTCGGCCGGGGTGAAGTGCAGGACCTCGATGCTCTTGCTGGTCGGCAGCGGCAGCTCGGCCATGTCCTCGTCGGTGAGCACGACCATCTCGCCGCCGGGCAATTCAAACCCCTTGGCGATATCCTCGTACGGCACCTCGGCCCCGTCGATCGAGCAGACGCGGCGGAACCGGATGCGGCCGCCGTCCTCACGGTGAACCTGGCGGAAGGCGATGTCCTTCTGCTCGGTCGCAGCGTAAAGTTTCACTGGGATCATGACGAGGCCGAAGGAGATCGCACCCTTCCACATGCTGCGCATGACATCTCCTTACCCTGGTCCCTGAGCAGATACCGAGAAATACGCCGGCCGATGTCCGAATTCTGTCATCCGGCAGTATGTTCGAGACGACGCCCTGGCAAGAACCTTCAGCAGAGGAAGGGGCTCGGCATATGAGCGAAGAAAGCCTCGAGGCGTCCGAAGCCGACGCCGCCGAGCAGGAAACCGGCGCCCTGCCTACCCCAGACGATTCCGCCGGAGAGCTGGAAGACGTGCCGCTTGAGGCGGATCCCGCGGACGTGGTGGAGCAGGCCCGGGAAGTGGAAACCGACGACACCGAGGATTACCGCTAGCACGCTGTAACTCCCATCGGCCGTAGAATCGAAGCTGGACGGTCCGTCCTCGCTGCCCGCACAGACACGCTCGGAGATCATTGTGACCGCATCGTCGCAGGCCAAGTCGGCTAGTCCCCGGCTGCCGCGCCCCGCGCGGCGGCGGCAGCTGCTAGGCGCGGCTCGCGATGTCTTCGTTGCGCAGGGTTATCACGCGGCGGCCATGGACGAGATCGCGGAGCGGGCCGGCGTCAGCAAGCCGGTGCTCTATCAGCATTTTCCCGGCAAGCTCGAGCTCTACCTGGCGCTGCTGGACGAGAGCGTGGCGGAGCTCAACCGGATCGTGGGCCAGGCGCTGTCGTCTACTACGGACAACAAGCAGCGGGTGCCGGCCACCTTCCAGGCATTCTTCGATTTCGTGGGCGGCAGCGGCGAGGCGTTCCGGCTGGTGTTCGAGTCGGATCTGAGCAACGAGCCCGCCGTGCGGGACCGGCTGGGAATCGCCATGGAGTCGTGCGCGGACATGGTGAGCCAGTTCATCCACGAGGACGCGGGCCTGGACGAGGAGGAGGCGCACCTGCTGGGCATGGCCCTGGTGGGCATGGCCCAGGTGAGCGCGCGGTACTGGCTCAGCACGGACCGGGCCATCCCCAAGGACCAGGCGGAGCAGCTCATCACCAGGCTCGCCTGGCGCGGTATCAGCGGCTGGCCGCTGACCGGGCAGGCCTAGCCCAAGCGGTTACGCTCGGGGCGTAGCAGCTGCGGAGCGCGATTCCCCCGTTGCGACCAGGCCACGAGTTAGCCTCGGTGCGGAGAGGAGAACCGTGGAAGTTAAGATTGGCATTCAGTCGGTACCGCGTGAGCTCGTCCTGGAGACGAATTCCGCCGTCGAGGAGGTCGAGCGTGCCCTCAGCACGGCCGTGACCGATGGCACGGTCCTGGTGCTGGAGGACGACAAGGGCGGCAAGGTCCTCGTCCCGGCGGACAAGATCGCTTACCTGGAGATCGGCGGCGCCGAGCCGCGCCGCGTCGGCTTCGGCGCCTACAGCTAGGCGGCTCGGGCTAGCTGGCCAGCTAGGCGGCTACGGGCTGGCTGGCGACTGGGTCGCCGGCGACTAGTTAGCCGGCGACTGCGCATAGCAGCCGGTTCGATCCGCGCTGCCACAGCGTGCCGATCTCGGTGAAGCCCGCCGCCCGCAAGGCGGTCACGTGGGTGTGCAGCCAGCGTGACTCCGACCCGTGGTGGTCGGAGCTGTAGTGGCGCTGCTTCCGCTGCGCCACGGGCCCGGCCAGGGCCGGGTCGGCTAGCGCCGCGGTCCACCAGCCCGCCCAGCTCTCCGACTGGCCATCGGGAAAGCGCCGCTGCTGTTCCCGCTCGATCAGGACCTGGCCCAGGCGGGCCAGCGTAGGGGCGGTCGCCTCGTTCTCCTCCAGGTGATCCCCGTTCAGCAGCACGCCACCCGGCCGCAGCACGGTGGCCAGCTCGGCGTACATCGCCGTCAGCTCGGCCTCCCGGAGCCAGTGCAGGGCCGTGGTGCTCACGGCGGCGTCAGCTGGGCGGTCCGGGCCCAGGGCGCGGGTCCAGCCCGCCGCGCGCAGGTCCTGGTCGACGTAGCGCAGGCCCGGCCGGCCGGAGGAGCTGGCCCGGCCCAGGGCCAGCAGCACCGGATCGGCGTCGATCGCCAGCACGGTGGCGCCGGGGATCTGGTCCAGCAGCCGGGTGGCCAGCGAGCCGGGCCCGCAGCCGAGGTCCAGCACGAGCGGGTCGGGCCGCCCGGCCGCGGCCGCGACCACGTCGATCAACGCGGTGAACCGCTCCTCGCGATCGGGCATGTACTCCTGCTGCTGGGTGTCCCAGCGGCCAATCCAGGCCCGCGCCGCGGCCGCGGTGAGCTGCCTCGTGGTCATGCACCCTCCGGGGTCGCGGCGTTGCGGGCCAAGGGGTCGTCAGGTTACCCGGCCAGGCAGTTACCCGGCCAGGCCCAGGGCGGCCATCCGGTCGGCATGGGCGTCGGTCAGCCGCGCGAACATCCGCCCGATGTCGCCGAGCTGACTGCGGGAGCCATGGGCCAGCAACCGCGCGAGCGACTCGCGCTCGGCCGCCACCCGCTGGGCCTGCCCGAACGCCTCACCGACCAGCCGCCGGGCCCACAGGGCCAGGCGCCCGGCCACCCTCGGGTCCGCGGCGATGGCCGCCCTGACCGCGTCGATGACAAAGGCCGAGTGACCGGTGTCGGCGAGCACTTCCAGGACCAGGGACTGCGTCGGGGCATCCAGCAGCGTCGCGACGGTGCGGTAGAAGTCAGCGGCGATGCCGTCCCCGACATAGGCCTTGACCAGGCCTTCCAGCCAGTCGGCGGGCACGGTCCGGGCATGGAAGTCGTCCACGGCGGCCACGAACGGCCGCATGACGGCGTCGGGATCGGCCTGCAATTCCTCCAGCCGGCCGCGCAGCAGCTGGAAATGCCCGAACTCGGCCACGGCCATCTCCGCCAGCGCCGCCTTGTCGGTGAGGGAGACCGCGCGCGCCGCGTCGTCGGTTATCCGGAAGAAGGCCACCAGCTGTGCGTAGGCCACCAGGCCCAGCAGGTCCAGTACGCCGTTCTCGATCGCGTCGCCGGATCCGGCTGGAGCGGCGGACGCGGTGCCGGCAGCGGCGACGGGATCCGGCGCCTGCACCTCGGACGCTTCATGGCTCACGATCGCAGCCTAACAAGCGCCCCGCGACACGGCCGGAGACGCTCGGCGGGGACCCAGCGAGCTGGCTTGCTAGAATCACCCCTGTGCTGCGATCGACACCAGGAATGCGGTGACCCCCCGATCGTGTTACACAAGCAAGGCGCGGCGTAGGCCGAGCGCTGAATTAGCGCAGGCAACGAGGCGTCGTCCACTTCTGCGTGAGCGCATGGCCCCCTGTCGGGCATCCCGCCGTGGCGGTGCCTGCTGTCGCACCGAAGAAGCAACATGCCAGCCTGCGGCGACGAAAACCGGGCGCACAGGTGCCTGACGGACCGCAGGCAATTGATGGAGGCGGAAGCCCTGACAACCTACACAGCAGCCACTCAGGACGAACCGGAGGCGATTGAGCCGAAGGTCACGGGCCTGGCCGCAAGCGAGCCACTCACGGCGGACCCGGAGGATGACCTCCCCGCCAGCGCCGACGCTGGTCCTGGCACCGAGAAGACCTTCCGGGACTTCGGCATTGCCGAGCCGATCTGCGCGGCGCTGGAGGCCGAGGGCATCACCACGGCCTTCCCCATTCAGGCGCTGACCCTGCCGGTGGCGCTGGCCGGCCACGACCTGATCGGGCAGGCCCGGACGGGTACCGGAAAGACGCTGGCCTTCGGCATCCCGATCCTGCAGCGCCTGCCGGACATGCCCGGCGGCGGGATCCCGGCCGCGCCCCGCGCGCTCGCGGTCGTGCCGACCAGGGAACTGGCCTTTCAGGTCGCCGAGGACCTGCAGACGGCCGGCAGCCGCCTGGGCGCCAAGGTGGTCGTCTTGTATGGCGGTCGCGCCTATGAGCCGCAGATCGAGGCGCTGGCCACGGTGGACATCGTGGTGGGCACCCCCGGCCGGCTGCTGGACCTGGTCCGGCAGGGCCACCTGAGCCTGGGTCACGTCCACGCGCTGGTCCTCGATGAGGCCGACAAGATGCTGGACCTGGGCTTCCTGCCGGATGTCGAGAAGATCCTCCGCCTGACTCCCCGCGACCGCCAGACGATGCTCTTCTCGGCCACCATGCCGGGCGAGGTCGTCACGCTGGCCCGGCGGCACCTCAGCCGGCCCATGCACATCCGGGCCGAGCAGCATGACGAGCCCGCGCACGTGCCGAGCACCCAGCAGCACATCTACCGGGCTCACCAGATGGACAAGATCGAGGTCCTGGCCCGCGTGCTGCAGGCCCAGGGACGCGGCCTGTCCATCGTGTTCTGCCGGACCAAGCGGTCCGCCGACCAGGTCTCTACCGCCCTGACGACGCGCGGGTTCGCCGCCGCCGCCGTCCACGGTGACCTCGGCCAGGGCCAGCGCGAGCGCGCCATGCGCGCCTTCCGGGCGGGCAAGGTCGACGTGCTGGTGGCCACCGATGTCGCCGCCCGCGGACTGGACGTCGACGACGTGACGCACGTGATCAACTACGAGTGTCCCGAGGACGACAAGGCCTACCTGCACCGCATCGGGCGGACCGGCCGCGCCGGGCGGACCGGCGTGGCCGTGACCTTCGTGGACTGGCACGACATGACGCGCTGGAAGGTCATCAGCGACACACTGAACCTCGGCCATCCCGAGCCGGTGGAGACCTACTCCACCTCCAGCCACCTGTTCGCCGACCTGCAGATCCCGGTCGGCGTGACCGGGACGCTGCCGCGCGCTCAGCGCGAGCGGGCGGGCCTGGAGGCCGAGCAGCTCGAGGACATCGGCGAGACCGGCAAGACCCGCTCCCGCGGTCCCAAGCCCGAGCACGGGCGGGGTCGCACCGGCGACGCGGGCCGGCGCGCGGAGTCCGACCGTGAGCCGGGCCCGCGCAGGCAGCGCGTACGCCGGCGCACGAGGTCCGGCGTCCAGCTGGCCGACGGTGCCGTGAGCGCGGACGGCGCCGGGCACGCGGGCGGCGCCGGGCACAGCGACCAGGCCGGGGCCGAGCAGTCCCGGGCCAGCGGCTCGCCCGCGGCCGGGAGCCAGCCGGGGCGGCGCCGCCGTCGGCGGTCATCCCGCAGTGGTGGCCAGGGACCGGGCCAGGGCGGGGCAACCAGCCCGGCCGGGGCGAGTTAGGCCCTCCAGGCCCAGGCCTGATGGCTGGCGCTGAGACAGAGTTCAGGAGATTCTGGGCTAGTACGCCTTAGGTTTCCAGCGGGATCATCGATAGGCTGCCGCCACGTGAGCACCCCCAGGTCCCTGAAGATGCCCCACCGGGTGCGGTCGGGGACCGTGACGACCGAGCGCGGCGCGTTCGCCGTGCTGGAGGCCCAGCCGGGGCACGGCATCTGCGAGCGCCGGCCCGCGCTGCTCGTGCCCGGCTACACCGGCAGCAAGGAAGACTTCCTGCCCGTCCTGGAGCCGCTGGCCGCGGCGGGCCGGACCATCGTCGCCCTGGACCTGCGTGGCCAGTACCAGAGCCCGCACGCCGCCGACCGGAAGGGCTACGCCGCCCGTGAGCTGGCCGCGGACCTGCTCGCCGTCGCTGACATGATCGACCCGGACGGCCGGGGCGCCGGCGGGGGCGGGGTCCACCTGGTCGGGCACTCGATGGGCGGCCTCATCGCGCGGGAGGCCGCACTGCTGCCGGCCGGGCGGTTCTTGTCGCTCACCCTGCTCGGCTCGGGTCCCGGTGCCATCGCGGGACAGCGCGCGGCCGTACTGCGCGAGGTCCTGTCGGTACTCGACCCCAGGCACGGCCGGGACGGCGACGACCGCGCTCAGCTGAGTGCCCTCATCGCCCAGCTATGGCGCGAGCAGCTGGAGCCCCAGGCCCGCGACGACGGGACGGACGAGCGCATCATCGCGTTCCTGCGTGAGCGCACCCACCGGAACTGCCCGATCGGCATCATCGCGATGGCCAGATACCTGCTGACCTGCCCGGACCGAACCGATGAGCTGGCCGCGCTGGCCAGGCCGCCCAGCCCCTCCCGGCCGCCCCGGCTGCCGGTCATGGTGATCTACGGCGAGAACGACGACGCCTGGCCGCCGGTCACGCAGGACCGGATGGCCAGGCGGCTGGCTGCCGAGCGCGCCTGCATCCCCGGCGCGGCGCACTCCCCCGCGGTCGAGGCTCCCGAGACCACGGCCAGGGCCCTGACCACCTTCTGGAACGCCGCGGAGCGGCGCCGGGTAGCCAAGTCGCACTAGGCGCTGGGCGTGAGCTCCCCGGCGGTGCCAGGCTCGCCCGCCACCGTAGCCCCGGGATCGGCTAGGCCGTCCCAGGGGCGCCGGGCTGCGCCCGCCGCGCGGCCCTCCGGGCAGTGCGCCCGGTAGTCGCACCAGCCGCACGAGGTCCCGGGCCGGGGCGGGAAGACGTCATCGCCCTGGCTGCCGCCGGTGACATCCCGGTAGCGCTCGTCCGCGCTGGCGCACTCGGCGGCGATGTCCTGCGCCCGGTCCAGCTGCCGGGCCAGCGACTGCGCGGTGTGCTCCCAGGCCAGGACCCGGCCGGTCGGCAGGTGATGCAGCTCCACCTGGTAACACGGCCGCCGCAGGACCCGCTGGGCGGCCAGCGCGTACAGCGCCAGCGGCATGGACGACCGGGCGTCGTCCACCGTCAGCAGGTGGCGGCTCGTCTTGTAGTCGACCACCACCAGCTCACCCCGGTCGTCCAGCCGGTCGATCCGGCCGGAGAAGGCGATCAGGTCGGTCCGGGTGGCCACCGTCCGCTCGACGCCGACCGGCTCCTGAGCGGGGTCCAGGCCGGCCACGTAGCCCTCCACCAGCGCCCGCCACCGCCGCCGCTGGCGGGTCACCTGCGCGTCATCGGCGAAGCCGTCACCGAGCCAGCCGCGCTCCAGCAGGTCCCCCGCGGCGGCCACCGTCCGCTCGGCCGGCGGCAGCCGCCACCAGCCGGCCAGCGCGTTATGCACGCTGGCCCCGACGCTGTTATGGGCCCAGGGTGGCCCCTTGGCCGGCGGCGGGCGGTCCAGGTAGGTCATCCGGTACCGGCGCGGGCAGTCCAGCCAGCTGCTCAGCCGGGTCGGCGTGCACGGATACAGCCGGCGCGGCATGCCCTCGAAGCCGAGCTGCTCCACGGGGCGGCTAGTCTGTCGCGCCGGCCGGGCCGGCCGCGACCCACGAGTCGAAGCTCTTCTCCGCCAGGCCCACGGTCAGCTGGTCTCCGTGCCCCGGCATGACCGACGTCTTCGCGGGCAGCGTGAGCACCTGGGCGCCGATCGAGCTCAGCTGACGCGGAAAGTCCGGGTAACCATCCTCATGCGGAACCGGGCCCGTCGCCGTCAGCACGTCGCCGGTGAACACGGCCTCCAGGTCCTCGCAGTACAGGCAGACCGAGCCTGGGCTGTGCCCGGGCGCGTGCAGCACCTCCAGCCTGACGTCGGAGACCTCGAAGGTGCCGCCGTCCTCCATGGAGATGTCGGGATCATCGGCGTGGACCTCACGCCAGGCCACCCGGTCGGCGCTGTGCAGCGCCACGGGCGCCTCGTCGCGCGCGGCCACCTCCAGCGCGGCCGCGACGTGATGGGCGTGCCCGTGCGTGCAGATGACGGCCAGGATCTCCCGCTCCCCGACGGCGGCCAGCACCAGGCTGGCGTTAGTACCGGGATCTATGACGATGACCTCCTCGTCGTCACCGACAATCCAGGTGTTGGCCTCGGCTGTGCTGCCAGTGGCCTCTGGGCCGTCAGCGATGACCTCAATCCGCGCATCCATCCGGGTACTGTCCTCCAGGTTTGTGGATGTCGCAACGATAGTGCGGATCGCCCGTGCGCATCAGCCGCTCACCGGCGCCGCGCCGCTGGCCAGCTCGACCAGCCGCTGGTAGCTGTCGCCGGGCGCCGTCTGCGCCCCGATCCGGTAGCCGGTCAGCTCGCCATGGTCGTCGCTGCCGCCGGACGGCACCAGATCAAGCGCGGCGGCCAGCTCGCGCAGCCGGGCCCGCTGCTCCTCGTCCTGCTGCGGGTGGTCGATCTCCAGCCCGGTCAGCCCGGCGGCCGCCAGGCCGGCGATGACGTCGTCGGGGAGCTGCCAGCCGCGGTTCGAGCCGCGGGGATGGGCCAGCACGGTCACCCCGCCCGCGGCCCGCACCAGGGCGATGGCCCGGCTGGGATCCGGCGCGTACCGGGTCACGTGCGCCCGGCCGCCGGGGCCGATCCACTCCGGGGTAAACGCGTCGGCGGGGGTGGCCACCACCCCGGCCGCGGCGAGCGCGCGGGCCACGTGCGGCCTGCCTACGACGCCGCCGCCGGCGATCTCGGTCACCTGCTCCCAGGTCACCGGGGCGCCCAGCTCGGCCAGCCGGATGACCATCGCCCGGGCCCGGCTGACCCGGCTCTCCCGGATGGCCGCGGTCTCCGCGGCCAGCTCGGCGTTGTCCGGGTCGAACAGGTAGGCCAGCATGTGGACGCTGTGACCGGCCAGCCGGCACGACAGCTCCATGCCCGGCAGCAGTATCAGGCCCGGCGGGAGGGCGGCCACCGCCGCCGCGTGCCCGGCGACCGTGTCGTGATCGGTGAGGGCGATGACGTCCAGGCCGGCCGCGGCGGCCCGGCGCATGACGTCGGCGGGCGGAGTCGTGCCGTCCGAGGCGTCGCTGTGACTATGCAGGTCGGCCCGGAAGTTATGCGCCACGGTGTTTACTTACCACGGTGTTTACCTACCACGGATGCGGTACACGAGGTACATGAGCAACAGGCACATCCCGTGCGTCGGGGCGGTCATCACGGATCCGGCGGGCCGGATGCTGCTGATCAGGCGGCGTAACGAGCCCGGCGCCGGGCTGTGGTCCCTGCCCGGCGGCCGGGTCGAGCCGGGCGAGAGCGACCAGGAGGCCATCGTGCGGGAGGTGCGCGAGGAGACCAGCCTGGTGGTCAGCTGCGGCCCGCTGCTCGGTACGGTCGAGCGGCCGGGCCGGGCCGACTCGGTCCTGGACATCCGGGACTACCGCGCGGTGGTCACCGGGGGCGAGCTCGCGGCGGGCGACGACGCGGCCGACGCTCGCTGGGTAACGCCGCCGGAGCTGGCCGCGCTGGATGCCGCCGGGCAGCTGACCGACGGGCTCGTCGCGGCACTCAGCTCGTGGGGCGCCCTCTGATGTGGGCCAGGACCGCTGACCCGGCCGGCCCGGCGAACCAGCGCGCGTGGCCGAGCAGGTAACCGTCGTAGGCCAGGTCGGAACTGGCCGGTGACCTCACGATCCCGGCGAAGTACTCGACCTCGCTGAGCGCGAACTCGACGTGCACCACGGGCAGCACCTCGGCCAGCGCGGCGGTCTCCAGCGGTCCCAGCGGCCGGACCGACTCGTAGCCGCCGAGCAAGGCGTCGATGGCCGCGTGATCCGCCTCGGCCCGGCCCGACTCGGGCAGGTCCAGCCAGGACACCGTGCTGCGCTCCAGCGCGGTGGCCAGGTCGTGGACGGCCAGGGTCCGGTTGACCAGGCCCAGGTCCAGCACGCCCGCCACCCCGGCGTCCGGGCCGTAGCCGGTCCAGGTGAGGTTGGAGGGGTGCCAGTCACCATGTCCCCACTGCCGCGGCAGCGCCCGCAGCAGCGGGCCCGCCCGCAGGACGGCCGGCAGGAGGTGCCGCTCGAAGTCCGCGCGCCACGAGCGCCGGCTCAGGTAGCCCGCCAGGTCCGGCAGCCGGGCGGCGAACCGCGACAGCCCGGCGACGGGGTCGGCCGCGAGCACGACGGCCGCCGAGCCCAGCAGGGCGGCCGGGGGACGCTCAGGAAGCGGGAAGTCAGCCGCCGCCAGGTGCAGCCGGGCCAGCGCGGCACCCGCGGCCCGGGCGTGCCGCAGGCTCGTGAACGGCGACCAGGACAGCGCGTCGCGGTAAAGGTCGACGCCGGCCGCCGTCTCGTGCAGCTCGTAGACGAAGTCACCCGATCGCCGGGCAGTGGCGCCGTCCGTCCCGCGCAGCACGGCCGGCACCGGCACCCCGCGGTCACGCAGGTAGGCCGCGAAGGCGTGCTCGGCGCTCAGCTGGGCCTGCGAGCGGACGCTCACGTGGTGGCGCTTGACGAAGACCGAGCGAGCCTGGGCGCCCGGGGCCGCGGGCCAGCGGACGAGGGCGGCCGCCGACATCGGGCGAGGGCTCCGCCAGGTAATAACGGCCGCCGCGGGCAGCCCCAGCCCGGGGCAGCCGGTCAGGACGGCGCGGACCTCCTGGTCGGTCAGCGGTGGCCAGTCCGGCGCCACCAGCTCCCGGCCCAGGCCGTGCACCAGGCCGTCGGGTGGGCCGGGCGGGGCGGGCGGGCCGGGCGGGCCGGCCGGGGCGGCGCTCATGCCTGGCGGGGCGCGCCGCTCGCGTCGTGCGCGCTGAGCCGGGCCAGGCCGCCACACCCCAGCGTGGCCGCCGCGGCCGCGGTGAACGACAGGATCGAGGCGGACATCCAGCTGGCCGGCACGAAGCCGATCAGCGTGTCGACCCGTGCCCAGGCCGTGGCCCACCAGGAGATGTAGCCGGGGTTGATGAGCTGGTAGACGACGAAGCCGGCGGCCCAGGCAGCCAGCATCGGCCAGCGCGCGGCGGCGTCGCCCGACATGTCCCAGCGGCCGCGCGACAGCACGAAGAAGTCGGTCACCAGCACCGCGAACAGCGGGACGAAGACCGAGCCGAGCAGCAAGAGGAAGTTCTCGTAGTCGGCGATGTTGAGGAACAGCGCGCCCGCCGTGGCCGCGGCAGCGATGACGACGGCCAGGACGCGCCGGTCCCACAGCGGGCGCAGGTTCTGGGTGGACACGGCCGTCGAGTACACATTGGCGAACGACTGGTCCAGCTCGCGCGCCGCCAGGATCGCGAAGCCGATGGCGCCGGCCGGCAGCGCGATGAACGCCCCGTAGATGTCGGCCGGGCTCCGGGCCACGGTCAGCAGCGCCAGCAGGCCGATGACGTAGCACAGCGTCTGTGTCAGGCCGTACCCGGCCAGCGTCCCGGTGAACGCCGCCCGCGGGCTGCGCGAGTGCCTGGTGTAGTCGGCGGCCAGCGGGGCGAACGAGATCGCCGCGGCCACCACCGTGTCGGTCGCCACCCAGAACCCCGACCAGGTGCCCCGGGTGAGCGCCGGCAGCGGATGGCGGAGCAGCTCGACCAGCAGATAGCCCAGCACCACCACGACCGCGCTGGTCACGTACCGGCGCAGGACCCGGATGGCCCCCAGCGGCCGGACGGCGAGCAAGCCGGTGAGCGTCCCCGCGATGAGGATGTAGGCCCAGCGCGGCAGCGCTGGCGCCACGACGTGCGCGGCGGTGGCGATCGTGACGAGCTCGAAGACGCCCCAGCCCAGGCACTGCGCGATGTTGGCCACGGTCGGGAGGTAGGACAGCCGGGCGCCGAACAGCCCGCGCAGCAGGACCATGGCCGGCGCGCCGGTCCGGGCGCCGGCCAGGCCGGCCAGGGCCACGGCCAGGGTTCCCAGCAGCGTGCCGGCCACGATCGAGGTCAGGGCCGCCGCCAGGGACAGCTCGGCCGTCCCGCTGCCGAGCGGCTGCAGGACGAAGATGGCGCCGGTGAAGCCCAGCAGGCTGACCCCGAGGTTGCCCCACAGGCCGAGCTGGTCCAGCAGGCTGAGCGCGCGGGGCACGGGATCGGCCAGCGTCGGCGAGACCTCGGACCTGCGGTCACCCGCCACCGTGACGAACTCCACGACTGCCTCCCTACGCCGGCATTACCCGGTCAGGTTCAGACGGTCGGTGGCGCCGAGCCCCTGCGGGCCAGCCACCCTCTCAGCCCGGTTTGCCCGAGCTCCCGTGTGTTTACAGGCCAATGGTACCCGCTAGGAGGGACGGAACTCGCGGGTTCGCGGCAGGCCGGCGGCCCGGCCGCGCGCCGCGGCGACCATCGCCAGCTTGCGCGATGCCTCGTCGACCATCTCGCCGTCTAGCAGGGCGGCGCCCTGGCCCTGCACCGTCGTGGCGTACTCGTAGGCCTCCAGGATCAGCTCGGCCCGGTCGTAGTCCGCCTGGGCCGGCGAGAACTCGGCGTTCACGACCTCGACCTGGTCCGGGTGCAGCACCCACTTGCCGTCATACCCGAGCGCGGCGACGCTGGCGGCGTTGCGCCGCAGGCCCTCCGCATCGTGAATGGCGGCATACGGCCCGTCGATCGCCTGCAGGCCCCGGGCTCGCGCGGCCACCAGGATCCGCAGGTGCGGGTAGTGGAACGCGTCGCCGCCCTGGTACCCCGCCGGCTGCGCGCCGATCTCCAGCGAGCGCATCCCCAGGCTGGCCATGAAGTCGGCGGGCCCGAAGACCAGCGCCTCCAGCCGGGGCGAGGCGGCGGCGATCTCGTCCACGGCCGCCAGGCCGGCCGCGTCCTCGATCTGCGCCTCGATGCCGATCCGCCCGGCCGGGAAGCCCGTCGCCTGCTCGACCTGGCCCAGCAGCAGGTCCAGCCAGGTGATGTGCCCGGGCCGGGCGACCTTCGGCAGAATGATGACATCCAGGAACTCGCCTGCCTGCTCGACGAGGTCTACGACGTCCCGGTAGGCCCAGCCCGTCGTGGCGTCGTTGATGCGGACGGCGCGGACCTTGCTGCCCCAGTCGCCAGCGCGCAGGGCGGCGGCGACCGTGGCCCTGGCGTCCGCCTTCTGCGCCGGGGCCACCGCGTCCTCCAGGTCCAGGAACACCTCGTCGACGTCCAGCGTCTGGGCCTTGGCCAGGAACCGCGGGCTGCTGCCGGGCACGGCCAGGCAGGTCCGCCTGGCCCGGGATGTGCGCGTGGTCACGCCGGGATCCTACCGGGGGCGGGCGCCGCCACCGCCTCGTCCGAAGCCTAACTGGCAGGCCGTAGCATGGGGGCATGTCCTCAGGAACTACGTCACAGTCCGGCGTGGGACTCGCAGCGCCGCCCACGACCGAGCAGGTGACCCAGGCCCTGGCGGGAGTGAACGACCCCGAGATCCACCGCCCGATCACCGAGCTGGGCATGGTGAAGGACGTCCAGGTCGCCGCCGACGGGACCGTGCGGGTCGATGTCTGGCTGACGGTGTCGGGCTGCCCGCTGCGGGACACGATCACCCGGGAGGTCACCGCCGCGGTCAGCAAGCTGCCCGGCGTCCGGGGCGTCCAGGTCGAGCTCGACGTGATGAGCGAGGAGCAGCGCCGCGAGCTGCAGGGCAGGCTGCGCGGTGCGAACGGCAAGGCGGAGCGGGAGATCCCGTTCGCCCAGCCCGGCTCGCTGACCAAGGTCTATGCGATCGCCAGCGGGAAGGGCGGGGTCGGCAAGTCGTCGGTCACCGTCAACCTGGCCGCGGCCCTGGCCGCGGCGGGCCAGAAGGTCGGGCTGCTGGACGCCGACATCTACGGGCACTCGGTGCCGCGCATGCTCGGCGTGACCAGCCGGCCGACTCAGGTCGAGCAGATGATCATGCCGCCGTCCGCGCACGGGGTCCGGGCCATCTCCAGCGGGATGCTGAAGAAGGGCAACGAGCCGCTGCCGCTGCGCGGTCCCATCCTGCACCGGCTGCTGCAGCAGTTTCTGGCCGACGTGTTCTGGGGCGACCTGGACGTGCTGCTGATGGACCTGCCGCCCGGCACCGGAGACATCGCGATCTCCGCCGCGCACCTGGTCCCGGGCTCGGAGCTGATCGTCGTTACCACTCCTCAGCTAGCCTCGTCCGAGGTAGCCGAGCGAGCCGGCTCGCTGGCCCTGCAGCTGCACCAGCGGGTGGTCGGCGTGATCGAGAACATGTCCTACCTGCCGTGCCCGCACTGCGGGGAGCGCGTCGAGGTCTTCGGGGCCGGAGGCGGCCAGGCCGTCGCGGACACCCTGGGCCGGATCACCGGGGCACCGGTCCCGCTACTGGGCGAGATCCCGATCGATACCCGGCTGCGCGAGGCCGGGGACGTCGGCGTGCCGCTGGTGATCTCGGCGCCCGACTCGCCGGCCGCGCTGGAACTGCGGCGGATCGCCGACCAGATCGCCGGGCGGTCCCGCAGCCTGGCCGGGCGCCAGCTCGGCCTGTCGCCGGTCTAGCTGCTAGATCGTTGACCGGTAATTCTGTGCAGGACACTGGGCTGGCTACGGGCGCTTTGGCTAGTTGACCCGGTACTCCCATCCTTCCTGCCAGGTGAAGTCCTGCTCAGCGAGGTCTTCCAGCGGGATGCCGCCGAGGATATGGTCCAGGCCCCATCGGGTGGCGACATGGCCGATGACGAGGACCCGCTGCCCGTTCCAGCGCAGTGGCAGGTCGCTGAGGAACCGGCCGACGCGGGCAACGGCCTGCCGCCAGCTTTCCCCGCCCGGGTAGGGCCGGTCCAGGTGCTCGCGCCGGCCAGTGTGCAGTTCGGCCACGGGCATCCCGTTGCGCTGCCCGTAGTCACATTCGCGCAGCCGCCAGTCATATAGCACCGGGATCGCGGAGGTGCCGAAGGCGGCCGATGCTGTCTGGGCAGCGCGGGTCAGGTCGGAGCTGAACACGGTGGTGATCCCGTCGCCCAGGCGGCGGCGCCCCAGCTGCTGCGCCTGCGTCTTACCCCGTTCGGACAGCTGGCCGGGCAGCCAGCCGGTGGCGTGCCCCTGCTCGTTGTCCACGGTCGTGGAGTGGGTCTCAAACACCAGCTCGATGGCCACCAGCCAACCCTACGGACAACGTGCCGCAACACGCCGCGGGTGATCGGTGACTGACAGGCGAAGAGTGTCCAAGATCGGCGTGTCTACACACTTCTGACCTTGGGAAGTCATCGTGATCGCCGATCTGGACACTCTTCTGACCGCACTCTATGTCGAGCTGACCGACCGCATCATCCCCTCGCTGGGACTGGCCCGGTCCGGGCCGGGCAGGCCGCCGGAGGTGACTGATGCCGAGCTGGCCTGCCTGGCCGTCGCGCAGGTGCTGCTGCGCTATGACGACGAACGGCACTGGCTGCGGGCCGCGGCCTCCCGCATCGGGCACCTGTTCCCGCGGCTGCTGGGGCAAAGCGAGTACAACCAGCGGCTGAAGAACGCGGCACCGCTAATGGAGGCCGCGCTGCGGTGGCTGTCCGGCCAGACGCCGGGCAGCGCGGAGATGCTGCGGCTGATGGACGCCACCCCAGTCCCATGCGGGCATTCGGTCATCACCGCCCGCCGCTCTGACCTGGCCGGATGGGCAGGCTACGGGTACTGCCCCAGCCATTCCCGCTGGTACTGGGGAAGCAAGCTGCTGCTCATCGTCACCTGCGACGGGACCGTGACCGGGTTCGCCCTGGCCGACCCCAAGCTCTACCGAGAACGTGAGCAAGCCCGCCAGATGCTGGAGCACCAGCCCGCCAACCGCCCCGCACCAGGCACCGCCATCGTGACTGACAGGGGCCTGTCCGGCGAAGACACCGAAGCGTTCTTCGCCGGCCCGGACCTGCGCCTGACGCTGATCCGCCCGGCCCGCAAAGACGAGAAACAACCCCGCTACTTCCCGAACTGGCTGCGCCAGCGGGTCGAAGCCATCATCTGGACTCTGAAGAACCAGCTCGGCCTGGAACGCCACGGCGGACGAGCCCCCGCCGGGCTGTGGGCCCGCGTCGTCCAGCGGCTGCTCGCACTCAACGCCGCGATCTGGCACAACTGGCAGATCGGCGCACATGTCAAACGATCTTTGATCGCTTACGACCACTGACCAGCCCAGATTTACCGGTCAACGATCTAGGTCGGTCTAGCTGTTCGCCGGTCTAGCTGCTAGGTCGCCTCGGCATCATAGGGCGGGCTCTCGCCGGGCTCCAGGAGGCCGACGGGGGGTTCCCCGGCCGGCCTGGTGCCGATGCCTGCCCAGCCGGCGGACCCGCCCGTGGTGGCCCCGGCGGTCGCCGAGCCGTCGGCCTCGTCCAGCAGGTGCTTGCGGACGAAGTACTTGGGATTGAGCTCGTTGAGGTCAAAGTCGGTGAATTCGGGACCCAGGTGCTCCTGCAGGTCCGCCCGCGCGCCCTCGGCCATCCGGCGCAGCTCGCGCAGGGCCCGGCCGGCCTGAGAGGCCATCTTCGGCAGCTGATCGGGGCCGAAGACCACCAGCGCGATGACCGCGAGGACGGCGATCTTGACAAACGACAGGTCAAACAACGAGCGCTCCAGCTGGCTATGGACCATGTGAGCGTGCAGATCCGCTGGCCCCAGCGTAAACCGCCGGCCAGCCACCCGGAACCCCGGCTCGGCGTGGCCCCTACGGAGCCGACCCGAGCCGCAGGGTGACGCTGCGGCTGGCCCCGCCGCGGAGATAGGTCACCCGCACCTGGGCCCCGGGCGGCTGGGCCCTGATCGCGTCCAGCAGCGTCTGCGTGCTGGTCACGGGCTGGCCGGCCAGGCTGACGATGACGTCGCCGGGACGCAGGCCCGCGCGGGCGGCGGGGCCGCCGGGGGCGACGGGTGCGGCCGAGCCAGGCCTGGCCACGGCGATCTGGGCGCCGGAGCCAGCAGAGTCCGTGCTGAGCAGCGCGCCGATGATCGCGTGCGTGGCGTGCCCGGTCCGGATCAGGTCCAGCGCGACCCGCCGCACCTGGTTGATCGGGATGGCGAAGCCGAGGCCGATGTTGCCGCCCTGGCCGGTGATCACGTTGCCGCCGAGGGTGTCGAAGGCCGCGTTCACCCCGATGACCTGGCCCCGCCCGTTGACCAGGGGACCGCCAGAGTTGCCCGGGTTGATCGGCGCGTCGGTCTGGATGGCCTCCAGGAAGACCTGGGGCGCCGCGGGCCCGTTGCCGGCCCCCGGCTGCACTGGCCGGCCGAGCGCGCTCACGATGCCGCTGGTGACCGTGTCCGCGAGCCCGAGCGGGGCGCCGAAGGCGATGACCGGATCACCCACGGCGACGCCACCGGAGTTACCGAGCGGCAGCGCGGGCAGTTTGCCGGCGCCGACCGGCCGGATGACGGCGATGTCGGAATAGGTGTCCCGGCCGACGAGCCGCGCCGCCGCGGTCGCGCCGTTGCGGAATACCACCCGGAGGGAGGCGTGGCCGGCATGCCCGTCCAGGGTCACGACGTGGTTGTTGGTAACGATGTAACCCCCGGAAATAACGAATCCGGAGCCCGTGCCGTCCCCCCCGTTGACCTGGATCATGACGACCGACGGCAGGACCCGGGCGGCCACTCCCGCGATCGAGGCGGCGGGCCGGCCGGTTACCGCCCGGGGCGCCGGGGCGAGGCTGTAGCCAGCAGCGGTACCCGTTCCCTGCGACCTGGTGGCGATGTAGCCGCCGAGCAGCCCCCCGACCAGCGCGGACGCCAGCGCGATGGCCAGGCCGCCGACGGCCAGTCGCCGGCCGTGCCGGTCCAGGCCCCAGTGCGTGGGACCCCAGTGCGCGGGGCCCGAGTGCGCGGGGCGGGCGCCGGAGCGGCCGCCAGGGCCGTCGTCAGCGGCCCCGGGGGCGTCCAGCAGCGCGTAATCGGGCTCGGGGTCGTCGACCGGGTAGGCGGGCCGCACAGGTTCCGCTGGCACCGCCGGCGCAGGCGCGGGCGACTGACCCGCGCCTGACCGCCCAGGCCACTCGGACATGCTGCGCCTCCCCCAGACGGCTTACTTCCCGCATGAACCACCGTTGCCTGCATTCCTGCCCTATATCGGGCACGAGTAGGCCTGCTCAGCGGAACGGGTTGGCCCAGGAGACGATGCGGCGCAAGCCCCGGCCCATCCGCTCCCAGAAGCCGGCCGGGCTGTCGTGCGGCAGGCGCAGGATCACCTGGTCGATGGTGGCGGTGGGCGCGTCGGAGATGACGGTGTAGACGAAGCCCCGCGACGACCAGGCCAGGCTGCGGTCGTCGGGGTCCCTGGCGTAAACCTGGCGGCCGCGGGCCGTCAGGCGCTGCCACCCCGGCATGCTCCGGGGCAGTTCCCCGCGCTGCACGAAGACCGACGTCACCGACAGCCCGTCGGAGTACGACAGCTCGACGACCTGGCCGGATTTCGTCGTCTCGGTGGCCTGGAACAGGGTCAGGCCGGCGGCCATGGCCTGCGGCAGCGGCCAGCCCGCCGCCCGCATCGCGGTCAGGTTCCGGGCGGACAGCTGACCGGTCCAGGGCTGCGCGTCCGGCGGCGGCATGCCGCGCAGCTGGCCGGCCCCGACGCTGACCCTGATGAAGGCATCCCGGCTGAAGAGCTGGGACTTCCCGTTGTAGAGCTCGCGCTCCAGCGGCAGCTTGGTCGCGCTGTCGAGCCAGAACCGGGCGGCCAGGCTGCCGTCACGGCGCCTGGCCTCCACCACCACCGTGGGACGCCCGGCGATCGCATCACGACCCCGGTAGGTCAGGACGTAGTTCGCGCGCATCAGCGCCAGCAGCGGGGCGGTGATGGTCATGACCTCCTGCTCCTGCGGCAGGCCGCTGGTCCTGGGCCGGTCCTCGTCGGCAGAGCCGGTGAGATCGGAGGGCTCGGCCACGATCGCGCCGCCGGGCCGGTGCCAGACCTCCAGGAAGGACACACGCTGGCTGGCGGCGCCCCACCAGGCCGTGACCTGAAGGCCGTGGAAGGTAACCGATCCGCAGGAGATTTCGGCCTGGCTCATCAGGTGGGTTCCGGTCCGCTCCGCAGGGGTCAGCGCGGCCGAGTGCAGCACGGGCACGGGCGAGTGCAGCACGGGCAGCGCCGAGCTAGGGGAAAGGGCCATCGCACCCGACCCGGGCGACCCGCCAGTGCTGTCCGGTGCCTCCACCAGCACGACCAGGACCGCGCACGCGCCCAGCAGGCCGATCATGACCACGGCTACGGCGATGCGCCGTGAGGATCGCAGCCTGCTGGTCACGGACCGTGAGGCGCGGATCTGTGACTGGTGGCCGGACTCGGCCGCGCCGCCGGCATCTCGCCGGTCACCAGGTCGTGCTGAAGGACGAAGACATCCACCGCGGGCGTGACGCGAGGCTCGGGCTGCTGCGGACTGCCGCCAGCCACGAAGGCGGCGGTACCCAGCCCCGCCAGCAGGACCGACAGGGCCCCGCCGAACAGGTACCACGCGGGCCTGGCTTCCGGCCATCCCGTCCGGCCCGCGGCCGACCCGGACAGTCCCATAGCCGACCAGGGAGTCGGCGGCACGCCGCCGCGCCCGTCCAGGCCGCCGCTGAGGCCGGCCAGTCCCATCAGCCGTCCCGTAAGGGCCGAGTCGGCTTCAGTCTCGCCGCCGAGGGCGTTCATCCGCCGCTTGAGCGTCCGCAGGGCCACCGCCTCGGCCCGGCAGGCCTCGCACTTGGCCAGGTGCACGAGCACCCGGTCGCGTCCCTCGCCGTCCAGTTCGCCGTCGATCAGCGCGGACAGGCGCTGTCCCACGTGAGTCATGGCTGTCCTCCGTGCGGCAGGGGCAGCTCGGCGGCGATGCGCGGCGCCGACAGCGGCGCCACGCTCAGGTGGCGCGGCCGACGGTGCTCCAGGGCCTCGCGAAGCTGCGCCCGGCCGCGGTGAATCCGGCTGCGCACGGTCCCGAGCTTGATGCCGAGCGTATCGGCGATCTCCTCGTAGGACAGGCCCTCGATGTCACACAGGATGACCGCCGCCCGGTACTCCGGGGGAAGCGCCTTGAGAGCGGCCTGCACGTCGCCGTCGAAATGCCGGTCGTCGAATACCTGGGCCGGGGTGGGCTCGGCCCCGCCGATACGGGCGGCCGTCTCCTCGCCCAGGCCCTCGAACCTGATCCGCTGGCGCCTGCGCGCCATGTCCAGGAAGAGATTGGTGGTAATCCGGTGGAGCCAGCCCTCGAACGTGCCTGGTGAGTAGGTGGCGAGCGAGCGGAAGACGCGGACGAAGACCTCCTGGGTCAGGTCCTCGGCGTCGTGGGTGTTACCGGTCAGCCGGTAGGCAAGCCGGTACACCCGGGCAGAGTGGTCACGAACCACGTCCTCCCAGGTCGGTGGCGTCCAGTCGGCGGCATCTAGCCCGTCACGCTCCGGCGTTCCGGCCAGGTCCACGGTTTCCCCCTTCACCCGCTCCCACAGCCTCCAACGCCATTGCGGCTCGCATGCTTCCATCAACGCGCTGGGTTACCCAGCTAGTTCCCGGCTTAGCTGAGCTGGCGCTAGGCTGCCGCACTGGAGACTTTGCACGACTGACCGGGGAGGCAGCCATCTCGACATCGGACGTCACCATGGCTTACGTGGATCAGTTCCTCCCCGAGGATGACGCGCTGATCGCGACGCGGCGGAACGCGGCGGAGGTCGGGGGAGCCGCGCCGGTCACCCCGGTCACCGGCGGCGTGCTGCGCTTCATCGCGGCGGCCACCGGGGCCAGGTCGGTCGTCGAGATCGGCACCGGCTGCGGGACATCGGGCATCTGGCTGCTCCGGGGCATGCGCCCGGGAGCCGTCCTGACCAGCGTGGACGTCGAGCCGGAGCATCAGCGGCTGGCCAGGGCGGCGTTCCTGGCGGCCGGATTCCCCGCCAGCCGCTACCGCCTGATCGGCGGGCTGGCGCTGGAGGTCCTGCCCCGGCTCGCCGACGGTGCCTACGACATGGTGTTCTGCGATGCCGATCCGCAGGAGGACACCGACTACCTGGCGGCTGCGCTGCGGCTGCTGCGCCCTGGCGGGGTCGTGGCCATCGATGACGCGCTCGGCTCGGAGCACGGGCCTGATGACCGGGCCGCGACCAGCGAACTTCGCGAGCAGGTCCGCGGCGACGACCGCCTGGTGCCGCTGCTGCTGCCGGTCGGCCACGGCCTGCTGACAGCGGTCATGCGAGCGGACTAGCCGAGCGGGCCAGCCGAGCGGACTAGCCGAGCGGGCCAGCGAGCAGGCGCAGCAGCAGCCGGACGCCGAAGCCCGTCGCGCCCTTGGCCAGCTCGCCGTCGTTCTCAGCGCTGCGCCCGGTTCCGGCGATGTCCAGGTGCGCCCACGGCAGCCCGCCCGCGAACTCGCGCAGGAACAGCGCGGCCGTGATCGACCCCGCTGGCGTGCCGTCCCTGGCGATATGGGACAAGTCGGCAACGTCCGAGGCCAGCGCCGTCGCGTAGGAGTCCTCCAGCGGCATCCGCCACACCCGGTCGCCGCTGGCCTGGCCGGCGGCGATCAGCGCCTGCGCCAGCGCATCGTCGGTGGCGTACAGGGCGGCATGGCTGGTACCCAGGGCCACCCGGGCGGCGCCGGTCAGGGTGGCGATGTCGATGAGCTGGTCCGGGCGGAGCACGGCCGCCGCGTACGCCAGCGCGTCCGCGAGTACCAGCCGGCCCTCGGCGTCGGTGTTGAGCACCTCCACCGTGCGGCCGCCGTACTGGGTAATCACGTCGCCGGGCCGGTAGGCCGAGCCCGATGGCATATTCTCGGCCGCCGCCACCAGCCCGGTCACCCGGTGCGGCACCCCCAGGCTGGCCAGCGCGGACAGGACCGCGATCACCACCGCGCCGCCGGCCATGTCGGTCTTCATGAGCTTCATGCCATCGTTTGGCTTGAGCGAGAGGCCGCCGCTGTCGAAGGTAATGCCCTTGCCGACGAGGACGATGTGGGCCTGGACGCCGGACGGGTGGGCGCCGGACGGCTGGTAACTGAGCTCGATCAGCCGCGGCGGCCGCGCCGATCCCGAGCCCACGGCCAGGATGCCGCCGAACCCCGCCTCAGCCAGCTCGGCCGGCGACCAGATCCGGGCCTGGACGCCGCGGTCGGCGGTGACCGCCACGGCCTCCTCCGCCAGCCACTGCGGGCTTTTGACCTGCGAGGGCAGGTTCGTCAGGTCCCGCGCGAGTCCCACGGCGGTCGCGATGGCAGCCGCGCGCGCCGCGGCCGCCGCTGCGGCCGACCCATCGCCGACGAGCAGCCTGACCCGGCCAGGCGCCCCCGGGGGCGGATGACCGGACTTCAGGTCGAACCGGTAGCCGCCGAGCAGGACGCCCTCCGCGAACGCCTGGAGGCCCTCGCCGGTCTCCGGGGCCACGGCGCTGACCGTCGCGGTACCGCCCTCGGCGATCCGGCGGCCGAGTTCCGCGCCAGCCCGGCGCAGCGCCCCCGGTGACCGGTCGCCGACACCGAGCAGCAGCACCCTGGCCGGGCGGCCGGAGATGGTGGCCATCGTCTGGGCGGCCTCGCCTGCCCGGCCCGTGAGCCGGTAGGCTGCGACGGCCTCGGCGGTGCTGATCGCCAGGAGTCCATCCAGGGCCGGATCGACTGCCGCTGCCGGTTGCCCGGCACCGGGGTGGCCGCCCGCCGGCATGACCGGCACGACAAGCAGACCAGCGGAATCGGTTCCGGCCTGGGCAAGGCCGGAAATATAGGCCTCAAGCGGGCGCTGGCCAGCGCCCGGCAGCAAGGCGACGTCCGTGCGAATCGGCAATGTCAGCCGACAGCGGACTTGAGCGCCTCACCGAGGGCGTGCGCCTCGTCCGGCGTCAGCTCCACGACGAGCCGGCCACCGCCTTCGAGCGGGACGCGCATCACTATGCCGCGGCCCTCCTTGGTGACCTCCAGCGGACCGTCGCCCGTCCGCGGCTTCATCGCCGCCATGCTGCATCCCCTTCCCTGTCTTGGGGCCACACGGAACCTCGCTGAGGCGCAGCGCACCGCAGCGACGGTGCCTGGCGGGACCGGCCAGCCACAAGCATCTCGATCAGTACCTCCATTATCCTTCAGTTGCGGCGGCGAGTGGTAATGATCAGTGTTCCTACGTGCTCGCGCGGGCGACCGGTTTGCCCGGCGGGGCCGGAGATCGCGGACGCCCGGGCCGGTTTTCCGGGCCCGGAGACGGCTCATCGAGCCGCCCTCACCGGGGGATCTTGCCCGGCGGACCCGGCTTCGGGGACAGTGGGCGATAGTCGGCGAACAGGAGAGGGCCATGACCGACAGCGTGCTGCGGGAGCAGACCGGGACGGTAGCCACCATCACGATCAACCGGCCGGCCGCGCGAAACGCCCTGACCGCCGAGACCAAGCTCGGGCTGCTGGATGCTCTGCGGGACTGCAGCGGCGACGATGGGGTGCGCGCCGTGGTGCTGACCGGGGCCGGCCGCGCGTTCTGCGCCGGCCAGGACCTGCGCGAGCACGCTGAGCAGCTAGAAGCGGGCGGCGCGGTCTCCGATACGGTCCGGGAGTATTACAACCCGATGGTGGCGGCGATCACGGCCATGCCCAAGCCGGTGATCGCCGCGATCAACGGCGTGGCAGCCGGGGCCGGGGCCGCGCTCGCCCTGGCCTGCGATTTCCGGATCGCCGCCCAGCGGGCTAGCCTCCTGATGGCCTTCGCCAGGGTCGGCCTGGGCGCGGACTCCGGGGCTTCCTGGACCCTGCAGCGGCTCGTCGGGATGGCCCGGGCGGCCGAGCTGCTGATGCTGGCCGAGCCGGTCGAGGCCGGGCCGGCGCTCAGCATGGGCCTGCTGACATCGGTCGTCGCCGACGAGGAGCTGCCGGCCGCCGTCGCGGCCTTCGCGGCGAGGCTCGCGGCCGGCCCGACCCTGGCCTATGCCGCGATCAAGGAGAGCTTGCTGTACGCGGCGGCGCACGGGCTGCATGAGTCCCTGGCCAAGGAGGCCGAGCTCCAGGAAGCGCTGGGCAGGACTCATGATCACCTGGCGGCGACGCGGGCGTTCCTGCGCAAGGAGACACCGGTCTACGAAGGCCGGTGAGCCAGGGCGCGCTGGCCCGCGTTCAGGCGCTGTCCCGCGTTCAGGCGATGGCCCGCGTTCAGGCGATGGCCGGGTCGGCCAGGACGGCTTCCTCGTGAGCGCAGATGATCTGCTCGGCGATATCCACCAGGTCGGCCACGTACATCTGCTGGTACTCCCCGGCATGCGCTCGCCAGGACAGCGTCTTGCCGTGCCGCCACACCGTCAGGTGACGGCTGATCGACAGCACCGAGAGATCCCCGGCCGGCTCTTCGACCCGGACGATCCGCCCGCCGAGACCCCGGTCAATCAGCATGGCCTCCAGCTCATCGACCGCCTGCTCAGGACTCAGCTCGGGCCGGCCGTAGCGAGCGGCCTCCGCCCCCGGGGGAATCCGCAGCGCGAACCAGACCGCCTTGCCCGGCACCTTCCAGGCACCCATCCGGCCCCGGCTCGGGTGGCCGCCCCACTCCCCGGCCGACAGCGCGGCGACGACCTGGAGCCCGCGGCCGCCGACCTGCTCCAGCGGCGCCTTGCCAGGCTGCGCCTGGGCGTCCACGGCCCAGCCAGGCTCGGAGTCGAAGACCTTGCAGACCACTTCGCTGCGCGCGCCGCAGCCCCGCAGGTAGAGCCAGAACTCGGGGATGCCGCTGACGGGCCGCCGGTTGCTGCCGCTGTACTCGACGTTGGCGTGAGCGTGCAGCGTGTTCGCCGCGAGCTCGCTGGCCATCGTGACCCCGTCATGCACCATGTCGCCCGGTAGGTCCAGGCCGGCGACGGCCTCGCGGAAGAACCGGCGGGCGGCCGCGGAGCAGGTGCGATCGAGCGGGAGGGCCCGGACGAAGCAGCCTCCGGCGCGCACCGAGGTGTCCTGCAGCCGGACCGGGCCGTCGGGGAGGATGTCGAGCGCCTCCGCCACTGGTGCCCCCAGTAGCCCCCCATCAGCCGTAGAGGGGGCGGATCCGCCGCGACCGTTACGGCCGCTACCGGCAGGCGACGGGAGCATGCTCCTCCGACTTCCCAGTTAGCATCTGTGAAGCACAGATTATGAGCCTTGTGCAATCTATCGCAATGGGATCGGCCGAAACATACCGAAAATAACTCCCAATGGTCCTCCGATTGGCTCCCTGGCGGGGCACCGACGCCCGGGGTAAGCCAACCGTGACCCTGAGGCCACACAGAACCTCGCTCTCAGCCATAGCCAGTCCCGCTTCCTGCAGGTACAGTCGCACCGATGGCGACCGGGCGGCCAGCCGACGGTGGCCACCTGCCCTTGAGACAGGCGCTGTAGTAAGAAGAATCCCCCGGGGGGACAGCCCGGGGGATTCTTCGCTTAGTGTCGGCCTACGCTTGGCCGCCCAGGTCGTACCGGCCGGCCCGCGCGTCGGCCAGGAACGCGGTCCACGTCGCCCTGCCCACCACGTGAGCACCGCCCTCGGGGCGCTTGCTATCTCTGATAGCGATCACATCGGGGAGGTTGGCCGCGATCTCCACACAGCCACCGTTCATGGAGCTTGCTCGCGACTTCCGCCAGGCTGCTTGAGACAGGTCGATCATCTTCACTCCAGTTGCTCGGCTAGATACTTCAGGTAGGCCGTCGTGTCGCCGGGCTCCAGCGCCGCGTCCCGTGCGCGGGTGAAGCCCTGGAGGTAGCTCTCCACCTCCTCCCGCCTGCTGACCTCTTGGATCGCCACGTCAGTTTCCAGGTAAACCAGACGCGACTCGTCCCCCGGCAGGTCGAAAATGTTGACCATGGAGTGCATGCCCGTGGGCGGCCCGTCGGCGAAGCGCTGAATGCGCAGCTCGATGTTGCCCTGGCGGCTCAGCGCGGCAAGGTGCTCGATCTGCTCGCGCCGGTCGCCCTTGGCCCCCCACCGGTACATCAGGGAGGCCTCCGTGATGACCGCGGTCAGCCTGGGTGCCGTGCCGTCGCCGCGGTTCAGGATCTCCTGGCGCCGCATCCGGGCCTCGCTGGCCCGGCGCACGAAGGTCGGTGGCCGCGAGCCCGCCCGCAGCACGACCTCCATGTACTCGCGCATCTGGAGCAGCCCCGGCAGCACGAGCGGCATGAAGGTACGAATGTGGCTGGCGTCGCTCTCGAAGCCAGGGAACTCATTTTCGAACACATCGGAGTAGTCGCGCCACCACGGCCGGGCCCGGGCCTTCGCGGCCAGCAGCTCCAGCTCCTCGGACTCCTCCGGACTGACTCCGTAGACGCGCAGCAGGTCCCGGATGTCGCTCATCTCCGGGCGCTTCCACTGGTTGGCCTCGAACCGGCCGACCTTGCCGCGCCCCCAGTCCAGCAGGTCACAGACGTGGTTGGCGGTGTGTCCCGACGCCTGCCTCAGCTGGGTGAGGCGACGGGCCAGGCGCCTCTTGGCGGCCGTGGCTCCGTAGGCATCGTCGCTCATCAGCGATTGCCTCCTTGACGAGACCAGATATTTAGCATAGCGGTACTTAAGTTGTGATTCACAAACATTGGTGTGACCATTCGCGCCTCAGTCTGGTCAGCTAGCGGTGGAGTCGAACTCGCCGCCGCGAACGCCGTCGAGGAAGCACTCCCACTCGTGCCGGTCATAGACGAGGACCCGTCCCGCCGGGTCTCCGCACACCCGCATCAGCACCCATTCGGCGCCGTCCGACCCGAGCACGGCCACCTCGATGGCACCGGGCCCGGTTCCGGAACGCTGCCAGTCCTGGGCACTCAGGTCCACGCCCAGGCTCTCGACGGTGGGCTTGGCCCTCAGCCCGAGCTGGCTGGCTCTTGCGGCTCGTGCTTCCGTTGTGGCCCGTGCTTCCGTTGTGGCCCGTGCTTCCGTTGCGGCCCGTGCGTCCGTCATCTCGTCTCCATGGTCACTCAAACCGGGCAGCCGGTCGTCTCGCCTCCGCTCGACAGACCGGAGGCCGGGGCGGCAGCTCGTCACCGGCGCCGGGCCACGCCGCAGTAGAAGGCGCGCGAGCCGTCGCTGTCGGCGGCCTCCGGATCCTCGGCTCCCCACACGCCGACGTAACTGACGGCGGCCTTGGCTTCGGGCTGCGGCGCCACCAGCTCGAGGCCGTCGAAGAACCGGGTGACCTCGGCGCGCGAGCGGGGGTAGGTGGATTCCGTGGCCCGCTCGTAGGTCTCCTGCGTGGCCTGCACGAACGCGGGCGGCAGGTTGTCGGCGGTGTAATGCGATAGCACCAGGTAGCTGCCGGGCGCGGTGGCGTCGACATAGCGCCGTACCAGGCCCCAGGGGTCGGAGCTGTCGGCCACGAAGTGCATGACGGCCGTCATCAGCAGGCCGACCGGCTGGCCGAAGTCGATCAGGGCCCGCAGGGCCGGATTGGCCAGCATGGTGTCCGGGTCCCGCAAGTCAGCCGTCACGACCGCGGTGGTCCCGTCCCCGGCCAGCAGCCGCTCCGCGCAGATCGCGACCATCGGGTCGTTGTCGACGTACACCACGCGCGCGGCGGGCGCGACCTTGTGCACGGCCTCATGGGTGTTGCTCTGCGTCGGCAGTCCCGATCCGATATCGATGAACTGCCGGATACCGCGGTCAGCGGCCAGCCAGCCCGCCGCCCGCTGATGGAACGCCCGGTTGGCCCAGGCGCCATCTTCGAGGTCGGGCACGATGGCCTTGAGCTTGTCCCCGACCTGCCGGTCGACCGGCAGGTTATGGGTGCCGCCGAGGTAGTAGTCGTAGAGCCGGGCGGGGCTGGGCCTGGTCGTATCCACGCCAGGCAAGGCCTGCTCAGGCTCGGTCATCTCGCCTCCTGGGGGGATACCAGCGGATCGATTACAGCAACGCGATCTCGCGGTCGTGCACCGGAAATGGGCGGTGTCCGCGACATCGCGGTGTTCGGCCCCCCCAGGCCTTCCCGGGTTATGGCGGGCTCCCCGCCCAGGCAGGGCGTGCGGAGCCTGGCGTCCCGAGGTGCTCCCGATTTCTGCCGCGCCGCGGGGCTGGCAGCCATCCGCTGCGGCGTACATATCGTATCTGTTGGCACGGGAGTCGCGTGACTCGCCCGGCATTGTCGGATCGGCCATTTCCGGCTTCGCGGGCGCCCATTCTCGGTAGCCGCTGCGCGCAGGTCAGCCGCGGCAGAAGCAGGCGGCCAGGTGATCGTTGACGATGCCGCAGGCCTGCATCGTCGCGTAGGCCGTGACCGGCCCGGTGAACCGGAAACCGTGCCGGCGCAGCTCCGCCGACAGCGCCTTGGCGGCCGGCGTGGCGGCGGGAACGTCGGCGAGCGTGACCGGAGCCGGCCGCGAGCTGTCGGCGTACTGCCAGGCGAGCGCGGTCAGTCCGGCTGGCAGGTCCAGCGCGGCGCGCGCGTTGGCGATGGCAGCCTCGATCTTCGCCCGGTTCCGGACGATGCCGGAATCGGCCAGCAGGCGCGTCACGTCGCCGCTGCCGAAGGCGGCCACCTTCTCCATGTCGAACCCGCAGAACGCCGCGCGGAAGTTCTCCCGCTTGCGCAAGATGGTCAGCCAGGACAGCCCGGACTGGAAGGCCTCCAGGCACAGCCGCTCGAACAGGCCGCGATCATCGCGGACCGGCCGGCCCCACTCGTCGTCGTGATAGGCCAGGTAGTCGGCGGTGCTCACGGCCCACGGGCAGCGGAGCTGGCCGTCGGGTCCGGGCGCGGCGCCCGTTGGCCGATCGCTCACCGGCCCGGCCCCCCGAGCCCCGGCCCTGGCAGCGGCTCTGGACCTGGCCCTGGCTCTGAACCTGGGTCCGGATCAAGATCCTCGCCATGGGTCACGGTCCCGGTGCCCAGCTCAGCGGCGGTATCGGCCTCCGGCCAGGCTCCGGAGCCAGTCCAGTCGCCCGGCCCGCTCCCGCCCTCGCGCACAGGCTCGTCCCAGCCGCTCGGTCCCGTCCCAGCCTCGGACCCCGACTGGGCCCAGCCCACCGGCCCGGTGCCGCCCTCGGACTCAGGCCAGCCGCCGGATTCGGGCTCAGGCTCGGACTCGGCCCAGCCGCCATACTCGGGCCACCCGCCCGGCTCCGGCGGACGGGCGGGCGGGATGCTGGCGTCCGCGACTCCGGCAGCCGCGGCTGCGGCCGCTGCCGAGCTCGCGAGCGGATAACTGGCGGGGCTGGGTGGCGGGGAGCTGACGCCCAGCGCGGCGAGCTGGCGCCGCAGCGACGCGAGCTCTGCTTCCCGGTCGGCCACGACGCGGGCGATTCGCTGCAGCGCGTCGTCAGTGACCTGGGCGCTGTACCCGAAGAACGCGGGCGGTGGCCGGAACCGGGCCAGGTCGGCCGCGGTGGCGAACTCCAGGCGCAGCGGCGGGACGTCGGACCGGAAGATCGTCAGCTCGCCGCCCCGGCCGATGGCGACCACCACCACCCCGGCGAGGATGGCGATGGCGGCGAGGAGCAGGGCCACTGGCATACCAGGAATCGTGCCATGCCCCGCCGACAGCCGGGTCGTCAACGCACCACCGACAGTCCGGCCGTCAACCGCCACCGCCGCTCCCGGCGGCCACCAGGGCGGGGGATCAGTCCAGGTCGGGGCGCGCCGACTGATAGGTGACCCAATCACGCTGGCGGTGGGCGTCAGTGATGATCTGGACCACGTGCTCGGGATCGTCGGCTACCTGGAGCAGGCCCGGATCCCCGGGAGCGACCTTGCCCTGGCCCACCAGCATGTCGTTGATCCAGGACAGCAGCCCGGACCAGTAATCGCTGCCCACCAGGACGATGGGGAACTTAGTGATCTTGCCGGTCTGCACCAGCGTGATGGACTCGAACAGCTCGTCCAGGGTCCCGAACCCGCCCGGCAGGACGACAAACGCCTGCGAGTACTTGACGAACATGGTCTTGCGCACGAAGAAGTACCGGAACTCCAGGCCCACGTCGACGTAGTCGTTGAGGCCCTGCTCGACGGGCAGCTCGATGCCCAGGCCGACCGAGATCCCGCCCGCGTCGGCGGCTCCCTTGTTAGCCGCCTCCATCACGCCCGGTCCCCCGCCAGTGATCACCGCATAGCCGGCGGCCGTCAGGCCCGCGCCGATCTGCTCGGCGCGGGCATACTCGACGGTGCCCGGACCGCTGCGCGCCGAGCCGAACACGGCCACCGCCCGCCCCAGCTCGGCCAGCAGGCCGAAGCCCTCGACGAACTCGGCCTGGATCCGCAGCACCCGCCACGGATCGGTATGCACCCAGTTGCTGTCGCCCCGCCAGTCCAGCAGCCGCTGATCGGTCGTGGTGGCCGGGATGGACTCCCCGCGCAGCGTGGCAGGCCCCTGGCGGCGCAGCCGACGGCGCGGCTCGGTGTAGCCGCTCATGGCCCCTAACGTAGCGCCGTGATCGACCGCGGCGCCCAGCGCGCTGGCCGACTGCGCCGGGGCGGTCAGGCGTTCACGCCATGCTCACGAAGTATTTCGTTCAGTGCCGCCCTATCCCTCTCATGCGCGCCAGCCGGCAGCCGCCCGAGCACGAGAACGCACGGCACCCCGAACTTCCCGCCGCGCAGCGTCCGGGGCGCGACGCCGCCGACGGCCACCGCCCGGGGCGGCACCTGGCCGCGGGCCAGCTCCTCGCCGGTCGTCACGTCGATGACAGGCGAGCTGCCAGTCAGGATGGTTCCGGCGCCCAGGACCGCGCCGGCGCGGACCCGCGCGCCCTCCGCGACCACGCAGCGCGAGCTGATGAGCGCGTCATCCTCGATGACGACCGGCCCCGGATCCGGCGGCTCCAGGACTCCGCCGATGACCGCCCCGCCGGACAGGTGAACGTTCTTGCCGACCTGAGCGCCGGACCCGACGCTGACCCAGGTATCCACCCTGGCGCCGGTGTCGACGTAGGCGCCGATATCGATGAACGACGGCATGAGCACCGCGCCCGGCGCGACGTAGGCGCCCCAGCGCACGATCGACCCGGCCACCGCTCGCACGCCATCCAGCTGGGCGGTCAGCGGGATCCGGTCGTAGTAACGGAAATCTCCGACCTGGCTGCGGACCAGCGGCATCAGCTCATGCGCCAGTGCGATGGCGTGCATGGCCCGCTCATCTACCGTTACCTCGCCGTTTTCCGGGTCGACCCAGGCCGCCCGGGCGGTGCCGGCGTCGAGCGCGTCGATGGCCGCGGCGAGCGGCGCGCGGGCGCTCGCGTCATCCGGGCTCAGCTCGCCGCGACGTTCCCAGAGTTCATCAATCGCCCCTGAGATCGGTGACTGCGCGTATCCGGCAGATGACGGTAACAGGTTCATGGCGAGCGAGCCTAGCGGCTGGGCGCAGCAGGTAACTTCGGTGGTGTGCCGAGAACCCCGCAGACCCGCCGCACCTTTAAGCGGGCCACCCGGGCCACGGTGGTGCTCGCTCTCCTGCTGACCGTGGGCGGGTACATCGCGCTGCGGCATTCGGTACCGGTCCTGGAGCCCAGCTCGTGCGCCGCGGACCCGGCAGGCGCCACTGGCACCCCGGTCTCGCTGAATGTCAGCCAGGCCGGCATCGCGGCCACGATCGCCGGTGTGGCGCAGCGGCAAGCGCTGCCCGGCCGCGCGGTCACCGTCGCGTACGCGACGGCGTTGCAGGAGTCAAAGCTGACCAACCTGTACTCGGGCGACCTGGACTCGGTCGGGGTGTTCCAGCAGCGGCCGTCGCAGGGCTGGGGCACGCCCCGGCAGCTGGAAGATCCCGTCTACGCGACGACCAAGTTCTTCGCCGCGCTGACCCGGGTCCAGGACTACCAGACCATGCCGGTCTACCGGGCGGCGCAGGCGGTTCAGCACAGCGCCGACGGTTATGCCTACAATCAGTACGCGACAGTGGCGCAGCGCATGTCCCGAGCCTTTACCGGTGCCCTGCCGCACGCGGTGTGGTGCTGGTATCCCGGCGGGGCCGGCCGGCCCCGGCTGGCTGCGGCCGGACAGGGGCTCGTCCGGGCCTTCGGGCCCTTGCGGGTCTGGCAGCACGCCGATCCGGTCATCGGAGTCCGGGTATCACGGCCCAGCCGCGGGTGGGCGGTCGCGGCCTGGCTGGTGTCGCATGCTGGCGCGTACGGCATCCGGCGAGTGAGTTATCAGGGGTATCAGTGGCTCACCGGTCACGGCACCAGCGGCTGGACGGCCGTCAAGCCAGGTGGGCAGGCCAAGGCTCCCGCCGGGAGCGTCGTGTTCAGCTGATAATCTGCGATCCGATCGTGACCGGCAGGCGACACAACGGTATCTGCCGGGGTGCAGACGAAGAGGAGTTCGGATCGTGACGTACATCATCGCGCTGCCTTGCGTCGATTTGCTGGACAAGGCGTGCATTGAAGAATGTCCCGTCGACTGCATCTACGAGGGCGAACGGATGCTCTATATACATCCGGACGAGTGCGTGGACTGCGGCGCCTGCGAGCCGGTCTGCCCGGTGGAGGCGATCTTCTACGAGGACGACGTGCCGGACCAGTGGAAGGACTACTACAAGGCGAACGTCGAGTTCTTCAGCGAACTCGGCTCGCCCGGTGGTGCGTCCAAGGTCGGCAAGATCCACGCTGACCATCCCATCGTGGCTGCGCTCCCGCCGCAGGCAGCGGAGCACTGAGCGCGGCGCCCCAGGGCCTGCGGGTGAGCGTGCCGCTCCCCCCGACGCTGGCTGACCGGCTGCCGTCGTATCCCTGGGATTCGCTGGCCGGGGCGGCCCAGCGGGCCCGGGCCTATCCCGGCGGGATCGTTGACCTGTCGGTCGGCACGCCCGTCGATCCCGTGCCCGAGGTGGTGCAGGCCGCGCTGATCGCGGCCGGGAACTCGCCGGGCTATCCGGCCACGCACGGGACCGTCGCGCTGCGCGAGGCGGCCGCGGCCTGGCTGGCCCGCCGGCACGGGGTCCTGGTCAGTCCCGACGCGATCCTGCCGGTGATCGGCACCAAGGAACTGATCGCCTGGCTGCCGACGCTGCTGGGCTGCGGGCCCGGCGATGTCGTGGTGCATCCGGCGCTGGCCTACCCGACCTACAACATCGGTGCCCGGCTGGCCGGAGCCCGGCCGGTCCGGGCGGACGCTGAGACCCTGGCTGGCGGAGACGAGCTGGCTGACGCTGAGGGCCTAGCTGACGGGGTGCGGCTGGCGTGGCTCAACTCACCGTCCAACCCGACCGGCGCCGTGCTGGCTCCTAGCGCGCTGCGCCGGGCCATCCGGTGGGCCCGCGACCACGGCACCGTCCTGGCCGGCGACGAGTGCTACATCGGGCTCGGCTGGGAAGCCGAGCCGCTGTCGGTTCTGCATCCTGAAGTCTGCGAGGGCTCGCACGCCGGCCTGCTGGCTGTGCACTCGCTGTCCAAGCGGTCCAACCTGGCCGGTTACCGGGCGGGTTTCGTGACCGGCGACCCGGCGCTGGTCGCCGCGCTGCTGGAGGTGCGCAAGCACGCGGGCCTGATCGTCCCGGCTCCGGTGCAGGCGGCCATGACCGCCGCGCTGTCCGACGACGGGCACGCCGAGCGGCAGCGGGCCCGGTACGCGGCCCGGCGGGCTCGGCTGCGGCCGGCGCTGGAGGCCGCCGGGTGGCAGGTCGAGCACTCGGCCGCCGGGCTTTACCTGTGGGCCACGCATCCGGCCTACGACGGCCGGGGCAGCGTCGAGATGCTGGCGGGCGCGGGCATCCTGGTCGCCCCGGGCGAGTTCTACGGCCCCGCCGGCGCCCGGCACATTCGCGTGGCGCTGACCGCGACGGACGAGCGCGTCGAAGCGGCCGCCGGCCGGCTCCGGGAGCTGGCCCGCGTCACGGGCTGACCTGGCGGTCGCGGCGCGGCGGAGCCGCCGTACCGGGCACCGCGCCACGGTCCCCCTACGCTGGCAGAATGCTCCGGCTCTCCGACACCCGGTCCCAGCAGGCTGACCAGATCGATCCGGCCCGCCGCGGGCAGCTGCGCGTGTTCTCCTGCGGGCCGCCCGCCGCCCGCTACGCCGACCTCGGTGACCTGCGAACCGCCCTGCTCGCCGACCTGATCAGGCGCGCGGCGCACCGGCACCGGCTGTCGGTGCTGGTCTGCGAGGGCAGCAACGACGTGGGCCAGGCGGCGGACTGGCAGCTCTACGCCGATGCCTTCCGGGCGGACTGCTCGGCGATCAACATCCGGCCCCCGGACTACGCGCCCCGGGCATCGGAGTCGATCGGGCTGATCACGGACATGATCGCGGGCCTGATCTCCGCTGGGCACGCCTACGCCACCGCCGATGGCTCGGTCTACTTCGACGCGGGTGACCAGCCCGACTGGGTCCTCTGGCGCGGCGGCCGCGGGGCAGGCGAGGTGCCCTGGGCCGCGCCCTGGGGCCAGGGATCTCCGGGCAGCGACATCGCCTGCTCGGCGATGTCGCTGCACTACCTCGGGGACGTGATCGACATCCACACCGGCGGAGTGGAATCGCGGTTCACGCACTACGCCACCGAGCGCGCGCAATCGGACGCAGCCGCCGGGCACGAGGTGGTCCGGCACTGGGTGCACGGTGAGCTGGTCCGGTTCGCCTCTGTCAGCCCCGGCGGGGAGGTGCTGCTGGCCGACCTGGGCCAGCGCGGGCTTGATCCGCTCGCCCTCCGGCTGGCGTTCCTGGAGCGCCGCTACCGGGAGCGGCTCGACCTGACCTGGCCGGGGCTGACGGAGGCGGACCGGACGCTGCGCCAGTGGCGTGAACAGGTGGCCGACTGGGCCACGCACCCGAGCCGCCCGATGTCCGCTCCGCACGTCGCCGAGATAGCCGGCGCCTTCGACGACGACCTGAATGCCCCGGCCGCGCTGGCCGTGCTGCGGGACCTGGCTAGCACGGCGGACATCTCGCCCGGGGCCAAGTTCGAGACGTTCGCGCACGTCGACCAGCTGCTCGGGCTCGACCTGGTCCGCGAGGTAGGCCGCTGAGCCGTCCCCGCGCCGCGATCTGAGCCGTCCCGCGGAGCGACGCAACGATTCGGCGGTGGGGGCCCAAACTACGCAACGTATTGCTGGTGATGCGCATGAGGAACCAGTGTTTGCTGCGACAGCCCGCTTCTACTCTGGACTAACAGATCAACACGCTGACCAGCCGATCGGAGCCCCATGACCGGTATGAACGCAGCGCGCCGGACCGCCACTCGGAGCAGGACCTACCTGATGTGCCCGCCCGAGTACTTCACGGTGGGTTACTCCATCAATCCGTGGATGCATCCGGACAGGCCGGTCGATACCGTCCGCGCCTACCGGCAGTGGGAACAGCTGCGCGGGACGTATGCCAGCCTCGGCCATACGGTGCACACCATCACGCCTGTCGCCGGGCTGCCCGACATGGTCTTCGCGGCCAACGGCGGCTGCGTGATCGACGGCAAGGTGCTGGGCGCCCGGTTCCGGTACCCGCAGCGCGCCGCGGAGGCCCCGGCCTACCTGCGCTGGTTCAGCGAGCGCGGTTACCCGGTCGTCCGCGAGCCGCACGCGGTCAACGAGGGTGAGGGCGACCTGGTCTACACCGGCCGGGCCATCCTGGCCGGGCACGGGTTCCGCAGCGACGTGGCCGCCGGCAGCGAGCTAGCCGAGCTCTGCGGCCTGCCGGTGATCAGCCTGCGCCTGGTGGACCCGCGCTTCTACCACCTCGACACGGCACTGGTCGTGCTGGATAGTGACACTGCGGCGTATTACCCGGCGGCCTTCGACGACGCGGGGGCAGCGGCGCTGAGCTCGCATTTCGCCGAGCTGATCGAGGCCAAGGACGAAGACGCCGAGGTACTGGGGCTGAACGCGGTCAGCGACGGCCGCCATGTGGTCCTGCCCGAGCAGGCTCACGGCCTGGCGGCGCAGCTGGCCGCCGCGGGCTTCGAGCCGGTCCCCGTGGACCTATCCGAGTTCCTGAAGTCCGGCGGCGGGCCCAAATGCTGCACCCTTGAGCTCAGGTAATCGGGAGGCGATTCATGTCAGGCACCAGTGGCACGACGGCACAGCTGCGGGCCCAGGCCACAGCGCACAGCGCGCACAACTATCACCCCCTGCCGGTCATGGTCTCCGGAGCCGAGGGCGCCTGGGTCACCGATCTCGACGGGCGGCGCTACCTGGACATGCTGGCCGCCTACTCGGCCATCAACTTCGGCCACCGGCACCCGCGCCTGGTCGCGGCCGCGCAGCGTCAGCTGGAGCGGGTCACGCTGGTCAGCCGCGCGTTTGAGCACGACCAGTTCGGGCCGTTCTGCGCCGAGCTGGCCGACCTGGCCGGGATGGACATGGTGCTGCCCATGAACACCGGCGCCGAGGCGGTGGAGACGGCGATCAAGACCGCCCGCAAGTGGGGGTACGAGGTCAAGGGCGTCCCCGATGGCGAGGCCGTCATCGTGGTCTTCGACGGGAACTTCCACGGCCGGACGACCACCATCATCAGCTTCTCCACCGATGAGGACGCCCGCCGGTCCTATGGGCCGTATACGCCGGGATTCCGGGTCGTGCCCTATGGCGACACCGATGCCCTGCGCGCCGCGATGGATCCCCGCGTGGTGGCCGTCCTGGTCGAGCCCATCCAGGGCGAGGCCGGGGTAGTGGTGCCCCCGCCCGGCTTCCTGGCCAGCGTCCGGGAGATCTGCTCGGCCAGCAACGCGCTGATGATCGCCGACGAGATCCAGTCCGGGCTGGGCCGGACCGGGACCACGTTCGCTTGCGAGCACGACGACGTGGTGCCCGACGTCTACGTCCTGGGCAAGGCGCTCGGCGGCGGCATCGTGCCCGCCTCGGCCGTGGTCGCCGCCCGTGACGTGCTGGGGGTGTTCCAGCCCGGCCAGCATGGCTCCACCTTCGGCGGCAACCCGCTGGCCTGCGCGGTCGCCCGCGAGGTCATCGCACTGTTGTCCACCGGCGAGTACCAGGAGCGGTCGGCCAAGCTCGGCGCGCACATGCTCGCCCGGCTGGCCGCGATGCCGGAAAGCGCCGTCCGTGAGGTCCGCGGCCGGGGGCTGTGGGCCGGCGTCGAGTTCACCGCGCTGTCGGGCCGCGAGGCCTGCGAGCGGCTGGCGGAGCGCGGCGTGCTGGCCAAGGACACCCACGGTTCCACGATCAGGCTTGCCCCGCCGCTGGTCATCAGCGAGGAGGACCTGGACTGGGCGCTCGACCAGATCGAGGCCATCGCGAGTTAATCCACTTCGCGCCTGACCGAGAAGCCGGAACAGCCCATGCGCGAACGGGTAGCCGACCTGCGGGCGTGACGGTGCCGCGCTACTCAGGGGCCAGGGTGCGGTACCGGGAAGCGTGGTGAATCAGCGGATCCTGGTCGCCGCCGGAGTCACTGACCCCGACGACCTGGCCCACGATGATGCTGTGGTCCCCGCCGTCGTAGACGGCAGTGGTCCGGCATTCCAGGCTGGAGAGCGCGTCGTCCAGCACGGGCGCCCCGGTCACCGGGCCGGCGTGGTGACTGATCCCGTCGAGCTGGCCCTCCAGCGGGCGTCCCCGGGTGGCGAGCCAGCGGGCGGTCTTCTCGGCGTCCTCGCCGAGCACCGAGACCGACCAGAACCCGGCCGTGATGACGGTGTCATGAAAGCGGGCGATTTTCTCCGCGCAGAACAGCACGAGCAGCGGATCGAGCGACACCGAGGTGAACGCGCTGACGGTCATGGCATGATCCAGGCCGTCGAGGGTCGTGCCAACGACCAGGATGCCGGTCAGCAGCCGCCCGGCGGCCCGCCGGAAGTCGACCGGATCGACGGGCGTCACCGGCTCGGCCGCCTGGGCACCCGGCTCCACAGGCCAGCCGGGGACCATCCGACGTAGGACAGAACACAGCCGACGGCGGCGCAGGCCGCGCCGCCGAACAGGAACCACTGCCCGGCGGTCGTATTCGTGATCAGGACGCTGCCTCCCTGAGTTCCCGTGGCCAGGACGAACGCGGCAACAAACCACCCCACGCCGGGCATAAGCCCGCCGAGGGCCGTCCGCATTCCCCAGGCACCCAGGAGGCAGGTAGCCAGGATGGCCAGGCCGAACCCTGCGGCAGCCAGCGGGACCGGCCCGCGACTGTACTGGAAACAGCCGATCAGGGCCTGCAGCAGGCCGAACAGGAACAGCGCGACGTAAGCGCAGATCCCGGTCAGCCGCTCGTGCTGACCCGATCCGCTGGTCGGGGCGACCGGCCCGCCGGTCCTGGCGACCGGCCCGTCATGCTCGCTTCGCTCGCTGCTCACGGACGCAGGCTAGCCAATCCCGGCGAACAGGTCGGACTCCCGTGCCTGCCCGGCCGGAGCGGGCGGGGCCGGCCCGTCCCGGCTGGCCAGCAGGGTGTAGTGCTCCGTGCCGAGCGCCCGCTGGCCGACGTTGTCGGACAGCGCGAAGAACGTGCCCGCCACGGAGACCTGGGTCGCGTGCGCGCGCAGCGCGTCCAGCTTGGCGGGGAGGTAGTCGCGGGCGTCGATCTCGGTCGTCACCTCCTCGTCTGGCACCCCGAACGGAAGGCCGTCCACCGACTCGACTGGCTGGAAGGGAGCGGGCGGCGGCGAGCCCACGGCCTTGGCCAGGGCTGACCGGGGCATGGCGGTGGCGTAGAGCTTGCTCACCAGGCCGTCGGCCAGGGCGAAGGCACGCCGTGCCACCCGGTGGGCCTGGATATGGTCGGGATGGCCGTAATAACCGCGCTCGTCGTAGCTCACCATTACCTGCGGCCGCACCTCACGGATGACTGCGAGCAGTTCCGCCGCCGCCGCGTCCACATCCGCCCGCCAGAAGCAGCCCGGCAGGTCGTTGGTCGCCACGCCCATCATCCCCGAGTCCCGCCACCTCCCCGGGCCGCCGAGAAAGCGGTGGTCGGTCACCCCGAGCGCGGCGCAGGCGGCCGCCAGTTCCCCGATCCGGTACTCCCCCAGGCTCCCGTCGGCCTCCCAGGCCAGGTGCGCGAGATCGGCCGGAATGACCTCGCCGAGCTCACCGAGCGTGCACGTCACCAGGGTCACCTCGGCGCCCGAGGCCGCGTACTTGGCCATGGTGGCGCCGGTCTCGATCGACTCGTCATCTGGATGGGCGTGCAGGAGCAGGAGCCTCCTGTTGCCAGGCGCGATCATGCCCGAAAGCCTAGCCAGCCGGCCCGCCAGCCCCGGGCCGCCGCTGCCACGGCCGCCCTCGCGGGAGCCCACTCCGCCGGCCCCGTCCCAATCGCCCCACAATCCCAGCCCGTCCCACCGCGCCGTGCCGTCGCCCGCTGCCACCTGGTGATCACCACCGTTTTTGGGCGTCAGGCGCCCCAAAACGGTGGTGATCACCAGGATGTCCATTTCGGTCGCCACTTACTGGCCGAGGTGTGGCGCCTAATTCGCCACCGGCCGCGCCGCCGCTGCCGGTGCGGGTGCTGGCAGTATTTGCGGCATGACGGACTCCTTTCCACGGCAGCAGGCCCGGACCCGGCGGTTCTCGCTCGGCGCGCCCCGGTCGTTCCAGATCTCCCCGGATGGGGCCACAGTCGTGTTCCTGCGCTCCCGTGGCGGCACTGACCCGGTGACCTGCCTGTGGGCGCTGGACGTGGCCAGCGGCCAGGAGCGGCTGGTCGCCGACCCCGCGGCCCTGGACGCCTTCGGCACGCAGGACGACGAACTGGAGCAGGCGCGCCGCGAACGGGTGCGCGAGCAGGCGCTGGGCATCGTGGGATTCGCCACCGACAGCGAGTTCACCGTCGCCGCGTTCGCGCTGGGCGGCCACGTCTACCTGGCCGACCTCCGTGGGGCCGACGGGACCGACGGGACCGGCGGGACCGACGGGACCGGCGGGACCGACGGGACCGGCGGGACCGACGGGGAGGGCAGCGGGGTGCGCCACCTGGCCACCAGGACGCCCGCCGCCGACCCCCGGCCTGACCCCACCGGCCAGCTCGTCGCCTATGCCAGCGGGGGCGCCCTGCGCGTCATCGACCTCGCCACGGGCGCCGACCGCGCGGTCGCCGACCCCGCCAGCACCGGCCCCGCCAGCACCGACCGCGCGGCCGCCGGCCCCACCAGCACTGACCCGGCCAACACCGGGAACGTCACGTTTGGCCTGGCCGAGTTCGTCGCGGCCGAGGAGATGGAGCGCACCCGCGGGTACTGGTGGGCGCCCGACGGGTCGGCACTGCTGGTCACGCGCGTCGACGAGAACCCCGTCCAACGGTGGTACATCGCCGATCCCGCTAACCCGGCCACGCCGGCCCGCGAGGTCAGTTACCCGTCGGCTGGCACCCCCAACGCCGAGGTGACGGCGTTCATCGCCACCGTGACCGGCCAGCTGACCCCGGTGAGCTGGGATTACCTCGCGTTCCCCTACCTGGTCACCGTCTGCTGGTCCGGTGCCCCCGGCGCCCCCGGCGCCCCCAACGGCGGCGGCGACGCCGGAACTGGCCAGCCGTCGCGGCCGCCGCTGCTGGTGGCGCAGAGCCGCGACCAGCGCGAGATGCGCCTGCTGGAGATCGACCCGAGCACCGGCCAGACCGCGGTGCTGCGCGCCGATACCGATCCCTACTGGACGGACATCGTGGCCGGCGTCCCGGCCTGGACCGCCGACGGCCGGATCGCCTGGACGGCCAACTCCGACGGGGCGCAACGGCTGCTGCTGGGCACCCCGGCCCAGCACGCGGCGGGCACCGCCGAGCCGGTCACCCCGACAGGGCTGCAGGTGCGGGAAATCCTCGACGTCGACGGCAACGCGGTCCTGTTCGCCGCATCGGCCGACGACCCGGCCGTTATCGGCCTGTGGCTGGCCGGTCCGGACGGCCTCACGCCGCTGCCCCCGGAGGAAGGCGTGCACAGCGGCCGGCGTTCGGGCGGCACGACCGTGGTCAGCAGCAGGACGCTCAGCCGCAGCGGCGCGGACGTCGTCGTGCTGCGCGACGCCCCCGAGGGGCCGGCGGCCGCCGGGACGGCCCGCATCCCGTCGTTCGCGGAGCGCCCGCAGCTGCCGGACCCGCGGCCGATCCTCAGCTACCTCGGGCCGCGGCGCCTCCGGACGGCGGTCTTGCTGCCGTCCTGGCACGAGCCGGGATCGGGCCGGCTGCCGGTCCTGTGCGACCCCTATGGCGGCCCGCACGCGCAGCGGGTGCTCGCCGCCCGCGACGCGTTCGCGACCTCCCAGTGGCTCGCCGAGCAGGGCTTCGCGGTGGTGGTGGCCGACGGCCGCGGGACGCCGGGCCGGGGTCCGCAGTGGGATCGCGCCGTCGCGGGGGACCTGGCCGACCCGCCGCTGGAGGACCAGGTCGAGGCCGTGCAGGCCGCCGCGGAGCAGTGCGACGACCTGGACCTGACCCGGGTCGGGATCAGGGGCTGGTCGTTCGGCGGCTACCTGGCCGCCCTCGCGGTGCTGCGGCGGCCCGACGTGTTCCACGCCGCGATCGCCGGCGCCCCGGTGACCGACTGGCGGCTCTACGACACCCACTACACCGAGCGCTACCTGGGCCAGCCCGCGACCAGCCCGGCGGTCTACGAGCGCAACTCGCTGCTGGCCGACGCGGACCGGCTGAGCCGGCCGCTCATGATCATTCACGGGCTGGCGGACGACAACGTGGTGGTCGCCCACTCGCTGCGGCTGTCCTCGGCGCTGCTGTCGGCCGGCCGGCCGCACACGGTCCTGCCGCTCACGGGGGTGACCCATATGGCGTCCCAGGAAGAAGTGGCCGAGAACCTGCTCCTGCTCCAGGTCGATTTCCTGCACGCGGCCCTGAGCCACCCGCCCGTCCCGGTGCCCGCCGCCTAGCGCCGGCCCGCCCGCCTAGCGCGCCGGCCCCGCCTGACTAGTCCTCCGAGCCCCGGCGCCCCGCCGGCTAGCGCATTGTAGCGAGAGTCACACGCCCAGAGGCTCCGGGCGTGTCCCGAGGATGATATTCAAGTGCATAGGGTTTCGTTCGAACTCGCGGCCAGCGCGGCAACCCAGGCCAGCGCGCGGCATTCACCGCTGCGCCCCGGCGCGGAACAGGTGCCCCTGGCGTGAGAACGCACGGCCAGCTAAGCAATCTTCCAGGGCGGAGACGTCTGACAATGACGCAGGCATCGGTGGCGCCGGCCAAGACCCGAGCGCAGATATCGGAGCGGACGCTCCGCAAGGACCGGTGGTGGCGAGCGCCGGCCATCACCGCCACGCTGCTTACCATCTGGGTGGCCTACGCGACGGTCCACGTTTTCCTTGGCAAGTGGTACTACGTGCCCCAGTACCACTACCTGACCCCCTTTTACTCGCCCTGCGTGAGCGGCGAGTGCGTGCCGGGGTCGTCCAGCCTGGGGACCTGGATCCCGAAGGTCCCGCCGATCATCCCCTACGCGTTCGTGTCACTGCCCTTCGTGCTCGGCTTCCGGCTGACCTGCTACTACTACCGCCGCGCCTACTACCGGGCGTTCTGGCGGGCACCCGCCGCGTGCGCGGTCCGCGAGCCGCACGCCAGCTACTCCGGTGAAACCCGGTTCCCGCTGATCCTGCAGAATCTGCACCGCTACTTCTTCTTCATGGTGCTGGTGATCTCGGTGCTCAACACCTATGACGTGGTGCAGGCCTTCCGCGGCCCGAACGGCAGCTTCGGCCTCGGCCTGGGCACGATCATCATGCTGGTGAACGTGATCTTGCTGTGGGCCTACTCGCTGTCGTGTCACTCCTGCCGCCACATCACCGGCGGCCGGCTCAAGAACTTCTCCAAGCACCCGGCCCGGTACTGGGCGTGGACCCAGGTATCGAAGCTGAACGCCAAGCACATGCAGCTGGCCTGGACCACGCTCGGCACCCTGATGCTGACCGACCTGTACATCTGGCTGCTGGCCGCCGGCGTGTTCAGCGATCCGCGGATCTTCAACTGAAGCAGACAGCGAGACAGGCGAGACAGATGACACAGATCGAGCGGCACTCCTACGACGTCGTAGTGATCGGCGCGGGCGGCTCCGGGCTGCGCGCGGCCATCGAGGCGCGGCTGGCCGGCAAGAAGACGGCGATCATCTCCAAGTCCCTGTTCGGCAAGGCGCACACGGTCATGGCCGAGGGCGGCGCGGCCGCGGCGATGGGAAATGTCAACTCCAAGGACAACTGGCAGGTGCACTTCCGCGACACCATGCGTGGCGGCAAGTTCATGAACAGCTGGCGGATGGCCGAACTGCACGCCAAGGAGGCCCCGGACCGGGTCTGGGAGCTGGAAGCCTGGGGCGCCCTGTTCGACCGGACCAAGGACGGCAAGATCAGCCAGCGCAACTTCGGCGGGCACGAGTACCCGCGGCTGGCCCACGTCGGTGACCGCACCGGCCTGGAGATGATCCGCACCCTGCAGCAGAAGATCGTGGCGCTGCAGCAGGAGGACGCCGTTACTCATGGTGATCCCGAGGCGATGATCAAGGTCTTCGCCGAGACCACGATCACCAGGCTGATCACCGACGGCGGGCGGATCGCCGGGGCGTTCGGCTATGTCCGGGAGACCGGGGAGTTCATCGTCTTCGACGCGCCGGCCGTCGTGCTGGCCACCGGCGGCATCGGCAAGTCCTTCAAGGTCACCTCGAACTCCTGGGAGTACACCGGCGACGGGCACGCCCTCGCGCTGCTGGCCGGGGCCACCCTGCTGAACATGGAGTTCGTCCAGTTCCACCCGACCGGCATGGTCTGGCCGCCGTCGGTGAAGGGGATCCTGGTCACCGAGTCCGTCCGCGGCGACGGCGGGGTGCTGCGCAACTCCGACGACAAGCGGTTCATGTTCGGCTACGTGCCCGACGTATTCCGCGGGCAGTACGCGGAGACCGAAGAGGAGGGCGACCGCTGGTACACCGACCCGGAGAACAACCGGCGGCCGCCCGAGCTGCTGCCCCGCGACGAGGTGGCCCGGTCGATCAACGCCGAGGTCAAGGCCGGCCGCGGTAGTCCGCATGGCGGGGTGTTCCTGGACATCGCCTCTCGGCGGCCCGCCGAGGAGATCCTGCGGCTGCTGCCGTCGATGTACCACCAGTTCAAGGAGCTGGCCGACGTCGACATCACGGCCGAGCCGATGGAGGTCGGGCCCACCTGTCACTACGTCATGGGCGGGGTGGAGGTCGACCCGGATACCGAGGCGGCCACGGTTCCCGGCCTGTTCGCGGTGGGCGAGGTGTCCGGCGGCATGCACGGCTCGAACCGGCTGGGCGGTAACTCGCTATCGGACCTGCTGGTGTTCGGCCGCCGGGCCGGCGCCGGCGCGGCCGCCTACGTCGACGAGCTCGGGCCGGCCGAGCGGCCGACGGTCAGCGAGAGCGCGACCCAGGGCGCGGCGGCCGAGGCGCTCGCCCCGCTGGAGCGCACCGGCGGCGAGAACCCCTACGAGGTGCACGCGGCGCTGCAGCAGACCATGAACGACCTGGTGGGCATCATCAGGCGCGAGGACGAGGTCAAGGCCGCGCTGAGCGAGCTGGAGAAGCTGCGCGAGCGCGCCGCCCAGGTCAGCGTGGAGGGCGGCCGACCCTACAACCCAGGCTGGCATCTGGCCCAGGACCTGCGCAACATGCTGCTGGTGTCAGACTGCGTGGCGCTGGCCGCGCTGGAGCGGCAGGAGTCGCGCGGCGGCCATACCCGCGAGGACTACCCGCAGATGTCGCCGGACTGGCGGAAGGTCAACCTGGTGTGCACGCTCGACGGCGATGACCGGGCGGCGCTGACTCACCAGCCGCTGACCCCGATGCGGCTGGACCTGCTGACGTTGTTCGAGCGCGGCGAGCTGACGAAATACCTCACCGACGAGGAGCTGACCGTCCTTGCGGACGAGGTTCCGGCCGCGGCGCAAGAGGAGGCGCACTCATGAGCTACAAGGCAGCGCTGCGGGTCTGGCGGGGCGACGCCGGCGCGGGCGAGCTCGCGGACTACACGGTCGAGACCAACGAGGGCGAGGTCGTCCTGGACGTCCTGCACCGGCTGCAGGCCACGCAGGCCGGCGACCTGGCCATCCGCTGGAACTGCAAGGCCGGCAAGTGCGGCTCGTGCTCGATGGAGATCAACGGCCGCCCCCGGCTGGCCTGCATGACCCGGATGTCGATCTTCCCCGAGGACGAGGTCCTGACGATCACGCCGATGCGCACCTTCCCGGTCATCCGGGACCTGGTCACCGACGTGTCGTTCAACTACGAGAAGGCGCGGCAGATCCCGTCGTTCACCCCGGACCCGTCGGTCAAGCCGGGCGAGTTCCGGATGCAGCAGGTCGACGTCAGCCGGTCGCAGGAGTTCCGCAAGTGCATCGAGTGCTTCCTGTGCCAGAACACCTGCCACGTCATCCGTGACCACCCCGAGAACGAGAACCCGTTCGCCGGGCCCCGCTTCCTCATGCGGGTCGCGGAGCTGGAGATGCACCCGGCCGACACCGCCGACCGGCGGGAGATCGCCCAGGACGATTTCGGCCTCGGCCTGTGCAACATCACCAAGTGCTGCACGGAGGTCTGCCCGGAGGGCATCAAGATCACCGACAACGCGCTGATCCCGCTGAAGGAGCGCGTCGTGGGCCGCAAGTACGACCCGATCACCTGGCTCGGCTCCAAGATCTCCCGCCGCCCGCGCGCCGACACCCCCAAGGTGCCCGGCAAGCAGCCCTGACCGGTCAGCCCTCGCCCCCCGGCCCGCGCCGGGGGTCCGGGGCCGGGGCCGGCGCTGCCGCCTGCGGCGCGGGCCGGTCCTGGCGCAGGACCGCGAGCAGCTCCTCGTACGGCCCGATCAGGTAGGCCCGGTCCCCGGCCCGGAACCGGGTGCCGCGCCGGGGCTGGTACTCCAGGTACCCGTCGTCGCTGGTCCGGCTGATGGCCAGCACCCGGGTACGGGCGGCCAGGTCACTCATGGCCAGGCCGTTGAGCCCGCCGGCGGCGGTCACCGTGAGCCGGGCCACCAGCAGCGGCTCGTCCCCGGCGTAGAAGGTGCTCAGCACCTCCAGGCCCAGCGCCGCGCCCACGAACCAGGGGGCCGCGAGCGCGGCGGTGGAGCGCACGAACGAGAACCCGAAGTTGTAACGGACCGATCGCGCCAGCCGCGAGTCGAACATCCGCAGCACCACCGGCGTGGCGGCCCAGTGCGCGCCGAGCTGGTCGCGGACGGCCAGGCCGGTCTCCAGGTTGGCCAGGTCGTCACTGGTCACGACGGCGACGGCGGAGGCGCTGGCCAGGCTCACCGACTCCAGCGTCTGCGGCTGGGTGGCGTCGGCGATCACCACCGGGACGCGCAGGGCCCGGATCTGCCCGAGATGACGGTTGCTCTCATCCTGCTCCACCACCACCACGTCGGCGCCCTGGGCCACCAGCAGCCGCACCACCTGCAGCCCGACGGTGCCCAGCCCGATCACCAGGACGTGCCCGCGCAGCCCGGTGATCCGCCGCCGGCCCAGGGACTCCTCAATGCGCGCGCTGACCAGGGTGTTGGTCAGCAGCGCGAAGAACACCGCGACGAACAGGGCGCCGAGCAGCATCAGGCCGATCGCGCCGGCCATCAGCCACGGGCTCTGGTGCCGGAACGAGTAGTCGCCGTAGCCGACGGTGGTGACCGTCTCCACGGTGAAGTAGGCGGCGTCCAGCAGCGGGAACCGCCGTGCGCCCGGCAGGTGGTACGCCAGCCGCAGCACGCCCGTGGACACCGTCAGGACGACGAACAGCAGCGCCAGGGCCAGCGCCAGGCGGCGGTCGGCGGCCTGGGCCAGCGAGGCCAGCAGGTGCCGGGCCTGCCGGAGCTGGCGGGCCGGCCCGGCCCCGGCCGCCCCGGCGCCGCGGCTGTCACTCACGCCCGCGGCTTGCAGTTCCTCCGGCCGGCCGAACAGCGTCACGTCGTCCCCGGCCGCGACCTGGTGGTCGCGGCCGGGGCACACCACCGCGTCACCGCCGGCCGCCGGCAGGACGGCGATCGGCGCCAGCGCCCCGTACAGCTCACGCAGGCTCCCGGACCGCGGCGCCACGGTCCGGGCGGCGCAGAAGCGCTGGCCCGCCAGCACGATCTCCTGGGGCGAGCCCAGGCAGGCCTCGACGATCGACGGGGCGGACAGCCCGGCCACGTCCAGCACCGAGATGGCGATCTGCGGCAGGGCCCGGCCCACCGCGGGGTTGCTGAGCTGAACGGTCACCCGGACGTCAGCGCGCAGCTCCCGGGTCAGCAGCGCCGTTTCCAGCGTCTGCAGATCGTGTTCCAGCGCGCAGACTACGGCCGCGGCGCCCGCCAGCCCGGCCTCGGCTAGCGTGTCGGCCTGGCGCGGGCTGCCGGGGATATGCGGCACCCCCCAGCCCCGCAGGGTCCGGGCCAGGGCGGGCTCGGGGTTGTCGTCCACCACGATCGCCGGGACCCCCGACAGGCTGAGCTCCTCCACGATGCGCAGCCCCACGCCGTGCAGGCCGCAGACGATCACGTGCCCCTGCCAGCTCGCGTACTCACTAGCCGTTCCGCTCACGGCCCGCTCACCACCGCGCGTTGTCATCCGCGCATTGTCTCGCCGCCGGATGACAGGGACGTTAGCGGCGAGTCCCCCGGCCGCGGCCGGTGGCTATAGGAGCGGGTACGTGCCGGGGTGACCGGGTCTGGCCACGGCGAGCGGGCCGGATGGCTAACCTTGCTGGCGACTCCCGTACCCAGTGCCCCGCGAAAGGCTGCTATGTCCCACATGACCTATCCCGAGGCGGCCATCATCGGGATTATCCAGGGGGTCACCGAGCTGTTCCCGGTATCGAGCCTGGGGCATAGCGTGCTCATCCCGGCACTGGTCGGGGGCAGCTGGGCGCGGGACCTGAATGCGGCCGCTCCGCAGTCGCCCTACCTGGCCTTCGTCGTCGGCCTGCACGTGGCCACGGCGATCGGCATGCTCGTCTACTTCTGGCGCGACTGGCTGCGGCTCATCGCCGCCTTCTTCGGCTCGCTGCGGGCTCGCCGGGTCGAGACCGCCGACCAGAAGCTGGCCTGGATCATCATCTGCGCCACGATCCCGGTCGGGCTGGTCGGCCTCGTCGCTGATCACGAGACCCGGGTGCTGTTCGCCCGGCCCGTCCTGGCCGGGGTCTTCCTGATGATCAACGGCGGCATCCTGTACGCGGGCGAGCGGTTCCGGCCCTGGCGCTCCCGGGCGGCCGACGCCGAGCTGGAGGAGCAGCGCGCCAACGACGACGGCCCGCTGGTCCGGACCACGGCGGCGCACGCGTCGGGCCAGCGGGCGGTCCGCCAGCAGGAGGTCGCGCAGGCCATCCAGGCCGACGGGCGGCTGGCCAGGATGAGCTACCTGCAGGCCACCGGGATCGGCACCGTCCAGATCCTCGCGCTGCTGGCCGGAATCAGCCGGGACGGCGTCGCCATGGTGGCGGGCATGTTCCGCGGGCTGGCCCGCGAGGACGCCGCGCGGTTCGCCTTCCTGCTGGCCACCCCGGTCATTCTCGCCGCGGGCCTGCTCGAGCTCCCGAAGCTGACCGGCCCGCTCGGTCACGGGATCCACGGGCAGATCCTGGTGGGCAGCGTGCTGGCCGGGATCAGCGCGTACGTGTCGGTGCGCTACCTGGTCCGCTACTTCCAGACGCGCACGCTGACGCCGTTCGCCGTCTACTGCCTGGTGTTCGGCCTGGGCAGCGTCATCTACCTGTCGTTCAGGTAGCGACCGGCCGGGCCGGCCTACTTGCTCACTCGCCGGCGCGGGAGCGGCGAGCCCGCTGGCGGCCGCGGTCCCTGGCGTCCAGGACCACCTTGCGCAGGCGCACCGCGGCCGGCGTCACTTCCGCGCACTCGTCGTCGCCGCAGAACTCCAGGGCCTGCTCCAGGCTCAGCTGCCGGGGCGGGATCAGCCGCTCCAGCTCCTCACCGGTGGACTGGCGGACGTTGGTGAGCTTCTTCTCCTTGGCGATGTTCACGTCCATGTCGTCGGCGCGCGAGTTCTCGCCGACGATCATGCCCTCGTACACGGCGGCGCCCGGCTCCACGAATAGCGAGCCGCGCTCCTGGAGGGCGAACATGGCATAGGCCGTCGCCACGCCGGTCCGGTCGGCGACCAGCGAGCCGGTGGGCCGCATCCGCATCGGGCCCGACCACGGCTCGTACCCGTCGAAGACGTGGTGGGCGATGCCGGTGCCGCGGGTCTCGGTCAGGAACTGGGTCCGGAAGCCGATCAGGCCGCGGGCAGGCACGGTGAAGTCCAGCCGGATCCACCCGGTGCCGTGGTTGGTCAGGTTCTCCATGCGGCCCTTGCGGAGCGCCAGGAGCGACGTCACGGTGCCGAGGTACTCGTCCGGGCAGTCGACGGTCAGCCGCTCCACCGGCTCGTGCAGCTTGCCGTCGATCTCGCGGGTGACGACGTTCGGCCGCCCCACGGTGAGCTCGTAGCCCTCGCGGCGCATGATCTCGACGAGCACGGCCAGGGCCAGCTCGCCGCGGCCCTGGACCTCCCAGGTGTCCGGCCGCTCGGTCGGCAGCACCATGAGCGACACGTTCCCGACCAGCTCGCGGTCCAGCCGGTCCTTGACCATCCGGGCGGTGACCTTCGAGCCCTTGACCTGGCCCACGAGCGGCGAGGTGTTCACGCCGATGGTCATGGAGATGGCCGGCTCGTCGACGGTGATCAGCGGCAGCGGACGGGGATCGTCCGGGTCGGCCAGCGTCTCGCCGATCATGATGTCGGCGATGCCCGCCACGGCGATGATGTCGCCCGGCCCGGCCGAGTCCGTGGGCACCCGGTCGAGCGCCTCGGTCCGGAACAGCTCGGTGATCTTCACCCGCTGGACCGTGCCGTCGCGGCGGCACCACGCGGCCTGCTGGCCCTTGAAGATCTCCCCGCTGAAGACCCGGCACAGCGCGATCCGGCCCAGGTAGGAGGAGGCGTCGAGGTTGGTGACCTGAGCCCGCAGCGGCGCGGCCGGGTCGTAGGACGGCGCGGGCACCGCGGCGCGGATGGTGGTGAACAGCGGCTCGAGGTCCGGCGAGTCGGGCATTTCTCCGTCGGCGGGCCTGATCAGCGACGCGCGCCCGGCCCGGGCCGAGGCGTAGACGATCGGGAACTCGATCTGCTCCTCGGAGGCGTCCAGGTCGAGGAACAGCTCGTAGCAGGCGTCGACGACCTCCGCGATCCGGGCGTCCGGGCGGTCGACCTTGTTGATGACCAGGATGACCGGCAGCTGCGCCTCTAGCGTCTTGCGCAGGACGAACCGGGTCTGCGGCAGCGGGCCCTCGCTGGCGTCGACCAGCAGCACGACGCCGTCCACCATGGACAGGCCGCGCTCGACCTCGCCGCCGAAGTCGGCGTGACCGGGGGTGTCAACGATGTTGATGGTCAGCCCCGCGTGCCGCACCGCGGTGTTCTTGGCCAGGATCGTGATGCCCTTTTCGCGCTCCAGGTCGCCGGAGTCCATGACCCGGTCGGTGACGGCGGATCCGGCGCGGAACGCGCCGGACTGCCAGAGCATCGCATCCACCAGCGTCGTCTTGCCGTGGTCGACGTGCGCGACGATGGCCACGTTACGCAGGTCGTCGCGAGTGGCCAGCTGGATGGTGTCGGCAGGCATGCGAACAGGCTCCGGAAGACTTAGGGGAAGGCCCGCACGTGCCGGCCTGCTACCAGTCTATTCGCCTCGGCGCGCGGTGCGGGCACGCGGCGTGCCCGGCACTAAGACCCCTAAGACCCGGGTCCGCCGCAGATAGGTCGTCTGCCCGATGCGGCCGGGGGCGTCTTACGACGAGTCTCGATGTTGTCGGGCCGCGCCCCGCGGGCCGACAACAAGGAGGTAGCCATGAACCCGGCTCTCATCACGGCCGTCGCCGCCGAGCGGCGCCGGGACCAGATGGTCGAAGCTGCCGCCGCGCGGCGTGCCCGTCAGGCACGCCGGCCGCGGCGCGGCGGGCCCGTCGTCCCCGCGGCCATGCCGGACTGCACGCGAGGCCTGCTGGCCTAGCCTAGTAGAGGGGCCTGCTGGCCTAGTAAATATGTAGAATTCGTGTTCGAAGAGAGTTACGCTTCGGTGGTGGCAGCTTATCTCCCCCCGGGCTGGCCTGCGGGGGTCCATCCGCCAGGCACCGAGGGCTTCGAGCAGACGGCGGTCACCTGGCTGCTGGACGTCGTGCCGCCGGACTACCGGCTGCACGGCGTCCTGCGCCGGCACCCGATCGCGCTCGCGGCGCTGGCCCGCCATCATGTGGAGGCGTGCGTGACCGGGGCGCGGGAGGGTTATCGCACCGCCCGGGCCGAGCTGGGCGACGATCTGCCGCCTGGCGGCGTTACCGCCGTACTGGCTGCTTACCGCAGCGAGGGCAGTCGGCTGGTCGCCACGGCCCGAGCGGTCGACCTGATCAACCGGGCCCTGCACGGCGAGGTGTTCACGCCGCGGCTGGCCGGCTCCGCGGACGCCAGGCGCGGCGCCGCCAGCCGCGGCACTGGCGACCGCGGCGCCGCTAGTCGTGGCGCTGTCGGCGGGGACGGCGCGGCCAGCCGGGACGACGCTGCCGGCCCGGACGATGGCGCCAGCGGGGACCAGGCGGCCAGCGGGGACCGCACGGCCAGCCGGGTCCGCGCCACCAGGCGGGACGCGGCCGGGAACGCCGACCGGGCCGGCGCGGCCAAGACCGCTGACCGGGAGGGCCCTGCCGGGAACGCTGGCCGAGGCCGCGCGGCATCCCGCGGCGACGCCGCCGGAACCGCTGGCCGGGACGGCGCGGTCAGGACCGCTGACCGGAGAGGCGCGGCCGGAAGAGCTGACCGGAAGGGCGCCGCCAAGGCCGCTGGCCTGGGCTGAGCGAGCGGGTCAGTCGACTGGGCCTGGTTCCCTCGGCGCGCGGATCCAGCCCGCGCCGGGGACGTACTCCCGGATCACCCGGGCGGGGACACCGGCCACGACGCAGCGATCCGGCACCTTGCCCCGGACCACGGCACCGGCCGCCACGACCACGTTCCGGCCGATCACGCAGCCGGGCAGGATGACCGCCCCCGTTCCCAGCCAGGACCCGGAGCCGATGCTGACCGCCGCGTTGACCGGCCACTGCGCCCCGATCGGGATATCCGGGTCCTCGTAGGAGTGGTTCTGATCGGTGATGTAGACGTAGGGCCCGGTATAGACGTCATCACCGATCTCGATCGAGTGGTGCGCCACGATGTGGCTGCCCCGGCCGATCACGCACCGATTCCCGAGCCGCAGGACCGGCGCGGGCCCGAGGTCGTGCCCGGGAGCCATGCCGGCGCACAGGGTGACGTTCGCCGCGAGCATGGTGGAGTCGCCGACCTCGATCCAGCGTTCTCCGTACACCGATCCGGTCGGGAACGCCATCATCGAGCCCGGTCCGAAGGCGGCGAACCTGCGGCCCGCGGCCGACTCGGCGGTGATGGTCCCGGCCCGCTCGGCGAAATGCCAGGCGCCCTGGATCAGGCTGGCCAGGGCGGCTCTGCGCCATGTGGCGAGTGCGCGGCTCCACGACATGGCGGACCACGGTACTCCGCGCGCAGCCAGGGTCGCGCCCAGGACTCGGGCAGAAGCAGCTCAGTTCCCTGGTATCCGAGGTGCCAGTGATGCGTGAGATACCCGAGGTAATCACTCGGGCGGGGTGATCAATTGTGGATGTCCCGTTAGTAACCAAGGGGCGTACCTATGGCCCTCCACGCTAGCGCGGGCCCGGCCTGCGGGTCGTTCAGGGAGCGGTGCGGCCGGCGGCGGCTAGCTGGCCGCAGGCACCGTCGATCTGAGTCCCGCGGGTGTCGCGCACGGTGACCGGGACTCCGCGCGCTGCGATCCGCTCGGTGAACTCGCGGGCCACGTCCGGGTCCGATGCGGTCCACCGCGAGCCGGGGGTAGGGTTCAGCGGGATCAGGTTGACGTGCGCCAGCCGGCCCGCCAGGAGATCAGCCAGGGCGTCGGCGCGCCAGGCGTGGTCGTTAACGTCCCGGATCATCGCGTACTCGATGGACACCCGGCGCCCGGTCGCAGCGGCATAGCCCCACGCGGCGTCGAGCACATCGGCCACCTTCCACCGCCGGTTCACCGGGACGAGCTCGTCGCGCAGCTCGTCGTCGGGCGCGTGCAGGGACACCGCCAGCCGGACCGAAAGCCCCTCCGCGGCCAGCCGCCGGATGGCCGGCACCAGGCCGACGGTGGAGACGGTCACGGACCGCTGCGAGATGCCGAGCCCGTCCGGCGCCGGATCGGTGATCCGGCGTACCGCTGCCAGCACGCTGGCGTAGTTCGCCAGTGGCTCCCCCATGCCCATGAACACCACGTTGGAGACCCGGCCGGCGCCCCCGGGCACCTCGCCCCGGGCCATGGCGGCGGCCCCCGCGAACACCTGCGACACGATCTCCGCCGTGGACAGGTTCCGGGTCAGGCCGGCCTGGCCGGTCGCGCAGAACGGGCACGCCATCCCGCAGCCGGCCTGCGAGGAAACGCACATCGTCACCCGGTCCGGGTAGCGCATCAGCACCGACTCGACGTAGGCGTTGTCGAACGCGCGCCACAGCGTCTTGCGGGTCGTGCCCTGGTCACAGGTAAGCTCCCGCTCCGGCGTCAGCAGCCTGGGGAGCAGGGCGGCCGTGAGCTCATCGCGCAGCCCGGCGGGCAGGTCGGTCATCTGGGCGGGGTCGTCGGTCAGCCGGGCGAAGTAGTGCCGGGACAGCTGGTCGGCCCGGAAGCCGGGCAGCCCGAGGTCGGTGACGGCATCCCGCCGGCCGGCGGCATCCAGGTCGGCCAGGTGCCGGGGCGGCCGTCCCCGGCCGGGGCGACTCGCCGCCGCGGGGCCGCCGACCGGGCCGAGCTCCAGCGGGGCCGGGACCGGCGTCACGGCGCCCGGTACTGGTAGGGACGCGCTGGCCACTTGCGGACTCCGTTCTCGCTGGCCGCATTTGTTCGCTGGCGGTGCCCACCTCGACGGCAATGCGGCAAATCGTCGATGATCTTCCGGGCATGTCAGCATTGACCAGCTCAAGGTCTGTAGATTTCCGTACTATGCCGACGCTGCGCAGAGGGGCCAGTCAGCCCAGGATATCTGCCGGGCCGGCCCAGCCCGCCGTGCTGCTCGACAGCGAGAGCCCGTATGGGAGCCGCCGGGTCGTGGTCGAGTACGACGGGACCACCACCGCGGCTTACGTGCACGACGGCACCGGTGCCATCGCCGCGACCTGGATAGCGAACCACTCGCCGGCGCCCCCGGTCGTCGACCTGGCCGGGCTCGGCGCTGGTCAGGCCCCGCAGATGCCCGCCGACCACACCAAGCACCCGCAGGGGCGGCCGCTGCTCGACCCGCAGGCGCTGCGGGCGGTCTGGCTCGAGGAGGGCGACGGGGTCGCCATCCTGGAGCACGGCGAGCCGGTGGCCGTGATCCCAGGCTGGTCGGATATGTCCACGGGCATGCCCGGCTACGGCCGGGACATCATCGGGCAGACCCCGTTCGGCTGGTCCCTCGACCAGGCCATGGAAGGGCTGGTCCCGCGGATCGAGGCGGCGGACCAATACTGGCGATGGCGCGCTGACCCGGCGAACTGGGCGTCCTTCCGGCAGGCGGTCTTCGGGCACCTGCTGGGCCGGCTTGGCCCCGGTGGCCGGTACTGGGACGTCAGCGGCGGCCAGCAGCCCCTTGCGGGCGTGTCGGAGCGCCCGCCAACCCCCCAGCGCCCGTTCACCGTGCTGTCCACGGTCGGGATGAGCTGCCAGCGGATGCCGCTGATCGAGCAGGCCGGCGAGCTGCCGGCCAGCCAGGCGCGGATCGAGCTGGCCCTGGCCACCACGATGGCCAGTGCGGATGCCGCCCGCATCTTCCTGTGGCTGGCGCAGTACCCGTGGCGTGAGGTCACCTGGCTCGGTGCCGGGCACAGCATCCCCTGGTACCACGAGGCCAGTACCTTCCCGCTCCGCGGCGGCAACGAGGCGGTCCTGCTCCTCGATGAGCCCGGCGGGCTGCTCGGCCCGGACGTTCCGTCGCTGGCCGGCTTCACCGTGTCGCAGGCGCCCGTGCGCTGGCTGTGGATCGTTCCGATCACCGAGCGCGAGCGGCTAATGGCGAGGGATCGCGGGACGGCGAGCCTGGTCACCCAGCTAGCGGCGCAGCGGCGGAGCTGGGTCAGCGGCTAGCCACCGCGGCTGGCCAGGGTGATTAGCCACCGCGACTGGCCGGGATGAAGACGGCCAGCAGCAGCCAGACGACCGGCGCCATGATCAGCAGGGAGTCGATCCGGTCGAGAATGCCGCCGTGGCCGGGCAGCACGGTGCCCATGTCCTTGATCGCGAGGTCACGCTTGATCATCGACTCGGCCAGATCGCCCAGGGTGGCGGCGGCGACGGCGGCCGCGCCGAGCACCAGGCCCTGCCAGAGCTGGCCGTGCAGGAGGAGGGTCAGGCCGACTGCCCCGCCGGCCAGGCAGAAGGCGACCGATCCGGCCAGCCCCTCCCAGGTCTTCTTCGGGCTGATCGCCGGGGCCATCGGATGCCGGCCGAACAAGATGCCCGCGAAGTACCCGCCGACGTCGCTGCAGACCGTCACGATGAGGAACAACAGGGCCCGGCGGTCGCCGTCCGGCCGAGCCAGCATGAGCGCGACGAACAGCGCCATCAGCGGCATATAGGCCAGGGTGAAGACGCTGGCCGTCACGTCCCGCACGTATCCGTTAACCCCGCCCCGCAGCCGCCAGGCCAGCAGGACGACGAATGTCACGGCGAGCGCCGCCAGGGCGTCCCGGTCACCTTCCCAGTAGGCCAGGGTCAGCATCGCCACGCCGCCGGCGGCCACGGGCAGCAGGGACAGATGAATGCCACGAGAATCCAGCGCCCGGCTGAGCTCCCAGAGCGCGATCCCGACGAGCGCGGCAACATACAGCAGGAACGTGGCCTTCACCGTGAACAGCGTGAGGATGGCCACGCCACCCATCAGGAGGCCTACGCCGATAGCTACGGGAAGGTTGCGGCCGGCCCGGCTGGGCTTGCGCTCGGCCGCCGGCGCCGCGGGGCCGGGCTTCGGATCGTCGCCTGGCCCGGGACCGTCCGCCCCGGGACCGTGCAGCCTGGGACCCTGCTGCTCCGGACTGTCCCGCTCCGGACGGCTCTGCTCCGGATTGCCGGAGCTCGCATTGTCTGGGTCCAGGCGCAAGCTATACCTCGAGAAGCTCGGCTTCCTTGTGCCGAAGCAGCTCGTCCACCTGCGTCACGTAGCCGTGCGTGAGCTCATCGAGCTCGCGCTCCGCGCGCCGGCCGTCATCCTCGCCCGACTCACCGTTCTTGACGAGCTTGTCGATTGAGTCCTTGGCGTGCCGTCGGATGTTGCGGATCGAGACCCGGCTGTCTTCGGCCTTGTGTCGTGCGACCTTGATGAATTCCCGGCGGCGTTCCTCGGACAGCTCAGGGAAGACCACCCGGATGAGCGCGCCGTCGTTCGACGGGTTCACGCCCAGGTTGCTGTTCCTGATCGCCTTCTCGATCGCGCCGAGCGAGGACTTGTCGAACGGCTGGACCACGACCATCCGCGGCTCGGGCATGTGGAACGACGCCAGCTGGTTGACCGGCGTCGGCGTCCCGTAGTACTCGGCCGTGATCTTGTTGAACATTGAGGGATGCGCGCGGCCGGTTCGGATGCCGCTGAAGTCCTCCTTGGCAACCGTCAGGGCCTTGTCCATCTTCTCCTCGGCCTCGAGGAGCGTGTCGTCAATCACAGCGACTCCCGCGCGTTGTTAGGCGTCCGGCCGGGCGCCAGCTTGGCACATTCGCATTTTCCCACGGCGGCGGCCGCAGCGGGGAGGCGGATGCGGCAGTGGCGCCGGACGCGGGTCATCAGCGGCCGTACCGGCTCACGAGCGTGCCGAGCCGCTCCCCGCGGACGGCCCGGAGGACGTTGCCCTCGCTCATGAGGTCAAACACGACAATTGGCAGGTCATTATCCATGCACAGGCTGACGGCAGTGGCATCCATGAAGCGCAGCTCACGGCGCAGCACTTCGGCGTAGTCGAGCCGGTGGAAGCGGACCGCATCCGGCATGAGGTGCGGGTCGGCGTCGTAGACCCCGTCCACCTGGGTGCCCTTGAGCACGGCCTGAGCGCCGATCTCCAGTGCGCGCTGCGCGGCGCAGGTGTCGGTCGAGAAGAACGGCGCTCCCAGCCCGGCCCCGAAGATCACGACCCGGCCCTTTTCGAGATGCCGGATCGCTCGCCGGGGAATGTAGGGCTCGGCCACCTGGCCCATGGTGATGGCCGTCTGGACCCGCGTTTCCACGCCGAGTTTCTCCAGCACGTCCTGCAGGGCCAGGCAGTTGATGACCGTCCCGAGCATGCCCATGTAGTCGGCCCGGGAGCGGTCGATTCCGCTTTGCGACAGTACGGCGCCGCGGAACATGTTGCCGCCGCCGACGACTGCGGCGATCTCGATGCCCTCCCGGGCGGCGGCGCTGATCTCTCGTGCGATGTGGATGACCACGTCCGGGGAGATGCCCAGCGGCTCATCGCCGGCGAATGCCTCACCGGACAGCTTGAGCACGACCCGCCGCCAGCTGGGATGCATATCGCGAGCGGCGGACCCCTGACGAGCCTCGAACTCCGACTCAGGGATCCGCCCGCTCACGGCTGCGGCGCCGTCTTCCGCCAGCCTCAACCTGCCTGGCCGATCTGGAACCTCGCGAACTGCCGGACGCTGGCGCCCCGCTCGGCCAGCAGCTGGCCGACCGACTTCTTCGGCTCGCGCACCGACGGCTGCTCGACGAGGACGATGTCCTTGAGGAACGCGTTCACCCGGCCCTCGACGATCTTCGGGATGGCCTGCTCGGGCTTGCCCTCCTCGCGGGTGACCTGCTCAGCAATCCGGCGCTCGTTGGCCAGCAGATCCGCGGGCACCTCATCGCGGGTCGCGTACTGCGGCCGCATGGCCGCGACCTGGTGAGCGATCTCCTGCCCGACCTCGGCTCCGCCGTTGCCCAGCTGCACGAGGACGCCGAGCGTCGGCGGCAGGCCGGGGTCGGACTTGTGCAGGTAGGTAGTTACGAAGCCGCCGTCGAACCGGGCGAACCGGCCCAGCTCCAGCTTCTCCTTCAGCGTCGCCCCGGCCTCGTCGATCAGCTCCTGAGTGGTCTGGCCGGGCCGTACCTCCTGGCCGAGCACCGCGAGCCGGTCGTCGGCGCCGGCCGCCAGCGCGGTCCGCGCGATGTCGGCGGCCACTTCCTGGAACAGGTCGGTCTTCGCGACGAAGTCGGTCTCACAGTTGAGCTCCAGCAGGACGCCGACGTTGCTACCCTCAAGCGAGGCCGTGACCAGGCCGTTCCCGGCGGTCCGCTGCGCCCGCTTCGTTACGTCCTTCGCGCCCTTGATCCGCAGCGCCTCCACGGCAGCCTCATAGTTGCCGTTGGCCTCCACGAGGGCGTTCTTGCAGTCCATCATGCCCGCGCCGGTCTGCTCGCGGAGCCGCTTCACATCCGCGGCGGTGTAGTTCGCCATGTCTCCATCTCTCATTGTCTTCGTGCCGGACAGCCTCGCCCCGGGCGGCGCGCCCGGGTCCGCGGCGGCCCGCGCCCAGGCGGTCAGGCCGACTCAGCGCCGGCCGGGGCCTCGGCAGCGGGAGCCTCGGCCGCCGGAGTCTCGGCCGCCGGAGTCTCGGCAGCCTCGGCCGCGGGAATCTCGTCCTCCGGGTCGATGGCGTCAGGCTCCGCAGCCAGGGGGTCGGCGGACTCGGCCTCGGCGCTGCCAGGCCGCGGGCGGGTGCCCGCGTCGGACGGGGCCGGCTCGGGCGGCGCCGCAGGCGCTGCCGCGGTCGTGCTGGCCTCGGCGGTGCTGGCCTCCGGGGTGCTGGCCTCCGGGGTGCTGGCCTCCGGGGTGCTGGCCTCCGGGGTGCTGGCCTCGGCTGGCGCCGGGGCAGCATCCGTGCTCGCCGTGGCCGTGCTGGCCGCGCCGTTGGACGTCGCAGCCCGCGCGGTGCCGTTCGCCGCAGGTGCCGAGTCTGCCTTGCCCTCCAGCAGCTCGCGCTCCCACTCGGCCAGCGGCTCCGTGGTCCCGAGTGCGCCGTCGGCCGCAGCCGGCTTCTCCTCGCCCGTGGCGGCACCCGCCCGGGCGATGAGGCCGTCGGCGACCGCGTCGGCCACCACCCTCGTGAGGAGCGCAACACTGCGGATCGCGTCGTCGTTACCCGGAATGGGGTAAGAGACCTCGTCCGGGTCACAGTTGGTGTCGAGGATCGCGATCACCGGGATGCCCAGCTTGCGGGCCTCGCTGACCGCAATGTGCTCCTTCTTGGTGTCCACGACCCAGATGGCGCTCGGCACCCGGGCCATGTCCCTGATTCCGCCGAGTGAGCGGTCCAGCTTCTCCCGTTCGCGGCGCAGGTGCAGCAGCTCCTTCTTGGTGAGGTTGGAGCCTGCCACGTCGTCGAAGTCGATCTCCTCGAGCTCCTTGAGCCGCTGCAGCCGCTTGTAGACGGTGCTGAAGTTCGTCAGCATCCCGCCGAGCCAGCGCTGGTTGACGAAGGGCATCCCGACGCGGCGGGCCTGCTCGGCGATCGCCTCCTGGGCCTGCTTCTTCGTCCCCACGTACAGGACCGAGCCGCCGTGCGCGACTGTCTCGCGGATGAACTCGTAGGCGCGGTCGATGAAGTCGAGGGACTGCTGAAGGTCGATGATGTAGATGCCGTTGCGCTCGGTCAGGATGAAGCGCTTCATCTTCGGGTTCCAGCGCCGGGTCTGGTGGCCGAAGTGAACTCCGCTCTCCAGGAGCTGACGCATGGTGACGACCGGTGCCATGCCGGTGTCCCCTTTCCTCTCGTGGCACCTGGCGCGCGGGCACAGGAGCCGTCCGGTTTCTGCCTGGCGCCTGTACGTCCTCGCGGCGGGATTGGGGTCCCGCGAACCGGTAAGGAGCGTCCCGCGCGGAGCCAGATACGGCATCCGACGCGGCTAGCGGGCGCGCGAATTCGACCAACAGCCGGGTTGCGTGCAGGCGCGCGCGAGCCTTTTGCTGGCCGTTGAATCATTCTACATGCCCGGGCGCTCGGCGGCGCGGGCGACCGAAGGCGCCCGATGGCAACATCGCCGACCGGCCCGGGCGGCGCGGCCGGGTTCGGCAGGGGCCCGGCGGAGCGTGGCCAGGTCGGGAGGCGCGGACCCGGAGCGCGGGCTAGGCGCGGGGATGAGCCTGCCGGTAGGCAGCCAGCAGCCGCTCGACGCTGACGTGCGTGTAGATCTGCGTGGTGGCCAGGGACGCGTGACCCAGTATCTCCTGCACGCTGCGCAGGTCGGCTCCGCCCTCAAGCAGGTGGGTGGCGGCCGTGTGCCGGAGCCCGTGCGGGCCGGTGTCCGGGACCGAGCCGGCGGCGGCGATCCGCTCGTGGACGACCCGGCGAGCGGTGCGGGGGTCTATCCGGCCGCCGCGTGCTCCCAGGAGCAGGGCCCGGCCGCTCCGCTCGCTGAGGAGCGTGCCGCGGCCCTCGAGCAGCCACGTGCGCACCGCCCGGGCGGCGGGGATGCCCACCGGCACGACTCGTTCCTTGCTGCGCTTGCCGAGCACGCGCACGGTGCGCCGTTCCTCGTCCAGGTCCCCGACGTCGAGACCGCACAACTCGCCGACCCGGATCCCGGCCGCGTACAAGAGCTCCATGATCGCCGTGTCGCGCAGCGCCAGCGCGCGGGCGCCAGGCTCCTGGACGGCTGCGGGGGCGCCGGGCTCCTGGACGGCGGCCGGGGCACGGGCTCCCTCGACAGCTCCGGGGGCGCGGAGTCTCCGGACGGCGGCCGGAGGGCGGGCTCCAGGGACGGCCAGGACCGCCGCCATCTGCTCCCGGCCCAGGACCTGCGGCAGTTTCCGGCCGGCCTTGGGGGTGCCGAGCAGCCGGCCCGGATCAGCGTCCAGCCAGCCCCGGGCATGCCCGAATGCGGTAAACGCGCGCGCGGCGGCCGCCCGGCGAGCGATCGATGCCCGGGCCTGGCCGGCACCATGCTGGCGCGCGAGCCAGCCCCGGAGCACGCCGATGTCGATGTCGGCGGGCTCGGCGCAGCCGTCCTGGCTGGCGTACCAGAGCAGCGACGTGACGTCCGCGCGGTAGGCGCGCACGGTATGCGGGGACATGCCCCGCTCGGCGGCCAGGTACCGCTCGAAGGCAGCCAGCCCGCGGCTCAGCCCGGACGGCAGCTGATCCTGGTCCTCGCTGGCGGGTTCCATGCCCCCAGTGTCAGCCCGCCCGGGGCCCTGGCGCCTGAGCCGGGGGCGTGTCAGGTGTACTTTCTGGCCCGCCAGCCCTGGTCGCATCGCTGGACGAAGCCGCCCGCCGCGAGCAGGCCCAGGCAGCGCAGCGCGGTGTCGAGGTCGACGCCTGCCAGCACGGCGATGCTGGCCGGGCCGCGGCCGCCGCGAGCCGGAACGGCCTCCAGCACGGCCGCGGTGACCGGGTCCAGGTGGTCGCGCGGCACGGCCGGGCCCAGCCGCGGCCCGGCCAGCTCGGCGCCGACCGGGGAGACGTGCTCGATGACGTCCCTGGCCCCGGTGACCAGCAGCGCGCCCGCCTCCCTGATGAGCTCGTGGCAGCCCGCCGACTGGTCTGAGGTCACCGGACCCGGGACCGCCATGAGCGGGCGCCGCAGCTCGCGGGCGTGCTTGGCGGAGTTGAGCGCCCCGCTGCGCAGCGCGGCCTCGACCACGACGGTGCCTCGGCTCAGTGCCGCGATGACCCGGTTGCGGATCAGGAACCCCGGCCGGGTCGGCGGCCGGTCCGGCGGGCACTCGCTGACCAGGACGCCCTGGGCCGCGATCGCGGCGAACAGGTCATGGTGACCACGCGGGTAGGCGTAGCTGAGGCCACTGGCCAGCACGGCGATGGTCAGCCCGCCGGCGGCCAGGGCACCGCGGTGGGCACAGCTATCGATGCCGAAGGCGCCGCCGGAGTTGATACACAAACCAAA
>Ga0208589_1000037_pt1 | contig 66122 bp, 67 predicted proteins | sample NGESurshal092012_2_FD_184486 | JGI IMG/M metagenome (GOLD analysis project Ga0208589, IMG submission 184486) | Arctic peat soil microbial communities from Barrow, Alaska - NGEE Surface sample F53-2 shallow-092012 (SPAdes) | ecosystem: Environmental > Terrestrial > Soil > Wetlands > Peat ...
GTGGCTCCCTTTTCGGCGCGCGCCATGCGCTTAACTATCCCCCGCGCTGGCCCCCGATTCGATTCCCGTTTCCACCGGACTTGCAGCTCAGGCCCAACGATCGGCGCCGCCGCAATTTTGCCGATGTCCAGCGTTCTGCCGCCGGGCGGGATGGTGATGTTTTTATCATATTCGCCCACCAATCGGCCCCAGCCGCAATCATTGCCGGGCGGGAATTCATGCAGCGCGACGTGCAGGGCGTATTCGCCGGGCGCCAAACCGTCGGCATGGAAACTTCCGTCAACGGCGACTTCGACGTTTTCCCAATTCTCCTGATGCGGCCGGCCCGCGGGTTCCAATCGCGCCTGCCGGATCATCCACGGCTTGGCCGATGGAATGAGCAATTGGCCGGTCACGGTAGTCCCTCGCCCGAAATTGACATTATAACTCTCGCCAGCCTTGGCATCGATCGCGCCGACCGTAATAAACCACGATCTTCCCGGCGCGTGATTTCCCACTGTGCGCGTGAAATTAACGTGTGCCGCGCCGACGCGGGGCAAATTGAATTTGCCGTTCTGATCAGTCGTGAAAAAATAGCTCGGCCATAGGGGTTGGGCGCCGTCAGCGAGCACAATCGGCGGCGGTGCGCCTGTGACTTCCAGTCCGGCGGCGGGTTTCCCGTTGATGCTGATTGTTCCCTGCAACGTGGCCCATGGCGTAAGACGCAGGACGGCCGGTTTTCCAGCCAGTTCCGTGCGCGTGAGCGTTGCGGTTCCGCGGTCGGACAACGCCAACAGTTCATAGTCCTGATTCTGCGGCGGCAGCACGAAACGGCCGTTGCTGTCGCTTGTGGCATGAGTGGCTCCGTTCTTGTAGTACTCTTCGACCACGCCGTTTTCCAGCCGCAATGAATCGGTGTTCGCCACCGCGTAGACTTCCGCGCCCGCGACAGGCTGATTCTGCCCGGTCACGACAGTGCCCGTCAGAGATTCGCCGCGCTGAAGTCGAAACTCCAGGTTTCTCGGAATGCCATCGAGAGCAAAGAGTTCGGAATCATTTGGCAGGTAATTGTCGGCGGCAACGCGAAGCTGGTAGCGAAAGGCGGGCTGACTCAGAATCAAACTGAACTCACCAGCCTGCTTCGCGGCTTGGAGTGTGTCGGCCCAATCAAAGTTTTGCCAGACCAGACGTTGGCCTTCGTCCCAGACGGTGCCGGCGCGGATGGTGAATCCGGTGATCGGCTCGCCGAACTGCGCATCAACCACGCGCCCGATGATGGGGGTCAGCCGCATGAGCACGATGCGTGCAGGTTTATCCGCGCTCCACAGGATATTCGCCCGCATAAATCCGTCGGCGAAGATGTCCGCCCCCACATCATTAGCAGGCCCGGATGGCCAGACGCCGTGGCCGGCCTCATCCGTCTTCACATCAACTGCCAGCACGCTGATGCCACTCCATTTGGAAACGCTAATGGTCGCGCCGGCTATGCCGTTCCCCTGGGAATCGACCAAATCAATTGTTCGCGGATGAGCTTCGGTCAGGACAAGCGAGATTCTTTGGGGTTCGCGTCGTCCTAAAAGATTCGCCTGAGCCGGACCGAATCCGGAAAGAGTCGCGGTCAAAAGGCTGGCCATGCCCGGCTTGCAGCCGAAGACTACTTGCCCCCGGGCGTCCGTTTTAACGGGGGCGACGCAGTTCGAGACATTGTTGCTTTGGCCAAGGAAAACCCCGGCCCCCGCTGCCGGCGATCCGTCCGGCTTGGTGACGGTTACTTCAATCGGCGCCGCGCTGGGGAGCTTCAATTGGGCGGAGCCGTCGATAAGGCTCGCCAGCGGTTTGAATTCCGTAGTCTGAAAACAATCATCGGTCAGATGAAGCAAGTCGTAAGCGCCGACCTCAATCTTATCCGGATCGGCCGGCACGCCGGAGTACGACCAGTGTCCGCGGGCATCAGTGGCCGCTGTTTTCCAGGAGCCATCTACGAGTTGACTTGTGCCCGCATATTGTTTCCTGATGTTGACGAAAACATTGGCCCCGGCGATGGGCTTGCCCGATTCATCAACGACAGTGCCCCCGATGTCGTGCGACTTTTCCAAGAGAAAGTTCAAGGGCGGCACGATCGGATACCCCGACTTATCGCGTGCGCTGGCGCCATTCCAATACATGGCCAGTGGAACCCACCCTTGCAGGGAGAGCCTGATGTAGCCGTATTTGCAATTGCTCGGAATGCCCTCAATCGCAGCTTCGCCGGCTGCGTTGGTGACAGCCGAACCCTTGATATTGGGGTCGATGTCCCATGAGATTTTGGCCCCCGCCAGCGGCTCGTGGGAATCGAGTGTTCTCACGGTCACGACCGCGCGAGCCGGCTGGGTCGCCGGCGCCTCGCCCGCTTGTACCTGGGAAATTGAGAATAGGAATGCCGCCAGGAGAGCCATCCGCCACATACGTTGCTCCTTCTTGCCCCAAAGGCTATGTTGCCGGGTCCGGCGATTTTTAGCAAGGAAAAAATGAAGGACCGCCGGGGACGTCCGGGGACGCCGCAAAAACGCCGCCGTTGAGCCGCGGCATTGATGCCGCGCAACAGAAACCCCACCCCAGCCCTCCCCCTGAGTACAAGGGGAGGGAGATCATCGCAATTATTTTGACAAAAAAATCAGTCCCGATTCCCTCGCGGCGCCTTCCCTATGGAAATCCCGCGCCAACGTCGTAATCTGGTGGCCCTGGTTTCTTAAATTCAGTCTTTAAGCGGAGTAGAAAAAAATGTTGGCATCAAATCGTCCCTTCAAGGCAAAGGCATTGGGCCTGGCCCCCAGCTTCGGTTTTGGCGATCGCATTGGGCTTGCCAGCGAAGGACATGCTGCGTCGCTCATGAAAGCCGGCGGCGCGATTCAGCCGATTTTCGCGCAGCAGTCGATCCGCGAAATGACGCGAACACAGCGCACGCCGGAACAAGTGATGTCGGCGGCCGCCGCGGGCATGAAGGCTGCCGGCTATGACGGGCCGAGCGGCGCGGACGCGGACCATCTTAAAACGCCGGCGGATATCGAACTCACAGCCGCTGCCGGGTTTGTCTTTTTCACGATTGATCCATCCGGCGAGGTCGATTTCGAGGCGGATAGCTACACGCCGCAGCAGATCGACGACAAGTTCCAATCCGTCGCCGACTTCGCGCCGTGGGTGAAACAGTACTCGGGGAAGGAGATTTCGATTTCCAGCGGAGCGAAGATCAAGTTCGATCAGGCGGTCTGCAACAAGGCGGCGGTGAAATACGCCAAGGCGATTAATCTGACGATCAGCCTCGCCAGGCATATCGCCAAGGTTTCCGCGCAGCACAAGCAGGACTTCGAGATCGAGCTAAGCGTTGACGAAACGCCGCAGCCGACCACGCTGGCCGAGCATTATATTATCGCCGACCAGCTCCGGGCGGCCGGCGTGAAGATCATCAGCCTCGCGCCGCGGTTCATCGGCGATTTTGAGAAGGGAATCGACTACATCGGCGATGTCGCCAGGTACGAAAAATCGCTGGCCGATCACGCGGCCATCGCCAAAGAGCTAGGTCCGTACAAGCTGAGTCTGCATTCGGGTTCGGACAAATTGTCGATTTATCCCTCGCTGGCGCGAGCCACGCACGGGGCGTTCCATGTGAAGACGGCGGGCACGAGTTATCTTGAAGCGCTGCGCGTGGTGGCGCTGCACGACGTGCCGCTCTTCCGGCGGTTGATCGATTTCGCCCGCGAGCGCTACGACACCGACAAGGCGACGTATCACGTTTCGGCGACGGTCGCCGGTGTTCCGCCGCAGACGGCGATTTCCAACGCCAAGGATTTGGAACATGCGTACCTCGGCTTGTGGGAACGCACGCCCGCGGGCAAGGGGATGAGCGATCCGGGGCGGCAGATTCTGCACTGCACCTTCGGTTCGACGCTCACGCATAAGGAATTCGGCCCGGCAGTTCGCGGCATCCTTGAAAAACACGCCGGCACCTATAAAGAAGTTTTGGTCACCCACTTTGCCAAGCATTTGGAGGCCCTGCGCAAGGGCATGTAAAAACAATGAAAGTTTTACTTACAACCACAAGTTTTCAGGACACGCCCGGCACGCATCACAAGGTGCTTGAAGACAGCGGCTTTGAAATCGTTTCAGCGCGCGGCCCGCTCGATGAAAAAGCCATGCTCGACCTGGTCGCGACGGGCGGATTCGACGGCTTTCTCAACGGCGATGACCAAATCACCGCCAGAGTGATCGAGGCGTCGCTGCCCAAGCTCAGGGTGATCGCCAAGTACGGGATCGGCCTGGATTCGATTGACGTGAAATACGCCACCAGCAAGCGGCTGCCCATTTTGTTCACGCCGGGCGTGAATGAAACGACGGTGGCCGAGCATGCGATTGGGCTGATGATCGGCGTGGCCAAGAGCTTCTGGGTGCATATGAAGAGCGTGAAATCCGGCCAGTGGAAGCGCCTGACCGGCATCGAGCTTGCCGGCAAGACGCTCGGCATTGTCGGCATGGGCCGCATCGGTCGTGAGGTCATCAAGCGCGGCGTGGCGTTTGGGATGCACCCGATCGCATACGATCTTTTCTGGGATGAGAAATTTGCCAAGGAGTTCAACGTCAAGCGCTGCGACAGCGCGCAGGATGTGCTGGTGGCGGCGGATGTCATCAGCCTGCATTCTCCGCTTACGCCGGAGACGCGGGGGATGATCAACAAGGAGTCGCTGAAGACGATGAAAGACGGGGCGATTGTCATCAACACGGCACGCGGCGGGCTGGTAATTGAGGGGGATGTCGCCGAGGCGTGCAAGAGCGGCAAACTGCGCGGTTATGCGGCTGACGTGCTGGAGCATGAGCCGATCAAGGCGCCGCATCCGTTTCAGGAGATCGACAATATTCTGATCACGCCGCACGTCGGCAGCCGCACGCACGAGAGCGTGCAGCGCCAGGGAATGCGGGCGGCCCTGAACCTGGTGAACTATCTGAATGGAAAAGGCGATTACGTGCAGGCGAATAAGTTTTGAAATGGCAAGTGAGCCACGGAAGAATGTTAGCCACAGATGAACACAGATAAACACAGATAAATGCAAATGCCGAATTTCAAATCTCAAATTTTGGATTTTGAAGTCTTATCTGTGTGCATCTGTGTTCATCTGTGGCTAAATTGAATTTGAAACGAGAAGATTAACTCAATGAGCACTTCGTATTTTGTAATGCCAGAAGATTTTCACGACCGGCTTTTGCGCGCGGCGTATGAGACCCGCGGTTATAGCGCCAATGAAGCCCAGGCCGCGGCGCGCCTTTGCGGCATGGCCTCGCGCCATGGCGTGCGAACGCACAACGGCATCAAAGCGCTTCACCTCGATGACCATTTCGGTTCCAAGGGCGGCGGTTGCGTTCCGAGCGCCAGGATCGAAAAGTTGCCCACCCGCTACAAGGCGGTTGAGAAGTGGAATGGCAACAAAAAGCTCGGCATGGCCGTCGCGTTTGAAGCGATGGAAACCTGCATGAAGCTCGCCGACGAATACGGCATCGGAGCCGTGTCGGTCGATCATGCGTTTCACTATCTGTGGGGCGGCGGGTACGTCATCGACGCGGCGGATAAAGGCTACATCGCCTATACCTGCTGCACCGCCGCGCTGGCGGAAGTCGCGCCGTTCCAGGGAAAATATCCGACGCTCGGCACCAACCCGCATTCGTGGGGCTTCCCCACCCGCGCGGCGCTGGGCTACTCGCTCTGCATCGACTGGGCGACCAGCACCGTGGCCATGGGTCGCGTGCAGCAGTTTTCCCGCGAAGGCCGGCAGCTTCAAAGCGGCTGGGCGGTTGACGCCGAAGGGCGCGACACGACTGATCCAAGCAAGGTTTACGCGCTGGTTCCGTTCGGCCAGCACAAGGGCTACGGCATGTCGCTCATCAACGAACTGATGGCGGCCTACGGCGGCGGATCGCTGCCGACGCTGCGTTGCCGCCCGGCGGCGGGCGCTCAGGCGGAAAAGCACACGCCGAGCTTTTTCTTTCAGTGCATCCGCCCCGACGCGCTGGCGGGTGATTTCGCCATGGGCCGCTCGCAGGCGGAAAACGTGAAGGCGGTGTTGCAGGACATCGTCGGCCACGGCAACGAAAAGTGCATGTTCCCCGGCCAGATGGAAGCCGAAGCCGCGGCGCTGAGCAACAAGCACGGCGGCCTTCTCTTTACCGCCGCGGAGATCGACGCCTTCAAGGCGGTCGCCGCCGAAGCCAGGCAGCCTTTCGATTCCAATTCATTCAAGAAAATCGAGGTTTGAAATGTCGTATCCAGGGTTTGACGTAGCGGGCAAGGTCGTTCTTATCACCGGCGGCACCAGCGGCATCGGTCGGGCCATCGCGCTGGGATTGGTGAAAGGCGGCGCGCATGTTTTGGCCGGCTCGTCGAGCGCGGGCAAAGTGGATGCGATGAAGAAAGAACTCGGCGAAGGCCATGAAGTGATGCAGATCGACGTGGCCAGTGAGGCGAGCGTGAACTCCGCCGTCGAGCGCTGCGTAAAACGGTTTGGCCGCATCGACGCGTCGGTCAACGCCGCCGGCGTGATCAAACGCCAGCCGTCACTTGAGATGCCTGTGGAGGAATTTCGGCGCATCGTGGATATCAATCTGGTTGGTACCTTCATCGTCGCACGGGCCGTGGGGCGGGTGATGAAGGACCAGGCTCCCGCCGCCAATGGCGAGCGCGGCAGCATCGTCAACATCGCCTCGCTCAATTCGTTCATCAGTTTGTCGGAAGTGCTGGCGTACGCCTCCAGCAAGAGCGGCGTGATGGGCATCACGCGCGGCCTGGCCAACGAGTGGGGGGGCCTGGGTATTCGCGTCAACGGCGTTGCCCCCGGCATCGTGCCGACGGAACTGAACCGGCATTTAATTGAGGGCACGCCGCGCGGCGACTGGCTCAAGAAACACACGCCGCTGGGCAGGTTTGCGCAGGCGGAGGAAATGGTTGGGGCGGCGATATTTTTGATTTCGCCGTCGGCGAGTTTTGTGAATGGGGAGACGATTGTGGTGGATGGTGGATTTTTGTCGAAGGGGGTGTGACAGGAGGCCGTAAGGGCTCCCGTCCCGCTTATTTCTGCGCTCGATGGTTATGATTGGGCTACTGCGCCCACTGGGCAGTGACCATGCAAAATTCCAGCGAGATAAACGACGTGTTTTTTAAGGGGCTTTGGCTTATCGGCCACGGCCGTAGCAATGAGGCTATTGATCTATACCGTCGACATCTGCGAGAGTTTCCGAGCGACGAGAGCGCGCATTGCCAACTCGGCCTTGAGCTACTGAAAAGAGGCGACCAAACGGAGGCTTTGGCTTTATTTCATGCCGTTATCGGCATCAATCCAAGTTCTTTTCAGGCGAACCTTCTTTTGGGAAGGGCATTGCATAAGATGGGAAAGCTCGAAGAGGCGATTGCCGTGTTTAATGGCATGCTGAAATTCCATGCCAACAATAGCAACGCACTCATGGGGCTCGCAAGGATTTGTCGTGAGCAAGGGCGACTAGATGAGGCCGAGTCGTTGCTGAAAAAGATAATACTGGCACCAAGGAGCATGCCACCAGCGTTCCTGCTACTCGGCGAGATTTATGCTCAGCAAGGCCGCCATTCAGATGCCGTTGCGCTGCTACGGGAGGCAGTGCATCACAATCCCAAATCGAGCGTAGCGTGGTTGAACTTGGGAAATCAGCTTGCTCAAGTTGGGCAGTTCGATGAGGCCCGCGCAGTCTGGGAGCATGTGTTAAAACATCATGCTGCGAAAAGTTCGCGCGGAGTAGCACCTTCAGAAGAGGATAAACGGATAGTGGAAGCGGCGCAATCTGCCCTGGGACGCTGAACAGCACATTCGAGTTTGCCTGCCACGTTTTCGTCTGTTCTCAACGTCCAACTGAATGGGCATGCACGGTGCGACATCCGCCGCTCGTTTCGATGTCAGGACCGGACAGCAGTTTTCGGCGCGCGGCGCTTTTCGGCGCGGGAACGACTTTCATCCCGGCCGGCAATGTCGGAGTTCCGCCTTTTGTCGCCGTCTTACGACTGTCGTTCTTTGCGCCGGCCATATATGAACTCCGTCTAAATCCAATCCTTCCAATTGCTGCGCCGCGAGCGGAGCCAATTCCATTGGCACGTAAGTTACGCCGTCAGCGGAAACCTCACCGCCCCGCCATCCCGCTGCGACCGATAAATTGCCGTGAATAGCTCGACAGTCCTCCTCCCATCCTCCCCCGTAACCATCGGCTCGCGCTTCTCAACAATCGCATCCAGAAAATCCTTAATCTGCATCGCGTGATAATACTCAATCGCGTTAATCTTCCCGAAAAACTCCGCGTCTTCCTTCTGCCATACCGCGCGCATTTCCAATTCCCCCGGCACAGTCCACACATCATTCATCGGCGGCTCCGTGATATTAGAAACGCCGGCGATGAACATGGCTCCGCCGTCGGTTTGCACGCCAATCGACGCGCCGTTGCTGCCGTGGATGAGCACCTTGCCGTAGAGGGCGGGGTTCTGTGAGTTGCTCACGGTGATCTGGCCGAGGCCGCCGCCGCGGAAGCGGAGGATGGCGACGGCCGTGTCCTCGACTTCGATGTAGGGGTGATTCAGGTTGCCCCAGTAGCCGCAGAGTTCTTCGATCTCGCCCATGTACCAGCGGAGCAGATCGAGTTGATGCGGGGCCTGATTGACGAGCACCCCGCCGCCCTCGCCAGCCCAGGTGCCGCGCCACGGGTCGCTGGCGTAATATTTCTGATCACGCCAGCCGTACATGGTGACTGAGCCGAGCACGGGGCGGCCGATTTTGTCGTCGTCAATGGCGCGGCGGATTCGCTGGCAGGGGGCATACAGCCGGCGCTGCGAAATCGTGCCGACAAGCGCGCCGCCGTTTTTCGCGGCGGCGAGAATGCGGTCGCAATCCTTCAGATTGGAGGCCAGCGGCTTTTCCACCAGTACATGCACGCCTTTGCTCGCGGCGATGATGGAAGGCTCGGCGTGCTGCGGATGCGGCGTGCAGATGCAGACGGCTTCCACGCCGCTCTCGTCGATCATGCGCTGCGGGTCGGTGTAGCCGGTCACTTCGTATTTGGTCGCAAACCCGTTGGCTTTTTCAGCAGTCGAGCCGCAGACGGCGATGAATTGCGAATTGGGCAATGATTTGAGCGCAACCGCGTGCAGATGAGCGACCTTGCCGCAGCCGATGAGTCCGGTTTTGATTCGCCGCACAACACTCCCTTTGAAAAATTATGGTTTGAGGATTACTTTCATCAAACCCGCCTCGCGATTGTACAGGCGATCAAACCATTTCGGGCCTTCATCCAGCGGCGCGACGGCGCTGATGAGCGGCTTTACGTCGATCTTGCCCGCGACCATCCACTCCAAACATTGCGGATACTCCCCGGCTGAAGCGCATGTGCCGAGCAGCGAAAGCTCGCGTGTGACGACTGCCTGCAGCGCGATCTCCACCTTCGGCGCGATATTGCCGATGAGAACAACCTGTGCGCCTTTGCGCGCCGAGGCGATGGCAGTGGTCACGGAAGCCTGGCTTCCGACCGCGTCGAAAACCACCGCTGCACCGTGGCCACCCGTGAGATGTTGAATCGCAGGGACCAGATCCGGACGCTCAGCGTTCAGCGCATGCCCCGCGCCCACTTTCAGCGCCCGCCCGAGGCGTCCTTCGTCGATATCCACGGCGATGAGCTTGCCGCAATTGGAAGCCCGCAGAGCCTGGATCGTGAGTTGCCCGATCATCCCCGCGCCGACGACGAGCACATCTTCGCCTTCCACCGAAGCGCGGCTGACCGCATGAACCGCCACCGAAACCGCCTCGACCATCGCGGCGTTTTCATAGCTCAATCCATCCGGCAGCACATACGCGATATGCTGCGGAATCGCGACCATCTCGGCGAAGCAGCCATGCCGGCGGTAATCGCCGCATGAGACGCCCAGCACCTGGCGGCGGTCGCACAGATTCACTTTGCCCGCGCGGCAAAAGTCGCAGGTACCGCAATAGACGGTTGAATCGAAGGTGATAGGCTGCCCGATCCGAAAGCCGGTGACTTCCGATCCCATGGCGATGATCTCGCCCGCCGCTTCGTGGCCCATGACAATCGGCGGGATTCGCCGGCCGGTGCTGCCGTCGAAGCCGTGCACGTCGCTGCCGCAGATGCCGCAGGCTTTAACGCGCACGAGCAGATCGCGCGAGCCCGGCGACGGGTCGAGGATGTCTGTCAGTTCCAGTTTCTTTTTGTCGACCAGCATCATGGCTTTCATGGGATTCCTCGCTTGCCAACATATATACGAAACGCGGCCGAAAAGTTAGGCTTTATTCAACGGAGATCAACTCATGCAACCATGCCAATCTGACGTTCAAGTTTTCCCCCTCCCCTGGTACTCCGGGGGAGGGCAGCGGTGGGGGCTTATCGCGCTGCTCCACGGAATTTCCCCCACCCTAACCCTCCCCCGGCGTACCAAGGGAGGGGATAATGCAAAACTCAGCCTGTTTCTGATTCTAATTGCTACGGCGCTGTTCATCCTTCCGCACTCGCTGTCCGCCCAGACCATATCCCCCGCCGAACCTCACGGCCTGCCCTCGTCCGACTTTCATTACCAGGCCACCAAATCCTACGTCGAAGAAATACCCGTCCCGGAATATCACCACGCCTCGGCTCAGGCATACGAGGATTTTCGCGACATTAAATTCGGCGTGCGCATTCACTGGGGGATCTATTCCATCTGGGATGAGCCGCATGAATCGTGGCCGTTTCTCACGATGACAATGGAGCAACGCCAGAAATATCAGGAGCTTTACAAAACCTGGAACCCCGCCGGCTTTGACGCCGAAAAATGGATGCGGATGTTTGAGGCCGACGGCCTGAAAATGTTTGCATTCACGGCCAAGCACCATGAAGGCTTCTCGATGTTCGACACGAAAACCCGCGTGGTGCGCCGCACCAACTGGACCGCGCCCGGCGGGCCGAAGATCGAAGATTGCGATCTGGCCTACAGCATCATGGAGACGCCGTTTCATCGCGATGTGGTGAAGGAACTCACCGACGCCGCTCACAAGCACGGCATTAAAATCGATCTCTATTTTTCGCACCCCGACTGGTACGACGCGGATTTCCGCCCGTACGGCTGGCATCCGCTGCAAACGCCCGGCTCGCGCGACCTGCCCGTGGATTTTGGCAAGACGTTCGACCCCAAACGCTTCAGCCAACTGGTCATGATGCCCGATCCGACTCAAGCCGAGACCGACCGCGCGATGGCTCGCCACCGCCAGCAGCTCCGCGAGATTCTCACTAACTACGGCAAGATCGACATGCTCTGCCTGGACAACTGGCTCGGCGGGCGCACCTGGCCGCAGATGCGGCAAACGGTTCTGGAAATGCGGCAGCTTCAGCCCGACGTAATGCTCCGCGCCCGCGGCATCGGAAATTACGGCGACTATTACACCCCCGAAGGCTTCGTCCCCGGCAGCAAGGAAAACACCGACATGCCGTGGTTCGTGATCTACCCGCTGGCCAGCGGATTTTCGTATGACGCCGATGCGACACATTACAAAGGCGGCAAGTGGATCATCACCAATCTGATCGACGCCGCCGCCAAGGGCGGAAGTTTCATGGTCGGTATCGGCCCCGACGCCAACGGCGAATTCCATCCGCGCGCGGTTCAGGATCTCGCCGAAGCCGGCGTGTGGCTCAAAACCAACGGCGAGGCGATCTATGCGACACGCGCCCGGGCCGGCGATAACTGGAAGCAGGGGGATGATGTTCGCTTCACGCGATCGAAGGATGGGCGGACGATTTATGCGATCTGCCTGAAATGGCCGGGGGAGAAATTGCAATTGAAATCGGTTCAGCCAAGGGCGGGGTCAGTGATTACGCTGCTTGGCTCGGCCGAGCCGATGAAATGGAATTATGCGCCGGATTCGGGGACGACGATTGTGCTGCCGGGCAACGCGCCGGCGACGGACGGAACGCCGGCGGGGTTTGCGTATGCGTTTAGGATTGAAGCAGGCACGGCGGAGAAGGGGGCATGAGATGGAACTCGGCGGAGCGAGAATTCCTGATTCAATTGTGTCATCCATTGAGCAGTACGTCGAGAAAGGCTTCCAAATTGCACGACATCATCGTGGCGCTCTCAACTGTTTTGGAAGTTCTCGACACGAGAAACCGCCGCTTGGCTCCGATCAGGTCGGCGGCGGTTTTGAGCCGGTCAAGGTTCGCCGTAGTCGGCGAGCTTGTCAGCTTGATCTCGACGGCCCAAAGATTTCCGCCGAAATCCAGGACTAAATCCAACTCATGCTGGTCACTGGTTCGGAAATAGAACGCCTCGAACTGCCGCGCGGTTGCGGAAAGAACGCCAATGGCCTGTTCGATGACGAAGCCCTCCCAACTCGCTCCCACCCACGGCTGCGATAACAAATCCCTCGGCTTGCCGACGTTCAACATGGCGTGTACGAGACCGCCGTCGCGCCAGAACACCTTGGGCGCTTTGACGAGACGTTTGTGAATGTTGGTTTGATATGGGAGCAGGCGGCGGACAAGAAACGCTCCTTCCAGAAAATCCATGTAGGTGTTCACTGTCTTATAGTCCAGGCCGAGGCTTTGACCGACCTGCGAGGCATTCCATTGCTGGCCATTCACGGCCGCCACCATTTTGAGAAGGCGGGAAATCATCTGCGGCTTGGCCGGCAGTCCCCAGGCAGGTAGATCACGCTGGGCCAGGAGCGATAAATAATCTGTTTGCCAGTTGGGATACCCTTTGCCGTTGAGCACGCCACCGTCGGGATAGCCGCCGTGAAACCAAAGCCGATTGCGCGACGGTTTATTGAGTTCGGGCCAGAGAAATGGCGTCAATTCCAGCAGCGACAGCCTGCCCGCCAGAGATTCCGAGACTCGCACCATCAGCGCAGGTGAGACTGAGCTGAGCAATAGAAACCGCCCGTTGCGGCGACGATTCGAGTCGATCGCCCCTCGCAGCCGCGGGAAAACCTCCGGCCAGGATTGGGCTTCGTCAAGGACGATGAGTTTCCTGCCATTGACCAGTTCTTCCCATTGTACATCCAGGCGAACGCGATCGGCCTCCTGCTCCAGGTCAAAGTAATGCCCGCCCAGGGATCGGGCGAGCGTGGTTTTTCCGCATTGGCGCGCTCCGACGAGCGCGGCCGCCGGAGTTGAAGCAAGTCGTTTCTCAAGCTCTTGCTGGACTAATCGCTTCAGCATATCTTGCAGAATAGGAAATGATTCCTATTTTGCAAGACCCGCCGACTAGGATGATCGCACGCTATACATCGACGGAACCCACCCATGCGCAGTAAAATATTCATTCGCTATACTGACTCACAAGCACGAATGTGCGAACCGCCTCGGCGGGAGGTGCAAAAAATGGAAATACTGGGTCTGTATTTCGCCATGGCGGTGGCTCCGGCGATCAGCCATTTGTTGCGGAATGTGATTCGCTGGCGTGTGATACGAGCGATGATCGCGGTTGCCGGTTCTGTCGGCGTATACGTCCTGCTCAACGTTCTAAGTCAGATCATGAGGTTTGGCCAACTTTTGGACACGGGCATTTACACGGCGGATATCCTCGGGATCGTCGCAGTATTTGCGGCGACGGGGGTTGTACTCAATTATTTTCTTGGAAAGTTCATTCGATCGCGAACCACCAGGGCGTGCATCATAATAATCGGGGCCATGGCATTCTGTGATGTGATGTTGGTCGATACGATTCCCCCAGGCGCCTTAACGCGCGGCCGCATGAATGGAGTGGAGCAAAGAATTCGAGCCTATGCGCAGGTCCATCATCATATGCCCGCGACGTTAGCTGATCTTCCGAAGAGGGAGAACTATGACGACAGCGATGTGGACGGGCGGGGCAAGCCACTCGTTTACACTCCTCAGACCGACGGGTCCGTCGTCATTACCAGCTTCGGGAAACCTGGCAGTAATCAACCGATATCCCTGCGATTCACGATTGATGGCGTGGGCGAAGGAAGCCGATAGAATTTGGAATATAGCCGTAACTTGCCAATTTGACCTGTGACGGCCAGTGAGCCGTCTAAGCCGCCTCCACCGTCAGCTTCAACCCCACCGCTCGGATAACCGCCAGCAGCGTGGATAGACGAGGATTACCGCGCGCCGATAATGCGCGATACAGGCTCTCCCGTTCAATCCCCGCCGCCTTGGCTATCTTAGTAAAACCGCCGCGCGCTTCAGCCAACCGTCGCAGCGCGAGTAACAACACCTGCGGCTCTTCCGTGTCTTCGATGGCCGCCCTGAGATATTCCGCCGCGAATTCCGGGTCTTCGCGCAGGTGCCTAATGACGGCTTCTTCGTTTGAGATACTCGGTTTGTGTTTCATGGCTTTGCAGTCCTTCGTTTGAAATCGTTCAAATATTCAACTGCCCGGATTATGTCGCCGGCCTGGTTTCGTTTGTCGCCGCCGCAGAGCAGGAGCACGCAGGTCCGGCCGACCATCGCGTAATAGACGCGATGTCCAGGCCCGTAGTCGATTGGCAATTCGCACACTCCGTCGCGCAATGGCTTGCAGTCGCCGAAGTTTCCATTAGCCAACCGCTCGATCCGCATGACGATCTTCGTCGTCGCACGGGCATCGCGTAACTCGTCGAGCCATTCTCGGATTACCTCTCGGCCCGATTCGTTGACGTACCGAACCACCCGGATCATTACCCTGGTGAAACCTATAAGTAACGTTATTTCAATCGAGATTAAGTCGCTTTGTCACTTGCGCATAAACAGCCCGCGTCCGCTGCTCATAGCGTCGCCAGTATTTCAAAACTCAAATTTACCGGCCGCCAGACGACGATCAATTTCAGTGAGCACACGCTGCTCATCCTTCTCGCCGCTGGCGGCGAAGGTCACGCTGAAACGCACATAGGTTCCGGCGTCGTCCCATGGCACGGTGCTGATCAGTTTCTCCGTGATCATCCACTGGCTGAATGCTTCCGCCGTTGCGAAAGAAATGCGCTCGCCAGCCGGCGAGACCGCGGCTTTCGGCGACTTCACATACAGGAAAAATGATCCTCTGGGCTTTCGCGCGGCGAAGCCGTGGCGGCAGAGCGTCTTCACCAGGCCGTCCATGCGGCGCGAGTATTTCTCCGCGATTTGCCGCGTGATGTCGGGGTGATCCAGCGCGTGGGCGCAGGCTTCCTGGATGGCGAGGAACTGGCCGGAATCGGTGTTGTCCTTTACGTCGGCGTAGGCTTTTACGATGAGATCATTGCCGGCAACGAAGCCCAGCCGCCAGCCGGTCATATTGAAACCCTTGCTCATTGAATGGAGTTCGACTGCCACATCGATGGCGCCGGGCGTGGCGAATATCGAGAGGGGCCGGCCCTGGAAAACCAGCGCCGCATAGGCGGCATCGTGAATGATGATCAGGTTGTTCCGTTTGGCGAACTCGACGGCCCGCGCGAAGAATTCCGGGGTCGCGGAGGCGCCGGTGGGATTGTTGGGATAATTCAGCACCAGCGTTTTGGCGCGTGCGAGCCGGTCGGCGGGGATTGAATCAAAGTCGGGAAGAAAATGATTGCTCTCCAGCAGCGGGAGATTGTAAACCTCGCCGCCGTAGTACATGGAGTGGGTTCCGAAGACGGGATAGCCGGGCGTGGTCATGAGCGCGACATCGCCAGGATTGATGAAGCACGCGGGCAGAATCGACAGCGCGCTCTTGGAGCCGATGGAGTGGACGATCTGCGAGGCGGGATTGATGCCGCTGACGCCGCAGACGGTTTGCATCCAGCGAGCGGCGGCTTCCTTGAAGAGTTGTCCGCCGTTGTCGGCATAGGTGCGGTTGTCGGGCTTGGCCGCGGCCGCGGAGAGAGCGGCGACGCATTGAGGAAAGGCCATTTCATCCGGCTCGCCGACGCCCATGTCGATGAGTTCAGTTTCGGAATGCGCGGCCATGGCGGCGCGCTTGGCCCGCTTGATGCGTTCAAATTTGTAGATCGGCGTGCCGATGCCGTAACGCTTGCCGCCGATTCTGTCCGCGAAGAGATTTTGAATGTAGCTTTCCATAATTCAGGGGGGATTCTAGGGGGCCGGCGGCGAGAATCAAAGGAACAGTGACGACCTTGGCGGTCGGTGATAGAATGGACTGACGGTGTCGTCAAATGGCCAGAAATATATTGGAGGTTTTGTCATGACACTTCGACTTGAACTTTCTGATGAGTTCGAAGATCGACTGCGGCACGAAGCGGCTCTGGCCGGTACGGACGTGGAGGGATTTGTGCAGCGAGTAGTACAGGAAAAACTTTCTTCGGCGGCTCCCGCGTCGTCGTCGGTCGCTTCCTCGGGGGATTCAGACCCATGGCTGACACTTTTCGAAGAGTGGGTAACAAGCCATCCCGCCCGGGCCAATGTTCATCTGGACGACAGCCGCGAATCCATTTATGCGGGGCGGGGTGAATGAGAGTTTTGCTTGACACTAACATACTACTTCGATCCGCCGAGCCAAAACATTCAGCGCATGCGCTTGCAACTCAAGCCATTCGCGATCTACATCAAGCCGGCGTTCAACCCGTGATAGTGCCGCAAGTCCTATATGAATTCTGGGCGGTTGCAACGCGCCCACTTCCTCAGTCTGGCCTCGGCTTCACGGCTGCCAGCGCGGATGGGGAATTGAATAAAATTAGATCACTTTTTGTCCTCTTGGATGATTCAACTGGACTATTGGCGGCGTGGCGCGAGTTGGTCATGGGATATCAGGTCATGGGTAAATCCTCTCATGACGCTCGATTGGTTGCGGCAATGCAGTTGCATGGATTGACTGATATTCTGACATTCAACCGGGCGGATTTTGTTCGATATCGCCAAATTAACGTTCGTACGCCGGGAAGCGTCGTCGGAGCCTAATCCAAACGCTGAGTTTTTTCGTCTTTGAAGTGCCTTGGTAAGGTTATCACATGCTCCCTGAAGTCCTTCAAACCATTGATTCCCGCCGTCACCAGAGCGTCTCGGCGCTGACGGAATTCCTCTCCATCCCGAGCGTCAGCACCAAGCCTGATCACGCGGCGGACATGCGTCGCGCCGCGCAATGGCTGGCGGACCAACTTAAATTCGCCTGTCTGGACGTGAGTGTCATGCCGACGGGCGGACATCCGGCGGTGGTCGCCAAAAACCGCCACCAGGCCGGGCGAACAACGGTGCTTTTGTACGGCCATTATGACGTGCAGCCGCCGGAGCCGCTGGGGCTGTGGACCACGCCGCCATTTGAGCCGACCGTGCGCGATGGCGCGATTTATGCCCGCGGCGCGGCCGACGACAAGGGGCAGGTCTGGGCGCATGTTGAAGCCATCCTCGCATGGCAGGCGCATGGCGGCCCGCCCGTCAATCTCACGCTGCTTATTGAAGGCGAGGAGGAGATCGGCTCGGAAAACCTGGAGGCTTTCGTCGCGAAACACAAGGCGGATTTCGCCGCCGATATCGCGGTGGTCAGCGATACCAATCAATTCGCGCGCGGCGTTCCGTCGATCACCTACGGCCTGCGCGGATTGGCTTACATGGAGATTTTCCTTACCGCCGCCTCGCATGACCTGCACAGCGGCCTGTATGGCGGAGCGGTCCCCAATCCGGCGAATGTTCTGAGCGAGTTGCTTGCTTCCCTGCATACCTCCGACGGCAAAGTGAATCTGCCGCATTTTTATGATGAGGTGCTGGAACTTTCCCAGGCCGAGCGACAGATGTGGGAAGGGCTTGGGTTTGATGAAGCCGCGTTTGCCCGCGAGTTGGCGCTCCCATTCCTTTCCGGCGAAAATGGTTTCACCACACTCCAACGCAAATGGGCGCGACCCACCTGCGACATCAACGGCCTCACCTCCGGCTACCAGGGGCCGGGAGCCAAAACGGTGATTCCGGCCCAGGCGTCGGCGAAGGTTTCCATGCGACTGGTCCCGAATCAAGACCCGGCAAAGATCGCCGCCGCGTTTGAAGAAACCCTGCGCGAGCGCTGCCTGAAAAACGTTCAGATCAAATTTGCCCGCCATGGGCTGGCGCCCGCCGCGCTCGTGCCGATCGACAGCGCGGCGATGAAGCTGGCCGCCGAGGCTGTGGCCGCCGGGTTCGGCAAGCCGCCGATTTTCATGCGCGAAGGCGGCAGCATCCCGGTCGTCGGATTATTCAAGAAGGAACTCGGCGTGGATACCCTGCTCGTCGGCTTCGGTCTGCCCGATGATCGAATTCATTCCCCGAATGAGAAACTCGATTTGGAATGCCTCTTTGCCGGCAGTCGTACCGCGGCGGTTTTATATGAACGCCTGAGCCACCTGCCGCGGCGGGATAAATCATTGCCAGTATTGCCGGCCCGTACGCGATAGTGCCGCGGAGATCATTTCTGAACGGCCTGGCAATCCGATTCAGTCAGCGCCGGGAGGTTTGGGAGCAGCCATTCCATCGCCTTCACCCAGCGATTCGTGGAATTTCCCTTGGATCTTTGAACCAGGCCTTCCGCCCAGCGTCTTCGCCAGCGTGCGAAGGGAGCGTCGTTGCGGATGAACAGGGTATACGCCCGGCTTCCGGCGGCGGAGTAGCCGAAACGGGCGGCGATATGATTCATGGTCTGCCTGGAATAGAAAGCGACATGCTGCCCGGTGTGTGGCGAGTAATACCACCACCCCGGCTCATGGCCGCGATGAAGCATGGTGCTGACGAGAACCGCCGCCGGCCGGCCGGCGAAGATCGCGTTCAGCTCGCCCGATACGTCCACCAGATGTTCCAGCACTTCAAACGAGGTGATCAGGTCGCATTGATCGGCGGCGCGTCCGTCGAAACCAATGGCAAACAGGTTTTTCGCGTAGGCGTCAAACCATTCAAAGCGAAAGCCGCGGTCGCGCATCATGCGGACGAATACGCCATGCCCGCCGCCGAAATCCAAACACCGCGAGGCTGGGGTCAACCCCAGCACGCGGGCGAGGGCGGATGTGAGCCGGGCAGTCAGGACATTGCGGTTGATCGCGCCGGTGTCGGAGGCGCAGATGGCCGTCGCATAGGCCTCGTCGAGCCAATCGGGTTGTTCGGTTTGAATCAAATCACATTCCGCACAGCGGAAATAGCTGACGGGATATTTATTCAGTACGACATTCTGAAATAGCCCGCTCGCAGAGGCTCCGCACAGTCGGCAGGGAATTGTCGCCGGATCGTCGGCGGCGTGTGGTTGCAAGGAAGAGGTTTCCGCCATCAAAGTCATAGGCTGACGCCGTTAGTCCGTTAACGTTCGCTTCGACGCAATACAGGCTCATCGACCGGAAGACGACGTTTACTCAAGCGGATGGCGGGCGTAGTTGCGGACACCGACTCCGGCGGAGGTGGGAGGGATTGGCTATGGATTGCGACAAGAACTGAAGAACCCCACATTCATCCGCCAGGCTTGCTAATGCCGATAACACACTGAATGTCCAAGCCGATCCCAATCGTATTCATTCATATTGGATACAGCCCGTATCTCCCGTACACACTGGGGCTTGCAAAACTTCGGAACATGGAATCGCAGTGCATTCTGATCGGCGACAAAAACAACAACAAGCTGCCGTTCGTCACGCACACCGACATGGGCCACTACGGGCGGCAGGCTTCGGAATTCCAGAAGTGCTACCACCATCTCAGCCCCAACGGCTATCCGTACGAGCTTTTTTGCTTTATCCGCTGGTTCCTATTGCGCGATTTTATGCGCACCCACTCGTTCGACGCGGCGCTGCATGTTGATTCAGACGTCATGCTCTATGTTGATGTGAACAAGGAGCGGGAGCTGTGGACCGACTGGGAACTGACGCTAGTCAACGAGGGCCAATGCGCCGGCAACATGTTCATCAACGGCCTCAAGGGTCTTGAAGACCTCTGCGACCTGCTCTGGACGACCTACACCGCCCCCGACCGCATCGAGAAGCTCACCGCGATCTATGAAGACCGGCGGAAACACAAGACCGGCATCTCCGACATGGTCTTTCTTCAGCGGCTGTATGACGCCAACCGGCACCGCGTGGGCGACATGACCGGTATCCAACCCGACGATTCATATTGGGATGCCAACGTGCATATGGATGAAGGGTTTGAGATGCAGGACCAGCGCAAGAGGATTCGGTTCGAGAATTACTTTCCCTTTTGCCGCCACATGGCCTCCGGCAAGGAAATTCGCTTCAAGAGCCTGCATTTTCAGGGGGGGCGGGGCAAGCCGCATATCGAGCCGACCTTCCGCCTGAGCGTGCCGCCCGCCTTGAACAAACAGGCCGCCTAAGAAGCCGCCGGATGGAATTCGGTGGGCATTGCGCGATCAATCCACCAATTCCCCTGCATATGATCGGCCCGACTACTGGAAATGGCTCCGATGGTTCGATACATTATTAACCGTGCCGCACGGAATTGCGGCCTTTTATTGAAGGGGCCAAGGATGGCTAAGCGCTTCACCTATATCGCGGGTTCGTCGCTGATGTGCGCGTTTGCATTGATTGCAGGCGCCGGATGTCAGGATTCAACAGTCGACGCGGACCCACCCGCTCCGAATTTCAATCACGCAAGTTATGCGATCGCTCCGGCTCCGCAGCCACAGTCGTCGGCGCCGCGGGTCATTGTACCGGTCGCGCCGCAGCCTAAGCCGCGGCCACCGCTCGTCGCGCGCGCTTCCGCGCCGCAGCCGCGCAAATCAGCAATCGCAATGGTCCCCGCCGACTGGATTCCGCCGAGGAACGTCGCGGTGCGACCGTGGCAGTGGATCGTCATTCATCACACGGCCACCACGTTCGGCAACGCCGCCATGGTCACGCGCTGGCACATCGACCGCGGCTTCGACGAGATGGGCTACGATTTCCTCATCGGCAACGGCACCAACAGCGGCGACGGCCAGATCGAAGTCGGCACCCGCTGGCCCAAGCAAAAATGGGGCGCTCACACCAAAACCCCCGACAACCGCTTCAACGACTACGGCATCGGCATCTGCCTCGTCGGCAATTTTGACGAGCAATATCCCACGCAGGCGCAGATGCGCTCGCTGGACAAGCTGACGGCCTATCTGATGAAGACCTACAAGATCACGCCGGATCGGGTGCTGGGGCACGGCGACTGCAAATCCACGGATTGCCCCGGAAAACATTTGAGTGTTGAATCGGTGCGCCGAGGAGCCGAGGCGATTCTCGCCGACGCGGGCGAATCGTTCATCGATCCCAGCCATGTCGTGCTGACCGGCGAATTGATGCGGGATGCGCCGAAGTAGAAAAGTAGCCAAAAACAAAAACAAGTTTTCAGTTTTCAGCTAATACCTGGCCTGTCTTCGCTGAAAACTGGGCACTCTTTCTTGTCCTAGCTGAAAACTGAACACTGAAAACTTCAAACTCGCCACTTTGCCCAGACATTCCCACACCCTCGGCGGATCGCTTTATTCCGCTCGCCGAATAATTCATAATTGGGCGCATGAGCCGCCCCATCATTGCCATCACGATTGACTGCGCCGACACCGACGCGAAATACGAATCACCCTACTCCTATGCATCGGCGGTTGAGCACGCCGGCGGCCTGCCGCTGCTGCTGCCCTACAAAACCGATGTGTCGCTGATTCCCGAATTCGTCGATCTCTTCGACGGCATTCTTTTCACCGGCGGCAACGACCTCGACCCCGCCCTGTATGGCGAAGCCCGCCACCCCAAAGCGATCCCGATCGACCCCGACCGCCAGAAGTTTGAGTTGGCGCTTCTCGCTGAAGTGGAAAAGCGGCGCACGCCGGCGCTGGGGGTTTGCTGCGGCTCACAACTGATGAATGTTTATCGCGGCGGGAGTTTGATCCAGTTTCTGCCGGATGAGGCGCGCGACGGGGCGCTGGAACACCGCAAGATCGGCACGGAATTGAAACGCCATCCGGTGAAAGTGGATACACAGACACAATTGGGTAGCGCCATCGGCCAGAGCGAGATTTCCGTGAATTCATATCACAAGCAATCGGTGCGGAAGATCGGCCGGGGGTTGAAGATCGTGGCGACCGCCCCGGACGGGGTGATCGAGGGGTTTGAAGATCCGTCGCTGCCGCTGTTTGCGGCGGTGCAGTGGCATCCGGAACGATTGCACGACGAGGCGGAGCATTTGGCGCCGTTTAAGTTGCTGGTGAAGAAGGCGAAGGCTGCAAAGGACTGACTTGACCAGCGTTCACTTATAAGTTAATACCCCATGTACGAAGTAACAGAGGTTCCGTTTGGGGTTGTATGCGAAACCAGAATCTGGTTTTCGGCTCCTGTACAGCGGGAAGTCCTCAAATTCCGCCGCAAGGGCGACCCCCAACGGATTATTTTGGAAGCGATTGCGACATCACGCGCAGCATGGATTGTGGAATGCCGAAGGCGGAGGTAACTGCCCGTTGAAACACGAATGGGGCGGCGTATATCGAATCGGATTTGTTGACAGCCTCTTTCGAATCGTGGGATTTTATGAGGACGCCTCGAAGCGAGACTTTATTGCCATTGACGCATATTTGAAACGAGGCCAGAAGCTCGACGCATCGCAACGAAATCGAATCGACCATGTAGTGAACGTCCGTGAACAAAAGCCATGGAAGAAGGTGCCCGATGAACGCTATCCGCGAATTGCTAAATGATTTGGAAAAATATGATAACTCCCCAGAGGGGCGCGGATGCGATTTGCGCCTTGGATTGGCGGACATCATTCTGCGCCACTTGCGAAAGACGGGTTGGTCCCAGAACCGGCTCGCCGCCGAAGCCGGCATGAAGCCGCAGCAAATCACGAGGTTGATTCACGCGGCGTCCAATTTCACAGCCGACACCGCAGGCAGAATATTATTTGCCCTTGGGACGACCGCAACGCTCGTTGAAGAGCCGCCGCAGAAGGCCGCTCATGCTCGTCTTCCTGAAAAGAAACCCAAACCCCGTCGCAAGGCGCAGTAGAAACAACGGCGGCGATTTCCGCAGGTAAAACAGGTATTCGCCAAAGGAGAGCCGCTCATGGGCATTGATTCACGACTTCTCACTCGTTCACCCCGCGCGACGATTTTCGGCTTTATCGCCTTCGTCGCGATCGCGTTTGCGTCGTTCACTTTAACATTCGCGCAGCAAGCTCCAACGTCTCGCGCCACCACCCGTCCCACCACGCGCGGCGCCGGACGCGGCGCACCGGTCCGCTACCCCCAATCCGTCTCCCCGCGTGATACCCTTCCGTTCACCCCCACTGAATTCACTAAATTAAATCCCGCCCTCCCCACGCTCATCATCGCCGGCGATTCCACCGCCGACAAAGGCCCCGACGCCGCTCATCGCGGCTGGGCTTCCGTCCTCATCGACTATTTCGACGCGAGCAAAATAAACGTCATCAATCGCGCCCGCGGCGGCCGCTCGTCGCGCTCATTTCTTCATGAAGGCCTGTGGGACCCAATCGTTGCCGCCGTCAAACCCGGCGATATCGTCATGCTCCAATTTGGCCACAACGACGGCGGCAATGTCACCAACGCCAACGGCCGCCCGGATCTGGCCGGCAACGGCGACATCACGCAGGACGTAACTCGAGCCGACGGCACCGTTGAAACGGTGCATTCATTCGGCTGGTACACGCGCAAGTTCGTGAAGGATGTTCAAAGCAAAGGCGGCGTAGCCGTCATCATGGCCGCCACTCCGTACAACCGCTGGACCGACGGCAAATTCGCCCACCGGCCGGGCGATTTCGCCAACATCGCCAAAGAAGTCGCCGACCAGGAAAAAGTCCAGTTCATGGACCACACTGCCATCATCGGCGACCGCTACGACGCCCTCGGCGAAACCACCGTGAAGTCGTTCTTTATGGCCGATGCGATTCACACGAACACATTCGGCGCTGTGGTGAACGCCGAGGCGTTTGTCGCGGGGTTGAAGCAATTGAAGATCAAGACGCTGGTGGATGCGCTGAATGAGAAGGGAAATGCGATTGCGGCGTATGAGCCAGTGGCGACGACGCAGCCGACTTCAAATTGAGGTAGGTGGGAACTGTCGGTCAAAAATATGCGATGTTTCCGTCACTCGCGACTTTTACAAAGGCCCAAATCAGGGAGTCGTAGATTTTCTCGTTTGTGAATTGCGCTTGTTGCTGTGGAAATTGTTGCCGGAACTCTGTCACCGCGTGATCCAATAGGTGGTCGCGGTCGATGCGAGCATATTCTTCGATCAGGAAATCATAAAATTCGCAATCCAAGGCGCCGTTGCGAAGAAAGAACTGCTGAACTTTTGAGTCCATTATGGGCCGATGGCGATTTACCATATGGATAAGCTTGGTACCGAACGAAAATTGGTTTTCGGGTAGGTTGTCGACCAATTGTTGTAGAGCAGGTGGTGCCCCAGCATTGAATGCGTTGGTCAAACATTCGAAATGCCTAGTGCGATATTCCGCTGACGGGAATCGCATGACCCAGAACCGTTTGTATCTGCGTTGATAATCCCCTCCGAAAAGATCGTCCGCAGCGAATCTGGGCAAGTTATTCAACAGAAAACAATAGTCTGTCGCATGATTTTCACGCTCGATCAACTCAAGAATGTGCCGAACATTCTGGTTAATCAGGCAATACATATTAGATCTGCTCCCGCGACTCTTCTCCGCAGCTTTGCGCCTCCGCGCCGCTCAGCGAGCTTCAGCGAAGCGGGCGATAAAAAATCAATTTGCACGACAAGATTTGAACGCTCATGCGAAAACCAGCGGCTCTTCCCGCTCTTCCAATCGCCATGCCGCGTAAGCCAAAACAGCGTCAATGTCCTGCGGCTCCAAATAAGCATAAGCCTGAAGAATCCGCTCCCGCGTTTTGCCGGCGGCAAGCAGTCCGAGGATGGTGGCCACGGTAACCCGCAGGCCGCGAATGCACGGCTTGCCGCCCATGACCGCTGGATTTAGTGTGATTCGTTCAAATTGCATAGGCCTTCTCCTTAACGAGCTGCGCCGAAGCTCTTACTCTCATCATAGCACACAAAGAGCGGTCAGACTCGCGGCATAAATGCCGCGGCTAAACGGCGGCAATTTATCCGACTTTCATCTGATTTCCATCTGTGGCCAAAAATCAATAATCTCGTCGGCAAAACACCCAGGCCGCCAGGCAAACCACCACCGCTTCAAACCCCAGGCTCGTCCCGACGATCCAGCTCGCCGAACGTTTGCGGATTTCCAGGTTCACCGTTGTCTCGGCGATATTCCGGTCATACCGCCGCTGCAAAAACCCGCGCGGGTCGGCGGTCGGCAGTTCCAGCGTCTGCGGCATGTGCGCGGCCGGCAGCACCTCGCGCTCAATCAGGCTGATCGTGTCCGAGGTCTTCGGCAGCGGAGCGTCGAGCCAGTAGACGATGCGGTGGGCCTGTTCGATATCGACGTTGATGGCCGCCCGCTGGGTGCGGAGCGTTTGCAGTTGCCGCTGGATGCTGGCTCGGTCGCCGTGCGTGGTGTTCGGCATCACCGCGAAAAAATCGCGCATGAGGCCGCCGACTATTCCGGTCGGCGCCTTGGCCGGGGGAGCGTTCGACTCCGCCGGTTCGGCAGGGACAGCCGCAGCGGCGGCCTGTGTCGAGGGCGCGGTGGCGAGTTGCTGTTGCATCACCGCGATCTGCGAGTCGAGCCGCTCGGCCTGAATCTGATTAAATACCTGCGCCCCGCGGATCATTTCCTCGGCCGACTGCGCGCCGCCCATGATGAACCACGCGGTCATGGTGATGAGCAGTGCGGCCATGGTTGAGCGCGTGAGAACGCCGGCGAGCGCGCAAACGCAATAGAGATAGCTGAAGAGCAGGGTCACCAGCGGCACGGCCAGCAGCAGGCCCGGCTCCCAATCGCCGCCGCGGAAGCCGATCACCAGAAAACAGGCGACGCTAAAAAGGCTCACCTGCAATATGACAAAGAAGAGCGCCGAGAAATATTTGAAGAAGAACAAACGCAACCGGCTGATGGGGCGGCAGAGATAAAGATCGACCGAGCCTGAGGCTAAGAAGTCGGGAAATATCCCGGCCGTGGAAATCACCGCCAGGATCATGGCCGCCCATTCGAGCCAGAGGCGGACGCCGAAGTTGACGTAGAGGAGCTTGTAAAAGTTGGCGGGCGTGGAGAGGTTGTTGCCGAAATCCATGACCGATTTGAAGCCGAAGATGGAGACTCCGTCCGGCGTGATGCTGACGCCCGCGAAGACGACGACGATCACGACGGAAACAACCAGCACGACGGTAAACAAACGCTTGGCGTTCATCTCCCGGTAGGCATCCAGCAGCAGTGCAGCGGTCGCGGTCATGGTTTGCCTCCTTCGCCGACGGCTTCGATAAACAATTCCTCCAGGGTGGGCCGAACCGGCGTCATGCGTTTGAGAATCAGGCCGGCGCGGCGGATCGAGTCGAGGATTTCCTGGGCTTCGGTCGGCTCGGAAACGCCGACGCGGAGAGTCGAGCCGTCGAATTCGCACCAGGTGGCGCCGCGCACCGATTTCCATTCGCCGCGGCAGATGCCGCCGTTGATGCTCCCATTGACGCCACCCGGAAACGCGCCTGGCAGCGCGCTCACGAGCTTTGCCGGCAGGTCCGGACTTTCGAGCAGTTCAAAAAGATAAAATCGCCGGCGGCTGGTGAGTTCGTGCATGGTTCCCTGCACGGCGACCTGTCCCTTCACCAGCACGGCGATACGGTCGCAGACCATTTCCAGTTCGCTGAGCAAATGGCTGTTGATGAAGACCGTTTTGCCTTCGGTGCGCATGCGCAAAAGCAGATCGCGAATATCGCGCCGCCCGAAGGGGTCAACGCCATCCGTCGGCTCATCGAGCACGATGAGGTCCGGATCGGCGGCCATCGCGGCGGCGATGCCGACGCGCTGAAGCATTCCCTTGGAATACTGCGAGACTTTGGTGTCGCCCCATTGAGACATGCCGACGGTTTCGAGCAGTTCATCCGCTTTTCCGCGCCGGCCCAATGAAGCCGCCCCGCTCAGGCTGGCGAAAAACTCGATGGCCTGCTTCCCGGTGAGATAGCGTGGAAACCGATGATTTTCGGGCAAATAACCGACTTTGGCCAGCGTCGGCTTATGCCCGACCGGCTTGCCGAGGATCATCCCCGCAGCCGCGGTCGGCTTGACGACGGTCATCATGATTTTGACGAGCGTGCTTTTGCCAGCGCCGTTGGGACCGAGGAGACCGAAGATTTCGCCGCGATTGACGCGCAGGGAAACATCGCGGAGGGCGTGGATTCGCTTGCGGTAGATTTTGCTGACGTTGCGAAGATCGATGGCGGGGGAGTCGGTGTTCACGAATTTCTCATTGTAATCCAATCGGCCTTCGGCCGCGACGGTTGCAATATTCAATGTGATAATGAAGAAACGCAAATGAAGACGCGATTAAATCGCGACCGCCGCGTCAGGCTGGGGAGCGGCAGTCAACCTGAACACCGTAATCTCCGGCCGGCACCAATCCAGACTCCGCCGGCCGTAGCTGAGGCCGCGATTCACGTAGAGGTGGCGGCCTTCGACGGTGTAATACCCATGCGTGTAATGCCGGTAGCGGTGCGGATACAGGCGCTTTCCCACCGGCCCGGTTCCGACCTGCCGGCCGTGGGTGTGGCCGCTGAGCATCCATTGCCACGGATAATGCAGAAGCTGCCGCACGTTGGCGGGGTTGTGGTTGAGGCAGATGATCGGCAGCGTCGCATCCACGCCTTCCCACGCCGTCGGCGGGTCGATCATGCCCGACCATAGGTCGTCCAGGCCCACGAGTACCACCGGGCGCACAGCGCCCGGCACGCGAATTTGCATCGCGCGGTTTCGCAGCACTATCAATCCATTCTCCAGAAGATTTTTTTCAAGAAAATCCGCGAGTTGGCGGCCGACGCCGCTGGAACGGCGCCCGTGCATGCCGTAATCGTGGTTGCCGAGTGTGCAGACGACGCCCAATGGGGCTTTCAATTGGGACAGGATGCCGCTGATTCGTTCGGCGTAGCGATAGCCGCCGGTAATGAGATCGCCGGTGACGATGACCAGGTCGGGCTTGAGTTCGTTAATGAACTGAATGTGCTGATTGAGATAGCGCCGCCAGACGACGGGGCTGTAGTGGAGGTCGGAAATTTGGACGATTTTCAGGCCGTCATAGGCGGGGTCGAGGCCGATCAGCGGCATGGGCTGCCGGTGGATATCGATCCAGCGCCGGCTCATCGGCAGGGCGTGCAAGCCGGTGAGGCCGACGCGATGGAGATTCATCCAAATGGAACGCCGCCAGCGGTGTTGGCGTCGCCAGTCGGGAGAGTGGAGAAATTGCGCCAGGTCGTCGAGCATGGGAAACTGGCCACGGATGAATGCAGGGAAATGCAAATTCATTTAGCCACAGATGAACACAGATTCACACAGATCATTAGGAATTGAATTTCAAATTTCCAATTTCAAATCTGAATTTCGATTTGAATTTGTCTTATCTGTGTGAATCTGTGTTCATCTGTGGCTAAAGCTCGTTCTTTTCTTCTCCGTGGCTAAAAGCCTTTGTTTGAGGCGGCTATTCAATCATAGACAGCGCCCCGGCGATTTCTTCTTTGGCGTGGGCGTCGCCTACGCGTTGAGCGGCGGTGATGCCGTCGCGGTAGGTCTTTTTTGCGGTTTCGAGATCGCCGGTGAGTTCGAGGGTTTGGCCGAGTTGGAAATAGGCATAACAATGACCGGCATCAACCTCGATCGCCCGGCGGAGAAGGCGGATGGCCTCGGTGGCGTTGGTTTTCTTATGTTCCATGGCCAGCGCGTAGAGAAGGAAGCCGTCATTGGGGGATTTCTGGAGCATGGATTCAAGTTTTTGGACGCGTTCAGGGGACACGGTTGCTCCTTGGGAATATATTTTTCTACGCCGCCGGTTTCCCGCGCAGCGGCTGGCATTGCATTTGGAGCGACGCGGCCACCGCCGAATTGGTCACGCGGCCGCCGACGAGGGTGATGCCTTCGCCGAATCCGGGGTCCTGGGCGGCGGCTTTTTCGTAGCCGAGATTGGCGATCTTCAGCGCATACGGCAACGTCGCGTTGCATAGCGCGATCGTGCTGGTTCGCCCCACGGCGCCGGGCATGTTGGTCACGCAATAGTGAACGACGTTCTCCACGACAAACGTCGGCTGCTGGTGAGTCGTCGGGCGGCTGGTCTCGAAGCATCCGCCCTGATCAATCGCCACGTCCACAATCACGCTGCCGGGACGCATCGTTTTCAAATCGGCGCGGGTGACAAGCCGCGGGGCTTTGGCGCCGGGGATCAGCACCGCGCCGATGACCAGATCGGCCGTGCGCAGATAGTCGCGCACGGTGTGGGCATCGGAGAAAATTGTCGTAACGTTGGCGGGCATCACGTCGGCGAGATAGCGCAGACGGTCGAGGTTCACATCCATCAGCACAACATGCGCCCCCAACCCGGCGGCTACCTTTGCCGCGTGCGTGCCGACAACTCCCGCCCCCAGGACGACCACGTTGGCCGGCGCGACGCCGGGCACGCCGCCGAGGAGAATGCCGCGGCCCATCATGGGCTTTTCGAGGTATTTCGCGCCTTCCTGAATGCTCATCTTGCCGGCGATTTCGCTCATCGGCGTGAGGCACGGCAATCGCCCCTGCCGATCGCGAATTGTTTCGTACGCAATGGCCGTGATCTCGCTTTCGAGACAGGCCTGCGTGAGTTCCTTGCTGGCGGCGAAGTGGAAATAAGTGAAGACGATTTTGCCGGGACTGAAAAATCCGATCTCCGGCGGCTGCGGTTCCTTTACCTTTACGACCAGATCGGCTTCGGCGATCGCCTGCTGATGCGTCGCGACAATCGTCGCGCCGACGGCCGTGTAATCTTCATCACTGAAGGCGCTGGCGACGCCGGCCTGTGTTTCGATGGCGACCTGATGGCCGGCCTTGATGAGCGCCTCGGCTCCGACGGGCATGAGCGCGACGCGGTATTCGTCCGGCTTGATTTCCTTGGGAACCCCAATACGCATAACGACATCTCCTATATTCCGGCATCGGCTGGAAAAGGAATAGTATGCAGATGGAAGGGGGAAATGGAACAACGACACTGTGCTGGTCCGACCTAGCGGGACAGGCGTGGAATCTTTAACATGTGCCAGTGGTGAGGATTTTCGAGAAAGTCAGGCTAAAGCCATCGCAATTAAATGTCGTGGCGGAAAAGCGTTTCGGCGATGCTAAGTGTCTACGCGATAGCGGCCAGAACAACCGCGCCAGCGGCGCGATTTACATGGCCGGATTTGTCATGGAATGTCTGTTGAAAGGTCGCCTGATGCGCAAGTATCCATGGCTGCCAAAAGCGCGCAACCCCGACGGGTTTTCAACTGAAGAACGCCGCATCTGGTCGCTCTGTTATCGATCCCACGATCTGAACGAGATTCTGGAATGCCTTCCCGAAGTGTATAATCAATTGGACAAGGTGGAGCATGGCGAGCATCACCGGCTGAAACAGGAATTGAAATCCATTTGCGCTCGCTGGACGATTCAGGCCAGATATTCGCCGCTGTCAGCAAGCATCGCAGAAGCGGGCGATTTTGTGAGCCGCGTCAAGGAGATCAAGCAATGGCTAAGTCATTAACTTGGAAGCAACAAGTGCAACTCGTTGCCCCCATCAATAAGCGGGTCAAAGCCAGTCTGACAGAAGGTCTCCGCGCAGGTGGAATCGAAGCGAGAATTGGCTTGGAATCGGTTCCGGGCACAAAATTGTGGCGAGTAAAGGTAATCTCGCCGAAATTTGCCAAACTTCGTCCATCTGAACGGCAGGATTTGGTCTGGCGAATTCTCTCCGATTCGCTGACCCGCGAGGAGCAATTCCAGATCAGCATGGTCCTTACCCTCACCCCCGCCGAAGAATCCGGAACTTGGGACGACTAATTTCAACTAACTCTGAAGGATGTTTTTCATGAACCGACCCCGCAGCAGCATCGTCACCGAAGGCAGCCAACGCGCCCCGGCCCGCGCATTCTTCCGCTCGATGGGCCTCACCGATGAAGAAATTCATCGCCCGTGGGTCGGCGTGGCCAGCACCTGGAATGAGGCGACGCCGTGCAATATCACACTCGACCGGCAGGCCAAGGCGGTCAACGCCGGCGTTAAATCCGCCGGCGGCACGCCGCGCGAATTCGTGACCATCGCCGTCTCCGACGGCATCGCCATGGGGCATGAGGGGATGAAGGCTTCCTTGGTCTCGCGCGAGATCATCGCCGATTCCGTCGAACTCATGATGCACGCCCACGGCTATGACGCGATGGTCGGTCTGGCCGGTTGCGACAAGAGCCTGCCGGGAATGCTGATGGCCATGGCGCGATTGAACGTGCCGAGCGTTTTCATTTACGGCGGCACGATCATGCCGGGCAAGTTCAAGGGGAAGGATGTCACGATTCAGGACGTGTACGAAGCCGTCGGCGCGCACTCGGCGGGGAAGATGAGTGACGCGGATTTGTATGAGATCGAATGCAACGCCTGTCCGACGGCCGGAAGCTGCGGCGGGCAGTTCACGGCCAACACCATGGCCTGCGCCGCCGAGGCGATCGGCATGGCTCTTCCCGGCAGCGGCTCGCCGCCTGCGGTGGACACCGACCGCGATCGCTTTGCCAGCGAGTGCGGCCGGCAGGTCATGAAGCTCATGGAGAAAAACATTCTGCCGCGCGCGATCATGACCATGAAAGCGTTTGAGAACGCGATCACGATTGTCGCCGCGACCGGCGGCTCGACGAATGCGGCGCTGCATTTGCCGGCGATTGCGCATGAGTGCGGGATTAGTTTGTCGCTGGATGATATTGATCGCGTCAGTCGGCGCACGCCGATCATCGCGGACTTAAAGCCATTCGGGAAATACACGGCGTTTGATGTGTTCAAGGCGGGTGGAATTCCGGTCATCATGAAGGTGCTGCTTGATGCGGGATTTTTACATGGCGACTGCCTCACCTGCACCGGCAAAACCATCAAGGAGAATCTCGCCGGCGTGCAACTGCCGGCCGGGCAGGATGTGATCGTGTCGGCCGATCGCGCTTTTGAGAAGACCGGCGGCCTTCACATTCTGCGCGGGAATCTCGCGCCGGAGGGCTGCGTCATCAAAACCGCCGGCGTGAAGAAACTTTCGCATCGTGGGCCGGCGCGCGTCTTCAACAGCGAGGAAGAGTGCATGGCCGCCGTGCAGATGCAGCAGATCAAAAAGGGCGACAGTGTGATCATTCGCTACGAAGGCCCCAAGGGCGGGCCGGGGATGCGCGAAATGCTGGGCGTGACGGCGGCCATCGTCGGCCAGGGCCTCGGCTACGATGTTGTTCTCATAACCGACGGCCGCTTCAGCGGCGCGACGCGCGGCCTGATGGTCGGCCACGTCGGGCCGGAGGCGTATGTCGGCGGGACGATTGCGCTGTTGCGCGACGGAGATATGGTGTCCATCGACGCGGAGAAAGGGACGATCAATGTCGAACTGAGCGATCAGGAACTGGCCACACGCAAATCGGCTTGGAAACAGCCGGCGCTGAAGTATCCGCACAGCGCGATGGGGAAGTATGCGCGGCTGGTGGGGCCGGCGTGCTTTGGGGCGGTGACGCATTGATGGCCTGGTTGCGATTGTTCGCGAACGGATATGAAGAAGACAAATGCGACTCAATTCCTCAATTCACTGGCCGATGCCAGAACCATACGCGGACTTTACAACCGGGTCGTAGCGCGTCGGGCCATTCAGCCGACGCCATCTTCCAAGGCGCTCTTTTCAGACCCGCGAGGCGTTGTAGCTTTTGGATATCGGCGTCCATCGGAAACTCGTTAGAATCGAATCCGATGAGGAGGCAACCGACGCGAGAGCCATCGGATGGCCGGATAGATTTCAGTCGATGCAGGTCAATTGGAACCGTGTGCGTTTTCGGATCCAGCGCGACCTCTAATGGATGAAGGAGGTAGGAGCGATAGATCCCCTCTCCCTTGTTTTGCCGCCAGTAGTCTTTCCATGCGCCCTTGATTTCAATCCAAATGCGACTTCCATCACGCAGCGTTGCAACAATGTCGCATCTGCGGCCTTTAAGCGAGACGGCAGAGTATCGTACCTCGCTGTCGCACGGATATCCTTCGCCCGGCAATAATTGGGCCAATCGTTTTGTCCAGCAGGGTTCAGTTTGAGGTTTTTCGAGTTCTGGTCGAAAAAAGCCCCCATACCAGGATAAGCCAGCGGGATAGCCTTCAATCTTGATATTCGCTTCTTCATCCATCCGGCGAAGCGAGCGGAAAATCGCTGGAATTAATGCTTCCATCTTTGACCTCATCAATTGTGATCGAATACTCATTTCACCTAAAAATGTAAACCTGCCCGAAGAAAGCATTTAATTATTTAATTAAATAATTTGACTTCCTGAATGATTCGTTTTATCGTCTCGTAAATGGAATTCCGCTGGATCGAATGGAATATCCACAAGTGCGACAAGCACAATGTAAGCCCCGAAGAGGCGGAATACGTTGTTCGTCATGCCAGACGACCGTACCCGCGACCGGTTGGCGATGAGAAAAAATTGGTCCATGGCCAAAGTGGCGAAGGCCGATATCTTCAGGTGATCTACCTTATAGAGTCCGACGACGCCGTCTTCATCATTCACGCCATGCCGCTGACTGAGAGGATGAAGCACAATTACCGCAGGAGCCAGCGATGAGTGAGAAACCTCTCAATCCGAAATTGCCGGGCAAATATGGCCGCATGACCGAGCGCGAACTCGATGCAGTTGTCGCGTCCTTGGAGCGCCCAATTGCTTTGTCCGAGACACGGCCGCTCACGCCCGCCGAGCGCCGGGAATGGAATCGCGTCAAGCGCGGCCCCGGCCGCCCCCGGCGGGGGAAGGGGGCTCGTGTGATTTCGCTCAGCGTCGAGCAGTCGCTTCTAGACAAGGCCGATTCAGCGGCAAAGCGAGCGGGTATTAGCCGAGCCGCCCTTTTTGCGATGGGGCTGAAAAGCGTGCTTGGGCGTAGCGGGAAACTGGCCGGTTGAAGAGGAGTTCTCATGAGATCGGATGGGTACATCATTGCTCGCAATTTACGAGAACTGGAGCAGGCTCTGAATCTATCCCCCGCTCAGGGTGCGGAGGTCGAAGCGCGGAGCGCGCGATGCGACAAGCTGATCTCGGTTGCCGAGCGCGATGGGCTGACTCACACATTTATTGCGAAGGCCGCTGGAACGTCACGAACTCGCGTTACGGCTATCCTCAATCGCAACCTTCACGGAATCTCCACCAACCTCCTGCTTCGCATTCTCGGCGCGTTGGGGTACCAGGCTCGCATCACGTTATCTAAATCCAAGCCCGCTGCATAGAACGCGGAATACCAGTTCACCCCTTCGCCGCCGCGAATACGGCCGCGACATCAACGCTGAAACCGCGCAGTAATCCTGATTCAACCGTGCCGCTTCCAGTCGCTTCCGAATGCATCGCGTAACGCCGATTCTTAAGTTTCAGAATCATTATCTTCCGGCTTCGTGGATCGACAATCCAATATTCAGCAATCTCCGCGGCGGCGTAATCACGGCGTTTATCGATGAGATCGCGTTTCGGGCAATCATCGCTCACCACTTCCATCACCAAATCGACGCCTTCCCAATACCTTTTACCTTGCCGCGAGGCATTCTTGGCGCTCACAAACACAACGTCAGGCTCACGGAACCGCCCTTCAGCGATTCTAACTCGCAATGGCGCCATCAAGGCCCTGCCGAGGCTTCCCGATGTAACGAAGGCCCGCAAGGCGCTCATTAGAAACCAGACGATTTCCTGATGTTCCGGGGTCGGCATCGGCAGCACCTCGATCTTCCCATCCGTGAACTCCGCCATTCGATTGGTGTGCTCGGTCAGAAGCAAATAATCATCTTCACTGAGATCGCCTTGATCTGGGAATAGTCGGGCTATTTCCCATGCCGGGCCGGGCTCAAAGGACGTGAAGGGTGGAGAGTTCACTGATGCCATGTGAGTTCGCTTTCTTGGCTGATAGTATACTACATCTTATGCAAGCCAATCCAAACTCCACGCCGCTCGATTCCGCCGTCGCAACCCAATACCTCTCCGCCGCGCGGCACACACTCAACCATTCGCTTTCCAAGATCACCCATTGCCTCAACCAACTCGACGATTCCCACATGGGCTGGCGGCCGTTCGAGGGGCAGAACAGCCTGACCAACCTGATCCTGCATTTATGCGGCAACATGGGCCAGTGGATCATCGCGGCCGCCGGAAATGTGCCGGACGTGCGCGACCGGCCGGCGGAGTTTGCGGAGCGAAACGCCCTGCCCAAGCGAGAGCTACTCCTGCGATTGATGCGGGTGGTCGGCGAGGCCGAGAGTGCGCTCAATGGCCTGACTGTGGAGCGGCTGCTGGAGCCGCGAAGAATTCAGGGGAGTGAAACCACGGTATTGAAGGCGATCTTCGACAGTGTGAGCCATCTTGTCGGCCATACGCATCAGATCGTTTACATCACGCGGCTGATATTGCGGGAGAACTACAAGTTTCAATATGTGCCGAAAACGCCGGAGCAGATCTCGGCGAAGAAATCATAATTGGCATTCGGCTGCGATTATTTCTGGTCGATGAGTCGCGCCACTTCCTGGCAGTCCTTGTCGCCGCGGCCGGAGAGGCAGACGACGATGATTTTTTCCTTGCCAAGCGTGGGGGCAAGTTTGGCGACATGCGCCAGGGCGTGCGAGCTTTCCAGAGCGGGCAGGATTCCTTCCAGGCGGGCGAGTTGCTGAAACGCATCGAGGGCTTCTGTGTCAGAAACGGAGACATATTGCGCCCGGCCGGAGTCTTTCCAGAAGGAATGTTCGGGGCCGACGCCGGGGTAATCAAGGCCTGCGGACACGCTGTGGACATCGGCGGTCTGGCCGTCCTCGTCCTGCAGAACATAACTGAGCGAGCCGTGCAGAACGCCGGGCTTGCCGGATGAGAGGGAGGCGGCGTGATCGCCGAGTTGGGGGCCCCGGCCGCCGGCTTCGACGCCGATGAGGCGAACCGAATCATCCGGGACGAACGGGGCGAATATGCCGGCCGCGTTGCTGCCCCCGCCGACGCACGCGACCACGTAATCGGGGAGACGGCCTTCAATATCGAGACACTGGGCTCGGGATTCCTCGCCGATGACAGACTGAAAGTCTCGGACGATCATGGGGAAGGGATGGGGGCCGACGACCGAGCCGATGATGTAATGGGTGTGATCGACGGAGCCCATCCAGTCGCGCATGGCTGCGTTGGTGGCGTCCTTGAGGGTTTTACTGCCGCTGAGAACTTCAATCACACGCGCTCCAAGCAATCGCATGCGGAAGACATTGAGGCTCTGACGGCGAATATCTTCGGCGCCCATGTAAACATCGCATTCGAGTCCGAAAGCGGCGGCGGCGGTTGCGGTGGCGACGCCATGCTGGCCGGCTCCGGTTTCGGCGATGAGGCGCTTCTTGCCCATGCGAAGGGTCAGGAGGGCCTGGCCGAGGGTGTTGTTGATCTTGTGGGCGCCGGTGTGGTTGAGGTCTTCCCGTTTGAGATAAACCTTGGCCCCGCCGAATTTTTCGGTGAGGCGGCGCGCCAAATAAAGGCGGCTGGGCCTGCCGGCAAATTCGTTGAGGTAGTAGCTGAGTTGTTGTTTGAATTCAGGATCGGATTTGGCGTGAGCGTATTCGGCTTCAAGCTGCTTGAGAGCGCCGACCAGTGTTTCAGGTACGAAGACACCGCCGTACGGTCCGAAGTGGCCGGCTGCGTCCGGCGCGGAGACTGCGATTGCGCTTTGGGGCATGAGGGCAGATGTTAGGGGAGAGAAGTCGGAGCTTCAACAAGCCAGTGAACTGAACAACCGCCGCAACTTTGAAATTCCGAGAGGATTCAACCACGGATCGAACGGATCACACGGATAATTCAGAATTGCGATTCGATACCGAAGTGAATACTTCAACTTCGGCCCATCCGTGTGATCCGCGCCATCCGTGATTGAATCCTAATCCCCGGCCCGATTTGTCGTCTTTTTGCTATTTGAAAGGCGAGCGCATAAAAAGGCCCCGGACGGGGGAATCCGGGGCCGTCAGCTCCCTTTGAGGGAGTTCGTCCATGGGGGTACATGGACGGTTGAGGGCTTGGTAAAATGCCGAGGGGATGAAGAAGGAGGGGGAAAAGAACCTTCCTCGCAGAGCACCCCCGACAAAAAAAGCTCTAACGCATCTTACAGCGTCAGAGCCCTCTTGGCTCGATTGAATTCCACTGACATCCTCGGCAGTGGAACCACTTATATGGCGGATCATATCCAATACGCGGAGCAATTCAAGTCTAATTTTCGAGAAAAGTGGCTTTTGCGGGCGATTTTTTTGCGGCATTTCGGGCCATTTAACATAAGAAGCTTATTTGCAAATACTTACAGAAAAATAGGAGATGAACAAAATTGATGGTTTTTGGTCGCGGATTTTGGATATAGGGTGTTGATTTCTGGCCAGCCGGCCAAAATGCAATTATCGGCCACAAAGGAAGATATGGATGTAATGTAGATCGCAATCGCCATCAGGTCCGATAATCCATTGAACTTGGGGGGGTGGTTTGGCCGATGACTGCAAAGATATCCCGAACCTGTAACGAATCGGAGTATGAATATGCCGGATCTGTCGATTGTAGTGCCCACATGCCAGCGGGCGTTGCTACTGGAACAATGCCTAAACATTATCGGAAACGGAACGCGATGCGATTATGAGTTGGTTGTTGTTGATGGGGCCAGCACGGATGGAACCAATGGCGTTTTGGATCGTGGCCGCCAGCGCTGGGGGGACAGGATCAAGATCATCACCGAGCCGCAGCGCGAGGGCTTTACCAAAGCAGTCAATAAGGGATTTCGCGCTGCCACGGGAAAATACATATGCTGGCTGAACGATGATGCGCGGCCGCTGCCCGGAAGTCTGGACCAGGCGCTTCAGCAAATCTCCTCTTCAACCGCCCAGGTCGGCTTGCTCGCGATGTTCCACGCCTGGAACGGCACGCGGAGCGTCGCCTACGAAACGCGGCTGGCGGGAAGGGTCTACCGTCTGCTTCATGTGCGCGGCACGCTCTACGCGAATTTCGGCATGGGCCGCCGCGAAACCTTCGCGTCGCTGGGATACTTTGACGAGGGGTACTACATCAACGGCTGCGACCCCGATTTTTCATTGAAAGTCTGGAACGCGGGAATGCGCGTCGAGCCAGCTTATCTGACTGCCATCGACCACGACGAGCACGTTGACGGCCGTCGCGATCAGGACACCGGCCGAAGCAAAATCGACAACGAGCGACTGTTCAATACCTGGAATCTGCCGCCAAAGAACATGGCCCACAATGATTTTGATCCGTCGCATCCATGCACACTAATCGGACGGCAGGATGGGCCGAAGATCGCGATATAAAGAATAGTTTGAAGTTTTCAGTGTTCAGTTTTCAGCTAAAGGACAGGAGCATGGACGCTTGAGTACGGCGACACTTCATCCTCTCAGTCCTCGTTCCTCAGTCCCGAGCACTCCTTCGCCGCCCCGCGTCAGTTTCATTATTGCGACATTCAACCGCCGCGATGCGGTGCTCGCTACGCTCGCCCAGTTGCACGCCGGCGCCGCCGGCACAGTCCCGTGGGAAGCGATTGTTGTGGACAATGCGAGCGCGGATGGAACCGCCGCAGCGATTGCCGCGCAATTTCCCGGCGTGAGATTATTTGCGCAGTCTGTCAATCATGGGGCGTGCGCGAAGAATGTGGGGATTAGCGCGGCGCGAGGGGAATCCCTGGTTTTTCTGGACGATGATTCCTGTCCGCAATCCGGCTGCATCGACCGGATGGTCTCGCATTTTCTGGCTGATGGGACGCTGGGAACCGCGATTTTCGCGGTTGATCTCGCCGGCGGAGGCCAGGAATGCAGCGCGTATCCCGACGTGTTCGCCGGCTGTGGCGTGGCGTTGCGAACCTCCGCCGTCCGCGAAGTCGGCGGTTTGCCGGATGATTTCTTCATGCAGGCGGAGGAGTATGACCTTTCGCTGCGATTGCTCGACGGCGGATGGGGTGTTCGACGATTTGAGGATTTGCGCGTGACGCATTTGAAAACGCCGCAAGCGCGATTCCCCGCGCGGGTGATGCGGCTGGACGTGCGGAACAATCTGACGCTGATCGCCCGCCGATTTCCAAACGAATGGATCATTCCCTTCGCCGCGGATTGGGCGCGGCGCTACTACTTGATCGCCAAGGCGAATGGCTGCTGCGGGGCGTATTTCGCCGGATTGGCGGCGGGGTTGGCGCGACTGGTGTTACGGCGCGGAAGAGAGCCGGTGAGCGCCAACACGTTTGAGACTTTCACGAAGTTGGAACTGATCCGGCGGCGGATGGGCGAGCGGGTGCGGCCATTGGGGATCCGCCGCGTGCTGATGATCGATCTGGGGAAGAACATGCTGCCGTATTGGCTGGCGGCGCGGCGGTGCGGATTGGAAGTGGTGGCGATCGCGGATGAGCGTTTGGGCGGGCGGGGATTCGCATATCACGGGTGCGCGATCGTGAAGGATGCGGAAGCGGCGAAGTTGGCATTCGACGCGGCGATCGTGAGCAATATGTCGCCGGTACATGCGGTGATTCGGGGGCGTGTGTGGGCGGGGAGGACGGCTCAGCCGGTGATTGATCTGGTGGGCGGGGATGCAATGTTTGCCTCGTCGCTGGCGGCGTGAGCAGAGCGCCCCTCTTGACTTGCCCCTCCTCCAGCCGCACGCTCTTGCGGCATGGAAGAAACGCTCTTCACCAAAATCATCAACCGGAAGATTCCGGCGAATGTCGTCTTCGAGGATGACTGGTACATCGCCATCCACGACATCAATCCGGCCGCTCCTGTACATCTGCTGATCATCACGAAGAAGCCGATTCCGTCGCTGAATGAACTGGCGGTGGAGGATTCGCAACTGGTGGGCGGGATGTTCATGCTGGCCCAGGGGATCATGAAAAAAATGGGGCATGGCGATTATCGCACAGTCTTTAACTGCGGGGCCACCGCGCAGCAATCGGTGTTTCATCTGCATCTGCATGTGCTGGCGGGGCGGCCGTTTACCTGGCCGCCGGGGTAAGCTGCCATGTCATCTACCACTACCTCCTCAAGCACCCCCGGCGATTCCGCTTTGTCGCCGGCGATGCGTCAGTACCAGCAGTTCAAGGCGCAGTATCCGGGGTACATCCTGTTTTTCAGGATGGGGGATTTTTATGAAATGTTCTGGGAAGACGCCAGAACGGCGGCGCGCACGCTGGGGTTGGCGCTGACAGCGCGGAGTAAGGGAGCCGATGCGATACCGATGGCGGGCGTGCCGTTTCATGCGGTCGATGGGTATCTGCGGAAGATGATCGCGGCGGGGCATAAAGTGGCGATCTGCGAGCAGATGGAAGACGCGGCACTGGCGCGCGGGCTGGTGAAGCGCGATGTCGTGCGGCTGATGACGCCGGGAACTCTGACCGATGATCCGCTGCTCGACGGCCGCACGGATAATTATCTGGCGGCGGTTTACGCGATCAAAGGCGGGCAGGTGGGTTTGGCCTGGGCGGAGTTATCCACCGGTAACTGCTGGGCGATGAGCGGCACCGAAAAGCAGGCGTGGGAAGAAATCGCCCGCCTGCGGCCGGCGGAAGCGCTGGTGGCGGAATTGCCCAACGGAAGCGAAGACCCGCTGGGGGCGAAGTTGCGCGCGCTGGGGATTGGAGCGGTGACGGCCCGGCCCGGCTGGCATTTCACGGCTCATCACGCGCGCGAGCAGGTGCGCAAGCAGTGGCAGGCCGCGACCGTCGGCGGTTTTGGATTCAGCGATGACGACCCGGCAATTCTCGCCATCGCGGCGATCCTGAGCTATTTGCAGGAGACGCAGAAGACGGAGATGAACCATCTCCGCCCGCCGCGGCGGCATCTCGTTGAGGAACATTTATCAATCGACGCCGCGACGTGGAGAAGTTTGGAGATTGACCGAACCGTGCGCAGCGGCGGAGTCGAGGGTGCGCTGCTGGGGGCGGTGGACCGCACGCGCACCGGCATGGGGGCACGAATGCTGCGGCAATGGCTGCGATCGCCGCGTAGGGATGTTGCTCAGATTCTCCATCGGCAGGGTGCAATCGCGGCATTATTGGAAGTACCCGCGGAGATCGCCGCGATCGCGGGACTGCTGGATGATTTCTGCGATATCGACCGCATCGTTGGACGGGTAGCCGTGAATCGCGGCGGGCCGCGCGATCTGGCGGCACTGGGGCGTTGTCTGGCGATGGCGCCGCAGTTACTGGATCGTCTGGCCAAGCTGCCGCGCAAGGAAGAAGTCGAGCCGGAACTGGTGGGGATGCGCTCAATTTGCGAGGAGCGGGCGGCGCATTTGAACGCCGCCATCAAAGCGACGCCCGCGCCGCACCTGCGCGAGGGGGATGTGATTGCCGACGGCTATGACGCCGAGCTGGATCGGCTGCGGCAGCTTGCCACCCACAGCCAGCAATGGCTGGCCAATTATCAGGCGTCGCTCGCCAAAGAGAGTGGCATCGCGTCGCTAAAGGTGAGCTACAACAAAGTCTTTGGCTATTACATCGAAGTGACGGATTCGCACCGCGACAAAGTGCCGATGCAATGGACGCGGCGGCAGACCGTGCGCAACGCCGAGCGATATATCACGGCGGAATTAAAGCAGTTCGAGGACGAAGCCACCGGCGCGCGAGCCAAATCCATCGCGCTGGAGCAGCAGCTCTTTGAGAAGGTGCGGCAGGAAATGCTGCCGCACATCGCGCCTATGCAGGAGTTGGCGTTTGGCGTGGCCCGGCTGGATGTATTGTGCGGGCTGGCGAGTTTGGCGCAGGAGCGGCGCTATTGCCGGCCCACGGTAACGAACGATCGCATTCTGGAGATTGTGGACGGGCGGCATCCCGTGTTGGAGCAGCAGCTCGGCAGCCAGTTTGTGGCGAACGATGTTCACTTCGGCGCTGAAGATTCGCTCCTGCTAATTACCGGCCCGAACATGGCGGGCAAGAGCACCTACATCCGGCAGACCGCGCAGATCGTTCTGCTGGCGCAGATCGGCAGCTATGTGCCGGCGAAGAGCGCGACGATCGGCGTGGCCGACCGTTTGTTTTCCCGCATCGGAGCCAGCGATGAGATTCACGGCGGGCAGAGTACGTTCATGGTGGAGATGACGGAGACGGCCAACATCCTGAACAACGCCACCGACCGAAGCCTGGTGATTCTCGATGAAATCGGCCGCGGGACCAGCACGCTCGATGGCCTGAGTCTGGCGTGGGCAATCTCCGAGCACATCGCGTCGGAGGTGCGCTGCCGCACACTCTTTGCCACGCATTATCATGAGCTGACCGATTTGGCGCAACGATTTGTGGGCGTAAAGAATCTGAACGTGGCGGTGCGCGAGTGGGAGGATCAGGTGATTTTTCTGCACCGCATCGTCGATGGCGGCACCGATCGCAGTTACGGCATTCATGTGGCTCGCCTGGCGGGCGTGCCGCCGCAGGTGCTGAAACGCGCGCGGCAGTTGCTCGGCGAACTATCTGTTCAGCAAGTAGGCCAGGTGAAGGCGGCGCGGTACCGGCGCAATGATGACCGGCAGCCCACGCTGTTCGCCGATCCCAAGGAAGAAATCAGCCGGGCGGTTCTACGGGCGAATGTGGAGGAGATGACGGCGGAGCAGGCGATGGAGTTGATCAAAGAGTTGAAGAAGAAGTATTCATAACTATTTCCGGTTCGCGGTCGGCCCATTTGGTGCTAGAATGGAGGAGAATCGAGTGAACGGAGCGCGGCATGGCATCGCCATTTCCAGGAATGAATCCATATTTGGAATGGAGTGAGATCTGGCAGGATTTTCACCAGAGCTTTATCCCGGCGCTTCGAGAAGTTCTCGCGGAGCAAATCCGCCCGCGCTATCTTGTCAAACTGGAAGAACAATTATTCATTCATGAGTTGCCGGCGGCAGATCGTCGCTTTCTAGGTCGGGGGGATGTCAATATAGCACGCCGCGAGCCTTCGGCGGGCGGTTCTCAAATGGCCCTGGTTGCACCAGCGCCGGCTTATGGAAGAATCGTGGAAGTGGTCGATATCGAATCGCATGCGTATATCGAAATCCGCGACAGGCACGGATCGGAATTAGTAACCGTAATCGAGTTGTTAAGTCCCAGTAACAAACGCATCGGCGGAGATCGCGATCAGTATCTCGCCAAACGTCATCGGCTCCTAACCAGTTCGACACATTTGGTGGAGATTGATCTCCTTCGCGGTGAAGCGCGACTGCCGTTGGAAGGGTTGCCGCCTTGCGATTACTGCGTGACGGTCAGCCGCGCGCAGGAGCGGCCCGGCGTGGCGATCTGGCCGATTCAGTTGCGCGAGCGACTTCCGATCATTCCAATTCCATTGAAGCCCCAAGACCCGGAGGCGGCGGTGGATTTGCAAGCCCTTCTTCATCGAGTTTACGACGCGGCGGGCTATGCGGATTACATCTATGACGGGGCGATTGACCCGCCGTTAGACGGAGAGGCGGCCGCATGGGCGAATCAATTGGTTTCTGTGGCCGAGTGAATTGGACTTTCGACGGGATTCGCTTACCACGACATTTTATCCCAGCGGCGCTTTTGGCGAATGCGGCTCATTGCCGCTTGGGCCGAGAACGATCCCGCCGAGGGTGATCAGGGCCGCCCCAAGCCAGACCGGCCAGGAGAGTTTCTCGCCGAGCATAATCGTCGCGGCCACCAACGTCAGCGGCATGTTCAGGCCGCTGATGGGGTAGGCGAGGCTCAGATCAATGCGGCCGAGGATGGCGGTCCAAAGAAGCAATTGTACCGGCGCAATCGCCAGCGAGGCCCAGAAAAGCGGCTGGTGGAGGAGATTGGCGAGGAGTTGGGAGCCATCGCCGCCGGCGTGGGAACAGGCGACTTTCTCAAACAAATAACTCGTGACATCAGCGCAGAGCAGCAGGCCGAGCAGAAGGAGCGGCAGAGGCCGGCGCACGATGGGGAGCGGGGGTTTCATGGTTGTTGTGTTCAATCCAGCCTCGCGGCGACCATTACGAAACCCGCGATAACGAGCGCCGTTCCCAGCCAGCGGCGGGCGTCGATGCGCTCGCGGAAGATCAAGCGCCCGGCCAATGCGACCATGAGGAAATTGATCCCCAGCAGCGGCACCGCCTCGCCGAGCGGCAATGCCGAGAGCAGCAGATACCAGAGGCAAAGGCGAGCGATGTGAGCCGCGATGGCGGGGGCGATGCGTGTCCAGTATTTTCGTCCGCGCCCGCCGATGCGGCCGGCGAAGCGATAGAGAATCTGCTCGCAGGTTTCCAGACTTACGCAGCCGGCGACGAGGAGGACGATGCGGAGAAGACCCGAAGTGCCGGTGTTCATTGGTCGGCACTCCTTTTTTCCGCTTGGGTGCAGCCACATTCTGCGATGCGACGAAAGAACCCCCACCCCAGCCCTCCCCCTGAGTACATGGGGAGGGGGTAATGGGGACCACGCCCTCGCCATGTATTTTCCCCTCCCCTGGTACTCCGGGGGAGGGCCAGGGTGGGGGCCTCTTTGTACGACTCTTTCATTATGCAAATCAGCAAGAGCCGTCTCCTTCAACTCGCCGCTCCGGCGGAATATTCACGCAGGCGTCGGTCGAACCGAACCACTTCTTGCGGCGGGCGGCGACAATTCCATACATCATGTCGCGAATGGGCCGCGGCATCAGCAGAAAGGCCGACAGGATCGGCCAGATTCCGTCGAGGCGCTTGGCGATCTGAAGCGAGGCTGTGGATTTGGAAAAGGCCGTGTCTCCCACGACGAGAACCATGCTGCCCGGCGTGGGGCCGGAGAAGCCGAAGCGGGCGGCCAGCGCCTGCCCTTGCGGCGATTGCGCGGAGGCGAACGCGAACCGGCGGCGGGAATCATGCTTCATGATGAAGCGGACGGAGCCGTTGCAGAGGCTGCATGTGCCGTCGAAGATGACGATGGATTTGGGATTACTGGCCGGTGGCGCCATGTACGCATGATAGCCGAGGCGCGGGAGGTGGGAACAGTGATTAGGGGATTGAAACGGTTTGCGTGGCGAAGTGCTTTTCTATGATTTCATTGGCGTTCGTTATGGCATTAATCTTTCGTTGGATCGAGGATTGAAATACCCTCAGCCGAGCCGGCGGCATTCAATTCCAGATCGCTCCCCACCAGCACGAATTCCTGTTGCCTCGCATTATCTCGCGCTACTTGCGCACATGCCAATTGGATGGCGTCGGCCGCGCGCAGGCCATGCCTGCGGGCAAGTGCGGTCGCATTCGCCATTATTGAGTCGTCTATCTCAACAACGTCGAATAAGTCGAGCATCTCGCGATCGACCATTTCAAGCACCGATTCCAATTGCCGTCGGGGCGCTGCCACGACACGTCCTCTGCGGACAATCGCGGCAGACACTTCGACGTGCGCAAGACGGGCAACGATCACTCGCTCAGAATCCTCGATCAACGCCGTAACTCGCTCCGAGCCTGCCTCGAAGCGGTAACGCTTCACGAGTGCCGACGAATCCATAAAACAGACCGACATCGTTTCACCGCCGGTCCTGGACCAGTTCATCAGCCAGGGACGGTCCCGGCATGTGGATCGGATTGAATTTGCGGGGCTTTATGCGCACACGCGGGTGCGTGATTCGACTGCCGGGCTCCTGCACCTCCACGTTGACCTTTGCCCCTTCCGGCAATTGGGCCGACTCGTCAAGCGTGATCTGGCCATTCTTTACATGTCCGCGATAAGTCATCTTGCGCCTTCGTGTTGAATTATATCATAGCCGGGCTAATTCCCCTAGAATCATTTCGCCTGGCGCATCTATGCGAGAACAGGTAATTCCTTGCCTGCAGCGGCCGCCCGCCGTCTGCGGACGAGTAAACCCGCCGCGCCGATGGCCATCAGACTCAAAGTCCCCGGCTCGGGCACAGACCCCACACCGTCGGCGGCCTTGACCTCTGCTTGGGCCAATTGCCATTGCGCCTCAAACGACGCGGGCAGTTCGCCGCCAAGCAATGTAGTGCCGTTGGTCTGGTTGATGTTTTGAGCCAGCAGCAACAGGTCGTTGAAATCCACCTTGCCATCATAGTTGAAATCCGCGTGCGTCCAGTCGCCGGTGATCGAGCCGTTGTTTTGGGCCAGAATCAGGAGATCATTGAAATCCACTTTGCCGTCCATGTTGGCATCGGCGGCCAGTTCCGGCTCAATCAAAATCTGGTTCGGCTGCACTCCGCCGATCGTGCCGGCGGCGACGACGGCGTCCACTTCCGCGAGCCCACCGGCTACAAAGTCGTCCGCCTCGGCCCAGCCAGCGCCCTCCGCCAGAGCGGCAGCGCCCTCGAGCGGCCCGTCGCGGTGAAGTTCGGGCCGGATGGGTCGCTGTATATTTTGGATTATGAGCAAGTGCGAATGAAGCACGGTAATCAGGATGCGACCGCGGGGGGCGGCCGGATTTGGCGGTTGATGCCGGAGTGAATTCGGACTGATAGGGGATGGCACAGAATGCACAAAATTGCACACTTTTGGGGATAGGGTGACTGTGCTATGAGGGCGGAATTAGCGCAAATGATTTTTGCAGTTTAACTTACGTCAAAAGAGCCGTATCGTTATATTGCGTGATTTGGGGAGTGTGAACTTGGAAATTCTTGGGCAACAATATGCAATTGGATGGCTTTTCGTGGCGTCATATGTTGATTTATCGTGTTATTGACTCCCGCTTTGGAGTTCCCGCGGCGTCACGGCGTCACGAAAGGCCGCCACGTCTCATTGACAGATTAGTTAAGCGAGTGCTATGTTCAGGGCCGATGCGGAAGCAGATTTCAATCGCGTTAGCAATGTTGATTTGCTTGCTCGTGTCCGCGTCATGCACGACTCCGGAATCGCGATCGCCGGCACCAGGTCGGCCGTCCGGGATTGTTGACAACTCGGTTACAGACAACCTCTCGCCGACACGTCAGGATTCACTGCCGCCCAAATACGGATCGATTCCGAATCTGGCTGATATCTTGTCTCTCTCCAACTCACACATGACGGATTATTTGGCCAACTACCACCTAAAAGAGAGCGATCCAGCGCCGGCATACGAGGTCGGCGGGACCGGCGGCAAGATTCGCATCTACGATCTAGGAAATGGCATGGAATTACAACTGAGGATTTCCGGCAACGGCCAAGTAGGATTTGTCAAGGTCAGCCATTTAGAGGGTCAGGGATTGCCGATTGCGGAGTCGCCGACTTTGCTTCAACGCTTCGGTCTAATCGGCTTGGGCGAGCCAACCTCGAAAGCGTCTCTGGGCTGGCACTGGTTTCAGATTCACGGCACTGGACAAACGGACATTTTCACTGTTGCGGACGCCACGCAGAGCGTGATTTCATATTTGGAAATATCCGACACGGGCCCATTTAATAAAGTTTCGAAGTCTTCCGCTAACTCGGTACCGGAAATCGCGCCGACGCTGCCGGGGGAAATAAACCTGCCAGCGTTGATGGGGCAATCACGGGAGTCGCTCACTAGCACGCTGACAGGCTTTCCACTTAAGGATCGGGATGTCGCCCTTCCGAGCGATCCGCTCTACCCAAGTGGCGAAGTGCGCATCTATGACGCGGGCGACCGCATGGAATTGGTCATTTTTCTAACGCGAGACGACCAAGTAGCATGCGCAGCAATGGAGGAAACTGAATCGCTGCGATGTCGGCTAGAAGATTCAGGTAGGCTCCTCAGCCGCTTTGGTATTTCCGATTTGGGGCAACCCTTGGTTAAGGCACCTATCGCCTGGCGCTGGCGACAGATCCATGGCTCTCAAGAATGGGAGATATCGACAGCCGCTCTCGAAGACAGCGGGTACATATGGCAGGTCCAAATACGACGTATCGACTAAAGCTGCAATGGCGGAAACTGCAAAGGGGAGAAGGGGGAAATTAGGAGGCTGAAAGGTGAGATCCACCTTTCTTCCAAATCGCAACGCAAATCGGCCATCAAACGCAGCCCAAAAGGCATGGAATATTCCGTGCCAGTAGGTAAGGGAGGACACTTGTTTTTTCGACATCCGGCCGCCCCAAAGCCCACCGATGGCCATCGGTGGGCACTACAATAATCGGAATATTCCGTGCCAGTTATTGTAGGGATACGTTTCCCCCGAAAGCCAGCGGATGGCCATCCGCTGGTCTCCAATGGAATAATTTTGGACATAGAGATAGAAGGAATCACTTTTTTCAAAGTCCCCCGGCTGCAAAGTCCCCAGCCGCTGCGCCACAAGGTTTTTGCCACAGATGAACACGGATTCACACAGATGAAAACGAATTCTCATGAATTCGCATTTATCCGCGCCATCCGTGTCATCCGCGGTTAAAAATCTTCTGCATGGCGTAGCCGTGGGCCGGCGCGTTAATCTCACCGGTATCAGTCCGATCACTAGGAAGCCCCATGGAAGCTAATTAATAGCCATCCGTGGGGAATTTAATCTCCAAGTGACTGAGCGACCGCCAACTTCAATGTTGCCCCGACGGTGAGTCCGCCCCATTCCAAACAAGTCAGGCGAGTTGATCGACTCAAGCCACCCTGACAAGCGCCGGTTCTGCTTCCCCCGCACGATTCAGTTCGAGTTACGCCTGGCCGCGTAATTGCGTGAGGACCCAATGCAGAACGAGGACAATCCGAACCTTAGCCACAGATCAAGACCGATGAAAAACAGATAGAGGGCTGAACATCTTATTCGTGTTTCTTCGTGTCCATTCGTGGACAATTCTTCTTGCCTTGATCTGTGTTCATCTGATTTATATCTGTGGCTAAAAAACCTCCGGCGATTGCTCGCGAGTCTCCCGCGTTCGAAGGCGTTCGGATTAGTCCCGATTACCCGCGGTAAGCCTTGTCACCGGCTCGAACCCGCTGACAGGCTATAGCCAGACAAGCGAACCGCCATCCACCACCGCGCGTGGCGACGACGTGTCTGGCTGACGACGAAAAAACCAGAGCGGTGCATAAACCAGATTCCACATGTTTCGCCGCCTCAGTTGACCCCAGCCCTAAATCGGTGCATCCTCTCCCCCCATGCCCGGCAAGTTCTACATCACCACTCCGATTTACTACCCCAACGGCGAGCCGCACTTGGGCCATGTGTATGCGACCGTCGCCGCGGACGCGGTTGCGCGCTATCACCGCCTATGCGGCGAGCAGACCTTCTTTCTCACCGGCACCGATGAGCACGGCATCAAAATGGTGAAGACGGCCGCCGAGGAAGGCGTCGAGCCGCAGGAATTGGCCGATCGGAACGCGGCGGTTTTCGAGGCAGTCTGGAAAGAGATGGATATCTCCAACGATTTCTTCATCCGCACCAGTTCCGATGCTCACAAATCGGCGGTGCAGGAAATCGTGCGACGCCTTGTTGCGGCTGGAGACATCTATCTCGGCAGTTACGCCGGCTGGTATGACGAGGGGCAGGAGGAGTTCATCACTGAGACGGCGGCCAAGGAGGTTGGCTATAAGTCGGTGATTAGCGGCAAGCCGTTGTTGCGGCATTCCGAGCCGAGCTATTTCTTTCGGCTGGCCAAATACGCGCCGCGTGTTTTGGAATACATCGAGCAGCATCCCGACTTCATCCGGCCGGATTCGCGGCGGAATGAAGTGATCAGCAAGCTCAAACAGGGCGTGGAAGACCTGTCCATCAGCCGGGCGACGCTGAAATGGGGCATTCAGATGCCGCAGGATGCGGAGCATGTGCTGTATGTCTGGATCGATGCCCTTAGCAATTACATCACCGCGCTTGGATACGGAACGGAAAATCAGCAGCAATTTGATCAGTTCTGGCCGGCGGATGTGCATCTGATCGGCAAGGAAATTCTCTGGTTTCACGCCGTCTACTGGCCGGCGATGCTGTTTTCGCTGAACCTGCCGATTCCGCATCAAGTCTACGGCCATGGGTGGTGGACCAGCGGCGGGCGTAAAATGAGCAAATCGCTCGGCAATTTCATTGATCTGGCCAAGCTGCGAGCAATGGTGACGGATTATTCGCTGGACGCGGTGCGGTATTACCTGCTGCGCGTGGCCCCGTTCGGCGCCGATCTTGATTTCAATGACGCGGATTTCACCAAGGCATTTAATGAACTGGCCAATGTTCTTGGCAATGGCCTCAACCGCACGGTGAAGATGATCGGGCGATATTATGAAGGCGTGGTTCCGCAGGCGGCCGAGTTGACGACCATCGAACAAGACCTTAACGCCAGAGCCGCTGCGCTGCCCGGGCAGTTGCGCGAGGCCTACCAAAGGCTCGAACTGCAAAGCTGTGCGATGCTTCCCGTGGAGTTATGTCGAGCCGTCAATGGGTACATCGACGCGACGGAGCCATTCAAGCTGGCGAAGGACCCAGCCTCCGCCGGGCGGCTGGCAACGGTGCTGGCGACAGCCGCCGACGTGATTCGGCAGGCATTGGTGGGACTACTACCGATCCTCCCGCATAAGGCGGCGGCGGGCTTGGCTCAGCTTGGCATTGAGGTTCAGGGAAAAACCCTGGAGCAGCTTTTTTCGCAAAAATCGCTGTCCGGCAGTCGCGTTGGACCCGGCGAAGCGCTATTTCCCAAAATAGACAGGAAATAGCCGATAGAGAAAACTATAATGGTTCAGCGAAATGGCGGGTTGGTTATGGGACGAAGCCGACGAATTCGAAATGCCACTTTGATCGCGACAGCGATCGCGGGGCTGGTCTATACCAGCTCGGCGATGGCGCAATATCAGGTTGGCACCAACGGCCATGCAACAGATGCCAACAATCAGATCGGCAGCGGCGGGCTGAATTCCGGTAGCCTCAATAAAATTCCCAGTGTTACCTCGACGGATATTTTTAACGGCAATGTGACGGGTCTGTCCGGTTTTCATGGCGGCGTGCCGTATCGCGATCCATATTCGTTTACCGGCGGGCTGCCCAATCAGCCGTCGTTGCGGCTTCAGCAGGTCTCGGGAACGAACTCCCCGACGGCGGCTCCGACTTACAATATTCCACAGCCCTATTACAACGCGGCACGCACGTTTTCATCGCCGCCAGGTTATCAATACAATCCGCAGACGGCGGCATTTACGCCCATGCTGCCGCCGACCCAGTCTTACAATGATTATCGATTGGGAATCAACGTCAATTCGACGGTGGTGGCGTTGCCGCATCCGGGAGAAGCGATCGGGCCGGGTCAGGTGGACCCGACTGCGAACATGATTCCGTCGTACTTGCAGGGCGCGCCAATCTACTCGGCGCGGGCGCTGCCGTCTTCGAATTTCAATCTCGCATCCGGCCCGCAGCCGGGGGATATTCTTTACAACCGCGTCTCGCCGGGCCTCACGCAACAGGATGTGCAGCGACTTCGCGGCGAGTTGAACAGTGGCGAAACGCCAACGCCCGACCTGACCGGGGCGCTGTTACAGCCGGATAGGAATAACCCGCGGCCAGGGTTTTCTGGACAGCCCTCGCAATCGGGGCAACCTTCGCAGCCGGGGCAGCCAAATGGCGCGCCGGGCGCGAATTTACTGGCTCCGATCAATACGCGGGTGGTGGCGTCCAAGCCGCTGAATACGACTTTGAGTCCGACTCCGATCGACAACGCGGTTTCGCCCGCCGCGGAAAATACCTCGACGGGCCAGACGGAGCGGGATTACCTGCCCGCGCTTCCGTCGGCCGCTCAGCAAAGCCCGCAATATGCGAAGTTGCAGCAGGCGTTGAAGCAATATCAAACCGGTCATACGGAAACGGATGAAGAGGCGAGCCGGCTTTTCCAGGCGGCGTTGAAGGCGCGGCGCGAGTATGAACAAAGCATGGCCAAGACGCCGGGCGCTGCAAACGGAGCCGGCATCAAACCCGCGGCTCCCGCGGAAGGTTCGCCGTCGTCTCTGATTCCCGCTCTGCCGCCGGTCGAAGTCAATTCCATCGGAAAGTCGATTCGCGCGCCGGGGCTTGGGAAGCTGGTTCAGGAGGGGGAAGACCTCGCGCGGCATCAGCAGTTCAAGGACGCAATTTCCAAGTTCCTCGACGCCCGGCAAGTGGCGCCCAACAACATGCTCATCGCCATTGATCTGGCCAACGCCGAACTGGGCGCGGGATTTTACCAGCAGTCGGAATCTTATTTGCGCCAGGCGTTCACATCTGATCCGGCGTTGCTGATGGGCCGCTACGACATCAAGGGAATAGTCGGCGACGAGCGATTGCAGATTTTGATCGCCGATTTGAAGCGTGACGCCGCCACCACCGAAAGCGCCACGCCGGTTTTCCTGCTGGCGTATCTTGCCTATAACACGGGCGACACGAACAAGGCAGTGGAATATCTGCGGCTGACAGAGATTCGCGCCGGCGGGCAGGATGGGTTGATCAAGTCGCTGATTGATCATTGGTCGCTGCCGACAACGCAGCCGGCGGGGCAATAATCTCGCTGATGCAATTCCCTACATCCACGAAGAATTGAAGGGGTTGTCCACGAATGGACACGAATTAACACGAATAAAAGCACTGGAACCCTCACCCCAACCCTCTCCGGGAGTACCGGGCGAGGGGGTAAGACAGATACGATCCATTCTTATTCGTGTCCATTCGTGGATCCCCATTCTTAATTTTCATCTCTGGACAGCCGCCTCGAAAACCATTTCAATTCGGCCTGAGGCTGATTCATTGGCAGGGGGATTTTGGGAACGTTGGAATGGGATATTATTTTCCGGATCACAAGAGTCTCTTCGCCCGCGTCGGGGCGGATTTGGATGCGGCGCTGGAGTGTATTATTCGGCGCTACATTGGGGCCAACCCGCCGCATGGGCTGACCTTTCGGGCGTTTGATACGCGCGGCATCGTCCGCGGCCCGGATTTTCGCTATCACGCCGACTTCGACAGGATTTTCCCCAACGCCAAACCCGGCCAATTCGTCTACGCCTGGGCCAAATACTTTTCAGAAAGCCCTTCGGAATTAAAATTCGACGTCAACTGCCGCAGCCCGATGGTGATTTACTGCAACGGCATTGTGGTCTTCAAATCAGATATCGTCAGCGAGCGGTATCCCGACCAGCGGCAAACCATTTTGATTCCGATTCAGGCCGGTTGGAATCATCTGGTGATTCGGTTTGAGAAAACGCACGCCGGGTTTGGCGGCGGGTTTGGAACCTGGCTGGGGAAATTGTGCTACTACTTCCTGATGCCGACGCCGGAGCGCGAGGGGCAGGAAGGATTCATACATTCTGAGCCGATGAACGATGAATTGACTGCCCTGCCGGGGGCGGGGATGAGCGAATCGCAGACGGGGTTGGCCTGGCATCCGAAATTGGGCTGGGATGCGGCGGCGAATCGCGTCGGGCAGTTGCAGCGCATCTATGGACTTTTCGCGGATCACTTTGCCATCGGCTGGACGCGGGCGTTTTTTCCGCAAGCCGGCCATGCGGAATATCGGCTTAAGGGATCGCATCGCGGTTCGATATCTGTAACCATCAACGATGAAGAAGTTTTTTCGGCGCGCGGCTCGGGGGCGATTGACGCGATGGTTCTTGTTCCCGCGGGATACCGAGACGTTTTGGTACGGTGCTGCTGCGACGACACCGACTGGGGGTTTGATCTTTCGATTGGCGGGGAGGGCGGGCATGCGCTGCCGCTGAAAAGCCCGTGCAATATCGCCGGGTGTGATCAGGCGTGGATATTCGCGGGGCCATTCAGTGATGAGCAAACGGTCGATCTGAAAAAACTGCGAAATCTGGAACAACTGATTTCCGTCGCCGGCGGTGAGAGTTACTGGCGTCTGGATATGCCGGGTATGTGGCTGCGGCAATACAACGACAATCCGCAGTATGGCCAGTGGAATTATCCGCTGGGCGTCACGCTCTATGGTCTGCTTCACGGGGCGAAATCCGCTCGCCTTGCTGATGTGGAAAAATATGTGGTGGATCATGTGCAGTTCTGCGTGGACACATTCGCCTACGCGCTATGGGACCGCGGCCAGTTTGGCGGGGCCACCAACGTGCATCATCTGCTGACCAGTATCGACAGCCTCGACGATTGCGGCTCGTTTGGATCGCTGCTGTTGGAGACGGCCAAGCACGAGAAGATCGAGGGGTTCAGGCCAATCGCGGATTACGTGGCGGATTTTATCGTCAACAAGCAGGATCGCCTGCCGGATGGCACGTTTTACCGCATCAAGCTCATGCACATCTTCCACGAGAACACGATGTGGGCGGATGATCTATATATGAGCACGCCGTTTTTGTGCCGGTATTATCAGTTGACTGGAGATCGCAAATACATCGACGATGCGGCACGGCAGTTCCTCGGATTCAAGAAACGATTGTTTATCCCGGAACTGAAGATCATGTCGCACATTTACGATTTCCGCCGCGATCTGGCGACGCGCGTGCCGTGGGGGCGGGGGAATGGCTGGACGATCTTTTCGCTGTCGGAGTTGCTGGCGGTGCTGCCAATGGATCATGCGGATCGGCCGGCTTTAATTGGATTCTTCCGGGAATTGTGCGAAGGGTATCTCGCGCTGCAGGATGAAGCCGGGATGTGGCATCAGGTATTAACGCATCCGGATGCGTACCCGGAAACAAGCTGCACGGCGATGTTTGCCTACGCCTTCTCGCGCGGCGTGCAGTATGGCTGGCTGGAATACCCCGCGCCTTACATCGCGGCGGTCTTCAAGGCGTGGGAAGCGATCACGCGCATCGGCGTCGATGCGGGCGGCAATGTACATGGCGTCTGCCGGGGGTCGGAATTTTCCTTCAGCCCGAATTATTACAAGAAGGAATTGCTGCCGATTCTAAATGACACGCACGGCGTGGGGATCGTTTTGCTGGCGGGGGTTGAAGTGCGGAAGTTGATGCAATATATACAATCGCACGACATGGAGGTATCCAAGTGATACGAGTCGGCATTCGCGCACATGATTTCGGCAGACTGCCCGCTGATGAATTGGCTAGGCGCATCGCGGCCAGGGGATTGTGCTGCGTGCAGTTGGCTGTGAATAAGGCGATTGAAGGGATCAATCTCAAGCCGGGGGATATGACGCCGGGGCTGGGGTTTGCGATCGGCCAGGCGTTTGCCAGGCAAGGCGTTCAAATCGCCGTGCTCGGGTGCTACATCAATTTGAGCGATCCGAATCCGGCGACGCGAGCTTCGCTTTCGGCCTACTTCAAGGATCATCTGCGCTACGCCCGCGATTTCGGCTGCTCCGTGGTGGCCACTGAAACCGGCTCGCTGAACCCGGATTGGTCGTTTCATCCGAGGAATAAGAGCGAGGAGGCATTTACGGCGCTGGTGCCGGTTGTCGCCGATCTCGTTGAGGAAGCCGAACGGCATGGCGTGATTGTTGGCATTGAAGGCGTGAGTTCGCATGTTTTGAATTCGCCGGCGCGGGTGAAGCGGCTTTTGGATGAAGTGAAGTCGAGCAATTTGCAGATTGTGTTTGATCCGGTGAATTTGCTGTCGATTGAGAATTGCCGCGAGCAGGATCGAGTGGTCAGCGAGTCGTTTGAGCTATTTGGGGATCGCATTGCCATCATTCACGCAAAAGATTTTTCAGTCGAAGGTTCGGCGTTGAAGCAGGTTCGCACCGGGCAGGGAAATTTTAATTATCCGCATTTCATGCGCCTTTTGCGCGAGCGCAAGCCGGGGATTAGTATTCTGCTGGAAGAGGCGAATGAGGCGACAGCGGAAGAATGTATTCGCGTGATCAATCAAGCGTGATCATAGGCGAACGAACGTGACGGGCCGCTGTCCATTTTCGCACGCTTGGGAAACCTGCACCAAACCCGGCGGGATTTCCTGCGGATCATGCCAGATTTTTAAGGGGGCGAAAACTGTGCGATGAAATGCGGGGCGGAAATTGTAATTTAGCGGCAGCACATGCGGATTGAAATTGCATTGCTGCACAGCCCGCGCGAAGCTGGCCTGGTCGTCATATTCCAGGCCGCGGATTTGCCCGTCGCTGGCGGTCCAGCGGCTGCGCGAGGGACACGTCGGAGCGATCTGTTGCCAAGTTTCGAAAACGGGGCGGCCTTTGGGCGAAAAAAATAAAACGCCGGTGTTGTATTCGATGTTGTCGCCCTGATCCTGGCCGTAGCGGCGGGTCCAGGGGCATTCGCAAATGCAGCAGGCGAGGCCGATTTCTTCGCTCTTTTCGAAGGCGTAATCGAGATTGCCGACCACGACGGTATCGGCGTCGAGAAAGAGGGTCGATTCAAAGGGCGTGTGAGAAATCATGCTCGTCTTTTGCTGCAGGCCGCGGACGGGATCGACCTGGCCGCGCACGACGTGCATCGGCATGTCAGGATAAAACCGCCGCACCGATTCCTGCGAGCGCTTCAACAGCGGCTCGATTGTGTCGCCCCAGACTACGTAGATAACGCCGCGGGTCATGTGCTTCCTTTTTGAAATTCGGCACTGCGGCGCGCGGCACAAGTGCCGCGGCAAAACGGCGGATTCCCAATCATTTTACGTCCACCGGTTGGCCGCCGTTGCGGTTGGACTGGTACATGGCCTGGATAATCGCGACGGCTTTGCGCGCTTCGGGGCCAGAGGTTTCGGCGTCGCGGTCGTGGTTCCAGGCCTCGTAGATGGAATTGATGTTAATCTCGTGCAGGTTGAGCGGCACATCCGCGGCGCTGGTGCCACCGCCGCTGGATTTGGTGCGGGAAGGGTCGAGCTTGTTGAGAAGTTCGTCGTCTTCAGGGCGTGCGTCGCGGAATTGGAAGCGTTTGAGGCCGCCCTCACTAATGGCCGTTCCGTTCTCCCCGCCGAGTTCGAGGCGCGTCTGGCCGCCGGGGAACATGGCGGTGGTGCTGACGAAAGTGCCATAGGCGCCGCTGGCGAACTGGATGGCGCAGGACATGGTGTCTTCGGTTTCGATTTTCGCGTGGATGCGGCTGGAGGCAAAGGCGCAGACAGTTTTCACCGGGCCGACGATCCACTGGAGCAGATCGACCTGATGTACGCCCTGGTTCATAACGGCCCCGCCGCCATCGAGCTTCCACGTGCCGCGCCAGGGGACATCGTCGTAGTATTTGTCAGGGCGATACCAGGGCGTGAACGACCCGGCCCAAGCGAGGCGGCCGAAGCGGCCTTCCTCGACGGCTTTCTTAATCGCCTGATTCGCGGGCGACCAGCGGTTTTGGAAAATGCCGGCGAGGCGCACGCCGTTTTTCTTCGCTGTTTCGACCATTTCGTCGATGCGCCCGGGGTGAATCTCCATCGGCTTTTCAACGACGACAAATTTGCCGCGCTGCATGGCCATCATGGCCGGACCTTGATGATCGCCGCTGGGTGTGCAGACGTGGACGGCGTCGATCTTTTCCTTTCGGTACATCTCCTCGGCGTTGGTGTAGATGGGAACGGAATCGAGATTGTTTTTGGCCAGGGCTTTTTGGCCGTTGGTTTCGTGAAAGTCGCAGATTGCGACCAGCTCACAGCCGGGGATTTTGGGGAGTGTTTTAACGTGCCACTCACCGACCATTCCTGTTCCGACCACGGCACAACGCCACTGACGAGGCATGGGGACTCCTTAAAAGCTGGACTGAAGACGGGGGACTGAGGACTGAGAGGAATACGAAGGCATTTCGAGGTCGGTCTCAGCCTGTGGTCCAGTGGTCGTCGATCCTCATTTGATTGAGGGTAAGCCATGTGCCGCGATGGGACAAGGTGCGCCTGTCGCCTTATGAACAGTCAAGCGTTTGATACGGCGTCTGGAACACCATCAATACCGATGATGGCAATAATGAGGGTGCTTCCCGCGGGGTCGCTGGTGCCGCCGCCTCGTTCTGTGATCCGTTTTACTTCCCCAATAACGACCGCTCAATAAACCCCGTATCCACATCCCCCGACAGGAAATTTGAGTTGTTCATGATCTGCTGATGCAGCGGAATCGTCGTCTGGATCGGGCTGATGTGAAACTCGCGTAGCGCCCGCCGCATTGTGGCGATGGCCAGCTCGCGCGTGGGGCGGTGAACGATGAGCTTGCCGATCATGCTGTCATAGTTCGGCGGGATGCGATAACCCGCGTAGACGTGGCTGTCAATGCGGACGCCAGGGCCGCCGGGGAGGCGCAATTCCAAAATCGTACCGGGGCACGGGGCGAAATTTCTCGCCGGGTCTTCTGCGTTGATCCGGCATTCGATCGCGTGGCCGCTGCGCTTGATATCTTTTTGGGAATAGCCGAGTTTTTCGCCGGCGGCGATACGAATTTGTTCTTTGATCAGGTCGATTCCAGTGATCGATTCGGTCACGGGGTGCTCGACTTGAATGCGGGCGTTGACTTCCAAAACGTAAAACTTCTGATCCTTATCCACCAGGAATTCAACGGTTCCGGCATTGGTATAGCCGGCGGCTTTGACCAGTCTCACGGCGGCGGCGCACAAATCCTGTCGCACGTCTTCGCGCAACACCGGGCTGGGCGATTCCTCAACCAGCTTCTGGTGGCGGCGCTGCAGTGTGCAGTCGCGCTCAAAGAGGTGAACCGTGTTGCCATGATTATCGGCCAGAATCTGCACCTCAACATGGCGGCCAAATTCAACGTACTTTTCAATATAAACCGTCGAATCCTTAAACGCGTTTTCGGCTTCGGCGCGGGCGGCCTGAAAACCCGCGCGGAGCGACACATTATTGTGCGCCACGCGCATCCCGCGGCCTCCGCCCCCGGCGGCGGCTTTGATAATCACCGGATACCCGATCTCCTCCGCAATCTTGAGCGCAATCTTTTCGTCATCCACCGCGCCTTCACTGCCGGGCACGGTCGGCACTTTGGCTTTGCGGGCGATTTTCTTGGCTTGAACTTTATCGCCGAGCGCGGCCATTGCCGAAACCGGCGGCCCGATAAATTCGATCTTGCACTCGCGGCATACCTCCGCGAAATGGTCGTTTTCCGCCAGAAATCCGTAGCCGGGATGAATCGCCTGCACATCCGCGACCTCCGCCGCCGACATGATCCGGTCGATGCGCAGGTAGCTGTCGCCCGGCGGGGGATTGCCGATGCAGATCGCCTGATCCGCCAGCTTGAGATAGGCGGCGTTTTCATCCGCAGTCGAGTAGACCACGGCCGTCTTGATGCCCATTTCCCGGCAGGCGCGGATGATGCGGAGGGCGATTTCTCCGCGATTGGCGATCAGAATCTTTGAGAACATTACGGTTTCACTGCTTTGGTTTGACTATGGCTCAAATCTGGCCCAACACTGGCTTTACTACGGCTTAATTAGGAACAAGGGCTGGCCGAACTCCACTGACTGCCCGTTGGTCACCAGCACCCTGGCGATGGTGCCGCTGCACTCCGCTTTAATCGTGTTGAAAACCTTCATCGCTTCGATGATGCAGATATCGGAGTCGGCGTTGATCTTCGAGCCAACACTCACAAACGCCGGGGCTTCAGGGCTGGCGGCGGCGTAAAACGTGCCGACCATGATGCTCTTGATCGGAATCAGCCCCTCGTCCTCGTTCGGCGGTTCAACCGCGGCGGCCTTTTGAGCCGCGGCGGAGGGCTGCGGCGCCGGAGCGGCGGCGAACGTGGTGACGGTCTCGCCGCCACGCTTAAGGAGAATGCGCCGGTCCCCCTCAGCGACTTCGATGAAGGTCAAGTCGTTCACTTTCATCAGCCGGACGAGCTTTTCGACCATGCCAACATCCATCGGTCCGCCCACCGCTCCCGCCGGGGTAGCAGGCCCGGCCGATCCGTTTTTTCGTTTGGTTTTTTTATCATTCAAGGTGGCAGCCCTCGATGCTTTTATCCAGGCTGGACAATACTTCGTGTCCGCCGGGGGTTATGAGTACGTCGTCTTCGATTCGCACGCCGCCGACGCCGGGAAGATAAATTCCCGGTTCGACGGTAACAATCATGCCCGGTTTCAGTTCTTCGCCCTCGCCGATCTTCCGGAGTACGGGCAATTCATGAATATCGCGGCCAATGCCGTGACCCAGGCCGTGGCCGAACTGCTTGTCGTAACCGGCCTTTTTAATCAGTCCGCGTGCAACCTTGTCCACGTCGCGGGTCGTCACGCCCGGGCGAAGGCGATCGATCGCGGCGAGCTGGGCGTCCAGGACGATTTTGTATATCTCCCTGATTTTCGGCGAAACGCGCCCGATGAGCAATGTCCGCGTCAGGTCGCTGCAATAGCCCTGATATCTGGCCCCCCAATCTATCAGCAGCGGCTCATTGTGTTTAACGGTAACATCGCCCGGCCGGTAATGGGGCAGGCTGCTACCGGCTCCTGCTGCGATGATGGTCTGAAAACTGCTGTCACTCGCCCCCCGGCAACGCATTTCAAAGCCCAGTAGGCCGGCCAAATAGTTCTCCGTCTGGCCGATTTTGATCTGCTTGCGGAGGGCCAGAAAGGCCTGCTCAGCGCAATCAATCGCCTGGCGGATAATGCCGACTTCCACATCATCCTTGCCCTTGCGGATGTTGACCATAACGTCGTCAACGCCGGTGAGGTTTACTCTGGCGGCAGCCGGATTCTTCCTGGCCGTCGCCTTAAGCTGCCGTTTGAGCGAATCGACCTGCCCAAAGGGGGTGAAATTGCTTTCAAAGCCGATTCGGGTGGCTTTGGACTTCAAAATCGCCTTGGCAAGAGCCTCGGACATTTTGCCAGTGCGAAGCGTGACATTCAGCCATGGCGCTTCAATTTGGTATTGCTCTTCGTAACGGAAGTCTGTTATTAGAAAGAAGTTACGGGCGGTTATGAGGCCGATTGAATCATCGCCGGTGAAGCCGCTCAGGTAGGCCAGATCAGCCGGATGGGTCAAAAGAAGGCCATCAAGCTTCAATTCCGTGAGGGCGCGCCTCACGGACTGCTGGCGGGCAAGGAGATGGGCTTGTGCTGTACGAACGGCTTTCATGTTACGCCAACGAGGCTAACCGCCACGAAGCCGGTATGTCAAACAGACCCCCGCCGTCAGGGCAGGGCAATCGCATTTGGCGATGAAGTTTACGGGGTCAGAGTTTAAGGGCTGCATTTTCGCTTGAACCGTTAAACCATTGAGCCTTTGAACCAGACGCCGGGTGGGTTGACAGACCCATATGCGATTGTCTTGGTCTTGGCGTTTGCCAGCCCCGATTTTCCTTGCGTCACGGGGCCGGTTCTGGCTTATAATGCCCCTAACCGATACAGCCGTATGGATCGGCACGCCCTGGCAATGCTAAGAGGAACCCCGCAATGTCGTCGATCAACAGCAACCCCAACACGAGTCCCGAAACCGAAGCCGCTGAATCAGAAGGCTCCGGCGCTCCAGTGGCCATGCCCACCGATCAGCGCAAGCTCACGCTGCAGGATTTTCTGCGCACCACAACCACGCTCAACGGCTCCGACCTGCACCTCCAGTCCGGCAGCGTGCCGATGGTTCGCGTTGATGGCCGCGCCCGGTTCCTCAATTGCCCGCCGGCCACGGATGCTTCCATGGAAGAGTACGTCGCCCTCATGATCAAGGAGGAGCACCAGCGCAAAACCCTCCACGATCATGGCTCGGTCGATCTGGCCTACATTTCCCCCGACGGAGCCGCGCGCTTTCGTACCAGCATCTTTCACAGCCGTGGAAAACTGGCGATCGTCATGCGCCGCATCGTCACCAAAATCCCCCAATTCGATGACATCAACCTTCCCAAGCAGGTTGAAGAACTTGCCAATTTTCATCGCGGCATTGTCCTGGTTTCCGGCACCACCGGCAGCGGCAAGAGCACCACGCTGGCCGCCATCATCGGAAAAATCAACCGCACCCGCGCCTGCCGGATCATCACCATCGAAGACCCCATCGAATTTCAGCACGACAACATCAAGAGCCTGGTCAGCCAGGTCGAGGTCGGCACCGATTCCGACAGCTACGAAACCGCCCTGCGCGCCATGATGCGGCAGGACCCCGATGTCATCCTGATCGGCGAAATCCGCGACTCCTTCTCGCTGGCGACGGCGCTGCGCGCCGCCGACACCGGCCACCTCGTCTTCAGCACCGTCCATGCCGCCACCGCACCCATGACCGTGGAGCGCCTGGTCTCCATGTTCGATCCGGCTCAGAAGGATCTGCAACAGACTCAGTTGGGTTTGAATTTCGTCGGCGTGATCTGCCAGCGATTGGCCAAACGCCGCGAAGGCAAGGGCCGTGTCCCCGTCGTCGAGATCATGATGGCCACGCCGCTGGTCAAAAAGAACATTCTCGATGGCGAATACGAGAAACTGAAGAGTTCGGTCGGCAACCGCGAAGCCGGCTGCCAGAGCTTCGACCAGCATCTGACCGAATTGTTCCAAAAGCAGATCATTGATGTGAACGAAGCCAAGAGCCTGGCCAGCAATATTGACGCGCTGACGCTGGCGCTGCGCGGAATTGGCAATAGTGACACGCGGCTGCGGTAGAGGGGCATTCGCTGTTGGCGATTGAGTGCGAAGAGTGTGAAAAGTTAGAAAGGTTTGAAAAGTGCAAGCGTGCGTTTTTCGCTTCACACCTTTCACACCTTTCACACTTTTCACAGGTTTCACACTCTTCACACTTTTGCCGCAGCCATCGCCATAACCGAGTACCCTGGCTGCGATAAGGGGCGGTCGGGGGCGGCAGGCGGTAGAATCCCGCCGTCATGTCCTCCGGCGATCTGGCCATCCGCGTCCGCGACCTCGGCAAGAGCTATACGCTCCAGCACCACCGCGCTCGCGCCACCACCATGGCCGAGGCCGTCGCCCGCGGACTTCGCCGCGCCCTCCGCGGCGAACCCAATACGCGGGAAGTTTTCTGGGCTTTGCGAAACGTCGGCTTCGAAGCCGCCCGCGGCGAAGTCGTCGCCGTCATCGGACCCAACGGAGCCGGCAAGAGCACGCTGCTCAAAATCCTCAGCCGCATTTCCGAGCCGACTTGCGGGCAGGTCGATCTGTTCGGCCGCGTTGGCTCGCTCCTGGAAGTCGGCACCGGCTTTCACACCGAACTCACCGGCCGGGAAAATATCTTTCTCAACGGCGTCATCCTTGGCATGCGCCGCCGCGAAATCCAACGGCAGTTCGACGCCATCGTCGAATTCTCCGGCGTCGAAAAATTCCTCGACACCCCCGTCAAACGTTATTCCAGCGGCATGTATGTGCGGCTGGCCTTCGCCGTCGCCGCTCATCTGCAAAACGATATTCTGCTGGTCGATGAGGTTCTCGCCGTCGGCGATAACCAGTTTCAGCGTAAATGCCTCGGCAAAATGCAGGACGTTGCGACCGCCGGCCGCACCGTGATTTTCGTCAGCCACAACATGGGCCTGGTTTCCGGCCTCTGCTCGCGGGCCATTGTGCTGGAGCAGGGGACGGTCGTGCAAAGCGGCGAAGTTCGCGCGTGCATCGACTATTACCTCGGCCAGCGCCGCACCGACGAGGCGACGTTCGCCACCGGCCCACTGAAATATGTAAGCGTCCGCCAGCATGAACAGTGCCTTGCGCTGGTGGCCCGATATGAGTGCGATCTGCCGGTCTCCCTGCCGAATTTCGGATTTGTGATCAGTGACGCGATGGGCCAGCAGATCACCGGAGGCAATCCGCGCGTCTTCGATGTGCCGCCGCTCCAGACGCCCGCGACGAAGGGAACCGTGAACGCCGTGTTGCGGAGTCCGAGACTTTTGGATGGAACCTACCGATTATCCGTCTGGTTCGGCGATTCACAGGTGGATTTCATTTCGCACCGCGACTGCCTCACATTTCAGATCAGCGGCATGGCTCCGCCAAGGCAGCTTGAAGGCGCGGGGGCGGTGTTTCCGGAGTGCGAGTGGAGTTTTGGGGAGGAGTGAGACTTCATTCAAGTGGGACAATCGTGAGATTTCCCAACGGCTCAAAATCGATCATAAGGCGGCTCCCGCGCAATAGAGAATTTCCAATCAGCGGGCCACCTTCCGCACCATGTACGGGCAGTTTGCGCTCGGCGCCGTTCCAAATGACACCCGCCTCGAACACGTCGATGAGAACGATGCTGCCATCTGCCAACTGGCACTTGGATGTTTCTAACCACTCGAATCCACACGATTGAATGATATTCAGCGGGAGTGTGACATATTCGCTAAAACCTGTGTCGATAATTGCGTTGATCGCCGATCTCTCACCATCCGCTCCGATCACCTCGAATACAACGACGGCCTCAAGCGCCTCATTCACATGCCCATTGATCATCGGCTCGGCCTTAATGAACTGCCGCCGATGCGGGCCAAGGTGGGATAGCCGACTTTTACCGCGAAGAATGCGCCACCGGGATGTTTGGCGCGAGCGCGATGGGATGCAGTCAGATGATCGGGATCCATCTCGTAGTTGCCGGATTCGATGTCAATCACAAGAATTTGGCCATGACCATGAACTTCAACTTCGTGCCGGATTTTGGTATCATAAATCTCCTGGCCGATGCGGGCGATTTCCTTCGAATTGTAGCGAGCGTGTGGCATGGTCTCATTGTATGACGCGCACGCGTTCCGGGCAAAAATCGCCAGGGCAATGGCATGTGCCCTCCTTCCGCCTCTCCCGGTACTCTGGGAGGGCTGGGGTGAGGGTCTTCCATATTCTTTTTCGAACATGCGATTGCCCTGCAAAGATTTTCTAAAATGCGAATCCAACGGCCGTCCTTAACAAAATGTTATGATTCGGCCGCTTATATCGACTTACTATCTGGAGCTTTCAAGGGAAGAAATTCCAGGCGTATTCAGTTCATGGATCAATTGTAAAATGTGGCAATCCGACACAGAAAATGCTGAAATCGCAGGCCGCCGCAAGGGTGGATTGCGCGACCTCACATGGGGAGTTGTGCTCGCCGCATTTTGGATTTTACATGTGATTGTATGCTTTGCTCAGGGAACTCCGGTCTGGGCATGCTGCTTTCCCATTGATTCGCTCGCTCCCTACATGTGGTCATGTTTTGCGGTAAGTTCGGCTGCCTTCCTGCTATGGCGTGCATTCACGGGAAACAGAAGGATGAAGACGGCGCAGGCAACCCTCGCATTCCTTCTCCTCGTATTCACGGCCGACACGCTGACTGGAGGTGATTACCGGTGGTTTGAACTGTCAATGCGGCAGCAACTCCAAAAATGCGGCGGCGCAATCGCGCTTCAGGAGTGGGCGCAATCAAACCTGGAAAACATTGGATCTGCAGAAAATCTTAAGGACCAGACGATAGATCCTCATCAATTGCCGCCGTCAATTCAGGGCTTTGCGGCACATTTCAATGAGATTTCTTATGTGTTTGGCAGCGACTATTCCGTTAAGGCCATTCTGTTTGAATACGGCGGCTGGGCAGGTGGCAGCGGGATTCTCATCGGAAAGCGCGATATAGCGGAGGGTGGCTCGATTCGCGAATCGATCCATGCGACTTTGGGCTGGACCAAGCAATTGCGGACGGGCGTCTGGCTCTTTTCTTTCAGAAGCTGAAGCAAGTTGCCATTCCCCGCTATTCGATTGGTTCGATAGTTACCGCGCGTCCGTCGCGAACCTCAATCGTAAGTCGCGAATCTCGCAAAAGTGACATTCCGACGAGGGGAACGCCGGCCGCTTCGAGAACGGTGATGATGCGAGGGGTGTTCAGCCAAATTACGGTCGCGTTGTAAGACTTTAGAATGGCGGCTTGACCGTTTCCCAATATGCAATCCGTGATACCGATCCGTGGCAATTCCAGAGCGTCCACAAGATCGGATGGAAGAGTCAAATCATTGGTGAAGCCGGTATCAATGACGGCTTCAATCCATGCCTCCCGATTGGAAGCGCCGCCAATCACCCTGCGTCGAACGACGGCTTCGAGATTGCTGGTCACTCGGCCGGTAATCATTCCGCTTTTCCGGCGATACCGCTGCCTAAGCGCGCAAAAAAAGGCGAACCAACACGCATCGAATAAAACAACGAAACGGGATGTTTTGCCCTGGCTCGCCTGGCGGCGATGACGTGATCGGAATCCATCTCGTAATCACCGGAGTCGATGTCGATGACAACGAACTGACCCTTACCGTGTGGCTCGACCAGCGCCCGGATTTTGTTTTCATATATTTCCCGTCCGCGCCGGGCGATTTCTTCGGGAGGTAGTTGAGTGGTGGCCATGTAGCGCTATTCTAGCGCACCATAAGAGGCGCGGCAAACGCTTTAAATCACATCCGCGAACTTCCGCTCCATCTGCTTAAACGCAACCGCTCCCAGCCAGACGGAGACAACAGCGAAGGCCGCCGTATAGGCAATCGCCCAAAGCGGCGGGAAAGTCAGGTCAGGATGCGAGGCGTTAAAAACCGACCAGCGCAGCGCTTCAAGC
>Ga0208589_1000038_pt1 | contig 65936 bp, 51 predicted proteins | sample NGESurshal092012_2_FD_184486 | JGI IMG/M metagenome (GOLD analysis project Ga0208589, IMG submission 184486) | Arctic peat soil microbial communities from Barrow, Alaska - NGEE Surface sample F53-2 shallow-092012 (SPAdes) | ecosystem: Environmental > Terrestrial > Soil > Wetlands > Peat ...
CAGGTGCTCGGAGAACATCCGCTCCCGGTGCGGGTCACCCTCGGCCAGATCCACGAAGTCCAGGATGACCACCCCGCCCGCCAGGGCCAGCGCAGTCTCGACCGAGTCGGTCAGCCGGCGCCGCGCCGACTCTCGCACCTGCAGCCGGTCGACGACCACCTCGATGTCGTGCTGGTCGGACCGGCGCAGCGCGGGCAGGTCGCCGGACACCGCGGTCTCCAGGCGGACCACCGTGCCGTCCACCCGGGCCCGCGAGTAGCCCTTGGACTGCAGCTCGGCCAGCAGCTCGCCGTACTCGCCCTTATGGCCGCGCACCACCGGCGCCAGCACCTGGAACCGGGTCCCCTCCTCCAGCTCCAGCACCCGGTCCACGATCTGCTGCGGCGACTGCCGCGCGATCGGCCGGCCGCACTCCGGGCAGTGCGGCTTGCCCACCCGGGCGAATAGCAGCCGCAGGTAGTCATACACCTCGGTAATGGTCCCCACCGTGGACCGCGGATTGCGCGTCGCCGTCTTCTGGTCAACCGAGACTGCCGGGGAAAGGCCGTCGATGAAATCGACGTCCGGCTTGTCCATCTGGCCCAGGAACTGCCGCGCATACGCCGACAGCGACTCCACGTACCGCCGCTGGCCCTCGGCGAAGATCGTGTCGAACGCCAGGCTCGACTTCCCCGACCCCGACAGCCCGGTAAACACGATCATCGCGTCCCGGGGCAGGTCGAGCGAGACATCCTTGAGGTTGTGCTCGCGCGCACCGCGGATAATAAGACGGTCAGCCAATAGTGTTCAGCACTCCCCTGGGACATTGCCACGACCGCCCGGCCTCATGCCGGCTGTGATCGCGCCTGCCGGATAACTCGGCGGCGGCTTGGTCTGCAGAATCGGGCCCAGCCACACAGGCGGGCCACACCAGCACATAACACAATCGTGCCTTCCCAGATTCCGCCTGCCACCCGCGCCCCCGGCCCGGACCCCAGCCGCCCGCCCGAGGTCATTCTCGTCAGCATGCCGACACTGGCCGTCATTGGCGCGGGACCGAAGGGAATCGCCACCGCCGCCAAGGCGCGGGCCCTGGCGGCGGCCGGCCTGGCCGCACCGCGGGTGGTGCTCATCGACCGCGGTGCCGTGGCCGGGAACTGGACCGGCCGGCAGGGCTACGCCAGCGGCCTACTGCCCCTGGCCCGCAACTTCGTGTTCTTCCACCTGCCCTGGGAGGCGGCGGCGGTCCGCCTCTCCGTGCAGGACTTCACCGAGCTTGCTGATCGCGCGGCCTGGCCAGCCTGGTTCCTGGAGCCATGACCACTCACGGGTGGCTACGCGTCACGCCACGGACGGCCGGCGTCCGGAGCGGGCACCGATACCGGTGTCAGCCTGCGGGCCCTGGTCTGGAGCCCGACGGGGGCGTGATTCTCCAGCTCCTTCACGAGTAACGCTCTCCCTAGGTCGTCAGCCTCCGGCACGGGAGGCAGCCGTCAGGTGGGCATCGCCACCTTGCCCGTCTTCTCGGTCTTGTCCCATTTCATCTCCGCGCCCCGCAGCTCCTTGACATAGGAGGCGAATGTGCAGGCACAGAGCAGCGGCCCGTAGCCCGCGATGTAGATGAACACCGGCGATAGCACCCGGCCGAACCGGCGCGGCTCGATCGCCTTGCCGATGTAGGCCACCACCATCGACAGCGCCAGCCACGCGTAAGCGGCCAGGACCAGGCTGCTCCGCTCGGCATGCGTCAGCACCAGCCCCGCGCTGGGCAGCGCTTCGTGGAAGATGAGGCGCAGCAGCACCGGGAAGCAGGCCGCGATGATGATCGCCAGGTTGATGGCCCCGGGAAACAGGATGCCCTGCAACCAGGCGTGCCGGCCGGTCTGCCAGTCGATCATGAGGACGTAGGCGGTGATGAAGGCATAGGTCAGGGCGTTGATGATCCACAGCACGTGGAAGGTGACCCAGGCCATCGGGAAATCCGCGAAGTACAAGATGACCAGGGACGCGGACGCGGCGATCATCAACAGCGGCAGCAGGAACAGGCAGAACCAGAACACCGAGAAGCTGAGGCTGCCCAGGCGGTGGACGCGACTCGGGCGGCACCACACCCGCGCGAACTGCCTGGTGACCTGGACGTTACCGCGGGCCCAGCGCAGCCGCTGCTTCCACAGGCCGCCGATGTCGCCGGGCTCCTCGGCCCAGACCGTGGCGTGCGGCTCGAAGACCACCCGGTTCCCGGCCATCTGGGTCCGGAACGTCGTGAAGGTGTCCTCGGCCAGCGACGAGGTATCGATGCGGCCGCCGATGGCCTCGATGTTCGCCCGCGAGTGCAGTTGCGCTCCCCCGGCCAGGCACGCGACGGCGCCGAGCACGTTCTGACAGCGGCGGGCGGCGGCCTGCGCGGTGATGTACTCGAAGCCGATGAAGCGCGTCAGGTAATTGCCGGGGCGGCTGCCCTCCTTGATATAGGCCGTGACCGCGCCGACGCGGGGGTCGGCGAGGTGGCGGGTCATCATGCGCAGCGAGTCCGGCTCGTAGATCACGTCGGCGTCCATGATCAGCAGCGCCTGCATCCAATCGTCTCCGAGGATGATGCCCAGGCCGTGATTGAGCGTATGCGCCTTGCCCTCCCCGCCCTTCTGCCGGCGCAGGTGGAACACCTGCCCCGGATACTGGGCGGCCTTGGCCTGGATCACCTCAGGCGTGTCGTCGGTGCTCGCGTCGTCGACGACGTAGACCCGCAGCGCTTCCGGCGGATAGTCCAGCCCCATGAGGCGGTCGATCGATGCTCCGATGACCAGGGCCTCGTTCCAGGCCGGTACCAGGATGGCCGTGCGCGGGAAATACGGCGCGCAGCTCCCGTAGTGATTGCGCCGGAAATGAAAGGCGACCAGCAGGAACTGGTAGGCGGCTGCCACCAGCGGGACGGCCCCGGCCATGACAACGACCACGAGCACCCACTTGAGGCCCAGCAGCACCTGGTGCACTACGGCACGAGCTCGGGAGACGCGTCGTCGATGATCTGCCGGGCTACCACGTAGCCGCCGATGTCCCGGCAGTAGTGGCTGTCCGTGCTCGCCACCACCGGCACCCCGGCGGCGGCGAACGCCCGGAGCGTCCGGGCCGACGGGCAGGCCCATTTTTCGTTGACCTCCACCACCGCCCCGGCCTCGCGCGCCTGCTGGGCCAGGTAGCCGACCGCCTCGTCCGGGACGGCGGACTCGTCCAGGCCCATCTTGGGCAGGATGCTGAACAGGTGCGCGAGCTGGGGCCGGGCGGCGGCCTGCAGCGCGGCGGCTGTCGCGTCGACCAGGCAACTGACCACCTCCGGCGCGGTGATCTGCCCGGCGGCGATCGCCTCGCGCATCCGGCTGGGATCGACGGGCCCGTGGTCGCCGGGAAACTGATGGTCAGCGATCAGGACGCGATCGGCTCCCGCCGCCCCCTCCGGCAGGTCCAGGTGCCCGGCCCGGTCGAGGATCTTGGCTTCCACCCCGGCCAGCACTTCCAGGCCGGGCACGGGACGGAGCGCGGCCACCGCGGACAGGAAACCCGGCACCCAGTCCGAATCGCGGCGGACATGGTCGGACAGGCACATGACCCGCAGTCCGCGCTCCCGGGCCAGGGCCACGTTCTCGGCCAGGGTGCTCACCGCGTCGTCGGAGAAGGTGGAGTGGACGTGGTGATCCTCGTCGAACCGCAGCCGGGTGCTCACGCCGCTCCCTCCCGGACCTCGCCGCGGACTCCGGCCTGGCCGATGGTGGGGTTATCGCGCACCACCTCGAACGGCTCGGCATAGCGCCCGCTGGCATAGCGCGACCAGTAGCGGGCGTTCGACGTGATCAGGTCCTGCTCCAGGTACGTCCGCACCTCCACCTGAGACCCGAAGGCCTGGATGGCCAGCAGCTTGCGCTCGAGGTGATCATCGATGCTGACGAACCGGCTGGGCCGGAAGTCGACGGTGGCCGACGGCGACTGGAAGCAGTAGACGCGGCCGACTTCCCTGATGGCCACCATGGCCGCCTGATGAACGTTGCGATGGTCCTGGTGAACGTCGTGCAGCGAGTGGGTGTAGATGACGGTCGGCCGCACGGTCTCGACGACGGCGCTGATAGCCCCGATCGTCGGGTCACCTTCGCTGATCCGGGTGTCCTGAAGATCTTCCAGGTACAGCGTCGCGCCCAGGGCCAGCGCCGCCATCTCGGATTCGCCCGCCCTGGTGTCCTCGGCGCCGCCGCGGGCCCCGAGGCTGAGGGTCAGGATCGAGATCTCGTGCCCGAGACCCCGGTGGACCGCCAGGGCGCCGGCCGCGCCGATCTCGACATCGTCGGGGTGCGCGCCGATCGCGAGCACGGACTGCCGCGCGGCCAGCCGGGCCGCGCGGCCCTTGGTCACCAGCCCGCTGACGGTGGCCAGGAGCTGGTCCGGCGGCACCGACTTCTCCAGGAACTCATCGGCATGGTCGCGCAGGGCGCCGAGAGCGTTGTCGATCGTGGCGTGCGCGGTGAGCACCGCGACGGGGAGGCCGGGAGCGGCCTTCCGCAGCGCCTCGAGGAGCTCGATGCCGCTCATCCCCGGCATCTCCACGTCTGTCAGCACCAGGTCCCAGGTCTCGGCGCTGGCGCGCTTCAGCGCGGCCGCGGCATCGAGGACGTGCGTCACCTCGAACCCGCCCTGCCCGCCGAGCAGATTGGCCAGGATATGGCCGGTGACCAGGTCGTCCTCGACCACCAGGATCCGGCCGGGACTCGTGCCTTGATTCCCGCTCGTCATGCGCCCATCCCCGATGCCCCCGAACCCGGGCGTAGCCCGTCAGCGGTGGTAGCAGTAAGCTACCGTTATATTACTTTAGGTGATGCTTTCTGGCTGCGCTACCCGACCGGCGCCGCATTACGGGTCGCCCGGGCGGCCGCGCAGGCGCGCGCTGCACGCGGCCGCGATATCCCCGATATCGACCTGCTGCAGCAGCCGGTCGTGCCGGCCGTCCGCGGGGTCGAGGGTGCGGAGCGCCTGCTCATAGGCGCGCCGCGCGGCCGCGGTATCGCCCAGCGAGTCGTAGGCACGGCCGAGGGTGAACGCCGCCAGCGCGAATGCCTGGTCGGAAAACAGCGCCCGGCGCAGTGCCATCGCAGCTCGCGCCGCGTCCCCCGCCTCCAGCCTGATCAGCCCGTCGATGAAGTGCGCGTCGGCATCGAGCGGATCATCGGCCAGCGCCGCGGCGACGTGGGCCAGGGCACCGCTGCGGTCTCCGTGGCCCGCGGCGTCCAGCGCGGCCGCCAGCACCTGCTGACGCGATGCTGCTCCCTCGCGCCCGAGCGGGCGGCGCGGGCTCCTGGCCGCCGCCCGTACCGGGACCGGGGGCCGGGCGGCCGGCCGCTGCAGGGCATCGGCGGCCCCGAGCAGGGCCACGCCGCCGGGCCGCAGCGCCCCCTCCAGCGACTCGATCACCTGCCCGGCCAGCGGGACCCCGAAGTAGATGAGCACGTTCCTGCACGTGATCAGGTCAAAGCCGGTCTCGCCCGGCGGCGGGACGCGGTCGCGGACCAGGTTGTGCCGGTCGAAGCGGACCAGGCTGCGCAGGCCGGCGCCGACGAGGTAGCCGTCATCGGCCTGCCGGTCGAGGTAGCGGGAGCGCAGCCGCGCCGTCAGCCCCCGCACCGCCCGCTCGCGATAGTGCCCGGCTCGGGCCGCGGCCAGCGCGGCCCCGGAGATATCCGTGCCCAGCACGTCGACGGGGGCCGGCTCCGGGGCGAACGCCTCGGAGGCCAGCAGGGCCAGCGTGTAGGCCTCTTCCCCGCTCGCGCAGCCCGCGCTCCAGACCCGGATGGTGTCCGACCCGGCTGCGCGCGCCGCCTCCAGCAGGCCGTGCCAGCCGATCGCGTCCAGCTGGGCCCGGTCCCGGACGAAGGTCGTCTCCCGGACGGTCACCTGGTCGATCAGCTGGTCCACGAGACCGCGGCCACCTACCGGGTCCGAGGCCGCGCGCACGAATCCACTCAGGCCCAGTCCCGGCGCGGCGCGGTCGACGGCGGCGAGGATGGCCTTCTCCCGCGTCGCCGAGAGCACGATGCCCGTCTCCTGGCGGACGAGCTCCGCGAGGCTGGCGAAGGCGCCGGTCATCGCGCCCCCGGCAGCGGCTCGCAGTCCAGGCCCAGCAGGAAGGCGGCAATGTCCGCCGGGGGCAGCACGATCTCGGCCCCGAGGTCGATGGCGGCCTTCGGCATGCCGAATACCGCCGATGACTGCTCATCCTGGGCGATCGCGAGGCCGCCGCGGTCGCGCACCGCCGCCGCGCCGGCGGCCCCGTCGCCGCCCATCCCGCTGAGCACGATGGCCACGCCCGCCCGCCCCGCGATGGCGGCAATGCTGCTCAGCAGGACGTCCCCGGACGGGCGGTGCGGCCCGGCCTCGGTATGCCGGTCCAGGACCAGCCGCCCGGTGGCCGCCAGCGTGAGGTGGGCCCCTTCCGGTGCCACCCAGGCCCCCGGATCTGCCCGTGCTCCGGCGACCGCCAGGCCTATCGGCAGCCGCGCGGTCTGGTCCAGCCAGCGGACCAGCCCGTCGGTGAATCCGGTGGCCATATGCTGCACGACCAGCAGCGGGACCGGGTAGTCGGCCGGCAGCGCCCCGAGCAGCCGGGCCAGGATGTGCGGACCGCCGGTCGACGCGCACACGCCGATCACCGACGCGCGCCGCGCCGTCCGCGGCCTGGCCGACCGTCCGCTGAGCCGGGCGGTCCGCCCGCTGAGCCGGGCGCGCGGATGACGGATCACGTGGGCCCGCCCGAGGACCCTGACCCGCTGCCGGAAGGCGGCTCCGGCAGCGCTGGCCGGATCGCGCAGGTCCAGGTCATTCTTGGCCAGGGCCTCGAGCGCCCCGGCGGCGAGCGCGGCCGCGGCCCGGTCACTAGGGTAACCGAGCTCCCCCGACAGCACCAGGATCGGCAGCGGCCGGGCGCTCATGATGTCCTCGACCGCCTTCAGCCCGTCCATCCCGGGCAGCTCGATGTCCATCGTCACCAGGCCTGGCTCGAGCCGGGACAGGGCCGGCAGCGCCTCCTCAGCGGAGCCGAACGTCGCGCAGACCTCGATGTCCCCGTCGTGCTCGAGCATCTGCCGCAGCGCGGCCGCGTAGGCTGGCGAGTCGTCGCAGATCAGCACGCGGAGCGCGGTCATCGGCTCACCGGCCGATCAGGCGTTCGACGTTCAGGAGCAGGGCCTGCTGATCGAAGCTCCGCTTGGCCATGTAGGCGTCCGCGCCCGCCTCGATCCCCCGGCGGCGGTCCTCCTCGGAGCCCTGCGAGGTGACGATGATCACCGGCAGCGACGACCAGGCGGCATCGGCGCGGATGGTCCGGGTCAGCTGCAGGCCGTCCAGCTCTGGCATCTCAAGGTCGGTGATGACCAGCGCGATACCGGTGTCCTGGCCGAGGGTCTCGATCGCGTCCCGCCCGTCGCGCGCGGTCACGACGAGATAGCCGGCCGTCTCCAGGATGCTGCGCTGGAGCTCGCGCACGCTGAAGGAATCCTCGACGACGAGGACCTTCCGGGCCGCCACCGCCCGGTCGGGCGCGGGCGGCATCGGCATCGGCCTCGCCGTCGCGGCGACCTGCCGGGAGCCGCGGGTCAGGATGCCCGGCTCCACCAGCAGCGCCACCCGGCCGTCGCCGAGGATGGTCGCGCCCAGGTAGCCATCGACGCCGCCGAACAGCGGGCCGAGCGGCTTGACCACGACCTCCTCCTGGCCGAGCAGGGCGTCACAGGTCACCGCGGCCCGCCGGCCGCCGACGGTGATGACGAGCGCGGGTGACCGGTCGCCGAGCGGCGGCGCGGCCGTGCCGATCAGCGCGGCGAAGTCGGCCACCGGCACCGACCGGCCCCGGAGCTCCAGGGCCGGGCGGCCCTGCAGGACGAGCGTCCGCGTCACGGTCACGACTTCCTCGACGGCGGGCAGGGGCACGCCGTAGACCGCCCCGCCCCGCTCGAAGAGCAGCACCTCGACCAGGGCCAGGGCCAGCGGGAGCAGCAGGGTGACCGCCATGCCGTGGCCGGGCTCGCTGCTGACGTCCAGGCTCCCGCCCAGCGAGCGCACGTACGCCGCGACGGCGTCCAGGCCGACACCGCGCCCGGCCAGATCGCTCACTTCCGGCGCGGTCGAGTAGCCCGGCTGGCCCAGCAGGTCCGCCAGCGAGCCCTCCCGGCGGGCCGCCTCGATGACCTCCGCTGTGACGCCCTGGCCGTCGTCCGCGACCACGATCTCGACCAGGGGGCCGCGTGGCACGGCGCGCAGCTCGACGCGCCCGCGACCGGGCTTGCCGGCCCGCTCCCGGCCGGCCGGGCACTCGATGCCGTGCACCACCGCGTTACGCAGCAGGTGCGTCAGCGGCTCCGGCAGGCTCTCCAGGATCACCCGGTCCAGCTCGGTGTCCGCGCCCGTGATCACGAATTCCACGTCCTTGCCCGCGGCCCGGGCGAAGTCCCGGACCGCCCGCGGCAGCGGACCGGTCATCGCCGCGAGCGGAAGGGTCCGCATGTCCACCGCGGTGCCCTTGAGGTCATCGAGCATGCGCTGGCCGGCCCCGAGCACTTCCGCCACGCCGGGGGCCAGCTCCCGTTCCGGACCGAGCGAGTGCGTCAGCCGCCGGCGGTGCTGCATGATCTCCCCGACCACGTCCAGCAGGTGATCGATCTTCTCGGCCGGCACGCGCAGCTCGCGCCGGGTGCCCGCGGGCGGGGGCACGTCCGCCGGCGGGGAACCCGTCGCGGGGGGAACCGCCTGCACGGGCTCGGCGGCCTCCGGCGGGGATGGCTCCGCCGCAACCGCGCCGGGGGGCCGGACGTCACCGTCCAGGAGCGCCGCCCGGCTCGCGGCGAGCTCGCCCAGAACATCGTCGACGGCCGGCCCGTCCCCGGTGACCTGGGCGCGCAGGGCCGCGGTCGCGACTAGGAGCGGCCCGGCCAGGGCGGGCGGGAACACCTGCGCCTCGCGCACGCCAGACAGGATGTCCTCGGCCGCGTGCGCGACCGCGCGGACGTCGTCGAAGCCGAGCATCCCGGCCGCGCCCTTGATGGTGTGCGCATTGCGGAACAGCGAGTCGACGGTCTCAGCGCCCGCTTCCCCGGCCTCGACCGCGAGCAGCGCCGTGTCCATCTGATCGAGCCGCTGCGTGGTCTCGTCACGGAAGAGCGCCGGAAGGTCGACTGCCGACTCGCTCACGGGACCGGCACCTGGTCCAGTGCGTCGAAGACCCGCGGCATGTCGATCACGCCGACCAGGTCGCCGTCGCCGAGCGCGGCGCCCGCCAGCAGGCCGGACTCGGTTTCCTCGGCCGGCTCGGCCAGGTCGCCGACCCCGTTCACCTCGTCGACCGCGAAGGCGGCCTGCCGTCCGTGCGCCTCGGCCACCAGCAGGCGCCCTGGCGGCGCCGTCGACGCTATGCCCAGCAGCAGCGCGAGATCGACCACCGGCAGGATCTGGCCGCGCAGGTCCCGCACCCCGAGCAGCTCCGGACGTGACCCGGGGACGGCGGTGACGTCACCGATGTCCACGACCTCGAGGACGTGCTCGACGGCCACCGCGTAGGCCTCCGCGGCCACCCGCACCCGCACGTGCACGCTCACGCCACCCGCTCCCCGCTGCTGTCGCGCAGGGCGCTGTCCACCTCGTTCACCAGCTTCTCGAGCCGCTCGGCGGTGCCGGACCACCGCACCTGCTCGGCCGCGAGCTGGTCCGCCGCGTCCCGGATCTGCTGGATCGCGCTGTCCACCTGGTCGGCAGCCGACTTCTGCTGCTGAGTGGCCAGGATGGACTCATCGAGCATGGTCGCCGTCGAGGCCATCAGCTCGCCCACCTCACGAGTCTGGCGCGCGCCCTGCTCGGTGGCCATGATGGTCGCGTTCGTCTCGTCCTGCACCCCGCCGATGATCACGCTGATCGAGTCGGTCGAGTGAACCGACCGCTCGGCCAGCTTGCGCACCTCGGCCGCGACGACGGCGAATCCCTTCCCGGCCTCGCCCGCCCGGGCCGCCTCGATGGCGGCGTTCAGCGCGAGCAGGTTCGTCTGGCCCGCGATCTCATTGATCAGCTCCAGGATCTCGCCGATCTTCTGCGCGCGCTCACCCAGCGAGAGCGCCCGGTCGGCGATATCGCCCACCTTTTCCTGTGCGTCCCGCATCGTGTCGCCGGCCTCCTCGGCCACCTTGGCCACGGCTCGCACGTTGTCGGCGATCGCGCCGGCCGTCGTGGCCAGCTCCTCGATGGTGGCGGACGTCTCGCCGACCGCCGCCGACTGCTCACTCGCCACCGCGGCAGCGTTCCCGGCCGCCAGGCGCAGCTCGGCCGCGACCTCGCCGATGACGGCTGAGGCGGAACGGAGCCGGTCCAGGAGCTCGTCCCGGTCGCTCAGCCCCGACAGCGCCTCGGTCAGCTTCTGCTCTCGCTCGAAGGCGCGCCCGAGCATCCGGAGGACGAAAAGCCAGAAGCCCACGCCGGCCACGATGGCCAGCACGCCGGCGATGATCCCGATGGCCAGGGCCTGATCCGCAGCGGAGGTGGCGTTTGCCTGCGCGGCGTCAGCGCGCAGGGTGTGCAGCTGGTCCAGCGCGGTTAGCGGAGTCACCACCGCGGGCGCCGTCTTGTCGAGGCTCCCGGCCGCGGCGACCTCGCGAGGTACGCCGGTGCCGGCTGCGCCCCGGGATCGGGTGAACATCGAGTAATACCGGGCGTAGGCGGCAGTGGCCCGCGCCAGGAGCACATTCTCCTGGCCGCCGGCCGGGGCATCCTCGCTTAGCTGCCCGATGAACCTGCGGAACTCCTGCCGGGAGGCGGTTACCCGAGCGAGCGCCGCGGCTGACGGGGCGAAGTAATACGCGTTCAGGTTATTGCGCTGCTCCGCGAACGTGGTGGCCAGCTCCGCTGCGGTGCTGGCATCCGTACGCTCACCCAGAGCCTTCGAAGCCTGGGCCAGGGCCGCCTGGTAACGCCAGGTCGACAGGGCGCTCGCGCCCGCGATCACGGCGACGGCAGCGATGCTGACGGCGATGATGCGTCGCCCCGGCCCTCTCAGCAGCTTGGTCGGCATGGCCTGGTGCGCTCCCTGCCTCTGAGTCCTGGCGAGCCCTGGTGATGCCTCTTCCGTACCTCCTACCCCGTGACTGCGCAAACGTACCAATTAACTACGCACTGTAATAGTGGGATCTCGGCCCGGGGAAGTTCCGGCGGCTGCGGCCGGCCCTCGAAAACCGCTAGCCGGCGAGCCGCTCGGCTGAATTCAGTAAATTCAGCGAATTAAGAAAAGCAATCCGGCGGCAGCCCGACTGCGCCTGCTCGGATTCTTCCTAATCTTGAGGGGTAGGTAGCCGGCGAGGCCATGTTAGCGGGGTAATTCGTCCGGGGGGACGTGGTTGGCATGCGCATTCTGATATTCCACGGGTACCTGCTGCGCGGCACGGGAAGCAATATTTATAACAACGAGCTGTCCCGGTCGCTGGTAGAACTCGGCCACGAGGTGCACTTGTTCTGCCAGGACCGGCAGGCGGCCGAATTCGATTTCGTGGATGCCGTCGGCCGCTGGCATGACGGGCGGCTGGAGGTCGAGGTTATCCGCGAGCCGGTCCGCTGCACGGTCTACCTGCCTGACATCGGCGGCCTACTGCCGCTTTATGTCGCCGACAAGTACGAGGGCTTTGACGCGCGCCCCTTCCCGGAGCTGACATCCGCCGAGATCGACCGCTACGTGGCGGCCAACGTCGCCGCGGTCCGCGACGTCGTCGCCGCGGTGCACCCCGACGAGGCCATCGCGAACCACCTCATCATGGGTCCGGTGATCCTGGCCCGCGCGCTGGATGGCCGCATCCCCTATGCGGTGAAGATCCACGGCTCGGCGCTGGAGTACACCGTGCGGCCCGACATCGAGCGCTTCGGCCCCTACGCCCGCGAGGGCCTGGCCGCGGCGTCCGGGGTCCTGGTCGGCTCGCGCCATACCGCCGAGAGCCTGTGGCAGGTCACTGGCCTGCCCGAGCTGCCGGCCCGGACCCGGCTGCTGCCACCGGGGGTAGATATCAGCAGGTTTCACCCGCGGCCGCCCGCCGAGGCCAGGGACCGGCTGCGGGACCTGGCCGCGCGGCTGGCGGCCGACCCGCCGGCCTGGGGCGGCGAAGCCGACGCGGGGCAGGCCATCCAGGCCGCCGATCCGACCCAGGACCTGGTGGTCAGCTATGTCGGGAAGCTCATCGTGTCCAAGGGCGTGGACTTGCTGCTGGCGGCGTGGCCGCTAGTCGCCGAGCACGCTCCCGGCGCCCGGCTGATGATCGCCGGCTTCGGCGCCTACCGGCCCGCTCTGCTCGACCTCGCTCGCGCCCTGGGCGACGGCGATCTGGCGGCCGCGCGCGTCATCGCCAGTCGCGGCCGCGAGCTGGAGGGGGGCCCGCCAGGCGAGCTGCACTTCCTGGGCGCGTTCCTCGACGGGCTCACTGGCCCGGAGCGGGCGCGCTACGTGACCGCTGCCCGGGCCGCCATGGACCGCGTGCACTTCGCCGGACGGATCGAGCATGACGACGTATCCGAGCTGATGGGCGCCTCCCGGGCGCTGGTCGTCCCCAGCACGTTCCCGGAGGCGTTCGGCATGGTCCTGGCGGAGGCCGCGTGCTGCGGGTCGATTCCCCTGTCGGCCGCTCACTCAGGGCTCGCCGAGGTGACTGAGGTGCTCGCCCCCGGAGTGCGCGAGGACCTGCGCTCTCAGCTGTCCTTCCAGCTGGGGGCCGGGGCCGTCGCGGAGATCGCCGACAAGCTGGCCCGCTGGCTGTCCTTCACCTCGGACACGCCAGATGCCTGGCGGCGCGCTCGCCAGGGCCTGGCCGAGCTGGCCTGCGCCGAGTTCGGCTGGCAGGAAGTGGCTCGCGGCGTCGTGCAGGCCGCGGCCGGGCGGCTGGCCGGGCTGCCGCGCGTGCCAGCGGCCGGGCTGGCGCTCGCGCCCGTGCCTGCGCAGGTGCCCGCGCACGTGCCCGTGCCCGTGCAGCATCGGACAGACAGCCGCGACGTCACCGGGCGCCCCGCCTGAGCAGGCCGGCCAGCGGATCGACCTTTCCGGCGGCCAGGAGAAACCAGGCGGTGGCTCCGCTATGCAGCGACGCGTAGTAAAGGCCGCCGCTGCAGTCGCTGAGCCCGTTCTTCGAGGCCGCCATGACACCGCGGCCATCGTGGCCGGGCCCGTGCGCCTGGGCGTAGGAGATATCCGACAGGTACCCGGCCGCCCTGGCGGCATCGCCGGGGGCGCCTCGGAACTCCAGCGCGTCCGCGAGGTGCGCTGTTCCCTCGAACCAGGCGCCGCTGCGGTCGCCGTGACAGAAGCTGACCCCCTTGAAGCCGCCGGCGAAGACGCCGAGATTACGCTCGTCCCAGCTCACGGACGCCGCGTAAGCGGGATTCCGGAAGGCCAGGTAGGACCAGCTGTTGATGTCTTCGGGAATCACGGCGTCGTTCGGTGTCACGCCGTCGACCGTCGTTCCGACGTAGTACCGGCCCTGCTGGGCGTTCCACATGGCGGCGACGAATCGCCCGGCCCGCGCCGCGCTGGCCGACCAGGCCGGGTCGCGGGTCTGCACGGCCAGCAGGTTAAAGAAGGCGTAGAGGTCAATGTTGTGCTCGGTGGACTTCCACTGGATCTGCTGGCCGCCGGCCGTCTGGCCGCCCGTGTAGCCGCCGGCCCCGCGCGTGTCGTAGCAGTGGGCCTGCACCCAGTGACCGATCGCCTCCGCGCCCGCGAGGTAGGCCTTGCGGCCCGTGGCGGCGTAGAGCCGGACCAGGGCCAGGCCGGCCCAGGCCAGGTCGCCCGTGTCGGTCGCCGCGTCGGTGGGCCGGACATCGGCTGGCCCGCGCAGCGGAGCAGGCGCATAGGCAGCCCGGACCCGGCCGTCATGCTGCGGATCATTGGCCTGCACGTAGAGCAGTCCGTTCCCGATGATCCCGGCCCGGGACCGCCCGGCCGCGGTCCCCGCGGCGAGGTAGGCGCTGATAACCAGCGCGTTGTCATAGACTTCCGCGGCCGTGAAGTGCTGCCGCGCCAGCGGGCCCCCCGCGAAGCTCTGCACCAGGCGCGGCACCGAGCCCGCGGCGTACTTGTCCATCATCTCGTTGAGGAACAGGTACCCGTCCGCGACGCTGCGGCGCAGCTGGCCGGCCGTGATCCGCGCGGCCGGGCCGCTGGCCGGATGCCCTCCGGCCAACCCGCAGCCCGCCAGACCGACCATGACGGCGACCGCGGCGGCCAGCCCGGCGGCCGCGGCCGGGCGCGGCGTGCTGGCCCGGCTCAAGAATCCGCGGTCGCGGCGCCGGGGCCGAGGGCTCCGCGCTGATCCACAACAGCGAGCGGCACCATCACGAGCACTCCTTCAGGCAGCTACGGGACCGCTCAGACCGGCGCGGAGGCCGCCGTTAATACGCTCAGTATCCTAGCAAACTCAAGCAGTTACCTCAGGCGCCCCTGGCTAGCCCGATCGGCCGGGCTTATCCGGCATCACCCCGCAGGGGTGATGCCGGCAGCACCCAGACCTCCATACTGGGCATTGTGGACTCGCGCGACCGGCTGTGGTCAGCAGGAAAGCGAATGACCGACCCGGTGGAGTCAATCGCCCAGCGGGTCGCGGAGCGAGCCATCGATCTGGTCGTCAGTGCCCTGGACGTCAATGCGCTCCTACGGCGAGTCGACCTGAACGCCGTGCTCGATCAGGTCGATATCAATGCGGTGCTCAGCAAGGTGGACGTCCCCGCGCTCGTGGAGAAGGCAGACGTCAACAGCATCATCGAGCGCGTGGACCTCAACGCGCTCCTCAAGCAGCTGGACCTTGACGCGCTGCTCGATCGCATCGACGTGAATGCCCTGATCCAGCGGATCGACGTGGAGCAGCTCGTGCAGCACACCGACCTGGGCGCCGTCATCGCCGGATCAACCGGCGGCATGGCCACCGAGGCGCTGGACGGGGCGCGCAGCGAGGCTGTCGCCCTCGACCAGTTCGTCGACCACTGGGCGTGGCGCCTGCTCCGGCCGAGAAGCCGCGCCCGGCCGGTCGCCCCGACAGCCCGGCCCGACATTCCGGTTCCCCCGCCAGACCTCCCGGCAACCACGCCCGACGTCCCGGTGACCCCGACGGACGTCCTGGCCACCCCGCCCGACACCCCGGCGACCCCGCCCGACGGCGGCCTGGACGCTCACCCCGACGAGCTGGCCCCGCCCGACGCCCTGGCTACCCCGCCCGACGGCCTGGCCATCCCGCCCGACGGCCTGGCCATCCCGCCCGATGGCCTGACCCCGACCGACATCCCGGTGACTCCGCCCGACGGCCTGGCGAGCCGGCCCGACTCCCCGGCCCAGCCATGACCTCCCCCGCGCGCGCCGCCGACACGATCAGCCTGCAGGGCAACTACGCGGGCTCGGTCTCGCGGTTTGCCGCCTATGCCATCGACCTCGCGATCTCCTCGGCCGTGTTTGCCCTCGCGCTGACGGTCATCTCGTTCGCGGCGAAGGTCGTGACGGGCCAGTCGATCAACTGGAACCGGGGAAGCATCGCCCTGGGGGTTCTCTTCTTCGTCTGGGAGCTGACTTACCTGGGGTACTCATGGGCGGCCAGCGGCCGGAGCCCCGGCATGGCGGTGCTGGGCGTGCGCGTCGTCCGGCTAGACGGCGCGGCTCTCGAAACGCGCCGGGCCGTCGTGCGCGCGCTAGCCTTCCCGCTCAGCTTCCTCTTTTTCGGCCTCGGGCTAGCCGGAATCGTCGTCCAGCGGGAGCACCGGGCGCTGCACGACCTTATTGCCGGCACCGCGGTGGTCTATTCCTGGGATGCCCGGGCCGCCCGGCTCAGGTCTCTTGCCCATGAGGCTCGCGATCCGGCAGGCTCACGGCCGACCTCGGGCTAGCCGCGAGGATGTCGGTGCTGAGGCCAGGATCCACGCCGGGGACAGCAGCTCCACCCAGGATGAGATGTCCATGCCGACCAGCAGGATCAGCGCGGTGCCGAGCCCGGCGCATCGGTCATTGCGGGTCGCTGGTGGCCCGCAGCGCGCGCAGGGACGCCTCGAAGGACTCCAGGCGGCTGCGGACTATCGCGGCCTGCCCGGAGCCGGCCCCGGCCGGGGCACGCTCGGCGTCCATGGCCGACCGGATGACCTGGAGCCACGCGAGCGTATCGGCGACAACGGCGCGATCGTCCTCGTCCACGGCGGCCTCGCGCAGCGCATAGAGCGTCTGGGCCAGGTCATCCGCGCGGCGCTGGATGTCAGACCAGCGTGCCCCGGCATCGTCGGCGGCCAGCGCGGCCGGCGTCTCCGCGACACTCATCGCGTCGTACAGCGCGGCGCCTTTGGCGTAGGCGTCGATGACCTGGGACCGCCAGCTGGCCGCCGTGGACTTCCGGCCGGATGACCGGCGGACCAGCAGGACAATGCCGATGACCACGATCACACCCAGCAGGATCCAGGGCCAGATGACGACGGAATCGCCGGCCGGTGCGGCCTCGCTGCTCGGCTGCACGGACGGCGCGAGCGGCGCTGCCGCGCTGCTGGGCAGCACCGTCGGGGCGGCCGCGGTCGGCTGCGCTGGGCTGCTCGGCTGCGCCGTCAGCGTGGGCGCGACCGTACTGGGGGTGACCGCCGGCGCGCCGCCAGCCGGCACCGACGCGCTCTTGCTGGGCAGTGCGGGCGCGCTGGGCTGGGCGGTGACACTCCGGCTGGGCAGGGAGATCCCCGAGCGGGTGGACGAGGCGCCGCCGATCGAGCCACTGCCCCCGCAGCCCGCCACCACGCAGCCGAGCACCACGAGTGCTGCCGGAAGGAAAAGGCTCCGGTTCAAGCGCCGCATGCCTGATCCTTCCGCGCGTGGTGAGGCGTTACCTAACGCCGAGCTGGGACATCGCCACCAGGATGGTGCGCCCGGGGGGCCGGTGCCTCACCCGTCGCGGGGGACCCTGGGGGCATAAGGGCGGTTTGCCGCCCGCGCCAGTCTGCTAGCTGGCCGGCGGCCCGCCGCGACTGATGCAGCGGAAGCCGAGATGGCAGGTGGCGGTGTCCACGGCCTCGCCCTGGCGGGCGGCCGGCCGGTAGCGCAGGCAGTAACTAGGCGCGCACAGGTGCGAGCCGCCCTTGATGACCCGGCGCGGAATGGCTGCTCCGGGCTCCGCGGCGGCCGCGCCGGGCACCGGAGCGCTGACCCGCGGGTTGCGCGGCGCGCAGCAGGCGTCGGCGGCGTCGGCCTGATGGCCGGGGGTGAAAAAGTCGCAGGTCCATTCCCAGACGTTGCCGGTCATGTCCTGCAGACCGTAGCCATTGGCGGGGAACGACCCTGCGGGCGAGGTGCCCTCGTACCCGTCAGTGAGCAGGTTCTGCCAGGGAAACGAGCCCTGCCAGGTATTGGCCATCATCGCCCCGCCCGGCGCGAACTCATCGCCCCAGGCGTAGACGGCGCCGTCGAGCCCGCCCCGGGCCGCGTACTCCCATTCGGCCTCGGTGGGCAGCTCCTGGCCCGCCCAGTCGGCGTACGCCTCGGCGTCCGCGTAGGCGACCTGGGTGACCGGGTGCTGACCGCGGTCCCGCGCGTCCTGGCCGGGGCCGAGGGGGCGCCGCCAGCTGGCGCCCGGGACGTAATCCCACCAGTTGCGGTAGTCGCGCAGGTCGACCGGGCCGGAGCTGCGCTGGAACACCAGAGACCCTGGCACGAGCAGCTCAGGATCGGCCTCCGGATAGTCGGCCGCGGCGAGCGGCCGCTCGGCCACGGTCACGTACCCGGTCGCCGTCACAAAACGGCGGAAGTCCGCTACCGTCACCGGCCGCCGGTCCATCCAGAACCCGTCCACGGCCACCCGGTGCACGGGCCGTTCCTCGGGATAGAAGTCGGCCGAGCCCATCCGGAAGGTGCCGCCGGGAATCCACGCCATGGTCCGGCGCGGATCCGGTGCCCGCTTCCCGGCCCGGGCCTTCCCCGCCCGGCGGTTCCCGGCCTGGGCCGCCCCGGCTGCCTGACCCCTGGTCGCGGCTGGTGATGAAGAACTCGCTGTCGACATGCCGCGCATGCTCCCGATTCTCGTGACCCGGCACCGACGTTAGGCGCGGCCGACCGGATGGGCACCACCCGCAGGGGGTGAGGCACGGCCGGACCGCCGCGCCCGATCATATGAGATGCCTCGTCCGACAACTCCCCGGTAGTCCGGCGTGGTCCAGCCGGATGGAGCAGACGGATGACCCGCGTATTCCGGTCCACAGTGGCAACTGCTGGCCGCTGGCTGCGCTCGGTCGGGCCGCAGCGGGCCAGCCTGCGCGCCGACATCCTGGCCGGCCTGCCGGGTGCGATCAGCAGCGTGCCGGACGGGATGGCGGCCGCGGTCCTGGCCGGGGTCAACCCGGTCCAGGGCCTGTACGCGAGCTTCTCCGGCCGCATCGCGGGCGGCCTCAGCTCGCATACCCGGATGATGGTGATCACGACCACCTCCGCCGCCGCGCTCGCCGCGGGCTCCGCGCTGCAGGCCATCCCCGCGGACCGGCGGCCGGACGCCGTCGCCCTCCTCGCGATCCTTGTCGGCGTGCTGCTGGCCGCCGCCGGCATCGTGCGCCTCGGCCGGTATACGCGGTTCGTCTCCTACTCGGTGATGATCGGATTCCTCACCGGCATCTCGGTCAACATCGCGTGCGGCCAGCTGGCCGACCTGACCGGGGCGCCGGCGCAGGGCAGCTTCCCGCTGGCCAAGGCGGTTAACGTCCTCGTCCATCCCGGCGCCATCAACCTGCCGTCGCTGGCGACCGGGCTCAGCGCGCTGGCGATCCTGCTGATCCTGGCCCGGACCAGGGTGCGGGTCCTGAGCGCGCTGGTCGCGCTGGTCATCCCCACGGTGATCGTTGCCCTGGCGGGCGCCGGCAGTGTGGCCCGGGTCGGCGATCAGGGCGACATCCCGGGCGGCATCCCGCTCCCGCACCTGCCCGATGTCAGGCTCCTGTCGGCCAGCCTGGTCACCGGCGCGCTGGCCATCGCGGCCATCGTCCTGGTCCAGGGGGCCGGGGTGGCCGAGGCGGCCCCGAATCCCCGCGGCGAGCAGGCCAACCCGAACCAGGACATCATCGCCCAGGGCGCTGGCAACCTGCTCGCGGGTTTCTTCCGCGGCATCCCGGTGGGCGGCTCCGTCGGCCAGACCGCGCTCAACGTGGCCGTCGGCGGGCGGAGCCGGTGGGCGGCGATCTGGTCAGGCGTGTGGATGATCGTGATCCTGGTCATCTTCTCCGGGCTGGTCAGGAAGATCGCGGTTCCGACGCTCGGGGCCATCCTCATCTTCGCCGCGGTCAGCTCGCTGCAGCCCGGTGAGATCACCACCATCCTGCGGACCGGGCGCATTTCCCAGGTCGCGGTCATCACCACCTTCGCGGCCACGCTGTTCCTGCCGGTCGCCGCGGCGGTAGGCATCGGCGTCGCGCTGTCCTTGCTGCTGCAGCTGAACCAGGAAGCCATGGACCTCACCGTGGTCGAGCTGGTGCCGCGCGATGACGGGCTCTTCGAGGAGCACCCGCCTCCGGCCACCCTGACCAGCCATCATGTCACGGTCTTGGATGTGCACGGGAGCCTGCTCTATGCGGGATCCCGGACCCTGGAGGCTCATCTGCCCGACCTGGCCGGCGCGGCGGAGCCCGTCGTCGTCCTCCGACTGCGGGGCCGCACGTCGCTGGGCGCGACCTTCGTTAAGGTGGTCGCCGGCTACGCCGACCGCCTGGCCGACTGCGGCGGGCGGCTCTACCTCAGCGGCCTGGAGCCCGACCTGTCCGAGCAGCTGCGCCGCACCGGGCATGTGGACGGACCGGTGCGCGTCTTCGATGCCACGCCAGTGCTCGGCGAGGCGACCAGGGCGGCCAGCCAGGACGCGCAGTCCTGGCTGGTCAGGAGCAAATAGCAGCAGGCCGGGCTGGCCACCAGGTGCATGGCGGCCGGCCCGGCCTGCTGCCCCCAGGCCCCCCGGCGGCCTGGCGAGGCTGGCGTTATTACTCGGGCCGGCCGGAGCCGGACGAGACGCCAGACGGGTAACGGAATCGCTGGCCTACGCGGCTCCGCCGTGCAGGGCATCCTGGAGGTCCTTCTCGCCGTCCTTGGACAGCGAGGTCTTCAGCACGGTTCCGCCGAACTTGCTCATGGCCTCGACGGCCTTGTCCGGGGTGACCTTCTCCAGCATCAGGAACAGCGCCGAGCTGCCCGGCGTCAGCATCCCCCGGACCTGCTCCTGGAACTGGGCGTCGATGCCTGACTTGGCCACCTTGCCCATCAGGGCGCCGAGCCCGGCGCCGACGGCGATCCCGACGACCGGGACGAAGAACAGGACCCCGAACAGCAGTCCCCAGAACATGCCCCAGGTGGCCCCGGATCCCACCAGGTGGTGGTGGGTATGGACGTGGTACTTGCCGTCGGCGTCGCGCACGATCACGGCGATGGCGTCCGGCTCGATGATGAGGTCGTGAGCCAGCTGTCGTGCTTCATCCGCGGCGGCTTCCGCCGTTGCCTCGTCCGGGTAACCGATCGCGATCAGATCAGCCATGCCTTCACTTCTCCTTCTGCTCGGGTCAGCAGGCTCACTTCACCGCTCCGGCCGCGGCCACGCACCACCCGCCGTGGGTGATCTCTCCGCAATGCGCTCACCCTCCGGGAGTGAGGCGGGCGGCTGCGATCAACGCCAGTGTGGGAGGGGTGACACAGCCTGCCGACCGCGACTGGATGCCCCGAGGCGCCTGCCATGGCGAGGACCCCGAGCTGTTCTTTCCCATTACGGGAGCGGGGGCCGCGCAGCGGCAGATCGCCGCGGCCAAGGCGGTCTGCCTGCGCTGCACGGTCCGGGGGCCGTGCCTGTCGTATGCGCTCAAGACCAGCCCCGACGGCATCTGGGGCGGGACGACGCCGGACGAACGGCTCCGCGCGCGGAGGTCGCTGTCCGCCGCCAGCCGGCCGAAGGACCGCATCGCTCAGGGCCGCGGAGGGCGCGGGGGCCCGTTTTGATGCCGTGTGCCGGGACCGGGCCGGGGGTAACCTGAAGTAACGAGGGTGCTCCAGGCCCCGGCGCCTGGGGGCCCTGATGGGGGAATGGACTCATGGATGGCGACGACGGCCGGGCAGCCTCCCCGCCGGAGCAGCGAGCCCACGACGGGCTACCGCCGGGCAGCCAGCCCCAGTGTGCCGTGCCGGCCGATACCCCGGCGGCGAGGCGGGGACCGGGATTCGACTCGCCCCTGGAGACCAAGCTTCACCCCCCGGCCGCCCGGGCCGAGTGGGTGCAGCGTGAGGACCTTCTCGATCGCCTGGCCGGGCTGAGCGCCAGGCTCCTGCTGGTGGATGCCCCGGCGGGGTTCGGCAAGACCACGCTCGTCGCGCAGTGGTGCTGGCATGCGGCGGAAAGCCGCCCGTTCGCCTGGGTCTCGGTCGATGCCGCCGACAACGATCCCGGCCGGCTGTGGTGGCATGTCATCTGCGCCCTGCGGCAGGCCTGCCCGCAGCTCGGCATGGAGAACCTCACGGCGGCCATCCGGACCCCGGCGCCCGACTTCGCGGGCACGCTACTCCCCTTGCTGATCAACGAGCTGGCCGCGATGGCGGAGCCGGTCGTGATCGTGCTGGATGACTACCACGTGATCGAGGACCGGGACTGCCACGACCAGGTCGCGTTCCTGCTGCTGCATCTTCCGGAGGCCGTCCAGCTGACCCTGATCACCCGGGTTGACCCGCCGCTGCCGCTGGCCCGGCTGCGGGCGGCCGGTGACATGGCCGAGATCGGGGTGCGCGAGCTGCGCTTCTCCGCCACCCAGGCGGCTGCGCTCGTGGCGGATGTCGCCGGCCTGGAGCTCAGCGAAGCCGACCTGGACAGCCTGACCGAGCAGACTGAGGGCTGGCCCGCGGGCATCTACCTGGCCGCGCTCTCGCTGCGCACCCACGCCTCGCCCAGCGACTTCATCCGGCAGTTCACCGGGGAAAGCCGCTTCGTCGGTGACTTCCTGGCCGAGGAGGTGCTCCGGGGCCAGCCGGCCGAGGTCCGGCAGTTCCTGGCCCGGACCTCCATTCTCAGCCGGCTCCAGGCCTCCCTGGTTGACTCCGTGCTCGAGTCGGCCAACGCGGCCGAGGTCATGAGCCTGCTCGAGCGGGAGAACCTGTTCGTCGTGCCGCTGGACGACAGCCGGCAGTGGTTCCGGTATCACCATCTGTTCGCCCAGGTACTCCGCGGCGAGCTCGACCGGACCGAGCCGGAGATTATCCACGCGCTGCACGAGCGGGCCAGTGCCTGGCACGCGAGATCCGGCTCGGCCGACGAGGCTGTCCATCACGCCTACGCCGCAGGGGATCCCGCCGCGGTCATCGACATCATCTCGACGAACTGGTTCGCCTACATCGGCGCCGGCCAGGTGGCCACCGTCCGCGGCTGGCTGAGCCTGCTCGGGGACGGCATCGTCAGCGTCCATCCGCACGCGGTGCACTGCGCGGCGTGGACCGCCGCCCTGTCCGGCGACCGCGAATCACTGCGGCGCTGGCTGCCGCTCCTGGAGGGGAGCCCGCATGAAGGGAGGCTCCCGGACGGCGTGTCCTCGATGCAGGCATCGGCGGCGCTCCTGCGCGGCACGTTCGGGTTCGACGGCATCGGCCCCATGCGCGACGCGGCCGCTCAGGCCGCCCGGCTGGAGGCGGACCCGGCGTCACCGTGGTATGCGATGGCCCGGGCCGCGTACGCGACCGCCCTCTACTGGTGCGACGACTTCGTCGCGGCCGCCGAGCAGGCTCAGTCCGCCTTGTCCAGCCCGTCGTCCGTCGGGCTCATCCGCATGCTGGCCCTGGCCACCCTGGCGCTGCTCGAGGTCGACCAGGGGCAGCTCGCGGAGGCCGAGCAGCTGGCGCGCTCGGCGCGCGAGATCGTTGCCGGCGAGGGCCTGGGCGCGGCTCCGCAGGCAGCTCTGGCTTACGCGGCCGCCGGCGCGGTGCACGCCCGGCAGGGGCAGCTCGCCGACGCCCGGCGGGAATTCGAGCGCGCGCTGCGCATCCGGCGCCGGCACTACGGGATCAGCCCGTGGGCCACCATGGAGATCATGCTCCGGCTCGCGCCGGTGCTGCTGGACGCCGGCGACCGGCCGGCCGCGGTGGCGCTGCTGGCGGAGGCCAGGGAGCTGCTGATGTCCGCGCCGGACGGGGCGGACGCACAGCTGGAGCGGGTAGCCCGGCTCGAACGGCGGCTCGCCGGCCCTCCCAGGGCGATCCTGGCCGCACCGCTCACCGACCGCGAGCTCGCCGTGCTGCGGCTGCTGCGCGGATCCCTGTCACTGCGCGAGATCGGCCTGGAGCTCTACCTGTCGCAGAACACGATCAAGACCCACACCAAGGCCATCTACCGCAAGCTCGGGGTCACCAGCCGGGGCGAGGCCATCGCCAAGAGCCGCGACATCGACATCCTCTAGCCAGCCCGGGACGGCCCGACGGGCTCGCGGCGGGCCGGAAGTCACCCACCGGGGGTGAGGCACGCGGCGATCAGGTTAGCCACGGTAGAGACACGCGGCCGTCCTGCGCTGCGGGCATAGACGGAGGTCACCATGTCTGATACCGGCGGCGGCCCGGGGCCGGCTGTCGAGGAATCAGGCACCAGCCAGGCCGACCGGACTGCCGAGCAGGCTGAGCTGGCGCGCCTGCGGGCCGAGGTGGCCGAGCTGCGCAGTCAGCTAGCCGGCACCCGCCGGCATCGCGTCAGCTGGCGCACCCCGGTCGCCGTGCTGCTGATCGTGGTGGGCTGCCTGCTCGCCCCGGTATCGGTGCTGGCCGTCTGGTCCGCCAATCAGGTTTCCAACACCGACCGTTACGTGGCCAACATCGAGCCGCTCATCCACGACCCGGTCATCCAGAACGCGCTGACCGACAAGCTGACGATCGAGATCACCAGTCGCCTCAACGTCACTGGGCTCACCAGTCAGGCGGCGGCCCTGCTCACGACCAAGGGCCTGCCGCGGGTCGGTACGCTGCTCAAGAGCTTCGGTCCGGCCATCGCGAGCGCCGTCACGGGATTCATCCACGGCCGGATTCACAAGATCGTCACCAGCGCGCGCTTCGCCAACACCTGGATCCAGGTCAACAAGGTGGCGCACCGGGAGCTGGTCACGGCGCTATCGGGGCAAGGCGGCGGCGCTATCGCCGTCAGCAACGGCAAGGTCGCCATCGACCTGGCCCCGTTCATCGCCATCGTCAAGCAGGACCTGAGCGGGCGCGGCTTCACGTTCGTGAACAGCCTGCCGTCCTTCCACCCGACGCTGGCCCTGTTCTCGGCGCGCGACCTGGTCAAGGCGCAGACCGCCTACCGGCTCATCAATGATCTCAAGATCGTGCTGCCTATCTTGTCTGTCCTGCTGATGGCCGCCGGGGTGTACATAGCCCGAGGTCACCGTCGTGCGCTGGTCGGGGCGGGACTCGGCCTGGCCGCCAGCATGCTCGTCCTCGGCGCCGCCCTGATCATCTTCCGTGGCATCTACCTGAACACCGTGCCCGCCAGCGTGCTGCCGAGCGACGCGGCCGCGGCGATGTTCGACACGCTGGTCCGGTTCATCAAGGACGGGCTGCGCCTGCTGCTGGTCGTCGGCCTGATCGTGGCGCTGGCCGGATTCTTTACCGGGCGGTCAGCTACGGCGGTCCAGACCCGGGCGGCGTTCGGCTCGGGGCTGGGCCGGATCCGGCGCAGCGCCGAGCACGCCGGCCTGCGGACCGGCCCGGTCGGCTCGTGGACCTACGCGCACCGGACGGCGCTGCGGATCAGCGTGACGGCGCTCGCCGCCCTGATTTTCGTCTTCTGGGGCCGGCCCACCGTCCTGGTGGCCATCGTGATCGTCGTCCTGCTCCTGGCCGCCCTGGCGCTGATCGAGCTGTTCGGCAGGCCGCCCGTGCCGTCCGCCGGCCACCCCTGACGGTGAGCAGCAATCTTTTTCCGGAGCTGTCGCCGGCCCGGCGACGGCGGCTCATTTTCCGGGCCGCGCTGCGCGCTCTGCTAAACGCGGCGGTGCTGGTGACTGTGTACTACCTGCTGCCGGAAACGTCATGGAACGGCGGCGTGGCGCTGCGCGTGCTGGCCGGCATCCTGATCTGCGTCGGCATTACCGCCTGGCAGGTCAGGAGCATCACCGGCTCGCGCTACCCCGGCATCAAGGCGGCCCAGGCGCTGGGCCTGATCCTGCCCTTCTACCTGCTGGTATTTGCCTCCACGTACTACATCATGGAGCACCTGTCCCTGGCGGCCTTCACCGAGCCGCTCACCAAGACCGATTCCCTCTACTTCACGGTGACCGTCTTCACGACTGTCGGCTTCGGCGACATCACCCCCCGCTCGGAAGCGGCGCGGATCGTGCTCACCATCCAGATGCTGGGCGACCTCGCCGTCCTGGGCGCAGGCGTGCGGATCCTGCTGGGAGCCGTGCGTCGCGGCCGGCAGCGCATCACCGGGCCGGGCGGCAGTGGCCGCGAGGAGTCGACGTGATGAACCGCGAGATGGCGATGCCGGCGAACGGAACCGCCTCCGTCAGTCAGGAACTGCCCTCCTGGGAACCGGGCCCGGCGAAAACGGCGATCCTGGACTTCATCCGGCGGGTTACCGGGCCAGACGAGTCATTCGTGCCGCCGCCCGAGCGGATAGCGACCTTCGGCAGCCACGGCACGCTGTGGTCGGAGAGGCCGGTCTACCCGGCGGCGGATCTCCCCCTCCGCCGCTGGCGGGAGATGGCGCACGCCCAGCGCGTCGCGGCGGCCCGGCGGCCCTGGCGGGCCGTGATCGAGGACGATCAGGTCTGGCTGGCCTCGCTCCTGGACGACCTGCCCGGCCTGACCGGCGGCCTGATGCGGGCCTGCGACCCGAGCTCCGTCGCGGAGTTCGACACCGCGATGCGGGGGTTCTTCGATGCCGCGCGCCATCCGGTGCTCGGGATGCCGTACACGCAGATCGCCTACCGTCCGATGTGCGAGCTGATCACGCTGCTGGAAGCCAGCCAGTTCCAGGTCTATGTCGACGGTTCGGCCGACGGCCGCGACTTCGTCCGGGTGGTGTCGCTCGGCCTGTCCCAAGGGCCGGCCAGGCCCGCGAGCCTCTGGGCGCGGACCGGGCGCCAGCCGCTGCTGGCCGCCGGAAACGCGGACGGGGATATCGCCATGCTCGAGATGGCGCAGCTCGCGCTCCTGGTCCGCCACGACGACGCGCAGCGGGAATTCTGCTACCGCGCCGGAACGGAGACGGCGCTGGCGCAGGCGGCCAGGCAGGACTGGACCGTCGTCAGCATGAAGGACGACTTCACCGACGTCTACTGACCCGGTCAGATCAGCTTGAGCTGCCGGGCCCGGCGGACAGCCTCACCGCGGTGAGCCGCCGAGAGCTTGCGGTAGATGCTCTTGAGGTGGGTCTTGACGGTGTTGACCGAGATGTACATCTCCTCGGCGATCTCCACCGTGCTCAGCATGCCGGACAGCAGCAGCAGGACCTCCTGCTCCCGCTGGCTGAGCCCTTCTACCACCAGCGGCGTCTCCTCGCTGATGACCGCAGGCCGGGCGGCCGGGCCCTGGTCGGAGTCCGCCAGGGTTGGCCCGAGCAGCTGCCGGTAGGCATGGGACAGGTCAGGTTCGCGTCGCAGGGCCGGCCGGATCCAGGCTCGCTCCATGATGAAGGGCAGCCGCAGCTGCTCGGGCTTGCCCAGCTGCAGGGCACGCTCGAGAGACCGGCGGCCGCGGGTCCCGTCCCCGCTTCCGTAGCCCAGCCGGGCATCGGCCAGCCACCCTTCCAGGCTGCCCTCCTCGGCCTGAGCGCCGGAGTCAGCGGCCACCGCGGCGAGCGCGCGCCCGGCCGCCTGCTGATCACCGACGGCCAGCCAGGCGTGGGCCAGCACGGCGGCCACCTCCGGCGCGGACGGCGAGCCCGCCCGGCCGGCCGCGTCGATCGCGGCCTGCAGGTTCCCCGCAGCCGCGGCGGCCCGTGACTCGACCAGGGCCAGGCTCCGTTCGAGCCATCCCGGGGATGGCCTGCCGAGCCGGGCCCGGCCGGCCTGCTCCAGGGCCGCGCCGGCGCGGCCCTGGGCCAGGCTGCGACGCGCCGCTATCAGCCCGGCCAGGACGCTGAGCAGCTTGTCCGGCCGCCGCCGCAGAGCGGCATCGGCCGACATCAGCTCCTCCTGCGCCTGCCCCAGCTCACCGCGTTCCAGGTGGAGGTAGGCGAGGGTCACCGACGCGGCAGCGCACGGCGGTACCTGACCATTGCGCTCGGCTGCTTGAGCCAGGTCGCCGGCCAGCTCGCCCGCCCGGCCTAGCTGCCCGCGCAGGGCCTGCGCCAGTGCGAGATGTCCCGCACAGTCGGCGGCCGCCTGATGGCCATCCGGCCCGGCGGAAGCGGCCATCCCGGCCCGCAGGGTCGCGGCGGCCTCGTCGAAGGCGCCGGCCCAGAGCTGCACGACCCCGCGTCCCAGCAGCACCTCGACACGAATCGCGGGCTGCGCCGCGAGCAGGCTCTGGGGAACCTGCTGCAGGAGCGACTCGGCCCGGGTGCTGGCGGCTACCGCGGCGCCCAGGTCCCCCGTCTGACGCGAGAAGGCCAGCTGGATCAAGGCGGCAGCCAGCCGGGGCGGGACATTCTCCTCCTCAGGAGCCTGCGCGAGGAGGCGCTCGGCCGCGGTCAGCCAGGTGCTGACGATGCCAGGTGGGCCGGAGAGTCCCAGGGCCGCCGCTACCAGCAGCGGCTGCGGCTGGGTCCAGGTGGGGTCCCGCGGCATGCGCCGGAACTCCTCGGCCAGCGACGGGCTGCCGGAGGGCGCGATGAGCTGGCCCACGGCCAGCTGGTCTAGTGCCATCCGGGCCGCGAGCAGCCAGTCGCCGGCGGCTGCGGCGTGCCGGACGGCTTCGGTCAGGCGCCCGTTCCGCAGGTACCAGCTGGCCGCTCGCCGGTGCAGCTTCGGCAGCTGGCCGGGGTACTCGCGGCGGAGCTTCAGCCGCAGCATCTCGGCGAACAGCGGATGGTAGCGATACCAGCCATGTCCCAGCGGCCGGATGAAGGCGTTCGCGCTGGCCAGGCCGGGCAGCACGTCGGTGTCCTGCTCGTCGCAGCTCAGTTCCCCGGCCACATCGGCGCTGACGTGCTCCAGGATGCTCGTGCGCAGCAGAAAGTCCCGGACCGAAGCGGTCTGGCCGCCCAGCACCTCGTCCACGAGATAGCCGGTGACCGCGCTGTCCTCGGCTCCGAGCTCCTTCACGAACTGGCCGGGGTCAGGATGCCCGTCTAGCGAGATCGCGGCCAGGCGTATGCCGGCCGCCCAGCCTTCGGTCCGCTGCACGAGCGTAGCGAGGGAGTCTGTCGAGAGCCTCAGGCCGTGCTGGGCCATGAGCAAGCCGGATTCGCTCACGCTGAAGGCCAGGTCATCGGCGCGGATCTCGGCTAGCTCGCCGTGCAGGCGGTACCGGTGCAGCGGCAGGAGCGGGTCAATGCGCGAGGAAATCACCAGGTGCAGGAAGGGCGCCGCATTCTTCAGGACGTAGGTCAGGCCATCCAGCGTCTCGGGGTCCTTCAGGAGATGCAGATCCTCGAGTACGACGATCACCGGCGACCCGGCCGCGGCCAGCGCGGCCGCGAGCCGGAGCAGGAATTCGTGGCCGTCGGAATCCGTGGCCGCTGCGGCCTGTGCCTCGGGAACCGTGATGCCCGCCTGCCGGAGCGCCGCGATGACGTAGGACCAGAAGACGTGCGGCGGATTGTCGTATTCGTCGAGATTGATCCAGACCAGCGGGCGCGCATCAGTGCGGGCCGCCGCCCACGACGCGATGGCGACCGTCTTGCCGGCCCCCGGCGGGCCGGTGACCACCGTCAGCGGTCCCAGAACACCATCGGCGATGAGCCGATCGATGCGCGACCGCGGGACGGCCCAGCCTGGCGTGCTGGGCGGTGTCATCTTGGACAACAGGACAGGGTCGCCGACATCGGCCTCATTGCTCGCGGCGCGCGCCCCTGCGGTGGCGCGCGCCCCTGCGGTGGCGTGACCGGTCACCATCACTGCTCCTAGGGCGGCGACGGGCTGCATCACCCCCCGTGGGTGCGGTCGCACCCGTCAGTGCTAGGCGGACTAGCCCTTCGCCTTGTGCACTTTTCTCTCAACATTGAGGGTGAACTGTCATCACCCGCGCTACGCCTCACCCAGGTGGCATTCTGTCCCTTTGCGATCGTTTGCAGATAAGCTTTTCGTCTGGCCGGGCGCTGTTTGCCGGTACTTCAGACGGGCAGCTCGCCACCTTGCGCTGCGTCGCGCTCCTCCTTGTCCGGCATCCCCCGGACCGCACCGATAATTGCTACCGCGATGGCGGCGCCGATTAGGTCCCCGAAAACATACACCCACCAGCCGGTGAAGTTGGCGCCCACGATGTCCGGCCCCAGCGTACGGGCCGGATTCATCGACGCTCCGCTGATGGGACTGGCGAACAGCCCGAGCAGCGCCACCGTCGAGCCGACCGCGATCGCGGCATTATGACCGATGCTGCGGCCCCCGGTCGCGGTATGCAAGATGACGCTCACCAGGATCGTCGTCAGCAGGATTTCCATGACAAACGCTCGCCAGTCGCCACCCGGCTTGGAAATCGGATAGTTCCCGCCCGCGCTGACGTGGCTGAACATGACCTGCAGGAAAAGAGCACCGCCGATAGCGCCGGCGAACTGCGCCACCCAGTAGGGCAGCACCCAGGCCCGCGGAAACACGCCGCGGCCGGCGAAGGCGGCGGTGACCGCGGGATTGATGTGCAGGCCGGAAAGCGGTCCCCAGGCGTAGATGAGGGCCATCACCAGCGCGCCCGGCGCCACCACCGCGGCGGTCCGGCTGATCGGGCCGCCGCCGACATAATGATTGATCACGCCAGCTCCGGCCGCCACGCACACCAGCAGGAACGTGCCCACGAACTCGATGATCAGCCGCACCCACAAGGGCCGTGACTTGAGCGTGTCCTCTTCAAAGCGAATGAGGTAGCGGCGCCGGATGGCCGCGGCATGCTGCGCTTCCTCGTCGGTTACTGCAGCGGCCATGCGGCACTCTCCAAGTTGTCATCGACGGGCAAGACAATGTTCGCCGGCTGTTATTGCTTCCGGCATCACCCCCCACGGGGGAGTTAGCCCTGGCCGGTCTCGCGGCTCCTGGTGACCGCCTCACGGCGGCTGGCGACGCCGAGTTTCCGGTAAATGGCCCGGGTGTGGGTCTTGACCGTGTTCTGCGACAGGTGCAGCTCCTGGCCGATCTCGCGTAGCGACAGCGGCCCGCCCAGCAGCGCGAGCACGGTCTTCTCCCGCCCGGTCAGCGGCATGCCCGGCGATATCGCCCGCAGCCTCCCGCCAAGCCGCCGTTCGACCCGGGCCAGCCGGGCCAGCTGAGCCTCGGCCCCGCCTGGCGAGGACACCAGCAGCTGCCGCGCCTCGGCCACCAGCGCGCTGGCGCCAGGCCGGTCCCCGAGGTCGCGCAGGACCGGCGCGAGCCTGAGCAGGATCTCCAGCGTCAGCCACGGGCTGATCGCCGACTGCCTGCGGCGGATGCCGAGCGCCCGCTCGAACTCGCGGCGGGCCTCGGCGAGCTGGCCGCGGCGGGCCAGGATCGCCCCGACGGCCGTGAACGTGAGGGAACTCTGCAGGGCCTCCCGCAGACCCGGGTCAGCGCCGGCCAGGATCTGCTGAGCCGCCTGCGCCGCGCGCTGGGCATCGGCCAGGTTTCCGTCGTCCACGGCGATCAGGGCCAGGATGGCGAAGCCCAGCATGCGGATGATCGCGAGAGGCCCGGTGCCGGACGAGGCTTCCTTGGCCTGGACGGCGGCAGCATACGGGTCGCCGGACCAGTAAAGGGCGGCCCCGTAGGAGGCCCGCGCCAGCGCGTGCCACGGCGACGCCGGATCCGCCTCCAGGGCGACGGCCGCGGCGGCCGCGTCGCGCATCGGGCCGATGCCCTCGAACCCGAAGGTGCCTGCGAGCAGCGCCGCCGACGACTGCAGGGAGGCAATGCCGTCCGGAAGCGGTCCCTGCAGGTCGCCGGCGCCGACCGCTGGCAGCCAGCGCCGGAGGGATTCCCGGTCGCCGGCCAGCGCCGCGGCCCAGGCCGCGCAGTGCGCCGCCACCGGGCTAGCGGTGATGTTCGCAGCTCCGAGCGCCGTCAGCCAGTCACGTACGGTGGTCACCTGTCCCGCATCCACGTAGGCAGCCCAGTGCGCGGCGATGAGGCTGATCACGCCGGCGACGTCTCCGGCGGCCTGCGCATGCCTGATCGCCTCGTCCGCGGAGCCCGACCGCCGGTGCCAGGCGCTGGCGCGCTGGTGCAGGGCGAGCACGGTCTCGGGTTCAGCCCGGGTGAGCTCACTGCGCAGCATCTGCGCGAAAAGGTGGTGATAGCGGAACCACTGCCGGGTGTCGTCCAGCGGCACGACGAAAAGATTCTCCCGCTCGAGCACGTCGATCATCTCGGCCGAGTCGGACGAGCCGGTCAGCGCGTCACACAGGGGCGCGCAGAAACGGCTGAGAATCGACGTCCGCAGCAGAAACTGGCGGACTGCGGCTGGCTGCCGGCTCAGCACGTCGTCGGCCAGGAAATCGGCCACGAACCGGCTGTCTCCGCTGAACTGGCCGATGAAGGCACCGGGAGACGGGCGCCCGCGCGCCGCCAGGGCCGCGAGGTAGACGCCCGCCGGCCAGCCCTCAGTCCGGTCGACCAGGCCGGCCAGCTCGGCCTCGGTGAGCTCGATACCGACCACTGCGGCGACGAGCGCGGCCGCCTGCGCGGGCGTGAATCGCAGCTCGGGCGCCCGGACCTCGACCAGGTTCCCCGAGGTCCGCAGCTGGGCCAGCGGCAGCGCCGGCTCCTCCCGCGTGATCAGGACGAGCTGGACGCCCTGCGGCAGGTGCAGCAGCAAGGAAGCGATCTGGTGGCGGCAGTCCGGCGCGGTCACCAGGTGGTAGTCGTCCAGCACCAGGACCACCGGCTCCCGCAGTCTGGCTAGCTCGCTGATCAGCAGCGGGAGCAGCGTCCCGCCCGGCTCCGGGCGGCGGCTCCGGGCGGCGGCCAGGACATCATCAGCGCGGTAGCCGGGACAGGCGCGCTGCAGCGCGCACGCCACATGCCACCACAGCCGGCCGGGATCGTTGTCCCCGTCATCGAGCGAGATCCAGGCGAACCGGCGGCTCTCCGCCGGGCTCAGCTGCCACTGGGCGATGAGGGTGGTCTTGCCGGAGCCCGCCGGACCCTCCACCAGCACCAGCGGGGCGCTCTGGCCAGTCAGGTAGTCAACCAGCTCGGCGCGCTCTACCCACTCCTTCCGGGCCCGCGGAGCACGCAGCTTCGTCTCGACCAGCACCTCGGCACTAGCGCGGCTCACTGGCCCCCCGACCCTCATGCCTGGCAGCTGCCGAGGTCTGCGGCAGCCCTGGATTGCCCCTCATTTTAGCAAAATTTGCGATCATGGACGCTGACCGTTATGAGTCCGCGGGACATTCACCTAAGAGATAAATCACACTCGACGATAATAAGCGCGACCAGGAAAGGCCGCGTGGCCGCCGTCGGCTAGGAGGGCTTGGCGGCCCGGCTGCCGTCCGCACCGGGGGCGGGCTCGTGCGAGGGGCCGTCCGGCGAACTCCGCGGCTCCGGCGGCAGAAAGTCGTGCCGGCTGACGCGGCGGCGGAATACGTAGTAGGTCCAGGTCTGGTAGGCCAGCACGAACGGGAGGAAGATCACGGCGACGACGCTCATGACCTTGAGGGTGTAGGCCCCGGACACCGTGTTGTGCACGGTGAGGTTGTAGGCGGCGCTGGTGGAGGAGATCATCACGTTGGGGTACAGGCCGGTGAAGATCGACACGATGCAGGCCGCCATCGTGACCGTGGTCGCGGCGAAGGCGAAGCCTTCGCGGTGGTCGCGGACCAGCCAGACGGCGGCGATGACGGCCAGGATGGCCAGCAGTTCCACCGGGTTGAGGAAGAAGGTGCTGCGCGCGGTCACATGGGTCCAGATGGCGAACGCCACGACGGCGGCGCCGGTCACCGGGGCGATCCGCCGGGCCAGCCGCCACGCCCGGTCGCGCATGTCGTCGGTGGTCTTCAGGCACAGGAACGTCGCGCCGGACAGCAGGCAGAGCAAGGCGAGCGTGATCCCGGTGAACAGCCCGTACGGCTGCAGCAGGTCCCAGAATGACCCGGTGTAGTCCTGGCTGGCATTGATGGGCAGCCCGTGCAGCAGGTCGCCCAGCACCACCCCGATCAGCAGCGGGGCCACCAGGCTGCCCCCGACCATCAGCCCGTCCCAGGTGCGCGTCCAGCGCGCCGCGTGACGCTTGCCGCGGTACTCAAACGATACGCCCCGGAGGATGAGGGCCACCAGGAGCAGGACCAGCGCCAGGTAGAAGCCCGAGAGCATCGTGGCGTACCAGCCGGGAAACGCGGCGAAGATCGCGGCTGCGGCCACGATCAGCCAGACCTCGTTGCCGTCCCAGAGCGGCCCGATCGTGTTGATGGCAGCCCGGCGGCCGGCCTCGTCCTGGCCGACCACGCCGTGCAGCATGCCGACGCCGAAGTCGAAACCCTCCAGGACGAAGAAACCCGTCCACAAGACCGCGATGACGATGAACCAGAACGGGATGAGAGTATTCATCGTGACCTCAGTACCGGACGGCCGGGACCGGCCCGTCCGCATCGGCCTCGGCGCGGGCGGGCGGGAGCTGCTCGCGTGAGTACTTCAGCATCAGCAGCAGGTCGACCGTGGCCAGCGCGCCGTAGAGCAGGACGAAAACCACCAGGCTGATCACGATAGACGTCGAGCTGACCGACGAGGAGATCCCGTTCTTGGTCAGCATGATGCCCTGCACGATCCATGGCTGACGGCCGCTCTCGGTCAGCAGCCAGCCCGCGGTATTCATCAGGAACGGGAGCACCGCGGCCCATATCGCCACCCACAGGAACAGCCGGGACGTCGCCAGTTTCCTGCGCCGGATCAGCCACAGCCCCCACAGCCCCAGGCCGAAGATCAGCACCCCGGTGTAGGCCATCACCCGCATGGACCAGTACTGGATGAAAACGTTCGGCACGTAATAACCCTTGCCGTACTGCTGGGAGTACTGCGACTGCAGCGGGTTCAGCCCGGTCACCTTGCCGTTCCAGTGGTTAGTGGCCAGCAGCGACAGCAGGTGCGGGATCGCCAGGATCTTCGTCGGCGTCTGGTCCTGGTTGCCGCCGCCGATCTGGAACAGCGAGAACGAGCACGGCTGGCAGGTCGTCCACTGCGCCTCGGCCGCCGCGATCTTCATCGGCTGGTACTTCGCCTCGATCACCCCGAGCTCATCGCCCACCAGCATGGTGAACAGGATCGCCGGGACCAGGACGATAAGCGCGAGCCGGGCCGACCGGGTGAACACCTCCCGCGCGCCGCCGTGCCGCAGCTGCCAGGCCGAGACGGCCAGCATGACCGCCGCGCCGGTGACCAGCGAGGCCAGCAGCACCTTGGAGTATCCCCACACGAATACCTGGTTGGTCAGCAGCGCCCAGATGTCATTCAGCTGCGGCTTGCCATTGACCATCACGTAGCCGACGGGATGCTGCATCCAGGAGTTGGCCGCCATGATGAACGCCGCCGACAAGATGCTGCCGAGCGCGACCAGCCAGATCGCCAGCAGGTGCACCCGCCGCGACAGCTTGTCCCAGCCGAACAGCCACAGCCCCAGGAACGTCGACTCCAGGAAGAACGCAGCCAGGCCCTCCATCGCCAGCGGCGCGCCGAAGATGTTGCCGACCAGCCGCGAGTACGCCCCCCAGTTCATCCCGAACTGGAACTCCTGCACGATGCCAGTCACCACGCCGATCGCGACGTTGATCACCAGCAGCGTGCCGAAGAACCGCGTCAGCCGCAGGTACTCCTCGCGCTTGCTCCGATACCAGGCCGTCTGCAGCAACGCGGTCAGGAACGCCAGCCCGATCGTGACCGGGACGAAGAAGAAATGATTCACCGTCACAAACGCGAACTGCCACCGCGCCAGGTCAACGTTAGTCATCTGCTCCCCTAACCAGAGGACTCACGACGGCGCGGGTCCTGAGCTCCCGGCCCCGGCCGCGTGCTCAGGACCCGGCGGCCTGACGGGCGGGGACGCCGTTATTCCAGGCGGCCGTGCCGGCCGCCGCGGCGGTTCTGGCCTGGGCCCACTTGATCTTCGCCAGCTCGCTGGGCGGCACCTCCATCGCCTGGATCCACTGGCGCGTCGCCGAGATCACGTGCAGTCCCCCGACGGCCAGGCCGACCAGGGCGATCATCCCGCCGACGGCGACGAGCCCGGCGCCCGTGACGAGGGGCGCGGTCCGGAGTTCCGGCAGGTTGCTGCTTTTTGACGTGTTATTCGACATGACACCGTCCCGAGTGTGAGTCTTTGAGGACCACCTTCGTCCCGCCGATGCCGCCAAGCATCACCCTGCCAGGGTGATTGCCGCCGCCATTCGGCCGATGTTCGCGGCTCTCACCCGGCGGGGGTGATGCGACCGCGAGGCCGGCACAACGAGATTGGATGGGTGACCGAAAAATATGACGTGATCATCGTAGGCAGCGGCGCCGGCGGGGGGACGCTAGCACACACGCTGGCGCCGTCGGGCAAGCGGATACTCCTGCTGGAACGCGGCGATTTCCTGCCACGCGAGACCGAGAACTGGAATCCCGGCCCGGTGTTCGTGGACGGAAGGTACATCTCGCCGGACCCGTGGTACGACGCCGACGGCAAGGCCTTCCAGCCGCAGGTCCATTACTACGTCGGCGGGGCGACCAAGCTGTACGGGGCGGCCCTGTACCGGCTGCGCCCCGAGGACTTCGGCGAGATCCAGCATGCTGACGGCCTGTCGCCGGCCTGGCCGCTCAGCTACGACGACTTCGAGCCCTGGTACACCAGGGCCGAGTGGCTCTATCAGGTCCGCGGCGTCCACGGCGAGGACCCGACCGAGGGCCACTACTCCAAGGACTACCCGTGGCCTCCGGTCTCGCACGAGCCGCGGATCCAGGAGATCTCCGATGCCCTGACCGCGGGCGGCTACCATCCCTTCCACGCGCCCTGCGGCATCCTGCTCAATGAGGCCAACCGCCCGCTGAGCCAGTGCATCCGCTGCGCGACCTGCGACGGCTATCCGTGCCTCGTGCACGCCAAGGCTGACGCCGACATCATCGCCGTGCGGCCGCTGCTCGATCAGCCGAACGTGACCCTGCTGGTCAACGCCGAGGTGGAGCGGCTGGAGACCGACCCGTCGGGCCGCACGGTCAGCCGGGTCCAGGTCAGCCGCGACGGCAGCCAGGAACTCTACGAGGCCGACATCGTCGTGATCTGCGCCGGCGCCGCCAACAGCGCCAAGATCCTGCTCCGGTCGGCCTCCGACCAGCACCCGGCTGGCCTGGCCAACGGATCGGACCAGGTTGGCCGGAACTACATGTACCACAACAGCAAGGCCATCGTCGCAATCGATACCGAGCGCAACGGCACGGTCTTCCAGAAGACTCTCGGGCTGAACGACTTCTACTTCGCCAGGAACGGCCGGGAGTGGCCGCTGGGCAACATCCAGATGCTCGGCAAGTCCAACGCGATGGCGATGAAGGGCGAGGAGCCCAAGCTCACCAAGCTGGCCCCGAAGTTCAGCCTGGAGGAAGTGGCCAAGCACGCCGTCGACATCTGGCTGACGACCGAGGACGTGCCCAAGCCGGACAACCGGGTCACCGTCGACCGCGACGGGCGGGTGCACCTGGCCTACACCCAGACCAACGACACCGAGGCGGACGGGCTGTACCACGAGACCCGCAAGCTGCTCAACCACATCGGGATCGCCGCCCACCACGTCCTGTCCAAGAACTTCTACATGAGCATGGACGTGCCCGTGGCCGGGGTGGCGCACCAGTCGGGCACCTGCCGGTTCGGCACGGATCCGGCTACCTCCGTGCTCGATGTCAACTGCAAGGCGCACGAGGTCGACAACCTGTACGTCGTCGACACCAGCTTCTTCCCGAGTATCGGAGCCATGAACCCGGCGCTCACCGCCATGGCCAACGCGATCCGCGTCGGCGAGCACCTGATGAGCCGGATGGCATGACCAGGCCCCGTCTCGACGAAGAGAAGGCGCAAGTCTCAGCTGTTCCTCTCCAGACTGCGAAAGGCCAGGGGCTCCGATGAGCATGTTCCCGCCGATAGCCGATTACGGATTCCTGTCGAACTGCGAGCAGAGCTGCCTGGTCGCCCCCGACGGGTCGGTCGAGTGGCTGTGCCTGCCGCGCCCCGATGCCCCGAGTGTCTTCGGGGCGCTCCTGGACCGGGCCGCGGGGCTGTTCAGGTTCGGGCCCGGCAACACTCGCGTTCCCCAGCACCGCCGGTACGTGCCGGGGACGATGGTGCTGGAGACGACCTGGCAGACGCCGACCGGATGGATGGTCGTGCAGGACTTCCTGGCCGTAGGGCCGATCCAGCGCGAGGGCCGGCGCCCGGACTACCACCGGGCTCCGGCGGACTTCGGCGCCGTCGGCGCGCTGGTCCGGATCGCGACGTGCATCAGCGGCCGGGTCGAGGCCGTCGTGAACTGCGCCCCGCTGTTCAAATACGGTGCTGTAGGCGGCACCTGGGACTATCAGGGCGACGGCTACGACGCGATGACCATCACCCCCGCGGAGGGTGACCTGCAGCTCGAGCTGGCGGGCAGCATCCCGCTGGGCGTCCTCGGCGCCCGCAGCTACGGTCGCACGACGCTCGCCAAGGGCGAGTCGGCCTACGTCACGCTGTCCTGGGGCGACGGCAACGTCCCGGCCAGCCAGGACGAGGCTTTCAGCGCGCTGAGCACCACCGTCGATTACTGGCGCGACTGGCTGAGCTCGGCCAAGATCCCCGACCATCCGTGGAAGACCTACCTCGACCGCAGCGCCCTGACCCTGAAGGGGCTCAGCTACGCCCCGACGGGTGCCATCATGGCTGCCGCCACGACGTCGCTGCCGGAGACTCCGGGCGGGGCGCGCAACTGGGACTATCGCTTCACCTGGATCAGGGACTCGGCGTTCATGCTGCGCTCGCTCTACCGCCTGGGCTTTGACTGGGAAGCGATCGAGTACTGGGGATTTGTCATCGACGCGGTCAGCGCGGGCGACCTGCACGGCAAGCTCGAGCTGCAGATCATGTACGGCATCGGCGGGGAACGCGACCTCACCGAGCACACTCTCGACCACCTGTCCGGATACGAGGGAGCGCGCCCCGTCCGGGTGGGCAACGGCGCCTATAACCAGCAGCAGCACGACGTGTGGGGCATGATTCTGGACGCGCTGGATGTCCAGTTCCACCGCGGAGCGGCGCAGATCGTGGCGCCGGTGTGGGAAGGGCTGGCCGGGTTCGTGGACGCCGCCCTGGAGCACTGGCGAGAGCCCGATCAGGGTATCTGGGAAGTCCGCGGCGACCCTAAGCACTTCACGGCATCCAAGGTGATGTGCTGGGTAGCCGCCTCGCGCGGCGCCGACCTCGCGGAAGAGCGAGGCTCTGAGGAGCGCGCCAAGCGCTGGCGGGCCGGCGCCGACGAGATCAAGGCCGAGATCCTGGACAAGGGTGTGTCCAAGCGCGGGGTGTTCCGCCAGCATTACGAGACCGATGACCTCGACGCCTCGCTGTTGCTGCTGCCCATCATGGGGTTCCTGCCCCCCGACGACAAGCGCGTCAGGGCGACTGTGCTGGCCATTGCCGACGAGCTGACCCAGGACGGGCTGGTCCTGCGCTACCAGGTCGAGGGCACCGACACCGGGTTCGACGGCGCGGAGGGCACCTTCACGATCTGCTCCTTCTGGCTGGTGAGCGCGCTGGCCATGATCGGCGAGACCGATCGTGCGCGGGCCCTGTGCCAGAAGCTGCTGTCGTTCGCGGGACCACTGCAGCTCTACGCGGAGGAGATCGATGCCACGACGGGACAGCACCTGGGCAATTTCCCCCAGGCCTTCACCCACCTGGCCCTCATCGAGGCCGTCTCGCTGCTCATCGAGTCCGAGCCGCAGGAGGGCCTGGCTTCCCTGCGGTAAACGGCCCGCGTCCAGCAGGATGTGAGGCTGGCGAGGCGCAGTCAGAGCAGCCCCAGGCTCCTGGCGCGGCGGACCGCTTCGCCCCGGCTGGCTGCTCCGAGCTTGCGGAAGATGCTCTTGAGGTGAGTCTTGACCGTGTTCACGGAGAGGTACATCGCCTGGGCGATCTCCTGGGTGCTCAGCATTCCTGACGCGAGGCGCAGGACCTCGCGCTCGCGGCCGCTGAGCCGCTCAACGACCACCGGGGCTGAGGGGCTGCTGGCCGGGCGGCCCGTGGTCTCGAGGCGGCCCATGGTCTCGCTGTGGCGTGCTGGCCCGGCCTGAAGGAGCCCAGGGTAAGCGCCGCCCAGGTCCGGGCAGTATTCCAGCGCGGGCAGGATCCAGGCCCGGTTCATGGCGAAAGGAAGCCGGCGGCGTTCTGGCTCGCCGAGGTGCAGGGCGCGTTCGAGCGAGCGGCGCCCCCGGGCCCGGTCACCGCCCCGGTAGCTGAGCAGGGCGTCGGTGAGATAGGCCTGCAGCTGGTCGGCGGCATTGCCGGGCGGAGCGCCGGCCGGGCTGGCCAGGGACTGCCGCGCTGCCTGGAGATCTCCTGCGGCCAGGAAGGCGCGGGCTAGCGCCACCGCCGCATCGAGAGTGAATCCGGCGTCCCCGGCGCGGCGTGCGGCGTCGAGGGCTGCCTCGATATCCCCGGCTGCGGTGCTGGCCTGCGCCTCAGCGACGGTGAGCAGGTGGTCCAGCCACGGCGGCGGTGACCAGCTAGCACGGGCGCGCTGAATCAGCTCGGCGGCGGCTGGCCCGTGGCCCCGGGCCAGGGCGCCGCGGGCTGCCACCAGGCAGACGACGGCGCCGATCAGCCGGTCAGGATGAGCGCGCAGGCTGGCCTCGGCCTGCCTCAGCTGGCTGCGCCAGCCGGTCAGTTCGTTGCGCTCCAGGTGCACCAGCGCGAGCGCCGCGGCCGCGGCCGCGGCCGGGACCGGCGGATCGCCTCGGCCGCCGCCCCCAGGCGGATGAGTCCCCGCCTGGGCCAGCTGGGTGGCGCGGCTTAGCCGGCCGCGCAGGGCCTCGATCAGGGCGAGGTGCCCGTGGCAGGCCGCCCGCTCGCCGCTGCCTTCAGGTGCGGTAGCCGCCGCGCCGGCGAAAGCCGCGGCCGCCGCGCCAGGATCACCGGACCAGAACGCGACGACACCACGGCCAGCCAGCACGTGCGCGCAAGTCTCCGGGCGCCACTTGCGCAGGCCGTGCGAGAGCCGTTCGAACATGGTCTCGGCCTGGGCGGCAGCAGCCCTGGCCGCGCCGAGATCCCCGGACCGGCGAGACGCAGCGAGGCGGAGCGTCGCAGCCGCCAGCCGGGCGGGGACTTCCTGGTCAGCGGGGAGCCGAGCGAGACTTTCCTCCGCCGCCGCGATCAAGCTGCCTGCGGCCCGGTCATGGTGGTCCGCCAGCTCCAGCGCCACGGCCGCCAGCAGGGACGGTGGCTGCGCCGGGCAGTCTGGCAGCGTTTCGGGAACGGGTATCCGCCGCAGGGCGTCGGCAACCGGGGCGCTGCCGCCCGGCTGGAGGAGCTCGCCGATGGCCAGCTCATCCACGACGATCCGCGCCGCCAGCGGCCAGTCCTTGACCTGCGCCGCGTGCGCGACGGCCTGCTCCAGCATCCCGTTGCGCTGGTACCAGCTGGCTGCCTGCCGGTGCAGGCTGGCCGCGCGGCCCGGAGACTCCCGCCGCAGCTTCAGCCGCAGCACCTCGGCCAGCGTGGAATGGTAGCGGTACCATCCGCGGCCGAGCGGCTGGACGAATGCCCCGGAATGGGCCAGCGCCGCCAGGTGGCTGCCGGCCCGCTCATCTCCGGTCAGCTCCCGGGCCAGGCCGGCGCTGACCCGGTCCAGGATGCTGGTGCGCAGCATCAGCTCCCGCTCGGCGGCCGGCTGCGCGTCGAGCACCTCTCCCACCAGGTAACTGGTCAGGGCATTGTCCTCGGCGGCCAGGTTCTTGATGAAGAGATCGGGGTCGGGATGGCCATCCAGCGAGAGCGCGGCCAGCCGCAGGCCAGCGGCCCAGCCCTCCACCCGCTCGGTGATGAGGTCGACCGCCCCGGCTGGCAGCGTGAGGCCGTGCTGTCCCATCAGCAGCGCCGCTTCCGGGACGGTGAAGGCCAGGTCACCAGCGCGGATTTCGGTCAGCTCCCCGGCCAGCCGGTGCCGGTGCAGCGGCAGGAGCGGGTCGATCCGCGCGGCCGCCACCAGGCGCAGGCCCGGCCGCGCGCACTTCAGCACATAGGCTAGCTCCTCCAGTGGCTCGGGCGCGGTCAGGAGATGGAGATCATCCAGGACCAGGACCAGGGGTGACTCGAGCGCGGCCAGGACCGACGCCAGCTGGCGCAGGAAGGCGCGGCCGCTGGGGCCTTCCTGCGGGAGCCCTAGCACTGTCCCCGGAACATCAGCACCGGCCTGCCGCAGCGCCGTCACGACATACGACCAGAAGCTGCCCGGCTTGTTGTCGTACTCGTCCAGGGTCACCCAGGCAAGGCGCCCCGGCGTCCCAGTCGAGGCGGCCCAGGAGGCCAGCGCCATCGTCTTGCCTGCGCCGGGCGGGCCGGTGACCACGGTCAGCGGCCCGTCGGAACCCTCAGCGATCCGCCTGTCCAGGCGCAGCCGGGCGACCATCCAGGGTGGCAGCCGCGGTGCGGTGAGCTTGGCCGCCAGGACAAGATCGTCAGCCTCCGGGCTCTCTGAACGCGTCGTCGTTGCGGTCGTCATTTACCTCTGCCTTAGCGTGACACGATCGGCGTCAGCCCTGCTGAGTGCTCCCTGCGCTGGCGTGGTGGTGGTTGACGTCATCTGGGCCTCCCGGGCGGGAATCGCAAGCTTTGACTCCCCTCACCCTCTTCGAGCCGGCTGGCCAGGTCCCCACCCTGCTCAGGGTGAATCCTCACCTCAGCGGGCTCGCGGCAGGCGCGGTGTGAGGGCAGGGAGGGCTTAGAGCAGGCGCAGGTCCATTGCCCGCTCGATGGCCTCCGAGCGGGATGCCACGCCGAGTTTCTGGTAGACCGACCGCAGGTGGGTCTTGACCGTGTTGCGGGAGATAAAGAGACTGGCGGCCATCTGCGGATAGGTGCTGGTCGGCAGGAGCTTGAGGATGCGCAGCTCGGCCTCGGTCAGCGGCTCGGGGAGCCCGCGACCGGGTCGGGAGGCGTCGGGATGGGCGGCGCGTACGTCAAGAGCCGCGCCGATGAGCCGCTGGGTGAACGGATCCTGGCGCAGCTCTCCCGGATGTCCGGCCAGGTAGTTCGTCACCTGGGGCGCGGTCGTGACGACCGTGTTGAGGAAGCCCCCGCGGCGGGCGGCGTCCAGTACGCCGGCCAGCAGGTTAGCCGACCGGGGATCGCCGCGCTCGATCGCGGCGGCGGCCAGGAGGATCTGACGCACCAGCGCGCGCCGCGGGATCAGGTCAGCCGGCGACAGCGCCTGCAGGTGTTCCTGGGCGGGCTGGTGATCGCCGGAGGCGAGCGCGATCCGCGCCAGCAGCAGGCCGCGGCGACCCGCGGGCAGCCCGCTGGCCAGCTCAGCGGGAGTCCGCAGGTCACCCAGGGACAGGCGGAGCAGTGCCTCCAGCTCGTCGGCCCGCCCCAGCAGCACCGATGCGCTTTGCGGCAGGACCAGGCGCGCCGCCTCGACCGTGGCCAGCGCGTCGCGGACCTGGCCGCGAGCGGCCCAGATCGCGGCCCGGTCGAGCAGCGCGAGAAACTCAAACGGGGCGCGCCCGTGCTCCGAGATCGACAGTGCTTGCTCGGTGAGCTGCTCGGCGGTGTCGAGGTCGCGGTTCTCCAGCGCGAGGCCGGCCAGCGCCCGCAGATGGTCCACGGCGAAGAAATGCTGGTCGAATCCGAACTTCCGGGCCTGCTGTGCAGCCGTCCTGGCGGCCTCCGCGGCCTGGGCCAGGAGACCGGCCTCCAGCCAGGCCAGCGCCTGCGCGCCGGGCACCTGCACCAGCTTGACCGGGTCGGAAAGATCGGGGCTGGCCAGGGCCGTGGCTGCCTCGCGCTCAACGCCCGGCAGGTCGTCCAGATAGGTATAGGTGCGCAGGAGGACGACGGGGATGCTGCCGATCCAGTCGTCGATCACCTGAGTTCGTTCCTGAATGGCCCGCGCGGTGAGGGCTTGCGTCAATGCCTCGTCCACCTGGCCGGTCAGCATGTGGTGCACCGACCGCGCCACCGCGAACCGCGCCGCCAGCCGCGAGTCGGGCAGGGGCCACGGCTGGGTGCGCTCCAGCAGATCCAGGTACTCGCCACCGCGAGCGGTGTCTCCCGACAGCAGCAGGTCAATGGCCAGACCCAGCAGCCGGTCTGGGGCCTCGGCCAGCAGTGCGGGCTGGACCGTGCTCAGGTCCAGCGGCGGCGGCAGCGCCGGGTCACTCAGGAAGTCAGTCACGACCCGGTCCTGCAAAAGGGCCAGGGCACGGTCGGCCTGCCGGGCCGCGAGGAAGTGGCGGGCCGCCCGCCGGGTGTCGCCCACCCACTCGAACCATTCGGCGGCCCGGAGCTGGAGCGCCTGTTCCCGGGTCCGGTCCCTGGCCCGCAGTTCGGCGCGCAGCAGCTGGCGCACCAGATGGTGGTAGCGGAAGCTCGTCCGGTCCTCATCCAGCGGCACCAGGAACAGGCTGGCCGCGTCGATGCCGCGCAGCAGCGCCGCCGCGTCCTGCCGCCCGGTCACGGCGGCGCACGCGTCCCCCGTCAGCTCGCCCAGGACGGACGTGTCCAGCATGAACCAGGCCACCTTGGGAGGCTGCCGGTCGAGGACCTCAGAAGCGAAGTACTCCGCGATCCCGTGGTTGCGGACCTCCAGCGCCCGCGCGGCCATCGCCGGGTCCGGGGCACCCCGCAGCGACAGCGCGGCCATCTGCAGCGCGGCGGCCCAGCCTTCGCTGCGCTGATGCAGCAGCGCCGCATCCTCGGCGGCGACCTCGACGCCGAAGTTGGCCAGGAAGTCGCGGCTTTCGGCAAGCGAGAAATTCAGGTCATGGTCGCGGAGCTCGCACAGCTCGCCGGCCATCCGGAGCCGGTGCAGCCGCAGCGCCGGATCGATGCGGCTGGCCAGCACCAGCTGCGCGGCGTCGGCCGGCCAGTGTTCCACCAGGTCTGTCATGTCCCCGGCGACTGCGGGGGCGGCGTAGTGGAAGTCATCGACCACGATCGCCGACCCGGCCGGCAGCTTGGCGGCATCGTTGGCGATCGACGCGGTGACATCAGGGGACACGGCTCCGTCCATTGCGAGCAGGTCGGCCGCATCGGCGCCGAACCCCGGCTCCGCGCCGCGGGGAGCCTCGATGAACCCGGTCCAGAACCGGACCGCGTTGACGTCAGCCTCGTCACACGACAGCCAGGAGGTGACGTGGGGTACCCGCGTCGCGGCCCAGCTGGAGAGCAGCACGCTCTTGCCTGCACCCGCCGACCCCACGACGACCGTCAGGCGCTGGCCGGCCCCGGCCATCAGCCGGTCATGCAGCACCGGCCTGGTGACCAGCGTCGGGGGCAGCGGCGGCAGGCGGAACTTTCCCAGCGCGAACCGCGCGCCATGTGCAGCGCCGCGCCCGGCTGCCGCGTCCTGTGCCACCACACGTCCCCCAGTGCTTCCCGCCCGCGGCGATGACCGCAGGCGTTACAACTCCTGATCGTAGGGTGCCTGGTCCCGACAGTGCATTCAGGGCCGAATCACCCTCAGGAGGGTGAGGACGCGGCTCCGGCCGCCGGGCACGCTAGCCGGACAGCGGAACTAGCAGACTGAAGGGGGCGACCCTGGTGCGATCGCGGACGTATGAGATCATCTTTAGCGGCCAGGCAGGCCCCGCGGTGGCCGCAGAATTCGACGATTGTGAGGTCATCCCGGGTGCAGGCACGACCACTCTGCGCGCCGAGCTGCCCGATCAGTGCGCGCTGTCCGGACTTATCCAGCGGATCATCGGCCTCCACCTGGAAATAACCCGGGTCCAGGTCGTGTCGCCTGACAATGATGGCCAGGTGCACCAGGCAGGATCCATCAGTGGCCATGACTGACCAGGGCGCCGCTACCGCAGCGGCCCAGGGGACCGGTCTGGTGCTGATCACGCTGGCGTCTGGCCAGTTTCTGATGACGCTGGATAGCTCCGTGATGAACGTGGCCATCGCTACCGTGGCCAGGGATGTCGGCACGACGGTGACCGGGATCCAGACGGCGATCACGCTCTACACGCTGGTGATGGCGATGCTGATGATCCCGGGCGGCAAGGTCGGCTCGCTGATCGGACGCAAGCGCGCTTTCTCGGTCGGGTGCGTGATCTACGGCGCGGGTTCGCTGACCACGGCCCTGGCGCAGAATCTGCCCGTCCTCATTGTGGGCTGGTCGGTTCTTGAGGGGATCGGCGCCGCGCTGATCCTTCCGGCGATCGTCGCGCTGGTCGCCAGTAACTTCGGGCCCGAGGGACGGCCGCGGGCGTATGGCTTGGTGATGGCGGCCGGGGCAATCGCCGTGGCGGTCGGCCCGCTGATCGGCGGCATCGCTACCTCCTACTTCTCGTGGCGCTACGTCTTCGTGGGTGAGGTCCTGGTCGTGCTGGCCATCCTGGCCCTGGCGCGCCGGGTCCAGGATGCGCCGGCCGCGACGCGGCCTCGGCTGGATCTGGTCGGCGCGGTGCTCTCGGCCGCAGGGCTCGGGCTGGCGGTCTTCGGCGTGCTGCGATCGAGCGTGTGGGGGTGGGTGCTGCCCAAGCCAGGGGGCCCGTCAGTCCTTGGCCTGTCGCCGACGATCGCGCTGACCTTCGCCGGGCTGCTGGTGCTGTGGCTGTTCAGCATGTGGGAGCATCGCGTTGAGAAGCGCGGCGGCGAGCCGCTGGTCCGGTTGTCCATGCTGGGAAACCGGCAGTTCACCGGCGGCCTGGTGATGTTCTTCTTCCAGTTCCTGATCCAGGCCGGGCTCTTCTTCACCATCCCCCTGTATCTGTCCGTCGCCCTCGGGCTCTCCGCGATCGACACCGGCATCAAGATCATCCCGCTGTCCGTCACGCTGCTGATAGCCGCGGCCGGCATCCCCCGGTTCTTCCCGCGCATCTCGCCCCGGCTTGTCGTCCAGGCCGGGCTGCTGGCGATGTTCGGCGGGATCGTGTGGCTGTTCGCGAGCATCGACGTGCACGCCGGCGCGGGAATCGTGACGGTCCCGCTGCTGCTCGCCGGCCTCGGGATCGGCGCTCTGGCCTCGCAGCTCGGCAGCGTGACGGTCTCCGCGGTCCCCGACGACCAGAGCCCGGAGGTCGGCGGTCTGCAGAACACCGCGACCAACCTCGGAGCCTCGATCGGCACGGCCCTCGCCGGGTCGCTGCTGATCGCGGCCCTGACCGCGTCGTTCCTGCACGGCATCGAGCAGAACCCGGCGGTCCCGGCTGCCGTGAGCACCCAGGCCAGCACCAAGCTGGCCGGCGGAATCCCGTTCCTGTCCGACGCCGACCTCAAGACGGCGCTAACCAAGGCAGGTGCCAGCCAGCAGGTGACCCAGGCCGTCCTGGACGAGAACCAGCAAGCCCGCCTGGACGGACTGCGCACCGCGCTCGCGGCCCTCGCGCTTCTCGCGCTCCTCGCCCTGTTCTTCACCTTCCGGATCCCCAACGAGCAGCCCGGATCTCGCGAGAGGTCCTCAGTGCAGGTGGATGAGGACCACGTCCTTGAGGATGATCATCAGTAGTCCCAGGGCGGCAGCGATCGACGTGATGACAAGTAGCTGCCTGCCGTGCAGGTGGGCGGCGCGGCCGGCCAACCATGCGTAGATCATTAGGAGCACGATGGCGACCACCAGCCCGACGTTGGCGGCCGCCGGGGGCGAGGCCCCGAGCAGATGCGCCACGACGAGCGACAGCAGCGGAATGTAGGAGGAGCTGACCATTGGCCAGGTGGCGGCCAGAGCCACGCGGACGTCCGCCCATGTCGGCGGGCGCCCGGCCTCCAGTTGCTCGCCGAGCAGTTCGGCGTACTCCTCGGCGAGCCAGTACACCAGCAGCGTGACCAGGATGGAGACGGCCAGCGGCAGGGTGGGCACGTGGTCTCCGGCGGCGGCGAGGACCGCAGCGGTAATGATCGTGCCGTAGATGCCGGCGGCGCGTCGCGGTCCGCGGGGTCTGGCGGACGGCAAAGGGTGTGCCCCGCTGGGCGAGATTCCCGCCATGACCATCCCCTCATTATGACGAAACCGGCAGTACCGTATGGCGAGCCATCGTGCCCACCGAAAAGTATCGGGCCGCCCGCCCGGGACTGCCATCACCTGGGAGGGGTGACGACGGCTGTCCGCATGGAGGGCACAATCGCGGGAGACGCCCCCGGGCTGGACGGAGATCAGTCATGCCTTCCTTTGGCGACGAGCTGAGCAGGCTGGAGCCCGCGCCGTGATGGAGCTCGAATCGCTGAACGCCACGTTCGTCATCGACATGTTCCTGCTGCTCCTGATCGGCATCGGCCCCAAGATCGCGCTGGTGCCGTTCCTTGAGGCGACCAGGGAGATGCCGGAGGCCACCAAGCGCCGGGTCCTGCGCAAGATGCTGACTACCGCGGCCACCGTGGCCGTGCTCCTGCTCATCCTCGGCGGCCTGCTGACCCGGCTGCTGCACTTCTCGCCGGGCGCCCTGGGCGTGGCCAGCGGGATCATCCTGCTCATCATCGCGGTCACCATGGTGCTGGGGCCGCGTCAGGAGAACGGCAGCCACCCGGCCGATGACCGGGACCCGATGCAGCTCGCCGTCTTCCCGCTGGCCGTGCCTTACCTGCTCAACCCGGCCGGAATCGTTGTCCTGGTCACCGCCTCGGCAGAAGCCAGCTCCGTCGCAGTCGTCGCCGTCGTCGTCGGCGTGCTCATCATGATACTCGCGCTCGACATCGTGGTGTTCCGGTGGGCCGTCCGGGTCAGCAGCCACCTGGACGAAAGCCGGATGCTGGTCACCGAGAAGGTGTTCGGCTTCCTGCTCGCCGCGCTCGCCGTCCAGCTTGCGCTTAACGGATTGTCCGACGTCGGCGTGATCCACCTGACCGGCCACTAAGGCCCGGGCCGGAGCCCAGCTGACTGCTGGGCGGGTGCCGTCCCTTGGCGAGGGCAGCCCCGCCGGCCTGCGGCCCGGGGGAAGCGGCGGCCGGCGGGGCGCCCTCTGAACGACTCCTTCCGGGCGCTGGCCGCAGGGCCGCGGCGCCGGAAAGAGCCACCTGAAGCATCACCGATGACCCTGACCCCGGGCTTGCGGTTACCAGATAGTAACCTGAAGACTCTCACCAGACAATCTGAACGTTTGGTACGGAGATCCTGAGCCTTAGCCGTCCCGGCGCGGGTCGCCAACGCCCCGGATGAGGTCGCCGACCGCCCCGACGGCGCCATGGCGGCGGCGGATGATATCGGCGATCAGGCCGGTCCAGCCGGTCTGGTGGGCGGCGCCGATCGCGGCTCCGTTGTCACCGTGGAAGTACTCGCTGAAGGTCAGGTTGTCGTGCCAGGCGGGATCGGTCTGCAGCCGCTCGGTCCCGCCGAAGCAGGGCCGCCGGCCGGCGGCGTCGCGCGTGAAGATCGAGATGAGCCGGTCCTGCAGGTCGGCGGCGATGTTGTCCAGGGTGAGCTGCACGCCCGATCCGGTCGGGTACTCGATGGTGAACTCGTCACCGAAAAACCGGTAGTAACGCTCCAGTGCGCTGATCACCAGGTAGTTGAGCGGGAACCAGAGCGGCCCGCGCCAGTTGGAGTTCCCGCCGAACATGGCGGTGGTGGACTCGGCCGGCTCGTAGTCGATGCGGGCCCGCAGGCCCTCGACGTCGAGCTCGTAGGGGTGGTCGCGGTGGTGGGCCGACAGGGCCCGCAGCCCGTGCGGGGACAGGAACTCGCTCTCGTCGAAGAGCTTGGCCAGCAGCCGCTCGAGCCGACCCACGTCGGCCAGGCAGAGCAGCAGCCGCTGCTCGCCAGGCTGGCCGCGCATCAGCCCGACCTCGCTGAGCTTCTGCCGGTCGGCCAGGCCACGGCGGCCCAGGAAGTCCGCGAACTGCTTGCCGACGGTCAGCGAGCGCTGGAGGTCCTCCTCGTCGATGACTGCGGCGGCCAGGATGGGGATGATCCCCACCATCGACCGGACCCGCACCGAGGTGGTCTCCCCGCCCGGGGCCAGGAGCTGATCGTAGTAGAGTCCGTCGGTCTCGTCCCACAGCCCGAGGCCTTCCAGCGCGTCGCTGATGGCCGAGAAATGCTCCAGGAACTTGAGCACCAGATCGACTCCGGGCCGCTGGCCGGACCGGTTCAGGATCACGGCCATGGAGGCCATCGCGACCGCGTAGAAGCCCATCCACCCGGTGGCATCCGACTGCTGCAGGATGCCGCCGACCGGCAGGTGCGAGCGGTCGATCGGGCCGATGTTGTCCAGGCCCAGGAAGCCGCCCTCGAACAGGTTGTTGCCCTCGGCGTCCTCCCGGTTGACCCACCAGGTGAAGTTGACGAGCAGCTTGTCGAAGATCCGGCTGACGAAGTCGATATCGCGGGCGCCGTCGATCGCGAACACTTCCACCGCGGCCCAGGCCTGCACCGGCGGGTTCACGTCCCCGAAGTCCCACTCATAGGCGGGCAGCGCGCCGTTGGGATGCTGAAACCACTCCCGGCACAGCAGGATCAGCTGGTACTTGGCGAACGCCGGGTCCACATGGGCCAGGGCGACGCAGTGAAACGCCAGGTCCCAGGCGGCGAACCACGGGTATTCCCACTTGTCCGGCATCGACATGATGTCGAAGGAGTCGAAATTGCGCCAGCGGGAGTTCCGGCCGCTCAGGCGCTCCGCCGGGGGCGTCGGCTGCGTCGGGTCCCCCTCTAGCCAGCGGGCCACGTTGTAGTAGAACAGCTGCTTGCTCCACAGCATCCCGGCGAAGGCCTGCCGCATGACCAGGGCCTCGTCTGACGTCGCCCCCGCAGGCGTCAGCTCAGCGTAAAACTCGTCCGCCTCGGCCCGCCGCCGGCGCAGTACCTCGTCGAACTGCGTGCCGAGCGGGGAGTTCGCCTCGCCCTGGGCCGCTTGCGCCGGCGGCGGCCGCAGGCGCAGCCGCAGCTCGGCCGTCTCGCCGGCCTGGGCCGTCACCTGGTACCAGAACGCGGCCTTGGTGCCCGTGCGATCGGGATTGACGGTGGCCGCGCCGGTGATCACGTGATCGTTGATGCCATCCTTCGGATACGGGGTGATCGGCGCGGACCCGAACAGCCGAGCCGTGTTGGTCTCGTTCTCGCAGAACACTGCCGTCGGCATGGTCCCGTCCGGGCCGGCCGCGGCGATCAGCTCCAGCGATCCCAGGAACGGGTGATCGATGCCCACCGCCGAGTCCCCAACCGCCCGCATCGCCGGCTTGGCCGCATCCTCCTCCCAGGACCAGGTGTTACGGAACCAGGCGGTCGGCAGGACGTGCAGCGTGGCCGCCTCCGGGCCCGCGTTGGTCACCTGCACGCTCATCAGCAGGTCGTCGGCGCTGGCCTTGGCGTAGTGCACCTCGACGATCCAGTACCGGTCCTCATCAAATGCCCCGGTGTCCAGCAGCTCGTACTCGGGCTCCTCGCGGTTGCGTGACCCGTTCTGCACGATCAGGTCCTGATAAGGAAATGCCTCCTGCGGATAGTGATAGCGCCACCGGTTCCACGCGTGGCTGGGAATCGCGTCCAGGTACCACCAGTAATCCTTGACGTCCTCCCCGTGATTGCCCTGGGCGCCGGTCAGGCCGAACGGGCGCTCCTTGAGGATCGGATCCTTGCCGTTCCACAGGGCCAGGCCCAGGCACAGCCGCTGCTCGACGTCGCAGAACCCGGCGAGGCCGTCCTCCCCCCACCGGTAGGCGCGCGACCGGGCGTGATCGTGCGGCAGGTAGTCCCACGCCTCACCGTCGGCGCTGTAATCCTCCCGGACCGTGCCCCACTGCCGCTCGCTGACGTAGGGCCCCCACCGGTACCACTCCCCCGCCTGCCGCAGCCCGTTCTCCAGCCGCCCGAATCCGGCCACCCGCTCCCGCTCAGCACCCCGCCGCTCAGCTTCCACTCCGGACCCCTTCGTGTTGACGTCGAGCAATTTGCGCGCTGCTGGCCTCCGACGATCTCAGCTCCTTTCCTATACGCGGGGCAGCACCTGCTCATCACCTATGGCGGGTGATTATTCTCGCCTTAGCGTCGATATTCTTGATCTGAATGAAATATTGGCACGTGAACGGCTGGCAAATTCTTGACCGCTTCTGGGTTATCGGAGACCGGCGTGACGACAAACCAGATCCTCATCGGAGTGGGCCTGATTCTCCTGCTCGCGGGCGGCTCTCAGGTACTGGCCAGCCGGCTGCGCATTCCCGCCCTCATCGTGCTGCTGCCGGCCGGCTTCATCGCGGGCGCACTGACGACGGATGTCAACCCGGAGCACCTGCTCGGGCCGGCGTTCGAGCCGCTGGTGTCCCTGTCGGTGGCGGTTATCCTCTACGACGCGGGCCTGGGCCTCGAGCTGCGCAAGCTCAAGGGCCATACCCGCAAGGCGGTGATCCGCCTGATCATCCTCGGGACGGCGATCACCTGGGTGCTCGCCGCATCGGTGGCCGCGCCGCTGCTGGGCATGTCGCGCGGCGCGGCGGTGATGCTCGGGATCATCCTCGTCGTCTCGGGACCGACGGTCGTGGGCCCGCTGCTGCGCTTCGTCCGGCCGACGGAACGGCTGCAGCGGGTGCTGATCTGGGAAGGGTCACTGATCGACCCGGTCGGCGGGATACTCGGCGCGCTGGTCTTCCATGCCGTCGCCGCCAGCGCAGTTTGCGGTGAGCGTCGCGGTCGGCCTGGCCGGCGGCGCCGTCGGCATCGCGCTGCTCTGGCTGCTCCTGCGCAAGCTCGCGCTGGGCGAGGTGCTCGGAACCAGCGCGCAGCTCGCCGCGGTGATAGCGGTGGCCGCCGGCTGCGACGTGCTCCGGGCGGACACCGGGCTCATCGCGGCGATCGTCATGGGACTGGCGGTGGCCAATCAGCCGGGCTTCGACCTCCCGGCCCGCCGGCCCTTCTTCGAGACCCTCGTCCAGCTCATCATCGGCGTCCTGTTCATTTCCATTTCGGCCACCGTGACCCCGCAGTCACTCCGGCACCTCGTGCTGCCCACGCTCGGCCTGGTTGCTGTCCTGGTGATCGTGGCCCGGCCCCTCGTGGCGTTCGCGGCCACCCTTCGCACGGACCTTCCGAAGGGCGAGCGCGCGTTCATCGGCTGGATGGCCCCGCGCGGCATCGTCGCCGCCGCCACCGCCTCCACGTTCACGGCGGGCCTGGTGGCCAAGGGAATCGGCGGTGCGGCCAAGATCCTGCCCGTCACGTTCGTCGTCATCGTGGCGACGGTGACCCTGTATGCCCTGACCGCGGCGCCAGTGGCCCGGCGATTGCACGTTGTTCGTCCGGCCCGCACCCGGCCGCTCCTGGTGGGCGGTAATCGCTGGGTCATCGACCTGGGCCTGGCCCTGCGGACCGCCGGACTGGACGTGCTGATGTGGGCAGGCCTGGACGAGCAGCGCCGGGAGATCAGGCAGGCCGGACTGGAGCTGGCGCCGGGCGAGCTCCTGGCGGCAGCTACCGGCCGCGGCGCGCGGCTGGAGGGAATCACGACCGTCCTGCTGCTGACGGACGAAGACGACTTCAATGCCCTGGCCTCGGTGCTGCTGACGGCCAGCGTCGACGGGCGCGTCTACCGCCTGGCTCCGCAGCTGCGCAGTCACGGCGTGGTGGCCCCGTATACCGATGGCGAGATCCTGTTCAGTCCGGCCATGACCAGGCCGGCGGTCAGCAGCCGGTACCGCAGCGGCGCGCGGATCGCGGCGGCCCCGGTCAACGGCGAGCTGGCCGCGGGCCACGATCTGCTGTTCCTGGTGGGCGCGGACGGGCAGCTCAGGGCCGTTACTCAGGACGACACGCCGGCGCCGCTGACGGGAGACACCACCGTGTCCCTGGGGCCGGCGCCCGGTGCTGACCTCAGCACCGGGCGCCGGCCTGCCTGAAACGGATCAGGCCAGTACCTTTGCCTTCTCGCGATCGAACTCCTCGGCCGAGATAACGCCCCGGTCGCGAAGGTCAGCCAGCTTGGTCAGCTGATCGGCCGTACTGGCCGAAGGGTCCGGCGCGTATTGCTGGCTGTAGGCGCGCACGGCCTCATCCCGCTGCTGGACCTGCCGCACGGAACGCTCGTGCATGGAGCCGCCTCGCACGATCAGGTACGCCAGCACGCCGATCAGCGGGATGAACAACACGAAGAGGAACCACAGGGCCTTGGCCCCGCCGGACAGATCGTGACTGCGGAAGATGTCGATGAACACCGTGATGAGGATCCAGATCCAGATCACCCAGAAGAAGAACTCGAGCATCGTCCAGAACAGGTTCAGCAATGGGTACGATGACGACGAACTTGCGAGCAGCATTCATGCTCCTTCGAAGCAGCGAGATTCTGTAGGCGCCTGGACAGGCGGCCCGGATTTCAGGGCAGGTTAATCTTTCGCTAACCGCCCATCCCTGGCATCACCCGCCGCGGGTGAGGCCCTTGCCGGGTACCTGGATGACAGTGAGCCCATTACGGATATGCGCGGAGCGGAGCCGCAATGACCTTTCACGTGCGCCTGGTCAGTCCGCCTGGCCAGACCGAGAGCCTGGTCGAGATGCTCACCGCCGATTCCGGGGTCTCGAACCTGGTCGTGCTGGCCGGAATGGCCCAGCGGCCAGCCGGGGATGCCGTGCAGTTCGACGTTCACTCCCGGTCCGCCAACGCCGTGTTCGCGGAGTTGGCGGCCCTCCAGGCCGACGGCAGCGGCGCCGTCGCCGTCAGGCAGGTGGATGCGACCCTCGGAGCGGAGACGATAGCGGGCTCCGAGCATTTCATCATGCAGCGAGACATGCCGCCCGTGTGGGACATGGTCGAGGCCAGGATCCGCTCGGACGCCGTCTACGCGCCCAGCTTCTACACTCTCCTGGTCATCGCCGGCCTGATCGGCGCCGTCGGCATCCTCACCAACTCCCAGATCCTCATCGTCGGGGCCATGGTCGTGGGACCCGAATACAACGCGATCATGGGCGTGGCGCTCGGCATCGACAAGCGCAGCAAGCGCCCGGTCCTGCGCGGCGCCCTGGCCCTGCTGGTCGGGTTTAGCGCCGCTATCGTCATCACGCTGCTGTTCAGCCTGATCATTCGCTGGTCCGGGCATACCCCGCGGCTGTACTCGGCCGGGGTCCGGCCCGTGTCTGACCTGATCAACAACCCCAACCTGTTCTCGGTCGTGGTCGCCGTGCTGGCCGGAATCGTCGGGGTCGTCTCGCTGACCGAAGCCCGGGCCAGCGCCCTCATCGGCGTCTTTATCTCGGTCACCACTATTCCGGCCGCTGCCGACATCGGCCTGTCGCTCGCCTACTCCAGCTGGAGCGAGGCCAGGGGATCGGCATTCCAGCTGCTGCTCAACGTGACCGTACTGATCGTCGTGGGGGCGCTGGTCCTGCGCGTCCAGCGGATCATCTGGCGGGCCCGCGAGGGCCCAGCGCGGACGCCTACCGCGTAGCGCGCATGTTATCTCGCGACCCGTAGGTGCACAGCGCGTAGAGCACCACCACGTCGACGGCGATGATCAGGATGGACCAGAAGGGGTACGAGGCCAGGAAGAACATCTGGCCGATCGCGTTCAGCCCGACCACGATAACCGCGAACCAGCGGGCGGCCGGGTTGCCCGTGAGGACCCCGCCCGCGGCGACCAGCAGCAGGATCCCGAGGATCATGACGACCCAGCCCCACGTCCGCAGGTTCCCGATGACGTAATGTGCATTCGCCACGAACACGTGCGACCTGCTAATCGCGGCGATGCCGTCCAGAAGATTGAAGAAACCGACCATGGCCAGCACGACCGACGCGAAAGCCATCAGTCCGTAACCGCGGCCGGGATCATAGTCGCTGCGCTCTCCGCCGCCATGCTTGCTTGTTGCCGCCGATGTCATGACGATCTCCCCTTTTAGAGATTTTGACCCTGTCAGGGAAGACTCAAGGTGCCAGCGGCGCGCCGGGGATCACCCTTGCGGGGTGGCTGGCAGCGGGACACATGCGACGATTTCGCCGGGACGCTAGGAGCCCTGATCGCGGAGCCGGCGGACCTCCAGGACTTGCACGCCCAGCGCCTCGAGCCTGGCCAGCAGCCCGTGCAGGGCCGCCTGATCGGTCAGCGGGCCGTGCACGACCGTCTCCACCGGTTCCACGGAGGCAGTCAGGTGCTCGAAGTCAAGGAGGGCCTCCGGCGGGAGAATGCCCGTAATGCGGATCTCGTAACTGGACGATGCCACCCGGGGCCCCCGGTCAATCGGAAATATCCTGCCGGCCTCTACAGTGTGCCGGCCCGAGCCGTAGCACACCCCTCATGGCGGGTGACTTTCTGCCAGCGTGCAGGTGCAAATTGGCCGGACCCGGCGAGCCGGGTCCGGCCAGGCCGTCAGAGGCCAGCAGCAGGCTCTTGGGTCAGCTGAGCAGCTTGGCCTTGGCGGCGGTGAATTCGTTGTCGGTCAGCGCACCCGACTGATGCAGGGCGTCCAGCTGGTTGAGCTGATCGAGCAGGGACGGCCCCGCCGAGGGGGCGGGTGCCGGGGCGGGCGCAGGCTCGCTGGGTGCCTGCTGCTGCTCGAGGTCGTCGATCCGATCGTTCTGATCGGCCTCTTGCTGGGATCTGTTCGCCGCGCGGCGGCCGACGGCGTAGGCGCCGCCACCGACTACGGCCGCACGCATGAGCGGGCGCCGTCTCAACATGTCTGCCTCCTGGGGGTTGGGTGACCTGCGGTAATGCGCGCTGGTGCTAGACGTCGTCGGGCAGCTCGAGGCCGAGGGCCAGCATCAGCTCGGGGGCAGCGGCCATGATCCGGGGGCCGCCCACCTGAGGCGCAACGGCGCGCAGGACACCGATCAGGTCCTGCGGCGTGGCCCCGGCGTCCAGCGCGTTGGCTACCTGCCACAGGTACGAGGCTGGCGGAGCGTCGAGGGCGATCAGCGCGGCGATCTTGACGAGGGCGAAAGCGCGGGCGTCGAGGCCAGAGCTGGCCTGCTCGGCCTCCCGGAGCGCCAGGGCTTCGTCCAGGACGGTCAGGTCGCCCATGGCCAGGCCGGCCAGCAGGTCCCGGCTCGCATCGTCGACGTCGGCCTTTGCGGGTGTTGTCATGAGCAGGCTCCTTAGCTGTGAGCTGGCTGAGCGGCTGGCTCGCTCGTCCCGCCAACCGACCGCCCCTCCGGCTCACTATCGCCCCGCCACAGCAGCCGCGCGTCACCCGCGACGGATGGTTTAGCGCCCGGTCAGACCGGTCGGGGCGGCCGGTCAGCCGCCGGCCAGGCCGTAGATGCCGTTCCCGATCATGATCGCCCCGCCCGCGATCAGCACCCAGATCAGAATCTGGTTCCCGTGCCCGCGCAGCCAGCCGTTGAAGGCCGTGAGGCGACGGGTCGTGACGCCGGGCGCGACCAGGTGCAGCAGCAGGGGCAGCCACACCAGCGCCACGTTGATCACCACCACGACGACGACGGCGACAGCGGTCTGCTCGAAGCTCGCTCGCGCCGTGGCGATCACCTGAAGCGCCGCGATGAACGTGATACCGGGCGCGAACAGCAGCAGGCCGACGGCAAACGCGCTGAGCGGGGCGGGGTTGGCGATCATCCTCGAGACGATCCCCTGCTTGGCATGCTCGGGATCGGGCAGCTTCGGCTTCCGCCTGCTGAGCACGAGGCCCGCCGCGAGCATCAGGACGCCGAGGCCGAGCCGCAGGCCATAGCGGGGCGCGTGCTCACTGCGGTGGCTCAGGCCGGTGTTGCGCAGGATCGCGATCACCACCAGGCCCATCACCAGGCTCATGAGGATCGCGCCGGCCAGATAGAGCGAGCCGACCAGCCGCGGCCGGGCTGAGCCGAGGTAGACGGCGCCGACCAGCAAGGCCGTGGGAGAAAGCGCCGCCAGCAGGGCCAGCCCGGCCGCCTGGAGGATCACCGGGGAAGCCGGCGGTCGAGAACCGGCGGGTATCCCGGGCACCTGGCCGCCGCCGACCTCATGAGCCGGCCCCCAGCTTGGCCGCGGCGGGCGGTCTGCTGCCGATCAGCTCGATCAGCCCGAGAACGACTAGCAGCAGGACGGCGATCACGATGACGACAGCCGCGGTGGGCTGGCCCCAGAACACGAAGACGAGAGCGGCCAGGGCCACGGCGCAGATGCGCAGCGCCCGGCGGTGGGCGTAGGTCCAGGTCCCCACCGGACCGGTGCGCAGGCCGGCCTGCGCACCGGTGCGCCGCAGCCAGCCCAGCCCCGACCCGAAGGCGCCCCTGGTCCTGACCGCGGTGACCGAGGGTCCGGTCAGGAACGCGCCGGCGGCCACGACCAGGCCCACGACCAGGACCGTGCGCAGGGCCTGCTTGATGAACCGGACGAGCGCGTCGAACAAGGCAGCGGCGGCATCGGCCGGAAGCACGTTGCTCGGGACGCCATTGAGATAGATGCCGCGGAACAGCTGCAGCCCGATAGCGGGCACCAGCATCGACGCGGCCAGGCCCAGGCCAGCGCCGATCAGGGCACGCCGATGACCGCGGGCCACGAGAACCCCGCCGGCCAGCAGCAGCAGCGTGAGCACCGGCAGCACGATCTTGAGGTCGTTGATCCGCCGGTACGCGGTCTGCGCCTTGACCAGGTACTTGGCCGAGAACAGGGTCAGCGTCGGGTTGACGGCCGGGATCTTGCCGGCCAGGCTGAACCCGCGCTTGACCAGGTCCTGCTTGACGAGATCGATGAACGGGCCCAGGCTCACGACGACCTGGCCATGGCTGACACTGACCGAGCTGCCGCCCTGGCCGGAGAGCGCCTTGACCAGCAGCTGGTGGACGGCGGTGTTGGCCCGGACCCAGAGCCGCGCGAACTGGGGGCTCAGCACGATCTTGTGCACCTGGCCGTGGATGAACCCGGTCACCGCCGTGCTGATCGTCGGGCCGAAGCCCTTGAGCAGGGCGCCCACCCGAGACAGTCCCTTGCTCGACAGGAGAGCCGCAGCCTGATCGGCCGCCCCGGTCACGTTCAGCCGGGCGGTGACCTCGGCGGTGATCTTGTCGGTCAGGGCGTTCTGGATGGCCGGATCGTGGACCAGCGGCTCGACTGTCGCCACGTACCGGCCCGTGTTGCTGACCTCGCTGCCGGCCCAGACGGCCAGCACCGAGACCGGCGCGAGCAGGCAGCCGAGCACGATGAGGATCGCGGCCACCGGCGTCCGCCAGCTGAAGCGCCGGCGCGCCGGCCCGGCCGGCTCGGCGCGCTCGCCCTCGCTGGGGGCGGAGCCCGCGGGCCCAGCCGCTGCGCGGTCGGCGTCAGACAACGGCTGCCCCCAGGCGATGCGCTCTGTCCTGCGTCGCCGAATTCGGCCGCGCCGGGCGTTGGATAACTAGATTCGCTCACGATCTCCTGTTTAGGGCGCGCCGCGCCTCACCCGGCCGGGGTGAGTTCGATATCAGTCATATCGTGGCATGCCGGTATTTTACGGCGCGGGCGACGGCGACTGGCTATGGTCCGCGGCAACGGCGGGGGTCCGCTTCTCGTAGAGGTCAGCCATGACCCCGACCTGGGCGGTCGTGAAGGCACGCTCCCGGCGCGAGTCCTTGCTGAAGGCGACGAACCAGGTCAGGATCGCGCCGACGCGGTTGCGATAGCCGGTGAGGAAGGCGATGTGGATGAAGAGCCAGGCCAGCCAGCCGACGAAGCCGCTGAGCTGGAGCGAGCGGACGGACAAGACGGCCCGGCCGCGGGAAATGTAGGCCGCCGAGCCGACGTCGTGGTACTTGAACGGGCCGCCGGCTGGCCGGCCGGCCACCTCGCGGCGGATCCGGTGGCCGGCATACAGGCCGGACTGCATGGCGACCTCGGCCACCCCCGGCAGCTTGCGCAGGCTCATCAGGTCACCGACGACGAAGATCTCCGGATGCCCGGGGATGGTCAGGTCGTCGCCGACCTCGATGCGCCCGGCGCGGTCGACCGGCGCGCCGGTCGCCTCGGCGATAGCCGCCGCCACCGGCGGCGCGCCGACGCCCGCCGTCCACAGCACCACCCGGGTCTCAAACCGCGAGGTGCTGCCGTCCTTGGCCCGCACCGTCAGCCCTTGCGGGTCGATGCTGGTGACGATCGAGCCCATGTGCAGTTCCACGCCGAGGGCCTCGAGGGCCTTGGCGGCCTTGGCCGACAGCTTGGGCCCGAATGACGCCAGCGGGGCCTCGCCGCCGTCGAACAGCAGCACGCGCGCGTCCTCGGGGCGGGCATTACGGAACTCCCGGCGCAGCGTCTTGGTGGCCAGCTCGCGGATCTGCCCGGCCAGCTCGACGCCGGTCGGGCCCGCGCCGACCAGGGCGAACGTCAGCCAGCGCTGCCGTTCCTGCGGGTCGCCAGCGGTCTCGGCCATCTCGAACGCGCCGTAGACCCGGCGCCGGATGGTCAGCGCGTCCGCGATCGTCTTCATGCCCGGCGCCAGCGGCGCGTATTCCTCGTGCCCGAAGTAGGACTGCCGGACGCCCGCGGCCACGATGAGGTAGTCGTAGGCCAGGTCGATGTCCCGCTCACCGAGCGGCAGCCTGGCCCGGACCACCCGGCGCTCGGGGTCGAGGCCCGTGACCTCGGCCATCACGCACTCGACGTTGCGGTGCCGCCGCAGCACCTCCCGGAGCGGCGCGGTGATCTGTCCTTCGGACAGGATGCCGGTCGCGCACTGGTACAGCAGCGGCTGGAAGAGGTGATGCGGGGCCTGGTCGACCAGCGTGACCGACACCGGGCTCTTGCGCAGCGCCCGGGCTGCGAACAGCCCGCCGAACCCGCCGCCGATGATCACGACGCGGGGCACCCCGGTCGCAGGCTGGATCACCGGCGCTGTGGGCTGGCTCATGGCTCAGGCCGCCGGATTGTGCCACGCCTGGCCGGCCGGCAGCAGGCGGTCGGCTTCCTGCGGGCCCCAGGTGGCCCGCGGGTAGGGGTGCGCCGGAACGACGTCGCCGAGGACGGGCTCGACGACCCGCCAGGCGGCCTCGACGGTGTCCTGCTGGGCGAACAGCCACCGCTCGCCGTTCAGCGCCGCGCCGATGAGCCGGTCATAGGGCCGCATGTCCTGCTCGCCGGCTGGCTGGGTGTAGAGGAGGTCCAGGTCCTGCGGCTGCCATCCCGCGCCGGGCTTCTTGCCGGCCAGGGTCAGGCCCGCTTCGTCATTGGGGTTAATCCGGATCCGCAGCTTGTTGGCCGCGGCGCTGTCGCCGAGGCCGAAGACGTCGTGCGGCGGGCGGCGGAAGTGGAACGACACCTCGGTCGCGGTGACCGGCAGGCACTTGCCCGCCCGGATCAGGATCGGCACGTCCGCCCAGCGCCAGGAATCCGCGGCGGTCCGGATCGCCACATACGTCTCGGTCGTGCTCTGCGGAGCCACGCCGGCCACGTCCAGGTACCCCTCGTACTGGCCGCGGACCGCCGTGGCGGCGTCCAGCGGTGCCAGCGCCGCGATGAGACGCGACTTAGAATCCCGCCAGGCCCCCAGCCCCGCGCCGTCCGGCGGGTCGGCCAGGACGGTAGCCAGGACCTGCAGCATGTGATTCTGGACGACGTCCTTGATCGCGCCGGTCTTGTCGTAGAAGCTGCCCCGGTCCGACACGTCGAACGCCTCGGCCATGGTGATCTGGATGCTCTGGACATGGGTCCGGTTCAGCAGCGGCTCGAGAATAGAGTTCGCGAACCGGAGGAACAGCAGGTTGTCCACCGGGTCCAGGCCCAGCCAGTGGTCGACCCGGTAGATCGCCTCCTCCGGGAAGTACTGGTGCATCAGCGAGTTCAGCTGCCCGGCACTGGCCAGGTCGGTGCCGAAGGGCTTCTCCACCATGACCCGGCTGCCGTCGGCCCGGCCGGCCTTCGAGATCCCCTCAGCGATCCGGCCGAACAGCGGCGGCGGCACCTCCAGGTAATACAGCACCTTGCGCCCGGCGCCGATGGAGTCCGACATCGCCTGGTAGGTGGCCGGGTCGCCCAGGTCCCCGTCGACGTACTGCAGCAGGCCGATCATCTTGGCCGCGGCCGGGCTGTCGGGATTCATCTTGTTCAGCGTCAGCGAGGCCCGGGCATAGTCGCGGAACTGCTCCAGCCCCCAGCCGCTCTTGGCCACGCCGATGACCGGGACGTCCAGGACGCCGCGCTCGACCAGCCCGACCAGGGCCGGAAAGGTCTCCAGCTTGGCCAGGTCACCGGTCGCGCCAAAGATGACCAGCGCGTCGACGTGCTCCTGCGCTCCTGCTGCTGACATGTCCCCTGTCCCCTATCCGCTAGGCCCTTCCCTGCTCCGCATGCCTCACGACCTCATTCGAGCCGGCGGGGCGTCATCGCGGGCCACCCGGCAGGGGTGATGTCGCCAGCGGCGGACGTGACTGCCCGGCCGGAAACACCCGTCAAGGGTGAGGCAGCGCGTCCGCGCAGCCGCGATGGTGGGGTGGCGCGGCATGGCTGCCCCCTTGGCACCCTTTCGGCCGCCACGGACAGGTAAGGAATGCCATGAACATGCCCACCAAGGCTGAGGTCGATGACGGTACGCGCGAGGCACTGGCGGCGCTGGCCCTGGGCGATCCGGAGCTGCTGGGGACGGCTCTGGGACTGCGCACCGACTGGCAGGAGGCTAGCGGCCTGGACCCGCGTAGCTTTGCGCTGGTCAAGGTAGCCGCCCTGATCGCGCTGGATGCTCCCCCGGCCTCGTACCTCTGGCAGGTCGGCAACGCGATCGATGCCGGCGTCACGGCCCAGGAGCTCATCGGCGTCCTGCGCGCCATCATGCCGCAGGTCGGCCTGCCCAAGGTGGTGGCCGCCGCACCGGAGCTGATGATCGCCCTCGGCCTGACCCTGCCGGACGGCCAGTAGGGACCACGTTCACTTCCGCGCGAGCGGTCATATGCGAGGAGCACTCAGATGAGCCAGCCGTTCAAGGGCCGCATCAACGTCGACATCCGCGAGTCGGAACCGGACTGGGCCCCGTTCGAGCCGCCGAAGGCACCCGACGGGGCGCCGAACGTCGTGTACGTCGTCCTGGACGATGTCGGGTTCTCGGGGATGTCGTGCTATGGCGGCCCGATCGAGACGCCGAATATCGAGCGGATCGCGGCCGACGGGGTGCGGTATACGCAGTGGCATACGACGGCACTGTGCTCGCCCACCCGGTCCTGCCTGCTGACCGGCCGTAACCACACCCGCAACTCGATGGCCTGCATCACCGAGGCCGCGGTGGGGTTCCCGAACGCCAGCGGGACGATCCCGCCGGAGAACGGGATGCTGCCCGAGATCCTGGGCGAGCGGGGCTGGAACACCTACATGGTCGGCAAATGGCACCTGTGCCCGACGGTGGAGATGAACGTGGCATCCACGCGGCGGAACTGGCCCTCGGGACGGGGGTTCGAGCGGTTCTACGGGTTCCTGGGCGCCGAGACCAACCAGTGGTACCCCGACCTGGTCTACGACAACCACCCCGTCGACCAGCCGTCGCTGCCCGAGCAGGGCTATCACTTCACCAGCGACATCACCGACAAGGCGCTGGAGTTCATCAACGACGCCAAGGTGATCGCGCCGGACAAGCCGTTCTTCCTCTACTACGCACCGGGGGCCGCGCACGCCCCGCACCATGTCCCGAAGGAATGGGCCGACAAGTTCAAGGGCCGCTTCGACATGGGCTACGAGGCGATACGGGAGCGGACGCTGGCCCGCCAGAAGGAGCTGGGCATCGTCCCGGCCGACACCGAGCTGCCGCCCGTCAACCCGCTGGGGACCCCGGAGACCCGCCAGGGCCCGGACGGGAAGCCGTTCCCGCCGCTGGACTACACCAAGCCCTGGGATTCGCTGTCCGCCGAGGAACAGCGGCTGTTCGCCCGGATGGCCGAGGTCTACGCCGGGTTCCTGGCCCATGCCGACCACCACATCGGCCGCCTGCTGGACTACCTGGAGGAGTCCGGGCAGCGCGAGAACACCATGATCGTCGTGGTCTCCGACAACGGGGCCAGCGGCGAGGGCGGCCCGGACGGGTCGGTCAACGAGATGAAGTTCGCCAACGGCATTCCCGACGACATGCAGTCCAACCTGGCCATGCTGGACGAGCTCGGCGGCACCAGGACCTACAACCACTACCCCAACGGGTGGGCGATGGCCTTCAACACGCCGTTCAAGATGTGGAAGCGGTATGAGTTCAACGGCGGCACCGCCGACCCCTGCATCATCTCCTGGCCGGCCGCGGGCGGCGCGCAGGGCGGCGGGGAGCTGCGCCACCAGTACCACCATGCCATCGACATCGTCCCGACCATCCTGGACGCCCTCGGCATTGCGGCACCCGAAACGATCAAGGGGCACGTCCAGAGCCGGATCGACGGCGTGAGTATGCGCTACAGCATCACCGACCCGGCCGCCCCGTCCGCCCGGCAGACCCAGTTCTACTCCATGCTCGGCTCGCGGGGGATCTGGCACGACGGGTGGAAGGCCGTGACCACCCATCCCACGCTCAGCGGGTGGAGCCACTTCAACGACGACACCTGGGAGCTCTACCACACCGAAACCGACCGCGCCGAGCTGCACGATCTGGCCGCCGAGCACCCCAACAAGCTCCGCGAGCTGGTCAACCTGTGGTACGCCGAGGCCGGCGACAACCAGGCCTTCCCGCTCGACGACCGGTCCGCCCTCGAGATCATCATCACGCCCCGGCCGCAGCTGGCGGCTCCGCGGCAGCGCTATGCCTACTTCCCCGGCACCGCCGAGGTCCCCGAGGCTCAGGCCGTCAACATCCGCAACCGGTCCTACACGATAGGCGCCCTGGTCGACCTGCCCGAGGCCGGAGCCCAGGGCGTGCTGTTCGCGCACGGCTCGCGGTTCGGCGGCCACGCCCTGTACGTCAAGGACAACCGCCTGCACTACGTCTACAACTTCGTCGGCATGGGCGAGCAGAAGATCGACGGCACCCAGGACCTCCCGACCGGGCTCGACCTGATCCTCTCGGCCTCGTTCGACAAGGACGGCGAGGACCCGCCCGGCGTCTCGACTGGGATCCTGTCCCTCTACCACGGCGACAAGAAGGTCGCCGAGGGCCGGATCAGGACCCAGCCCGGCATGTTCTCGCTGGCGGGCGAGGGCCTGTGCGTGGGGCGTGACAGCGGCGAGGCAGTGACCGACGATTATCCGGGCACTTCCCCGCACACCTTCACCGGCGGCACGATCAAGCGCGTCGCCGTCGACGTGAGCGGCGATCCCTATGTCGACCTGGAGCGCGAGGCGCAGGCCATGCTGGCCCGCGAATAGCGGCGGCCGGGGGAACAATCAAGCCCGCCGGCTCGGGAGCGGCCAGATCATGGCCGCGGTCCCGAGCCGGCGGGCCTTTGCTGAGACGTTGCTGGTTACCTCCGGCGCACGCGCCGGGCGGTGCGCCGTCCCGTGCGCCGAGCTACTCTGCGTCCTCCGAACATGTACTTCCTCCAGTGGGTCGTTGCCTGATGGCGGGCCGGTCAGTCCGCCGCCGATGCCGTTTCGAGCTCGTGCAGTTCGCGGGCCTCCTCGGCCGACACTAGCCCGATTTCCACCAGGTCGAGCGGGCTGATGAAGCCGTCGCTGATCCGGAACCCCCCGGCCCGGACGATCGCGTCCCGGATGGGCACCGCCCAGTGATGCTCGATCAGGATCAGCGCGGCAGCGGAATCGTTGGGGATGTCCTCGATCACATCCCAGCCCTCCTGCTCGGAGAACACGCTCACCCCGTCGGCGGCTGCCTCCTCCGCACCCGCGACTGCGCCCGCGCGCATGCCTTCCTCCCCGTCGATGCCCAGGCCGATCAGCGCCCCGATCGTGCTGCCGAGCTCGATCGCCTCCTGCTCCGACAGGTTGCTCAGGTGCTCCACCTCCAGGCCGCCGTCAGCGTCCTTGTACACGGCCAGCGAGTCGATGACCCGCACCGTGTCGCTCTCACGGAGCCGTTCCAGCTCGGCGATGATCTCGCCGTGAAAGTCCGGGTGACGGAACCCCAGGACCAGGAGCTGCACAGGACCAATAGCCATCTTTCCTGCCTCTTTCCCCGGAACGGCAGCAAGTGCCAGTCCCCTGGCCCCGGCCGCCACCATCCGAGCCGCCGATGCGGCATCGGCCGTTACCTCACCAAAATCCCGCCCGCCCGCCGCCGACGCATCACCCGGCCGGGGTGAGGCGGCCGGGCGGCCGGCGCGGCATCGTGGAAGGCGGGGCGCCCCGCCTGCCACCCTTCGCGCATGCCGGTCACGGACCGGCGGAGCTGGGGCGGCTGCCCGGGCTGGTACGTCCCACAGTGGCTGGAGAGGAGCCCAGACAAAGATGAGTGAGCTAAAGGCTGAGGCTCGGCCGCGGGGAACGCTACGGTACCAGCTCGACACGGCGGTAGGGCGCCTGCCCGAGGCCGAGCGGGAGGCCAGGGGGATATCGGCGCGGGCGGAGGTGCCGCTGGAGGCTCATGCGGGATTCGACCTGCCGGCTGACCGGCCGGACCCGCTGGCGCTGCTGGCCGAGCAGGGCGAGTCGCGGGTGCCGGAGCTGATCCCGGTGCGGTGGGGCCGGATGATGGTGTCGCCGTTCACGTTCTACCGCGGCGCGGCGCTGCCGATGGCCAGTGACCTGGCCCTGGGCACCCCGGCGTCCGGGCTGCCCGTGCAGGCCTGCGGCGATGCGCACCTGTCCAACTTCGGCATCTTCGGGTCAGCGGAGCGGCGGCTGGTGTTCGACGTCAACGACTTCGACGAGACCGCGCCCGGCCCCTGGGAATGGGACGTCAAGCGGCTGGCCGCCAGCCTGGAGGTCGCCGCCCGGGCCAACGGGCTCACCGGCAAGCAGCGCCGCAAGGTCGTCG
>Ga0208589_1000039_pt1 | contig 63849 bp, 55 predicted proteins | sample NGESurshal092012_2_FD_184486 | JGI IMG/M metagenome (GOLD analysis project Ga0208589, IMG submission 184486) | Arctic peat soil microbial communities from Barrow, Alaska - NGEE Surface sample F53-2 shallow-092012 (SPAdes) | ecosystem: Environmental > Terrestrial > Soil > Wetlands > Peat ...
CTGTGCTGTCAGTAGTTCTGTGCTGTCAGTGCGTGTCGTCGGCTTCGGTTGGGTCAGCTGGCTCCAGGCCGTCGGGCACCTGGACGTTCTCACTCTCGAGTTCCAGGCCGGCGGCCTCCGCCTCGAGCAGCAGCAGGGCGGCGAAGTCGTCGCCGCCGTAGCCGTGGCCGACCAGGCTCTGCACCAGCTGGTGCACCAGCCCGGCCACCGGCATCGGGACCTCCCGCTCTCGGGCCGCCGCCAGGCCGAGGTCGAAGTCCTTGCGCAGCAGCTCGCCGGTGAAGGTCGGCGTGAAGTCCAGGTTCACCAGCGCCGGCGTCTTGTACCGGGTGAACTGCGAGCCCATCACGCTGTTGTTCAGGCAGGCCAGGAAGGCCTGCCGGCTGACCCCGGAGCGCTGCGCCAGCACGGTGATCTCGGCCAGCGACTGGGCCACGATGCCGAGGAACAAGTTGTGGCAGAGCTTCACGATCCGGGCGGTCTCGCCGTCGCCCACGTAGGTTGCGCCGGCCCCGAGCAGGCTCAGGTACGGCAGCGCCTCGTCGAAGGCCTCCCGCGGCCCGGAGACGGCGAACGTGAGCTTGCCCGCCGCGGCCACCCGGGGATTGCCCATGATCGGGGCGGCCAGCAGCTGGGTGCCGCGAGCGGCGAGCGCCTGCCGCACCTGCCGCGAGGCGTCGGCCGAGACCGTCGAGCTGTCCACCACGATGCGCGGCACCCGGTCCGCCGAGGCCAGCCCGGCCGGGCCGGTCATCGCCTCGATCAGGTCCTGGGGCGTGCCCACCGTCACGAACACCAGGTCCGTCGCGGCCAGGTCGGCCACCGAGTCCACGATCTTGGCCCCGTATGCCGCCAGCGGCTCGGCCTTGGCCTTGGTCCGGTTGTAGACCGACACGTCACACCCGGCGCTCAGCAGGCGACGGATGAGCATCGCGCCCATCCGGCCGGCGCCCAGCCAGCCGATCCGCAACCCGCCCTGCTCATCTGCCATGTCGAACCACAATCGTTTGCAGCGATAATTGTTGACCCCCAAAATGGCCTCCGCAGCGCCGCCCTGTCAAGGCCCTCCGGGCAAGGTTATGACTACTTTGCCCAGTGCGTCACGCCGCATCAGCGGGCGCCCCTGGTCGGCGCGGTGGATCCCCGCACGACCAGCTCGGGAACCAGGTACAAGACCGTGGGCGGCTTCTCGCTGCCCGACAGCCGCTCCAGGAGCAGGCGGGCGGCTTCGGTGCCGAGCTGGTAGTGCGGGAAGGCCACCGTGGTCATCGGTGGCCGCAGCCGGTCGATGAAGGGCATGTCGTTGAAGCCCACGACGGACACGTCGGCGGGGCAGTTCAGCCCCGCCTCCTCGATCGCGGCATAGCAGCCGACGGCCAGCATGTCGTTACCGGCGGCCAGGGCGGTGCACTGCGGGCGGTCCGCCAGGATGCGCCTGCCGCACCGCTGCCCCTCCTCGATCGAGAACGCGTCGGCGAAGGCGACGCTGCCCGGCGGCACCGTGAGGCCGGCCTCGTGCATGCCGGCCAGGAAGCCGCGATAGCGATTCAGCCCGGTCGACAGGCCCTGCGGGCCGGCGATGTACCCAATCCGGGTATGCCCGAGCGCGGCCAGGTGCGCGACGGCCAGCCGGGCGCCGCGCTCGTTGTCCACGGAGACCGCGGGAAAGTCATAGTCCTCGGCGAGCCGGTTCATCAGCACTACGGTCAGCCCGTCCCGGGCCGCCTCGGCCAGCACCGGGCTGCTCAGGCTCGCCGTCGCGAGCGCGTACCCGTCGACGCTGCGCGCCCGCATCTGCTCGAATACCTGCTGCTCGCGATCGAGCCGGCCGTCGGTATTGCCGAGCAGCGCCACGTAGCCGTCGGCCGCCAGCCGGTCCTCCAGGCCCCGCACCATCGGCGGGAAGAGCGGGTTGTTCAGGTCGGGGATGAGCACGCCGATCGTGTGCGACCGCCTCGTCCGCAGGCTGCGGGCCATCGCGTTCGGGCGGTAGCCCAGCTCAGCAGCGGCTTGCACCACGCGGCGCGCGGTCGCGTCGCTGACGAGCAGCCGGGTCGCGGGGCTGAGGGCCCGGGACGCGGTCGCCGGGTGCACGCCGGCCCGCTGGGCGACGTCCCTGAGCGTCACCACTGGCTCAGGCATCAGCAGTCACGCTCCCGCCCCTGCGTGGCCGGCTGCCGAAATGTCGCAGCCTGTTAACGGGATCGTATCCAGAACCGGGCCGGCTGACCTCGATTGCGGTCGCGCGGGCCCGCACTTGGCCTCCGCCCGGCCGTGACCGACCCATGCGACCATGGGGCATGCGGATCGGCGCTGTCACTTCCACCTCGCTCTTCCGCGGCACGGCCGCCCGGCCCTGGCAGGTCGTGCTGGTCACGCTCGCCGGCGATACCGCGACGCGGCCGGGCGAGCCAGTAACGGTCACCATCGGCGGCGCGGGGGTGACCACGCCGGGGCCGGCCCGCGTGCCCGCCCCGCCGCCCGGCGGGGAGCAGGTCGCCGAGATCGGCATCCAGGTCGGCGCCGAGGTCACCGCTGGAACGTCGCGCCGGGTCACGGTCATTGCCCGCGACGCGGCCGGCCGCTGCGAGCGGGCGGCCGACGTGACCATCGCCGAGCCGGGATGGACGATGTGGATGGTCAGCCACTTCCACTACGACCCGGTGTGGTGGAGCACGCAGGGCCAGTTCCTGGAGTCACGGCTGCTGCTGCCCGGCGAGGAGGGCGAGCTGCCGGAGGTCCGGACCGCCTTCGAGCTGGTGACGCTGCACCTGGCGGAGGCCCGCCGCGATCCGGACTACAAGTTCGTGCTGGCCGAGATCGACTATCTCAAGCCGCATTTCGACGCCCACCCCGAGGACCGGGCCGACCTGCTGGCCCTGATCGCGGCGGGCCGGATCGAGCTGGTCGGCGGCAGCTACAACGAGCCCAACACCAACCTGACCTGTGCCGAGTCGACCATCCGCAACGCCGTCTACGGCCTGGCCTATCAGCGCGGCGTGCTGCAGGGCGACCCGAGCACCGCGTGGATGCTCGACGCCTTCGGCTTCGATCCCGCCTACCCGGGACTCATGGCCGCGGCCGGGATGACCGAGTCGTCGTGGGCCAGAGGGCCGTTCCACCAGTGGGGACCGAGCCGGACCGCCGGCGACAACCGGCTGATGCAGTTCGCGGCCGAGTTCGAGTGGCTCTCGCCGGACGGCGGCGGCCTGCTCACCAGTTACATGGCCAACCACTACTCGGCCGGCTGGGGCACGCAGCACGCCGCCGACCTGGCCACCGCGGAGGCCGACGCCTACCAGCAGTTCCTCGAGCTGGCGCCCGTGGCGGCCACCCGCAACGTGCTGCTGCCCGTCGGCGGTGACCATGTCGTTCCCTCGCGCTGGGCCACCTCGATTCACCGGGACTGGAACGCGCGGCATGTGTGGCCGCGGTTCGTGATGGCGCTGCCCCGGGAGTTCTTCGCGGCTGTCCGGGGCGAGGCGGCCCGCGGGGACGCCTGGATCACGCCGCAGACCCGGGACATGAACCCGGTCTATACCGGCAAGGACGTCTCCTACACCGACACCAAGCAGGCGCAGCGGGAGGCCGAGACCGCGCTGCTGGACGGCGAGCGGCTGGCCACCCTGGCCTGGCTGGCCGGCGCCCGCTATCCGCTGGCCAGCCTGGACCGCGCCTGGCGGCTGCTGGTCTTCGGCGCCCACCACGACGCGATCACCGGTACCGAGGGCGACCAGGTCTACGTTGACCTGCTGGCCGGCTGGCGGGAGGCCTGGCAGCGCGGCAGCGCGGCCCGCGACGAGGCCGCCGGCTACCTCGCCGGCCTGGCCGATACCGCCAGCGCGGCAGCCGGCGCAACGGCCGAGGCGGCAGCCGGCGCAACAGCCGGCGCGGCGGTCCCGGTGGCGGCCGTGGCCGGGCCGCCCCGCGGCGCGGCGCCCAGCGGCGCCATCGCGGTCGTGGTGGTGAACACCCTGTCGACGGCGCGGTCCGGGCTCGCGACCGCGGTGCTGGAGCCGGACGGTGCCGCCGGCTGGATCGAGCTGCGTGACGAGTCCGGCGCGGTCGTTCCCTTCCTGGCCGAGGGGGTCCGGTGTCATCGCGACGGCACGCTCGCAGCCGTGACGCTGACCTTCCGGGCGGCCGACGTTCCGGCCGTCGGTTACCGCACCTACCTGGCCTGCCCGGTGCCCGGCGGACCGGCGACTCAGGAGGCACAGGAGGCGGCCGGCTGGCGGGCCGCCGCGGGCGCCGCGATAGCGAACGATGCTTTCGCCGTCACCGCCGATCCGGCTCGTGGTGGCGCGCTGACCAGCATCTACTCGACGGCGGCCGGAACCGAGCTGCTCGCCGGGCCCGGCAACGAGCTCATCCTGCAGGAGGAGTACGCCCAGCATCCGCGGTGGGGGGAAGGCCCGTGGCTGCTGTCCCCCAAGGGACCCGGCACCGGGTCGGCCAGCCGGCCGGCGCAGGTCAGCGCGCAGCGGTCCCCGATCGGCCAGCGGCTGGTCTCCCAGCTCCGGCTGGGCGGGCTGACGGTGACCCAGGAGACGCTGCTGTGGGACGGGGCCGACCGGGTGGAGTTCCGGACCCACGTGGACGGCTCGATCGGCCAGGACCGGCTGCTGCGGGTGGCCTTCCCCGTGCGGGTGCCCGGCGGCCTGCCGGTCTTTCAGACTGCCGTCTCGGTGATCGGCCGGCCGCTCGGGCCGGCCGATTCCGACGTGGCGGGAAACTCGTTCACTCTCGACAACCCGGCCCACGAGTGGTTCGGCGTCGGCTCCACCGCCCGGATCGCGCTGGCCGGCCCCGACGGGCAGCGGCAGCTGCAGGCGATCGGCGTCGCCGAGGTGGTCACGCCACCAGTACCCGCCAGCCGCCCGGATCCGGCCGCCGACCCGAGCCTGAGCCGGGAGGCCGTCCGCGAGCTGCTCGTGGCGCTCGCCCGGCAGGGCGTGACCGCGACCTGCTCGCAGCCGGCCGGGCCGCGGTACGGCGCCATCGAGATCGACTCCAACCTCCCCGACTTCCGGATCTCCCTCGGCGGTCCCGACGTCAACGCGTTCACCGCGGCCGTCCTGGGGGCGGCCGGGCCGGAGCCCGCCGCGGAGCTGGCCAGGCAGCTGCGGGCCGCGGGCACCGCGCGCCTGTGGGTGCCCGCGGCCAGGAGCCGGGACGACGCCTTCGGCCCCAGGGCCGACGTCCGCGGGGCCGCCGACCTGCCGGTGCTGATCATCGCGGGGTCCGGGCCCGCGGAGCTGGCGGCCGCGGTCCGGGCGCTGACCGAAGACCTGGCCGACTCGGTCATCGAGGTACCCGCCGCCCCGGCGACTGGCGCGGCCGAGGCGTCCAGGGCCGGCGAGGGCGCGGGCGGCCCGGCGACCGCGCTGGCCGGGCACTCGATCGCGCTGCTCAACCGCGGTACGCCCAGCAGTCTCGTCACGCCCGGCGGCGTGGCGACCATCGCGCTGATGCGGGCGTGCAGCTCCTGGCCCTGCGGCGTCTGGATCGACGGCCCGGCCCGGACCGCGCCCGATGGCAGCAGCTTCGCCTGGCAGCACTGGAGCCACACCTTCGAGTACGCGCTGGCCGCCGGGCCGGGCGACTGGCGCGAGGCAGGCTTCACCGGGACCGGGCAGGACTACAACGCGGGCCTGCTGACCGTCACGACGGACCTGCACTCCGGGCCGCTGCCCGCCCGCGCCAGCCTGGCCAGTGTCGAGCCCCCGACCGCGATCCTGGCCGCGCTCAAGCCGCGCGGCAACCCGCTCGCCCCCGGCCCGCAGCCCAGCCCGGCCGACGGCGTGACGGCGCGGCTGCGGGACGGCGGCGGCGGCCCAGCCACGGCGCTGGTCCGGCTCTTCACCGGCCTGACCGCGGCGCGGGCGGCCGGCCTGTGCGAGGACGCGGCGGACGAGCCGCTGCCGCTCACGGCCGGCGCCGCGGAGGTGGCGGTGCCGGCCGCCGGGGTGGCCACCGTCGAGCTCACCCCGGCCGCCCCGCCGTGGCTGGCGGACCGGGACGCAGGCGCGCCCGGCCAGGCGCTGCCCGAGGCGGCGCAGCCGGTGTATGCCCGGTACTGGCTGCACGGCAAGGGACCGGCGCCAGCCGGCAACATGCCGGTGGCGGTGCATCTGTCACCCGCCCGCCTCGGCGTCAGCCCGCAAGAGGCGGGGCAGCTGCGGCTGACCGTCGCCTGCGGGCCGGACGCGACAGCCGGCGAGGTCTGCCTGAGCGTTCCGCCGGGCCTGGACGTGCAGCCGCCCGGCCCGCTCCGCTACGACCTGCCGGGGCGGGGGCACGCTGGCTGGGACCTGACGGTGCGGCAGCTGCCCGAAGCGGCCGAGGGTCATCATTTCGTCGCCGCTCAGCTCAGCGACCACCTCGGCCAGGTGATCGAGGACGCGGTGCTGGTGGTCACCGGAACCACGGCGGGGACAGCCGGGGCGGGGACACCCGGGGCGGGCAGCGCGACCGACCTGCCGCGGGGCGAGCTTGTCGCGGATTACGAGGCCGATCTGCGGGCGCTGAGCGCCGAGGCTGACGTGACGGTGTCCGGCCCGGAGCTCACGCTGTCGCCCGGCCAGAGCGGGGACATCGAGATCGTGGTGGACAACCACGCCGCCTCGGCCATCCGCGGCGAGGTCCAGCTCATCTCGCCCGCCGGCAGCTGGGCCTGCGTGCCGGACTGGGCGGGCGGCTTCGAGGCCGCGGCCGGCAAGACGGCGGTCCTGCGCTTTCGGGTCACCGTGCCCGCCGCCGCCCGGCGCGGCCAGCGATGGTGGGTGCTCGCCAAGGTCATGTACTTCGGCCGGACCAGGTACAGCGAGCCGGTCGAGGTGATCATCGCCTGACGGGCCGCGGCCTCAGGCCAGGCCGAGCATGACCACGCCGGCGCCTATGCAGCCCACCCCGATCACCTGGCGGCCGCTTAGCCGCTCCCCGAACATCAGGATGCCCGCGGCCAGGGCGAGCGCCGGGTAGAGGCTGGACACGGCCGCGGTCACCGCTACCTGCCCGACCTGGCCGCCGCGCGAGAAAGCCAGCAGGGCGCCGACCTCGGTCAGCCCGGCCACGACGGCCCAGATCAGGCCCGGCGCACGGCCCCGGAGCGGCTGCGGCCGGCCGAGGAACGGCAGCGCTAGCACCAGCGCCGCCACCGAGGCGATGTAGGCCACGAGCGTGGACGGCAGCCAGCCCGCGCCGGCCGAGTAGCGGCCCAGGAGGAACGCGCCCACCCCGTAGCTGCTCGCCGAGGCCAGGGCCAGCGGGATGCCGGGACGCCCCAGGCCCCGCGCGAGCACGGCCGACCCGGTTGTTCGCGCCGGGGCCGCCATGTGCATGACCGCCAGCCCGGTCATCTCCGCCCCGCCCGCCGCGGCCGGGGGCGGCGTGCTGCGGGCCGTGGCCATGGCGATCCCCGCTACCGACAAGGCAACGCCGGCGCCCCCCATGCTGCCGATGCGCTCACCGAGCACGGCCACCGCCAGCAGCGCCGTCACGCCGCCGTAGGTCGCGCCAATCGAGCTCACCAGGCCCACTGGGCCGCTTTCCAGCGCCCGGTAATAACACAGCCAGCCGATCAGTCCCAGCACGCCGGCACTCGTCAGCCCGACGGCCGTGGCACCGCCGACCGCCGCCAGCGGCGGATGCAGGATCGCGCCCAGCAGCACGAGCACCGCCAGGCCCAGGACCTGGCTGACGAGGACGGCGGTAAAGGTGCCGATCCGCCGGGCGGCGCTGGCCGCCGCGATCGTGGACACGCCCCAGGCGGCCGCGGCCAGCAGCCCGTAGGTCACGCACTACGCCAGGCAAATTGCATCACGCAACGTGACGATAGACCACTGTCAGTAACTAGATCCGGCAGACGCGCGCAGTCGGCCAGGTCAGGCAGCTGTTCATACCCGCCCATACCGCAGGAGATCCGGCTAAGTTCACCCTCGCTGACGGTCGGCAGGAAGCCAGGGGTGGTGCGACAATGAGGCAGGGCGCGTCAACTATCCCAGAAGGACGATGACCACCGAAATCCTGCTCAGCGCCGGGAACCTGCCGGCTGAGCCCAACAGCTTCGTCGGGCGCGAGCGAGACCTGGCGGAGCTTGCCGTGCTGCTCACCGACGTCCGGGCGCTGACGCTCTGCGGGCCGGGCGGCATCGGCAAGACCCGGCTGGCGGTCCGCCTCGGCGCCGGCCTGACCCCGTCCTTCCCGGACGGCGTCTGGCTCGCTGAGCTGGCTGACCTGCGTGATCCTGAGTTCGTGGCCCGCCGGGTAGCGGCCACGCTGGGCGTCCGCGAGGAGCCCGACCGGGCCCTGCCGGAGACGCTCTGCGACGCGCTGCGCTCGCGCGAGCTGCTGCTCATCCTGGATACCTGCGAGCACCTGGTCGAGGCCTGCGCGCCCCTGGTGCAGCGGCTGCTGTCCGCCTGCCGGGGATTCCGCGTGATCGCGACCAGCCGGGAGCCGCTGCGGGTGCGCGGCGAGACGGTCTGGCGGGTGCCGCCGCTGGAGCTGCCCGCCGCGCTGGAACGGCTGAGCGTGGCCGAGATGCTCGAGCACGAGGCCGTGCGCCTGTTCACCGACCGGGCCGCGGCCGTCCGGCCAGGATTCGCGCTCACCGCGGAGAACGCCCAGTCCGTGGCCCGGCTGTGCCGGATGCTCGACGGCATTCCGCTGGCCATCGAGCTGGCATCGGCGCGGATCCGGGCGCTGTCGGTCGACCAGATCGCCGACCGCCTCAGCGACCGGTTCCAGCTGCTGGCCTCCGGGGACCGGACCGCGCCGATGCGCCAGCAGACGCTGCGCGCGGCGGTGGACTGGAGCTACGAGCTGCTCACCGAGCCGGAGCAGGCGCTGCTGCGCAGGCTGTCGGTGTTCTCCGGGTGGAACCTGGAGATGGCCGAGCAGGTCTGCGCCGACGAGCAGATCCCGGCCGACCGCGTGCTGGACCTGCTGGCCGCGCTGATCGACAAGTCGCTGGTCAGCCTGGACGGCGAGCTGGCCGGCGATGCCCGGTACCGGCTGCTCGACACGATCGGCGAGTACGCATCCGACCGGCTGGCGGCCTCCGGCGAGCAGCCGGAGATCCGGGCCGCGCACCGTGACTACCTGCTGCGGCTGGGCGAAGAGGTCGTGGCCAGGGCATTCGTGCGCGGTGACCCGCCCTGGTCCGCGCGGGTCGCGATGTACCACCGGATCGACGTCGAGCGCCCTAATTTCCGGCACGCCCTGTCCGAATGCCTGAGCCGGGAAGACGCGGAGCGCGGCCTGCGGCTGTGCGTGGCGCTGCGCAGCGCCTGGGTGGCCTCCGGGGACGTCACCGAGGGCGTCGCCTGGTTCGACAGGCTGCTCGCGCTGCCGGTGCCGATGTCGCAGGACGCCCGGGCGCGCGCCCTGGTGCACCTGGCCGAGCTGGCCTTCGAGCAGCAGGACTACCCGACGGCGGGCGACTGCGCCCAGGCCGCCCTGGGCCTCTTCCAGGCCTCCGCCGAGCCCGCAGAGGCAGGCGCCCGGCGGCTCCTGTCCCTGCTCCAGATGCAGGACGGTCGCACCAAGGAAGCCCTGGACAGCGCCGAGATGGCGGTCCAGGCGGCCCGCAAGGCCGGGGACTGCTGGGAGGAGGGCCTGGCGCTGGCCACGAAGGCGTCGGTGCTGGCCCGGCTTGGTCGGCTCAACGAAGCGCAGCAGACCTTCGAGGTGGCCCTGGAGACGCTGCGGGACAACAACGGCTGGGGGGTGGCCCAGACCCTGTACGGGTTCGGCGCCCTGGCCCGGCAGCGCGGCGACAGCGCCGCGGCCCTGCGGCATTTCCGCGCCGCGCTGGCGCTGTACCGGCAGATCGACGCCCGGCCGGAGATGGCCAGGTGCCTGGCCGGGATCGGCCTGGTCGCCCTCTCACAGGCCGACCTCGACGCCGCCGCCGCCAGCCTGAGCGAGAGCATCCAGCTCAGCCTGGCCACCGGTCAGCGCCTGGCCACCATCCGCGGCATCGAGGCCTTTGCCGCCCTGGCCGTCCTGCGCGACGACATGGCCGCGGCGACCAAGCTCGCGAGCGCCGGGTCGGCGCTGCGCACGGCCCTCGGCCAGATCGCATCGCCGGGTGCGCTGCGCCGCATGGAGTCGCTCCTGGAGTCGGCGCGCCAGCGGCTCGGGGCGGATGCCGTCACCGCCCTGGTCGCCGAGGGCGAGCAGCTGACCGCGCACGGGGCGGTCTCGTTCGCCCTGCGGGCCGACCGTGACGCGGCCAGCCGCCAGGCCGCCAGCCGTGAAGCTGCCAGCTGCAGCGCTGCGGGCCACGCCGCTCCCGGCCGCGACGCTCCCGCCGGCGCATTCGCCGGCCCGGCCGGCGGCTCCCCCAGCGTGCTGACCGCTCGTGAGCTGGAAATCGCGGGCCTGATCGCGCGGGGCCTGTCCAACCGGGGCATCGCCGCCGAGCTGACCATCAGCCCGGCCACCGCCGCCCGGCACGTGGCCAACATCTTCGGCAAGCTTGGCTTCACCTCCCGGGCCCAGGTCGCGGCGTGGGCGGCCGAACGGGAACCCGGCCGCTGAGCCCGCGCGGGCCGGTTACATCCATGCCATGTCCCCTACATGATCTGACCGGCCGGGCCGGGCGGCCGGGGTGGCGGCTACATGCCCGGCCCGCTCATGTACATACGCCTGTGACCTGCTCCGACGCCTGAGCTGCACATCGGAATGGCTCATTCGGCGCATGTGCGGCCGGACCCCTGAGGCCTAACTTCTTAACCGAGGCGCAGTGCGGCCTCGGTTGATCCGGCCACCAGGAGGGGGGTGGCCGGCCTGGCCGGGGCCGCGCCGGCGCATCGCCCGCAGTGCCAGGCCGGCGCAGGCAGGCCGGGCCGGGCGATGTACATACCCGGCTACATATTCCTGACGATGCGACGACGGCGCGGCATGCGTAGCGTCGTGCGCACGCGCCGCCGTGAACCCGTGGCAGCGACAAGACAGCACCACCAGCGGCACCGGCGAGACAGCGGGCCTGAGACGAGTGACGCCGGTCCCCAGGCGGAAAGGTTGCGGAACGCCATGACGACCGCAGAAGCATCGGTCGGTGAGACGACAGTCACCCAGCGCCTGCTGGTCAGCGCCCCGGCGCGCGGCTCGCATCTGGCACTGCTGGGCGGCGCCGCGGACGCGCCGTACTCCTACCCCGGGCTGGCGGTCGTGCTGCAGCGGGCGGCGGCGGGCCTGGCCTGGCGCGGAGTCCGGCCGCGGGACGCGGTCGGCGTGTACGTGGCCGACGCGACTTCCTACATACTCGCCTGTCACGCCATCCGGGCCGCCGGTGCCGTCCCCTCGCCAGTCTCCGCCGACCTGTCGGTTCCGGAAATCGCCGGGCAGCTAGCGGACTGCGGCGCCCGCGTGCTCATCACCTCGAACGCCCTGTCGGCGGCCGGGCTGGCGGCCGCCGACAGGTCCTGGGTCCGCCAGGTGATCTCCTTCGGGGAGGCGGCCGGCGCGATGCCGTTCACCTCGCTGCTCGGGCTGGGCTCCATGCGCCCGACTGCCGCCCGGAGCCATGACCTGGCCCTGCTGCCGTACGTGCGGGGCGCGGACGGGACGCTGGGGCAGGCCGCCCTCACCCACCTGGACCTGGCGGCCGAGCTGGTCCGGCTGTGCGCCGAGGCCGGGATCACCGAGCGGGACGTCGTCCTGGCCGTGCCGCCCGCCGGCGACGGGCGCGCGTACACCGCCCTGATCGATCACGCGCTGATGCGGGGCTCCACCCTGATCGCCACCCCGGCGTGCGAGCTAGCGGCGGCGGCCGTCACCCATCAGGCCACGGCGGCGATCGTGCCCGCCAGCATCGACCTGGCGGACGGCCCGCCGCTCCGCCTGCTCGCCATCGACTGCTGAGATCCGGCGCTTACAGGTCCGGCGGCCGGTTCTCGTACGGCGTGCTGAGCACGATCGTGGTCCGGGTCGAGACCCCGGCCGCCGTGCGGATCTCCTGGAGCAGGTTCTCCAGGTCGGCCGGGGAGGCAACCCGGACCTTGAGGATGTAATTCTCCTCCCCCGCCACGCTGTAACAGGCCTCGATGGCCGTGAGGTGCGCCAGGCGCTCAGGCGCGTCATCGGGCGCGGCGGCATCGAACGGCCGGATAGAGATGAAGGCGGTGAGTGGCAGCCCGGCCGCGTCAGCCTTGATCAATGCGGCATAGCCGCTGATCAGGCCGCGCTCCTCCAGGCGGCGGACCCGCTGCTGGGCAGCCGACACCGACAGCCCGGTCTGCCGGGCCAGCTCGGTGAAGCTCATCCGGCCATCACGCGCCAGCAGCCAGATGATCTTCCGGTTAGTCTCCTCCACCTGGAAAAGGTAGCGCCTGCCCGGAGCGCTGCCGACCACTCTGCCGACCGCGCGGGTAACAGCACGGTCTCGGCGCTCACGCCTGTGTAACGCTAAGGTCGCCGATCTATTACAAATGGGCATCCGCCCGGTATTCTCGCCCCCAGCGCGGCCATCGCGGGCCGGAAGCGAGCCGAACTGGGAGATGTCAGTGGCACAGATCGTGCTGGATCAGGTGGACAAGGTATATCCGGGCGGGGCCAAGGGCATCGACGGCCTGAGCCTGGATATTACCGATGGCGAGTTCATGGTGCTCGTCGGCCCGTCTGGCTGCGGCAAGTCAACGGCCCTGCGATCCATCGCCGGGCTCGAGGAGATCACCTCCGGCACGATCACCATCGGCAGCCGGATCGTCAACGACCTGCCGCCCAAGGACCGCGACATCGCGATGGTGTTCCAGAACTACGCGCTCTATCCGCACATGACCGTCGAGCAGAACCTCGCCTTCGGCCTGGAGCAGCGCAAGACGCCCAAGGATGAGATCAAGCGGCGGGTCACCGAGGTGGCACGGATGCTGGGCCTGGAGGAATACCTCAAGCGCAAGCCCGCCGCGCTGTCGGGCGGCCAGCGCCAGCGGGTCGCGATGGGCCGCGCGATCGTCCGGGAGCCGCAGGCGTTCCTGATGGACGAGCCGCTGTCCAACCTCGACGCCAAGCTGCGTGTCTCGATGCGGGCCTCGCTGTCCCAGCTACACGAGCGGCTGGGCGTGACGACGGTCTACGTGACTCACGACCAGGTCGAGGCGATGACCCTCGGCCAGCGGGTCTGCGTGCTGCGCGACGGCAGGCTGCAGCAGGTCGACAGCCCGCAGGCACTGTACAACTCACCGGTCAATCTCTTCGTGGCCGGCTTCATCGGATCTCCCGCGATGAACTTCGCCACCGCCAACCTGGTCCGCGACGACGGTCCCGCTGTGACCTTCGCCGGGTACCGGCTGGCCGTTCCCCCGTCCCTGCTCACCGCCCGGCCCCAGCTAGACGACTACTTCGGCCGCGAGTTCATCCTCGGGATCAGGCCCTCCGACTTTGAGGACGCCGAGCTAGCCGACGCCAGCTGGCCGCGGATGCCGGTCACGACCACGGTGACCGAGGAGCTCGGCAGCGAGATCAACGTCATCTTCAGCATCGACGCCCCGCCGGTGCAGCACGCCAGCATCACCCAGGCGGCGACCGACAACCCGGACGACGAGGCCATCCCGATCGTGGGGGGCGACAAGACGATGTGGACGGCGCGGGTGGCCGCCCGCAGCACGATCAAGCCCGGCCAGTCGGCGGAGCTGGCGGTGGACAACGCGAACCTGCAGTTCTTCGACGCCGAGAGCGGCCTGGCGATCGGCCATCCCGCGGCGCTCACCGCCGCCTAGCAGCGCCCGCTCGGGCTCAGGACGACGCCAGCCGTCCTGAGCCCGCTTCTTGCCGGGTCCGTTGATGCCCGGATCGCGGCCAGGCGCGTTAGAGGTGGACCGTCCCGGACAGGCGGAGCAGTTCCTGCTGGGCGGCCGGGCCGCCGTCGAGCACTTACCTGCTGTTCTGGACGCGATCAAGGTGAAGTTCAGCTGGTAGGTGCCGTGGCCGGTGATCCCGGCGTACTTACCTGTGCCGCCTGTGATCTTGTAGGTGCCGGGCTGGCTGATGATGGCGAGGCAAGTCCTGGGACTGAAGTGCATCGTGCCCTTGCCCGCATGGTGACTGAGCGTGATCGTGCCACAGGGAAAGGAGATCGTGCCGACTCGGGCGCTGCCGAGCCTGGCTGTGCCCGCTGCGGTGAACAATCCGTGGGCGATCGCGCTGGCCGCGCCTGAGGTCGTTGACGTGGACATGACCTGGACGTGCTCGGTGCCGGAGCCAGCCGGCCGGCCGGCCGGGATTGCGCTTGCGGCAGTGACGCCCGTCAGGGCGATGGCCGCGGCGGCCGCTACCGTGCCTGCGGCCGTTAGCAGCCTCGTGTGGTGGGTCAGCATGACGGTTACCTTTCTGCTGGGAACTCGGAGTCCCGGGGGTGGTTCTCCGGTGAAGACGCTCAGATGGCGGGCGACGAGCCTGACTGGGGGCGGGCTAGCACTCGCCCGGTCGTGGCGGGCGAGGATGACCGGGCCCGGCCGGCGAGGAGCATGACGATCCCGGCGACAGCGGCCCAGAGCGGGAAGACCAGTGCGGCGAGGAAGCCCAGCTGATCGGGCAGCAGCTGGAGTACGGCCAGGGCCAGGGCGGACCAGGCCAGGGTCCGGGGCAGCGCCCGGGCCAGGATGCCAGCGCCGGCCACGGCCAGCAGGAAGATGAACGAGCTGGCGCCGTCGGCAAGCGATCCGGACGACGCCAGGATGTGCCATGCCTGCAGCGCGGCCGGCGTGATGGCGTGCTGGCCGCCGATACCGCCGAGCAGGCCGAAGGTTCCGGCTGCGTCCAGCGTGGTCACGGCGACAAGCACGACGCCGATCATGGCCAGGCCGACCAGCAAGGGGTTGCCGGAAGCCTGCCGGATCCGCGCCCACACGGCGACGCCGAACAAGGCGAAGAAGAAGCCGGAGAGGGCGAGCAGGCGGCCACCTGTCACCAGTTGCGCGTGATGCTCGGCGTAGAACGAGACGAGCCCGCCGACGGAGGCGTCGGGACGGGGGAAGGCGCCGATCATCAGATCTCCGGCTGCGGATGTGACCAGGAAGCCGGTGCCTCCCAGGGCCATAAGCCGGCCCACAGCCGCCGCCGTGCCGGGAGATGGGCCGATCTCTGAGTGATGTTCCGGGTCTGGCTGATTCATTGTCGTCTCCTTCGGACGTGCGGGCTTGCGGCCGACGCTACGAGCGGTCAGGTCCCCGGGTCGTCACCGAGGCGGGCGATCTTGGCGTCGGCCAACCGGCCGATTCCCGGCGACCGCGGCGTCATCCGACTGGCCGATGACAGGCAGGCGCACCGCGAATTACCGTTGCTGTGTGCACCTCAGGCTCAGCGATCCGCGCCACCGGGACTGGCTGCTGGCGGGCCTGCCCGCCGTGCTCTCGAATCTGCAGATCTGGCTGGTGGGCGGGACCGGGCAGCACGCCTGGAGAGGCGCGCTGTTCGCGACCGCCATCTCGGCAGCGGTCGCGTTCCGGCGGCAGTACCCCGCCACCGTCGGCATCGCCGGGCAAGGCCTGATGTGGCTGAACTTCAGCCTCTGGCATGACCTGACGGCCGGAGCCTGGACGGTGGCCTGGTTCTGCGCGCTGTACGGCCTGGCCGTCTGGGCGTCGCCGCGCAGATTCGCCGCGGGCACAGCATTCGTGCTCGCCACCGACCTGGGACTGGTGCCGTTCCCGGGCCAGAGCGGCGAACGCCTGAACGTGGCCATCCCGTTCGCGGCTGGCACGCTCGCGGTCATGCTGATCATCCGGCGCATCGTCCGCCACCGGGATCGCCGCGCGGAACTCGCCGAGCGGGAACGCGATGTCGCGGCGCGCGAGGCCGTCGTGGAAGAGCGAGCCAGGATCGCGCGCGAGCTGCACGACGCGATCGCGCACAACGTGTCGATGATGGTGGTCCAGGCCGGGGCCGAACGGCGGGTGCTTGGCACGGCAAGCCCGGCAACCACAGAGGTGCTGGAGACGATCGAGCAGATCGGCCGCGGCGCCCTCACCGAGATGCGGCGGCTGGTCGGGATGCTGCGCGCCGACTCTCCCGATCTGCTTGCCCCGCAACCACGGCTGACCGACCTTCCGGCCCCGACACGCTCGAGCTGGAAATCACCGACGATGGCGGCGGAACCCGGGCGCAGGTCCCCGGAGGCGGCCAGGGCCTGGTCGTGATGCGCGAGCGGGTCAGCCTGTAAGGCGGCAAATTCGACGCCGGAAGCCGCCCCGGCGGCGGCTTCACCGTCCGCGTCCTGCTCCCGCTGATATGACCACGGTGCTCGTTGCAGACGACCAGGCACTGGTCCGGGTCGGACTGCGCAAGATCCTGGACAGCGAGCCCGAGATCACCGTAGTGGGCGACGCCAGCGACGGGCAGGACGCAATCGCGTCCGCGCGCAGGCTGCGGCCCGACGTAGTGCTCATGGACATCCGGATGCCGGTGCTCGATGGCATCGAGGCAACCAGGCGAATCGTCCGGGCGCAGCCAGCGACCCGGGTCCTCATCCTCACCACGTTCGGCCTGGACGGCTATGTCTACGACGCGCTGCGCGCGGGCGCCAGCGGCTTCATGCTTAAAGACGCCCCGGCCGAATAGCTCGCCGCCGCCGTCCGGATCGTCGCCAGCGGCGAGGCCCTGCTCGCGCCCGCCGTCAGCCGTACGGTCATCGAGGAATTCGCGCGCCATCCTCTCCCGCCGCCCGGACCGCCGCGCGTCGTCGAGGACCTGACCGCGCGTGAGCGCGAGGTACTCAACCTGCTCATCCGCGGCCTGTCCAACCCCGAGATCTGCGGCCGGCTAGTCATCAGCGAAGCGACAGCCAAGACCCACGTGGCCAGGATCCTGCAGAAGCTCGGCCTCCGGGACCGAGTCCAGGCAGTCATCTACGCCTATGAAAACGGCCTGGTCACACCAGGCTCGCCAAGCTGACGAACTCTGGGCGGCCACGCCAGGACAAGATCGCTCACCGCCTTGTCCGCCGAGATGGAACGCACCCTCGCCGCCGGCTCGCAGCTTATGTACCTAGACGGGTACGTAACAAGTCGGGTACACTCGTGCCGTGGATGCTGTTCTGCAGGCGCTGTCGGACGAGAGCCGGCGCACGATGCTGGAGTCTCTGCGAGGCGGTCCTGCCACCGCGGGCGAGCTGGCAGCGCTGCTGCCGATCGCTCGCCCGGGGGTATCGCGGCACCTGCGGGTGCTGCGGAAGGCGGGACTGGTCGAGGTGCGCCAGGAGGCGCAGCGGCGGGTCTACAGCCTGCGTCCCGAGCCGCTCGCCGAGCTTGATGAATGGCTCGGCCGGTACCGGGCCCTGTGGGATCAGCGGCTGGATGCCCTGCACACCGAAGTCGCCCGGGGAAAGCACGAACGAAGGAGCACCAGATGACGAGCGACACACCAGCGGGTACGCGCATCGTGGGCAGCCTGCGAGCGGTGGACGGCAAGGGTGCCGTGCGCATGGAGGACCGCTACGAGACTGATATCGACGACCTGTGGTCGGCGCTCACCGACAGCCGCCGGCTCGGCCGCTGGGTCGCGGCCGTGACGGGCGACCTCCGCCTGGGCGGCGAGTTCCACGCGCGCTTCACCAGCGGCTGGGACGGCCCGGGGCGCGTGGACGTCTGCGAGCCGCCGCGGCGGCTGCTGCTGACGATGTCCCCGGGCCAGCAGGACGAGACAGTCATCGAGGCCTGGCTGGCCGACGCGGGCGACCAGACCACTCTGGTGATCGAGGAACGAGGCCTGCCCCTCGGCGAGATCGCCTCCCACGGAGCGGGGTGGCAGGCTCATGTGGAGGACCTCGCCGCCCACGTCGCCGGGGGTGAGGCCGCCGACTGGCGGAGCCGGTGGACCGAGCTCACCCCGGCCTACCAGGACCTGGCGGGCGACCTCTCATGACCGAGCAGGCAGAGCGAGCCGCCCTTACTGAGTTCCCGACTGAGGAGGCGCGTGTCCTGGGGCACTTCCTCGACGCACAGCGCGCCGCTGTGCTGGCGATCGTCGACGGCCTCGACGACCAGGGGCTGCGGACGCCGGTCCTGCCATCGGGCTGGACGCCCCTGGGCCTCATCGTCCACCTCGGCCACGCCGAGCGGCACTGGTTCCAGCAGGTGGCGACCGGCTCGGCGCCCGCGCTGCCCTGGCCCGCGGAGGCCAGCGACGACGAGGACGCGGCGTTTGCTTCGGCACATCCGACCGCGCAGGTCTTCGCGTTCTACCGCGACCAGTGCCGGCAATCCAACACCGTGCTCGCGTCCAGGCCGCTCAGCTCGCCCCCGGCGGGAAAGCACAACGGCGAGATGGAAGACGACATCACCGATCTGCGCTGGATCGTCCTGCACATGATCGAGGAAACAGCCCGGCATGCCGGGCACCTCGATGCCGCCCGCGAACTGCTCGACGGGCACGTGGGACTCGGCCCTCGGTAAAGATCACACGCTGGCGGCACTTTCTCTTTCTCGGTGACCGTAAGGCGCCGGGCTGTCAGGCGTCCACGACGATGAGGTCCCGGCTGCCGTTGTTCAGCCGCTCGCAGCCCTGCTCGGTGCAGACCACGATGTCCTCGATCCGGGCGCCGTGCGGCCCCGGGTAGATGCCCGGCTCGATCGAGAACGCGTTCCCCGCCTGCAGCGGGTCACGGTTCCCGGACACGATGTAGGGGTCCTCGTGGCTCTCCAGGCCGATCCCGTGCCCGGTCCGGTGCATGAAGTACGCGCCGTATCCGGCCTCGGCGATCGGCTCGCGCGCCGCCGCGTCCACCGCCTCGGCAGCGACGCCGGGCCGGACCGCGGCGCAGGCGGCCTCCTGTGCGGCCTGCAGGACCCGGTAGTACTCGGCGAAGTCCGGCGGGGGCGGCCCGATCACGTAGGTGCGCGTGCAGTCCGAGCAGTACCCGCTGGGCATGGTCCCGCCGATATCCACCACGACGGCGTCACCGGGCCGCAGCACGCGGCCGGCCGGGGCGTGGTGCGGGCTGGCGGCGTTCGGGCCGGAGGCCACGATCGCGAAGTCCACCTGGGCATGGCCCTCCTCGATGATGGCGTCGCCGATGTCCGCCGCGACCTCCAGCTCGGTGCGGCCCGGCCGCAGCCAGCCGGGCACCCGGGCGTGCACCCGGTCGATGGCCTCGCCCGCGGCCCGCAGCGCCGCGACCTCAGGCGGCGTCTTGCGGGCCCGCAGGTCGCGCAGCGCGAGGCTGGCCAGCTCCTGGCGGGCACCGGGCAGCGCCGCGCGCAGCCGCAGCACCATGAGGGCCCACATCCGGTCCGACAGGCCCACCGCCGCCGCGCCGGGCAGCCGCGCCGCCACGAGCGCGTAGGGGTCGTCGGTCTCGTCCCAGCCGATGATCTCCAGGCCGAGGCCGCCAGCCGGGGAGGCCTGCGCCGCGGGCAGTTCCAGGCTCGGCACCAGCAGGACCGGGCCGGCCGCGTGGCCGGCCGCGTCCGGGCCGGGCAGTACCAGGCAGGTCAGCCGCTCCAGCTGGTGCGCCGCGTAGCCGGTCACGTAGCGCAGGTCCGGGCCGGGTGTCAGCAGCAGGGCGTCCAGGCCTGCGGCGCTGGTCGCGGCCGCGGCGGCGGCCAGCCGGGCCGCCGGGTACAGGTCGCGGGCCGCCGGGTCCTGCCCGGTGCCGCCCGCTGGTTCTGTGCTGGCCACTGCCGTCCTCCCGTTACCGTTGACCACGCCCCCGCGCGGTCGCTTCGCCCGCCGCATCATCTCACGCCGGAGAATTGCGTCCCCATCTAGACACGGACGTCCTACATGCTTCACGCTTGGTGCACAACAGCTGACCTGATGTGAACCGTGATGAGCCCTGAGACTGTCGAGGTTCCAGCCCTGCAACCGGGCGCCGCTGCCCAGCAGCCACGCCCCGGGCAGCGTCCGGAGATGACGCGCCCGGAGGCGTTTTTCGCGCGCCCGGAAACGGGGAGCCCGCGGGGCGCGGAGGCCCGGCTCGCGGCCGAGCTGGCCCAGCAGCGGCATGTCACGGTGGAGCTGCAGCACGCGATCCTGCCGCTGCACGATGAGCCGTTCGACCTGCCGGGCCTGCGGGCCGTCGTGCGCTACCTGCCGGCCTCGCGCGACAGCCGGGTCGGCGGCGACTGGTACATCACGGCCGACATGCCCAACGGCCTGGTGCTGATCGCGCTCGGCGACGTCGCCGGCCACGGCCTGGCCGCTGCGGCCGGCATGGCCCGGCTGCGCGGCGCGCTGGCCGGCCTGGCCATCACCGGCGCCCCGCCGCAGCAGCTGGTGGCCTGGCTCAACGAGCTGGTCCGGCACGTCGATTCCGAGCACACCGCCTCGGTGGTAGCAGGCTATTTCGACCCGGCGACCCGGATGCTGACCTGGGCTCAGGCCGGTCATCCGCCGCCCGTGCTGGTCCGCGGGCCGCGGGCCTGGCCGCTGGCCCAGCCCGAGGGCATCCTGCTGGGCGCCGGGGACCGCGGCTACGAGGTCGCCAGCCAGCAGCTCGATCCCGGCGACGTGCTGCTGCTCTACAGCGACGGCCTGGTCGAGCGGCGCCACCAGTCGCTCGACGACGGGCTGGCCGCGATGGTGGCCGCCGCGGGCGGGGCCGCCGACCCCGACGCGGTCATCGGAGCCGTGCTGGGCGCCATGGGCAACACCGCCACCGATGACGACACCTGCCTGGTGGCACTCCAGGTGCTGTAGCGCCGCGTCAGCCCGCGCGCCGGCCCGGGCCGGGTCAGCCCGGTCGGGTGGCCAGGGCGGAGAGCAGCCGGCCCAGGGACGAGCCCAGGCCCCAGCGCTCGTCCAGCTCCGCGAGCTGCTGCGGGCTGGCCGGCCGGGCCGGCAGCTCGCCGCCGACGTCCGGGACCGGCGCGTCCGTCGCCACCCGGACGACCTCAAGCGACGCCTCCAGGTAGGCCCGGTCGGCGACCAGCTTGGCCCGGCTGCCCATCGGGAAGCCGCCCTGACCAGCGTCCAGGGCGGCCAGCATCGCGTCCACGGACCCGAAGACCCGCACGAGCGCGGCGGCAGTCTTCTCCCCCACTCCGGTGACGCCGGGCAGGCCGTCGCTGGGGTCACCGCGCAGCGCCGCGAAGGTGTCGTAACGGCGGCCGGGGATCTGATAACGCCTCGTGACGGCCGCCTCGTCGATCTCCTCCAGCCTGGCCAGCCCGCGCGCCGTGTAGAGGACGCGGACGCCGCGGGCGTCATCGACCACCTGGAACAGGTCCCGGTCGCCGGTCACCACCTCGACCGGCCCGGCGTCGCGGGCCGCCAGCGTGCCGATCACGTCGTCGGCCTCGTAGCCCGGGGCCGCGGCCATGGTCACCCCGGCCGCGGCCAGCACCTGCTCGATGATGGGGATCTGCACGGTCAGCGCGTCCGGGGCCTGCTCGGTGCCGTCCGGGTTGGCCCGGTGCGACTTGTAGGACGGGAGCGCGGCCGTGCGGAAGGCCGGCCGCCAGTCCGCGTCCATGCAGGCGATCAGGCGGTCCGGGTGCCGGGCCCGGATCAGCCGCGACATCATGTCCAGCAGCCCGCGCACGGCGTTCACCGGCGTGCCATCGGGTGCCGTCATCGTCTCCGGTACGCCGTAGAACGCCCGGTAGTACAGCGAGGCGGAGTCCAGCAGCATCAGCGTGCCCACGTCGGCCATCCTGCCAGGCTCGCCGTCGCGCCGCCGCCGTCTCCCATCCATGCCTCCCCTCTATGCGTCCATGGATCTTTGGCATTAGATCCGGAGGCCGCGGGTCCCTAGGCTGGCCTCATCGGCGCCGGCCAGCGGGGAGGGTGAGCATGACGACGATGAATCCCGATCGCAGCCGATGTCCGGGTGAGCTGATCACCGCCATCCGGGGAGCCACGCAGCGCCGCGGCGACTGGCCGCAGACGGCCGGGCTCGTGGCCGCCGAGCTGCGGCGGCAGCTGCCCGGACCGGAGATCCTGACCGCCCGGGAGCGGGCGGGCGACCCGGACGGCTACCGCTGCCACATCCTCCACGCCGAGCCGGACGGCTCGTTCTCGGTCACCGCCATGGTCTGGCGGCCCGGCCAGGTCACGCCCATCCACGACCACGTCACCTGGTGCGTCTTCGGGGTCGTGCAGGGCGTCGAGTACGAGGAGCTGTACGCGGTCAGCGAGGACGGCCGCTATCTCCGCGAGGTCGGCCGGGGCCAGAGCGGCCGGGGCGAGGTCAGCGGGTTCGCCCCGCCGGGCGACATCCACCGGGTGCGCAACTGCGGCGACGACATCGCCGTCTCGCTGCACGTCTACGGGGCCGACATCACCCGGCTGGGCAGCAGCGTCCGCCGCACCTACGACCTTCCCGTGGCCGCGGCCCGTGCCTAGCCAGCACCGTGCCTAGCTAGCACCGTGCTTGACTAGGACAGCTCACGGACCATGCGCTGCTCCCAGCGGCCGGACTGGTCCGGCCGCACCAGCTGCCGCTGGCCGGTCTCCCGGAGGCCGGACCGCCGATAGAACGCCAGGGCCCGGGCGTTGACCTCGGTGACCCACAGGGCGATCTGCCCGGCGCCGTCGGCGCGGGCCAGCTCGCAGATAGCGGCCACCAGCCGGTCGGCGATCCCCTGGCCGCGGCCGTCCGGGCTGACCCACATCGAGACCAGATGCCAGCCCCCGCGGCAGGCCCGGCTCCGGGAAGCCTGCCACCAGCCCGATCAGGCCGCCCTGCGGGCCTGGCCGCCGCGCGCCGACGTGCGCGGTCGAGTCCAGCCGCCCGCGCCAGGTCGCCTCGTCGAAGCCGAGTTCCCGGTCGATGGTCGAGCCGAAGGCGTCGGGCGCGTCGGCCAGGGCGGTCAGCCGCGCCTCGCGCAGCGCCGCCCAGTCCGCGGACCTCGATGGTCACCGATGACGTTGGCGCGGTCATGAGGCCGAGCCTTGCGCACCCGTCGGCCGCCTCGCAACCCGATAACCCGGCCGGGCGCCGATACTCCATGCTGGGCGTACCTTTCCCCATTTCCCCATGGAGGAGCATCCATGCCGCATATCACCCTGACCTCCGGCGAGCCGGGAATCCGCGGCCTGCTGCAATTCCGGCCGGAGACCGGCCGGCCGCTGAGCGAGCTGGCCGAGGTCCTGCTGCGCGGGCCAAGCACCCTGAGCCGGGGCGAGCGCGAGCTGATTGGGGCTTACGTGTCCGGCCTGAACGACTGCCGGTACTGCTCCGGCTCGCACTCTGCCTGCGCCGCGGCTCAGCTGCCCGGCGGCATGCCGCTGGTGGAGCAGGTCCGCGCCGACGCTGGCCACCATCGCTCCCGATGACCCTGCGGCCTACGCCGCCGGAGCGCAGCACCTCGTCCACGAGGGCTACCTGCCGCCATCGGCCGGCCGAATCCCCTAGGCGTGTGCTAGCACCGGCGAGACCGCCACCAGCGATGAGGTCACCGAGGCTGTCGCCCGGGCCGCTGATCAGCTCCCCCCTCGTCCTGACCGAGGTTGATCACCTGGCCAAGGCCCGTTTCGGATCCCGCGCCCGGACCGCGATCATCGATTTCGTCCTCGCTCAGACCCGGCAGCTGCGCTTCCAGGTCCCCGAGACCGGCATCGGGATCCTGGACACCGCACGCCTGGCCCAGCGGCAGTCCGCCAGCCTGGACCTGGACCTGGCCGACGCCGTGAACGTAGCGCTCGCCGCCTTCTACCGGACCGTGCTCAGCGCTGCTCAGGCCACCGAGGAGTAGGCCACCACGCCGCGGCGCAGCGCGTCGATCGCCTGGCGGGCGGTCTTCGCCAGCGGGCTCTGGCCCGCGGCCGCGGCGATCTGGTCGAGCAGGTCGATGAGCTGCTTGACGGCCCGGACGAAGTCACCGGGGGTACGGTCGCCGAGGGCCCGCTGCAGGTCCATCCCGCTCGCCCAGGCGTGCGCGGCCCACGCGAAGCCCAGATCCGGCTCGCGCAGGAACGAGAGCCGGTGGCCGCGCTCGACGGCGTCCAGGTCACCCCAGAGCCGGACCATGTCGGCGAGCACCTCCCGGACGCGGCCGCCCGGCAGCCGCGGCGGAGCGGCGTCGTCCAGCCGGCGCGACTCGAAGGTGAGCGCCGAGACGCAGGCCGCTAGCTCCGGCGCCGACAGGCCGTCCCAGGCGCTGCGGCGCAGGCATTCCGCCGCGACCAGGTCCAGCTCGGTGTAGAGGCGGCCCAGGCGGCGCCCTTCCGCGGTGACTGCGTCGCCGCGCACATAGCCGAGCTCTTCCAGGACCGCGCAGACCCGGTCGAAGGTACGGGCCAGCACGTGGGACCGGCCGGCCACCCGCTGCTCGAGCGCCTCGACCTCACGTGCCAGCCGCAGGTACCGCTCAGCCTGGCGCAGGTGCCCCTCCCGGTCCTGGCACTGGTGGCAGGGGTGCTGGCGCAGCGTCCGGCGCAGCTGGGCGATCTCAGCGTCCTCGCCGCGGCCGTCCTCGCCGCGCTGCGCCCGGCGGGGCCGGGCCAGCTCGTGGCCGGTCAGCTTGTTCCGGACGGTAGCGGCGAGATCGCGGCGCTGGCTGGCCGACCGGCCGCTGAAGGACGGCGGAATCCGGACGCGGTCGATAGCGCTGACCGGAACCGGGAAGTCGGCCAGCGACAGCCGCTTGAGCTGCCGGTTCTCGGTGAGGACCAGCGGCAGCGGCTGGCCGTCGGCGGTCACCGGATCGATCACCACCGCGACGCCGGCCCGGCGGCCGCCCGGCACCTGGATGATGTCCCCCCGGCGCAGCCGTCCCAGGGAGGCGACGGCCTCGTCGCGCCGGGCCGCCGACCGCCGCCGGGCCTGGTCGCCCTCACGGCTGGACAGCTCCTGCCGCAGCGCCGCGTACTCGGCGATATCGCCGTGCTCGCAGCCGACCGCGAGCTGCTCCATCTCCGCCCGCAGCCGGCCGGCCTGGCGGGCTAGGCCCACGACGCCGCGATCGGCCTGAAACTGGGCGAAGGACGATTCCAGCAGCGCGGCCGCCCGCTGCCGGCCGACCTGGCCGACGAGGTTGACCGCCATGTTGTAGGACGGCTGGAAGCTGGAGTTCAGCGGGTAGGTGCGGGTGCCGGCCAGGCCCGCGACGGACGCCGGGTCCATGCCGGGGTGCCACAGCACGACCGCGTGTCCCTCGACGTCGATGCCGCGGCGTCCCGCCCGGCCGGTGAGCTGGGTGTACTCACCGGGAGTCAGGTCGGCGTGCGTCTCGCCGTTCCACTTATCCAGCCGCTCGATGACGACCGTCCGGGCCGGCATGTTGATGCCGAGGGCGAGGGTCTCGGTGGCGAACACCGCCCGGACCAGCCCAGCCTCGAAGAGCTCCTCGACGACCTCCTTGAACGTCGGCAGCAGTCCCGCGTGATGCGCGGCGACACCACGCTGCAGGCCGGCCAGCCAGGCGTCGTAACCGAGCACCGGCAGGTCCCGGTCCGGGATCCCGGCCGTGCGCTCGGCGGCCAGCGCGGTGATCTCGTCGGCCTCCTCGGGCGTGGTCAGCCGCAGCCCGGCGTCCAGGCACTGCAGGACGGCGGCGTCGCACCCTGCACGGCTGAAGATGAAGGTAATGGCGGGCAGCAGGCCGGCCGCATCCAGCCGCGCGATGACGGCCGCGCGGATCGGCGGCCGGGACCGGGGCGGCCGGTGGCCGCCCCGCTGCGGGCGTCCGTAGCTGCCGCGGCCGTCCACCTGCCGCGGCCGGCCAAGGCCCTCGCGCTGCGCGATCCGCAGCAGCTCGGGGTTGACCATCGCGCGCCGCCCGCCGTTCTTGGCCGTGCCCGGCCCGCCGCTGCCGTTGCTGGCCGCCCGGCTGCTGCCGCGGGGGCTGGCGAACAGGTCATACAGCCGGTTGCCGGCCAGCATGTGCTGCCAGAGCGGCACCGGGCGGTGCTCATCCACGATCACGGTGGTCCCGCCGCGCACCTGCGACAGCCACTCGCCAAACTCCTCGGCGTTACTCACCGTCGCCGACAGCGCGGTCAGCCGCACGGACTGAGCCAGGTGAATGATCACCTCTTCCCAGACCGCGCCGCGGAACCGGTCGGCCAGGTAGTGCACCTCGTCGAGGACGACGTAGCCCAGCCCGGCCAGGGCGGCCGACCCCGCGTACAGCATGTTGCGCAGCACCTCGGTGGTCATGACCACGATGGGGGCGTCGCTGTTGATGCTGTTGTCGCCGGTCAGCAGCCCGACGCTGGCGGCGGAGTACCTGCGCACCAGGTCGCTGTACTTCTGGTTCGACAGCGCCTTGATGGGCGTGGTGTAGAAGCACTTCTTGCCCTCGGCCAGGGCCAGGTGCACGGCGAACTCGCCCGCCACGGTCTTGCCGGACCCGGTCGGCGCCGCGACGAGGACGCCGTGGCCGCTGTCCAGGGCCCGGCAGGCCGCCAGCTGGAACTCGTCGAACTCGAAGTCGTAGAGCCGCTGGAAGTCGGTCAGCCGGGGGCCATCCGCCCCGACGCGCCGCCGGGAGGCCGCGTACCGATCCGCGGGGCTAGCCGACGTGGTCATGGACTCCAGCCTAAGCGGGCCGCCGACCAGCCGTGGCGGCGCGTGGTCGGGACGCTACTCCGGCGGGCCCGTTCCGGCGTCGACCGTCTCGTCACCGGGCTCCAGGCCGAACTCCCGCACCTCCTCGGGCGAGAGACCGGGATAGGGCGTCGCGGCCAGGATCCGCGCCCGGCGGCGGTCGTTGAAGAACGCGAACACCTCAGCCAGCTCCACGAGCAAGACGCAGGGCACGGCCAGCAGCAGCATGCTGATGGGGTCGGGGCTGGGCGTGGCCACCGCGGCGAACAGGAACACGCCGAAGATGATCATGCGGCGCCACTTGGCGAAGCGCTCGTGGGTCAGCACGTGGGCCAGGTTCAGCAGGACGAACACCAGCGGCAGCTCGAAGGCGATGCCGAAGATGGTCAGCATCGCGATGGCGTAGCCCAGGTAGGTGTTGATGGTGATGATCGGCACGACGCCGTGCGGGATCAGCGCGATGAGGAACCGCAGGCCCTTGGTCATCGCGAAGTACGCGATGGCGCCGCCGAGCGCGAACAGCGGCACCGACGCGCCCACGAAGAAGTAAGCCCAGCGGCGCTCCCGCGCGTACAGGCCGGGGGCGATGAACGCCCAGAGCTGGTACAGCCACAGGGGCGAGGAGACGATCACGCCGGTGATGATCGAGACCTTCAGCCGCAGGAACAGCGCGTCGAACACCCCGGTGACGTACAGATGGCACGAGTGCCCGGTGGCGCCGGTGACCTTCAGCTGCGCGGGCAGGTCCAGCCGGCAGTAGGGGGCCTCGATGAAATGCCAGACATGGGGGTAGATGTACCAGCCGACGATCGTGCCGATGGTGGCGAACAGGAGCGCCTTGAACACCCGGTTGCGCAGCTCGCGCAGATGCTCCATGAGCGGCATGCTGCCGTCCGGGTTGTGACGCTTTCCGGGCAGCCGCACGCCAGGCCCGGGACCCGCCGCATCGCCCAGATCGTCCTGCGTGGCCATGGTCAGCAGGCCGGGGCTAGAAGGGCTGCTGGCTGCGCTGCGCCTCAGACAGCGGGGCGCCTCCGCCGTTCACCGCGGCACCCTCGGCGCCGGCGTTCTGCCGCTGCAGGTCCGCGATCTGGCGCTGCAGGTCCGCTAGCTGCTGCTGCTGCCCGGCATCGACGGCCGTGGGCTGGGCGGCCAGCGGCTGCGGCGGCACCGCCGGGGGCAGGGTAGTCTGCGTGGCCATGGCTGCGGGGTCCTCCATCGGCTGGCCGCTCTCACCCAGGCCGTGGACCGACTTCTTGAAGATGTGCATCGACTTACCGAGCGCCTGGGCCGCGCCCGGCAGCCTGCTCGAGCCGAACAGCAGCAGGACCACGACCAGCAGGATGATGATGTGCGGTGCGCTGGGATCGAACATGTCAGCCCCAATTCAGCGGAGGGAATCCGCAGGCCAGTTACTACCCGGAGTCTACACGCGGCTTCGGAACCGGACATTGCGGATCGGCCGTGCGGGACTAGCCAGCTAGCTAGCCAGCCAGCCCGCCTCCGGAGCCTACCTGGGTCACCGGTACTGGTCGAGTGCGGCGCGGGCATCGCTGGCCACCAGCGTGACCAGATCCGGCGGGGCGACGACCCGGCCGTCCCCGCCCAGCCGCAGCGCCAGCCGCCGCACCCAGCGGGTATCGGGCGTGCGCAGGCTGACCCGGAGCTGGCCGTCGCCGAGCTCGTCCACCTCCTCGCAGGGGTAGTACTCGGCCACCCAGCGGCCCGCTGTGGACACCTCGAGCACGACCTGGATGTCGTCCGGGGACGGCCGGAACAGGCCCTCGTCGACGTCTACAGGCTCGGCCTCGGACGGCACCTCCGCCGGCCCGTCGAGCACCTTGATGGCCAGGATCCGGTCCAGCCGGAACAGCCGGACCGCGTCGGCCCGCCGGCACCAGCCCTCCAGGTAACTGCGGCCATCCACTATGACCAGGCGCATCGGGTCCACGTCGCGCTCGGTCGCCTCGTCCCGGCCCGGCACGTAATAGGACAGGTGCACTCGCCGCGCGTCGGCCAGGGCCCGGCTGACCTCGGCCAGGGCCGCCTGCTCGGCCCTGTTGTCGACCTGCACGGCGACCTGCGCGCTGGGCCCGGCCGCGGCGCCCGCCGCGGCCTCCAGCTTGGCGATCGTCCGCCCCAGGGCCGACCGGTCGCCCATGCCGGGCAGCTCAGCCAGCATGCGCAGGGCTACCAGCAGGGCGCTGGCCTCGTCGACGCCCAGCCGCAGCGGGCGGTTGATGGACTCCGCCTCGCTGACCACGATCTCGCCGCCCTCATAGGAGAGGTCGATCGGGCAGTAGGGATCCGGCGACCGCAGCTCGACGCACCACAGCAGGTTGAGGTCGTCCACCAGCTGGCGCTCGCTGACTCCGAACGCCGAGGCCGTCTCGGCCATGCCGACGACCTTCCTGCTCACCACGTACGGCACGAGGGCCAGCAGCCGCTGCAGCCGGTCGGTGGCGGTCGGCGGCCGGGTATGCCCAGCGGCGGGCGGCGGCGATGAGCCGGCATCGGCTGTCATGCCAGCACTCCCTGGAGCCGCCCGATGACCGCGTCGCGCAGGTCGGCGGGCTCGATCACGATGACATCGGCGCCGAACGAGGCCAGGTGCTCACTCCACCAGCCGTTGTCGGAGTAGGGGACCCAGAGCGTGTCCCAGCCCGGCTGCTGGGCGGGCTCGGCACTGACCGCGTGCCGCCGCAGCCCGTGCCCCGCGCCGCTGCGGACCCGCAGCACCCCGGTGCGCTGGGCCGGCGGCTCGAAGTCCCAGGCCCGCACGGCCCCCCGGACGTCGGCATCGGCGGGCACCTGCACGGCGCCGGCGGGCCCGGTGAAGCTGACGGCCCCGTCGATCCGGCTCAGCCGGAAGACCCGCTGCTCGCCGCGGTCGGTGTCCTGGCCGACGACGTACCAGCGGCCGTTGCGGTTGACCACGCCCCAGGGCTCCAGGCGACGCTGCCGGGCCTGGCTCTGGCCGGCCCCGCGGTAGCTGAAGGAGACGGCCCGGCGGTCCCGGACCGCCTGCCACAGCGGGGCGAACGCCGCCTCGTCGGTCTGCAGGCGCGGCTCGATGCCCTGCCGGGTGGTGTCCTCGGCCTCGACCCCCGCCGCGCGGAGCTTGAGCAGCGCGCCCTCGGCCGCCCCGGCCAGCTCGGCCCGGCGCCAGACCCGGGCGGCCAGCCCCAGGACGGCCGCCTCGTCGGGCTCCAGCCGGATCTCCGGCAGCATGTAGGCCTGGCGGGAGATCCGGTAGCCGGGCTCGTCGTCGCTGGCCGAGTTGACACCCGTCTCCAGCGGGATGCCCAGCTCGCGCAGCTCGTCCTTGTCGCGCTCGAACATTCGCTTGAACGCCTCGAACGACTCCGGGTAGCCCGGAACTGCCTCGCGTATCTGGGCCGCGGTGAGATAACGGCTGGCCGACAGCAGGCATACGACGAGGCTGAGCAGCCGCTCGGTTTTCCGCCTGGACACCCGCGTCACCTTCCCAGCTCATTGGGCCGCCGCTCCCCCGCACCGACGCTACCCTGCCGGAGTGATCAGGTGGCGTAGTGGCGAGGTTTCTGCCCGTCGGCGCGAGTGGAATGGCGCGCTGGAACTCGACGTGACCGTGGCCGGAACCCAGCTGCGGGCACTGGCCTATCCGGAACTGACCGGCACACCCGAGCCGGGTGACCGCGTGCTGCTGAACACCAGCGCGCTCGACCTGGGCCTGGGTACCGGCGGCTATGCCCTGGTGGTCGCGATCCCGGACCGGCTGCCCGCCGACCGGGCCGAGCCCGGTCACCTGATCAAGGCCCGGTACACGCCGCTGCAGGCCTGCGTGCGCGGGGCCGACGAGCAAGGGTCCCGGTACCACGACGTGCTGCGGGACGCCGATGACCTGGGCGGCATGCCCGTCGTGATCGCCGACCTGCACTCCGCGCTGCCCGCCGTGCTGGCCGGCTACTACGCCGCGCGCGTCGGCGGCCGGCCGGCGGTCGCCTACGTCATGCTCGACGGCGGCGCGCTGCCGGCCTGGTTCTCGCGCACTACTGCCGCGCTCCGGGCGGCCGGCTGGCTGGCCGGGACCGTCACCGTCGGGCAGGCGTTCGGCGGGGACCTGGAAGCTGTCACGCTGCACAGCGGCCTGCTGGCGGCCCGCCACGTCCTGGCGGCCGAGCTGGCGGTGGTCACGCAGGGGCCGGGCAACCTGGGCACCGGCACCCGCTGGGGCTTCTCCGGCATCGCCGCCGGGGAGGCCGTCAACGCGGCCGCGGTCCTCGGCGGCGCGCCGGTCGCGTCGCTGCGGATCAGCCAGGCCGATCTCCGGCCGCGCCACCGCGGGGTATCCCACCACAGCCTCACCGCCTACGGCCGGGTGGCGCTGGCCCGCGCCGACGTCGTCGTCCCCGACCTGCCCGGCGAGTTCGGCGCCCAGGTCGCCGCCGTCGCCGCGACGCTGGCCGGCCGGCATGACGTTGTCCTGGTCAGCGTGGCCGGGCTAGCCGAGACCCTGGCCGCATGCCCCGTCCCGCTGTCCACGATGGGCCGGAACCTCGACGGCGACCTGGCCTATTTCCTGGCCGCCGCGGCGGCGGGACGGCACGCGGCGACGCTGGCCGGCGCCGCCGCGGTGCCGCCGGGGGCGCAACGGGATGATGGAAGGTAACTGAACGCGGCCTTGCCGCGCCCGCGACGATGGAGGACTACCACCTATGCGCATATCAAAAATCGCACGCCAGCTGCCCGCGCGGGTAGCCGTCGGCGCGTTCATCCTCAACTCGGGCCTGGGCAAGTGGGGCGCGGACGAGGAGCACGCTGCCGGCATCCACGGCATGGCCGTCGGCAGCTATCCGTTCCTGGGCAAGCTGCCGCCCGCGCAGTTCGCCCGCCTGCTGTCCATCGCCGAGATCAGCCTCGGCGCGGCCCTCCTGCTCCCGGTAGTGCCGGGAGTGGTGGCGGGCGCCGGCCTCACGGCCTTCTCCGGGGGTCTGCTCGGCTTGTACCTCAAGACCGAGGGCATGCACGAGCCGGGCAGCGTCAAGCCCACCCCGCAGGGCATCGGGCTGGCCAAGGACGTGTGGATGCTCGGCGTCGGCCTCAGCCTGATTGTGGACGACCTCGTCGACCGCGGCTGCTGACCGCACGCCGGCCCGGCCGGACCTTCCGTGATCACCGCCGCTTCCAGTGCCCCGCGCCGGGCGGCGGTGATCACGGAGCCGGCCGCTGCTAGGCCGTGGCGGCCGAGACACCTGCCAGGACGTCGACCACGAAGACCAGCGTGTCGGTGCCCTTGATGCCGACCGACGCCTGACCGGTCTTCCCGTAGCCGTCGGCCGGCGGGATGACCAGCATGACGCGACTGCCGACCGGTACCCCGGTCAGGCCCTTGATAAAGCCCGGAATCACGCCCGTGCCGGCCAGAGCGAAGCTGAACGGGGTGCCCGCCGACGAGCTCGACGGCCAGGTGGAGTTGAAAACCGCTCCGGTCCGCCAGTTCACGGCCACGTACTGGGCCACGACCGTCTGGCCCGCGGTCAGCTTGGGGCCGGTCCCCTGGATCAGGGTCTTCACGACGAGCTTGCTCGGCGGCGTGCTCTTCGGGACCGTGACGACCGGCGCGCTGGCGGTGGGCGCGGTCACCGACGGCAGGCTGCCGCCGCCGGAGGAGACATGCTGTCCCGACGCCGACGATGTCGGGCTGAACGGCTTGATCAGGTCGATGACCCAGACGGTGGTGTCGGTCCCCTTGACTCCGAGCTGGGAGTTGCCGGAGGTGCCGTACCCGTCCGCGGGCGGCACGACGGCCAGCACTCGCGTGCCGATCGTCTTGCCCTTGACCGCCGCGGCCAGGCCCTTCAGCCCCACCTGGGCCGGCAGGATCTGCGGGATGCTGGTGAACGTGCTGTCCAGCAGCTTGTGCGTCTTCCCGCTCCACACGTAGATGGCCAGGTTGGCGAGCACGTCGTCACCCGACGCCACCGCCTGGCCGCTGCCCTTGATCGGCGTGCTGATGGCCAGCTTGGCGCTCGCCTTCTCCGCCGGGATCTTCACGTTCGGGGCTTTGCCGAACGAGCCCGAGACGCTGACCTGCGAGTTCGGGTTGGAAGCTGACGAACTCGAAGAACCGCAGCCGGCCAGGGCCAGAGCGGCCAGCAGCGGGACTAGAAGCGCAGCGGAAATGCGTCGCATGAGAATCCTCAGTGTCGTGATACACCATTCGTGATCAACCGGGCCAGGATCAACCGTGCCGTGGCTAAGCAGCCGAGATCGGGGGCCGGCCGGCCCAGGCGTGTCCAGGCCAAGAGCAGTCAGCCTACCCGCCAAGAATGCGCAAAAGCTCAAAAGCAGCTGGACGTCGGCTCCGGGGCCGGCCTGGCCCGCCCGCCAGGGCCGGCGCCTGGTCCGCGGCCAGGCTATCCCGGCAGCTCAGTCAGCAGGTTCTTGCTGGTCCAGACCAGGATCGTGTACTGGCCGACGTAGTAGATCCTGGACGGCTGGCCGAAGGTATCACGGACATTGGCCATCGACGGGAACAGCGGCGCGCCGGGCCAGGTGTGGCTCAGGACGACAAAGCTGGCCTGGTGCTCCGCCGGGCTGTACCAGCTGGGCTCGGTTTCCCAGGTATCCCGGTTGATGACGCGGCCGGCCGAGACTACCGAGCGGACCGCGACGCTGCCGCCGCTGTCCAGCGTGACGACGTTGGACTGCCAGTAGCCGGCCAGGCCGTAGGACAGGTGCCGTGCGGACAGCCAGGCGGCCAGCTGGCTACCCTGCGCCGGCGCGGGGGGCAGCGCCACCACCCGGCTCAGGCTCAGCAGGTAGCTGGTCAGGACGACCGCCAGCGCCGGCACCATCCTGCTGGCCATGAGCCGCCCGGTCAGCAGCCGGCCGGCCAGCGCCGCGCCGAACGGCAGCACGGCCGTGAACTCCCTGGTGCTGTGCAGGTCCAGGGCCCTCGTGCCGAGCAGGTAGGCGGCCAGGCTGACCAGGGTGGCCGTGACCAGCAGCTGCACCGAGAGCTCAGCCGCGCCCCAGCGCCGCAGCGCCGCGCAGGCCGCCCACGCCACCAGGGCGATCCCCGCCAGGTGGACGGCCGCGAGGACGGCGACGCCATCGATGCTGCGGCCCAGGAAGTTGGCCCCGAACAGCAGCAGGATGCCCTGCAGGGCGAGTGTCAGGTTCTTGGCCAGCAGGCTGAAGGGCGCCAGCTGGGTGCCGACCGGCCAGACCGCGTAGCCGCCGTGCGCGGCGATCATGCGGCCCGCCTGCGCGGCGCCCTGCGCCGCGGCCAGCGCCATGCCGACCAGCAGGATCTCGAACCAGGCCGCTCGCAGGCCCTGGCCCAGCCGGACGGCGACCTGGTAGCCGCGGGCTGCCCCGACCGCGACCAGCGGGACGATGCCCGTGATCAGCACGATGTTGTCGGCCACCAGGGCCCCGGCCAGCAGCAGGCCGGCCAGCACGGGCACCCACCAGCGACGCGGCGCACGGTCCAGGAGGAGCCAGGCCAGCAGGACCGGGATCGTGCTGCCGGCATGATCGGGCGACAGCATCAGGACGTAGACGCCGCCGTCCTGCTGCGGCGACAGCATGATCCCGATGGCCAGCGCGGCGCGCAGCACGCCCAGCCTGCCCGTGGCCTGGCCCTTGGCCAGCCTGGCCGCCAGCAGCACCAGCAGCGAGTAGGTCATGGCCCCGGCCAGGTGCACGACGTCCGGGCGCAGCCCGCCCAGCGCCTCCAGCGCCATGTACTGCGGCAGCTCGGTGGTGTAAAACGACACGTCCGACAGCTGCCAGCCGCGCAGCAGCGGGTTCCCGTGCAGCATGGCCCACGCCTGCAGGGCATTGGAGGCGCCGTCGGAGTTGACCGGCACCGTCCGGGACATGTGCAGGTACACGGTGAACAGGGCGACGCCGAGGGTCAGCCAGGCCAGCGCCGCCGCGATCCCGCCCGGCCGCACCGGCCCGCTGCCCGGCCGCGGTGGCCGCAGCAGCGCCAGCCTGCCCAGATGCAGCCGGGGGAAGGCCGACCCGGAGAAGGCCGGCCATACCTGGGCCGGCCGGAAGAAGGCCGGCCACAGCGGCCCCGGGCCCGCCTGGCGCCGCCAGTGCAGGCCGGCCCGCATGAACCCGGCTAAGCCGTCTCCGGCCAGCCTCAGGCCGCCGCCTGCGGCCAGCCGCAGCCCCGCCCTGTCCATCAGCCCCCTAGCACTCGGGACCGCGCTCGCGCCCGGGCCCGGATCTGATCGACGCTCAGCCGGGGACCGAGAGCGAACCAGTACCACCGCAGGTACCGCGGGATCCACCGGAGGAGCTGGAAGCTGGAGACGCCGGCCGGCCGGTCCAGCCAGACCGTCGGGATCTCGGCCACCGGCAGCCGTAGCCGCGTCGCCTTCGCGGTCAGCTCGATGCCGATCTCGAAGCCGTGCCGCGAGTCGATGCCCACCGACCGGGCGAAGGCCGCCGAGTAGGCCTTGAAGGAATTGGTCGCGTCGCGGGTGCCCGCGCGCGCCAGCACGTGCAGCGACCGGCCGGCCGACTTCGAGAGCAGGCCCTTGACCAGCGGGCCGCCGACCTGCTGGCCGCCAGCCATGTACCGGGACGCCGCCGCTACCGCCACGCCGCGCTCGACCAGGCAGGCCAGGTCGTCGATCTGCCGGGCGTCGTCGCTGCCGTCGGCCATGGTGACCACGATGACGTCCCCGCGGGCCGCGTCCATGCCGAAGCGGATCGCGTTGGCCGGCCCCGGGCCGTAGGCGTTGATCAGGCACGCCAGCCGAGGCTCCTTATCCGCGTACACCTCGACGACGTCCACGGTCGGGTCGCTGGCGTAGTCCACGATCACCAGCACCTCACAGGGCAGCTGGATGGACTCGAAGAGCCGGTCCAGGACGTCGGTGATCAGCGCACCCTCGTGATAAGCGGGCATGATGACCGACAGCCGGGGGTCGCCGCTCATGAGTAACGATGCTAGCAACTCTGCGTAACGCTGAGAGTGCGATCAGTAATCAGCCCGCGTCATCCGGCTCCGGGTCATCCAGTCGGGTCATCCAGCGTCGGGCCGCCCGGCTACATGCCGGCGATCAGCTTCTCCACTCGCTCGTCGACCGAGCGGAACGGGTCCTTGCAGAGCACCGTCCGCTGCGCCTGGTCGTTGAGCTTGAGGTGCACCCAGTCCACGGTGAAGTCGCGCCGCCGCTCCTGCGCCCGCCGGATAAACTCGCCGCGCAGCCGCGCGCGGGTGGTCTGCGGCGGCACGGACTTGGCCTCGAAGATGTCCAGATCGCGGCAGACCCGCTCGACCGCGCCCCGCTTCTGCAGCAGGTAGTAGAGGCCGCGGCCGCGGTGCACGTCGTGATAGGCCAGGTCGAGCTGAGCCACGCGCGGCGAGGACAGGGACAGGTCATGCTTGGCCCGGTAACGCTCGATCAGCTGGTACTTGGTCACCCAGTCGATCTCCCGCGCCACCATGTTCAGGTCCCCGGTCTCCACCGCGCGCAGGGTCCGCTGCCACAGGTCCACCACCCGGTCAGTGATCGGGTCCGAGCCGCGGCGCTCGATGAACTCCATCGCCTTGGACAGGTACTCCTGCTGGATCTCCAGCGCGCTGACCTCGCGGCCGTTAGCCAGCCGGACCTTCCGCCGCCCGCTCATGTCGTGGCTGACGTCCCTGATCGCCCGGATCGGATTCTCCAGGGTCAGGTCGCGCATGACCGTGCCGGCCTCCACCATCCGCAGCACCAGGTCGGTCGCCCCGACCTTGAGCAACATGGTGGTCTCGCTCATGTTCGAGTCGCCGACGATGACGTGCAGCCGCCGGAACCGCTCGGCATCGGCGTGCGGCTCGTCCCGGGTATTGATGATCGGCCGTGACCGGGTGGTGGCCGACGACACGCCCTCCCAGATGTGCTCGGCCCGCTGGCTCACGCAGTAGACCGCGCCCCGGGGGGTCTGCAGCACCTTGCCCGCGCCGCAGATGATCTGCCTGGTGACCAGGAAGGGGATGAGCACGTCCGCCAGCCGGCCGAACTCACCGTGCCGGCCGACGAGGTAGTTCTCGTGGCAGCCGTAGGAGTTGCCGGCCGAGTCGGTGTTGTTCTTGAACAGGTAGATGTCGCCCGCGATGCCCTCTTCACGCAGCCGCCGGTCGGCGTCGACCAGCAGGCCCTCCAGGATCCGCTCGCCGGCCTTGTCGTGGGTGACCAGGTCAATGAGGCTGTCGCACTCCGGGGTGGCGTACTCCGGATGGCTGCCGACGTCCAGGTACAGGCGGGCGCCGTTGCGCAGGAACACGTTGCTGCTGCGACCCCAGGAGACGACGCGGCGGAACAGGTACCTGGCTACCTCATCCGGCGACAGCCGTCGCTGCCCGCGGAACGTGCACGTGACGCCGTACTCGTTCTCCAGGCCGAAAATCCTTCTGTCCATCGGCTCAGGCCCCCTGCGGCGGCGTCACCAGTCGACCGCGATGTACTTGGTCTCCGTGAACTCCAGCAAGCCGTCATGGCCGCCCTCGCGGCCCAGCCCGGACTGCTTGACACCGCCGAATGGAGCCGCGGGGTCGGACACCACGCCACGGTTGATCCCGACCATGCCGGACTCCAGGGCCTCGGCTACCTGCAGCGCACGGCGCAGGTCCGCGCTGTACACATAGGACACCAGGCCGTACTCGGTCGCGTTGGCCAGCGCGATGGCCTCCGACTGGTCGGCGAAGCGGACGATCGGCGCGACGGGACCGAAGATCTCCTGGCTCAGAATGCCCGCGTTGGCCGGCACGTGATCGAGCACGGTCGGCTCGTAAAAGTAGCCCGGCCGGTCCGGCGCATGACCGCCGAGGACCACCTGCCCGCCGTCCGCCGCGGCCGAGTCCACCAGGCCGGCGACCTTGTCCCGGGTGTCGGCGTTGACCAGCGGGCCGAGCTCGACCCCGTCCTCCAGGCCCGGCCCGACCCGGACGGCCGCCAGCCGCCGGGCCAGCTTGGCCGAGAACTCGTCCGCCACCGACTCATGGACGTAGAACCGGTTAGCGGCGGTGCACGCCTCGCCGCCGTTACGCATCTTGGCCACGTAGGCGCCGCTGACGGCCTCGTCGATGTCGGCGTCTTCGAGGACCAGGAACGGCGCGTTGCCGCCCAGTTCCATGGAGCAGTTGATGACGGTGTCGGCGGCGGTCCTCAGCAGCATCCGACCGACCTCGGTCGAGCCCGTGAACGACAGCTTGCGTACCCGGGGATCGGCCAGCATCGCCGCGGTCAGCGGGCCCGGGTGGCTGGTCGGCAGGACGTTGACCACGCCGGCCGGCACGCCCGCCTCCGCCAGGATGTCGGCCACCGCGAGCGCGGTCAGCGGCGTCTCCTTGGCCGGCTTGAGCACGACCGTGCAGCCCGCGGCCAGGGCCGGCCCGATCTTGCGGGTGGCCATGGCGGCCGGGAAGTTCCACGGCGTGATCAGGACGCTGACGCCCACGGGCTGGTGCTGCACCATGATCCGGTTGGCACCCGACGGCGCGATCGACAGCGAGCCCTCGTTACGCACCGCTTCCTCCGCGTACCAGCGGAAGAACTCGGCCGCGTAGGCAACCTCGCCGCGCGCGTCGGGCAGTGCCTTGCCGTTTTCCAGGACCATTAGCCGGGCCAGTGCCTCGCCGCGCTCGGTCATCAGCTCGAAGGCTCGCCGCAGGCACTGGCCGCGCTCGCGCGGCGGCGTGGCCGCCCAGCCGGGCAGCGCGTCGTAGGCCGCGGTCACGGCGTCCAGGGCGTCCTGCTCGCTAGCATCGGCGACCTCGGCGATGGGCTTCTCGGTGGCAGGGTCGATAACCGGCAGGACGATGCCGCGCCGCCCGGCGGAGCAGTGCCCGCCGATCAGCAGCCCGGTCGGCGCGTCGACTCCCGAGATTGCAACCAGGTCGGCCGTCACTTCTCCTCCATTACCCGCGCTGCCGCCTGCCGGACCGCGCATTCCCTGACACTACATCGGGGTCAGCCAAGCCCGGCCCTTCAGCCCGCGCCGCCGGCGTCCGTGCTGCCCGCGTCCGTGCTGCCCGCGTCCGTGCTGCCCGCGTCCGTGCTGCTGGCGTCCGTGCTGCTGGCGTCAGTGCTGCCGCTCTCGGGGCCGGCGCCTCCCGCGCTGCCTTCCGGGGCGGCCGCGGCCGGGCTCGCACCGACGGCCTTGCTCCCCGACCGGGCCTCGGCGAGCACGGCGTCCAGCCGGACGCCGGTGAGGCGCCGGAACGTCCGGTGCGACCGTGACCGGTCCAGGAGCGCTACTTCCAGCTGGGCCCCGGTGATCTCGGCGCCGCCGCCGTTGGCCTGGTCGGCCAGGGCCGCGATGGCCACCTCCATGGCGCCGGCCAGCGTCATGCCCTCGGAGTAGCGCTCCTTGAGCACCGCGGCGGCCTGCTCGGTCTGGCCGCCCATGACCAGGAAGTGATGCTCGTCGCTGACCGTGCCGTCGAAGGTGATCCGGTAGATCTGGTCCAGCTCGGCGCTCGCGCCGACCTCGGCCACCACGATCTCCACCTCCAGCGGCTTGACGCTCTCGGTGAAGATGGTCCCGAGCGCCTGGGCGTACCAGTTCGCGAGGCCGCGGGCAGTCACGTCCTGCCGGTCGTACTGGTAGCCGGTCAGGTCGGCGTAGCGTACGCCGGCCTGGCGGAGCCGCTCGAACTCGTTGTACCGGCCCGCTGCGGCGAAGGCGATCCGGTCGTACAGCTCGCTGAACTTATGCAGGGCCCGGGAGGAGTTCGGCGAGACGAGCAGGATCCCGGCATCGCAGTCGATCACGACCCCGCTGCGGGCGCGCGTGATGGCCTTCCGCGCGAAGTCCGCCTTGTCCTTCATCGCCTGCTCGGGCGACACGTAGAAGGGCATCGACACCGCTGGCACTGTCCTTACTCGAGGTGGTCAGATCTGCACGTGCAGGGCCGGGCCGGTCTAGGTGGCAGGCTCCCGCAAGGGGGCGACGGGGCCATCCGGGCGCCGCATCCGCCCCTCGACCACGGCCTGGGCATAGGTCGCGGACTCGTCGTCGGACAGCCGCGTGAAGCCGTCGGCGGTGATGGCCGCCACCACCGGGTAGATGCGCCGGCTGAGGTCCGGACCGCCGGTCGCCGAGTCGTCGTCGGCGGCGTCGTAGAGCGCCTGCATGCAGGCCATCACCGTGTCGGGGACGGACATGCCCTCGCGGTACAGCTTCTTGAGCGAGCCCCGCGCGAAGACCGAGCCTGACCCGATGGAGTGGAACAGGTGCTCCTCGTACCGCCCGCCCGCCACGTCGTAGGCGAAGATCCGGCCCTGCTCGCGATCCTCGTCGAAGCCGGCGAACAGCGGCACGACTACCAGGCCCTGCATCGCGCTCATCAGGTTGGCCCGGACCAGCCCGGCCAGCCGGTTGGCCTTGCCCTCGAGCGACAGGGTGCGCCCCTCAAGCTTCTCGTAGTGCTCCAGCTCCACCTGGTAGAGGCGGACCAGATCGATGCCGATGCCCGCGACGCCGGCGATGCCGATGCAGGAGAAGTCGTCGGTGCGGAACACCTTCTCGATGTCCCGCTGGGAGATCATGTTCCCGGCGGTGGCCCGCCGGTCCCCCGCCATCACCACGCCGTCGGCGCAGATCGCCGCGATGATCGTGGTGCCGTGCGGCAGCTCCGGGCCGCCGTGCGGCGGGCCGCCCGCGGTCACCGTCCCGCTCGCCAGCCGGGCCGGCTGCAAGCCCGGCGCGGCCATGTCGAGGAAGTCGGAGAACGACGACGTCCCCGCCGTCAGGAACGGAGCCGGCAGCCGCCGGCTCTCGGATTCAGGGGCCACCCGCGAGTCCTTCCGGTTAGAACGCCTGCAGTCCTGACATGACCCTACTGCTCAGCGGCCCCAGAAGCCGCGCTGGCCGCGCGGCGTCGGCTATGAGAGGAATCGGCTGTGAGTGAACGTCCCCCCGGCCCGCTGCCAGGACCTGGTCAGGGGCCCGGTGGTCAGGGGCAGGGTCACTGGCCGCCCTTCTGGACGTAGGAGCGGACGAACTCCTCGGCGTTCTCCTCGAGGACCTCATCGATCTCGTCGAGGATCGCGTCGACGTCGTCGGTCAGCTTGTCCTGCCGCTCCTTGACCGCCTCGCCGGACTGCGCCTCGCTCTCTTCCTCTTCCTCGGTGCGCCTCGGAGCCTGCCGCTGCCCGCCGGTGTCTTTCGTCGCCATGCTCAAACCTCCGAGAATCGCGGTTACCGCCCACAGTCTCAAACGCTATCCTCGCCCCGCTATGCCCCACCCAACCCTGCCGGCGGGCATCGGTATGCATCCGCGACGTGGACGGCGGCCGGGATGGCGAGCGGGCGTCAGTCCCGCCCGGTCAGGGCCGATACCAGCTCGGCCGCGGTGTGGCACCGGTCCAGCAGGGCCCCCACGTGCGCCTTCGTGCCGCGCAGCGGCTCCAGCGTCGGTACCCGCTGCAGCGACTCCCGGCCGGGAATGTCGAAAATGACCGAATCCCACGACGCGGCGGCCACGGCCTCCGGATACTGCCGCAGGCACCGGCCGCGGAAGAACGCGCGGGTGTCGTCCGGCGGCTCCAGCATCGCCCGCTCGATCGCCGGCTCGTCCAGCAGCCGGCTCATCCGGCCGCGGGCCGCCAGCCGGTTGTAGAGGCCGCGCTCCGCGCGGACGTCGGAGTACTGCAGGTCCACGAGCTGGAGCCGCGGGTGGCCCCAGGCCAGGCCGTCCCGGGACCGATAGCCCTCCAGGATCTCCAGCTTGGTCACCCAGTCCAGCTCGCGGGCGGTCAGCATCGGGTCCTCGGCCAGCCGGGTCAGCACGCTCTCCCAGCGATCCAGGACGTCCGCGGTCGCCTCATCGAGGCTGGCGCCGTACTTGTCCTCGGTGTACTTGCGGGCCAGCTCCAGGTACTCCATCTGCAGCTGGACGGCGGTCATCCGGCGGCCGTCGCGCAGCAGGACCAGGTGACGGCAGGACGGATCGTGCGAGATCGCGCGCAGCTCTGCCACCGGCGTCTCGACCGACAGGTCCGTGGCCAGGAACCGGTCCTCGATCATCGCCAGCACGAGCGCGGTCGTGCCGAGCTTGAGGTAGGTGGAGACCTCGCTCATGTTGGCGTCGCCGATGATGACGTGCAGCCGCCGGTACTTGTCCGGATCGGCGTGCGGCTCATCGCGGGTGTTGATGATCGGCCGCTTGAGCGTGGTCTCCAGGCCGACCTCGACCTCGAAGAAGTCAGCCCGCTGGCTGATCTGGAAGCCGTCTTCCCGGCCATCCGCGCCGCGGCCCACGCGGCCGGCCCCGCAGACCACCTGCCGGGAAATGAAGAAGGGGGTCAGGTACCTGACGATATCCGCGAACGGGGTCGCGCGGTTCATCAGGTAGTTCTCGTGGCAGCCGTACGAGGCACCCTTGTTGTCGGTGTTGTTCTTGTACAGCTGGATGGCCGGGCCGCCCGGCATCGTGGCCGCCTTGGCGGCCGCCTCCGCCATAACCCGCTCGCCGGCCTTGTCCCAGAGCACCGCGTCCAGCGGGTTGGTGCACTCGGGCGCCGAGTACTCCGGGTGGGCGTGGTCTACGTACAGCCGCGCGCCATTGGTCAGGATGACGTTGGCCAGGCCCAGGTCCTCGTCAGTGAGCTGCGAGGAGTCGGCCGCCTCCCGGGCCAGGTCGAACCCGCGCGCGTCGCGCAGCGGGTTCTCCTCCTCGAAGTCCCAGCGCGCGCGGCGGGCTCGCGCCGCCGTCGCGGCCTGGTAGGCGTTGACTACCTGGGAGGAGCTGACCATCGCGTTCGCCCCGGGCTGGCCGGGCACGGATATCCCGTACTCGGTCTCGATGCCCATCACTCGGCGCACGCTCATGCTAAAGAGCCTAGTGCCGGATTAGCCGCGTCACGCACGCGCCGCCCTCGCCGCGCCGCGTGGCCAGCCCGGCTACAGGTACTGGCCAGTGTTCGCCACCGTGTCGATGGAGCGGCCCGCCTCGGTCCCGTGCTTCCCGGAGACCAGCGTCCTGATGTAGACGATCCGCTCGCCCTTCTTGCCCGAGATACGTGCCCAGTCGTCCGGGTTTGTCGTGTTCGGCAGATCCTCGTTCTCGCTGAACTCGTCCACGCAGGCGGCCAGCAGGTGGGCCACGCGCAGGCCCTTCTGGCCGGTCTCCAGGAACTCCTTGATCGCCATCTTCTTGGCCCGGTCGACGATGTTCTGGATCATCGCGCCGGAGTTGAAGTCCTTGAAGTAGAGGACTTCCTTGTCCCCGTTGGCGTACGTGACCTCCAGGAACCGGTTCTCCTCCGTCTCGGAGTACATCCGCTCCACGACCCGCTGGATCATCTCGTCCACCGTGGCCACCGCCGAGCCGCCGTGCTCGGCCAGGTCGTCGGGGTGCAGCGGCAGGCCCGTCAGGACGTACTTGCTGAAGATGTCCCGGGCCGCCTCCGCGTCCGGCCGCTCAATCTTGATCTTGACGTCCAGGCGGCCGGGCCGCAGGATCGCCGGGTCGATCATGTCCTCGCGATTGGAGGCCCCGATGACGATGACGTTCTCCAGGCCCTCCACGCCATCGATCTCGCTCAGCAGCTGCGGCACGATCGTGTTCTCCACATCGCTGGAGACACCCGAGCCACGGGTCCGGAAGATCGAGTCCATCTCGTCGAAGAACACGATGACCGGCATGCCCTCGCTGGCCTTCTCCCGGGCCCGCTGGAAGACCAGGCGGATGTGCCGCTCCGTCTCGCCGACGTACTTGTTCAGCAGCTCAGGGCCCTTGATGTTGAGGAAGAAGCTGCGGCGCTCGCGGGCCGGGCCGTCCGGGCCGTCGTTCGCGCTCTGCCCCGTCCGCTCCGCGACCTGCTTGGCCAGCGACGCCGCCACCGCCTTGGCGATCAGGGTCTTCCCGCAGCCGGGGGGGCCGTAAAGCAGGACGCCCTTGGGCGGCCGCAGCTGGTGCTCCTTGAACAGGTCCGCGTGCAGGTAGGGCAGCTCGATCGCGTCCCGGATCTGCTCGATCTGCGGCCCGAGACCGCCGATGTCCACGTAGGAGATGTCCGGCACCTCCTCGAGGATCAGCTCCTCGACCTCCGCCTTCGGGATGCGCTCGTAGACGTATCCCGAGCGCGGCTCCAGCAGCAGCGAGTCGCCGGCGCGCAGCCTCTGCTCCCGCAGCGGCTCCGCCAGCCTGACGATCCGCTCCTCGTCCGCGTGCGAGATCACCAGGGCCCGGTCCCCGCCGTCCAGGACCTCCTTGAGCATGACGACCTCGCCGATCGTCTCGTAGCCCTGGGCGATCACCACGTTGAGAGCCTCGTTGAGCACGACCTCCTGGCCGGGCCGCAGCCCGTCCAGCTCGATGGTCGGGCTCACACTGACGCGCATCTTCCGGCCGCCGGTGAACACGTCAGCGGTGCCATCCTCGGCCGCCTGCAGGAAGACGCCGAACCCGCTCGGCGGCTGCGCGAGCCGGTCTACCTCCTCCTTGAGCGCCACGATCTGGTCACGCGCGTCCCTGAGGGTTCCGGTGAGCCGTTCGTTCTGACCGGTCACCGCAGCCAGGCTCGTCTGCGCTTCGCGCAGCCGCTCCTCGAGCAGCCTTGCCTGACGCGGCGAATCGGCCAGCCTGCTGCGCAGGGCCGTGACCTCCTCCTCGAGGAAAGAGATCTTCGTGGTCAGGACTTTGACCTCATCGTCATACCGCCCGCTGCGAGCGCTGTCGTCACGAGAGGCCATGCCCCTCACCCCCTCCGGGAGAGCCGACTTACCTAGACCCTACCTATCCAGGGTCGTTCCGTAACCTCGCGGCGGTCCCGACTCTCGGTCTCTCCGTTACGATCCGGGAACAGTGCCGCCGCGTTACCGATTCTGCTACATCTGCCCGTCCTCGAGTTCGGCCAGGTCATCCGCCGCCTGGGCGCCCTTGGAGGGACGCCGGCGGCGCGGCGGGGCCTGGACCCCGTCGGCCAGTCTTCTTGCGGTAACGAGAAAACCCGTGTGCCCCACCATGCGATGCTCGGGCCGTACCGCCAGTCCGTCTACGTGCCAGCCGCGCTGCATCGTCTCCCACGCGGCGGGCTCGGCGAAGCTCCCCTGATCGCGCAGCGCGGTCACCGTGCGGGCCAGCTGGGTCGTCGTGGCGACGTAGCAGCAGACCAGTCCGCCCGGAATCAGGGCGGCCGCCGCCGTCCGCGCGTACTCCCAGGGCGCCAGCATGTCGAGGAGGAACCGGTCCGCCTCGGTGATCCGGCCGTCAGCTGGCTCGTCAGGGGGCCTCGGGCCGCCGGGCAGGTCCCCGACTATCAGCCGCCAGGCCGGATGCGGACCGCCGAAGAACTGCTCGACATTGGCCCGGGCGATCTCCGCGAAGTCCGGCCGCCGCTCATACGAAATCAGCCGCCCCTCCTCGCCCACCGCGCGCAGCAGCCAGCACGAGAGCGCGCCCGAGCCGGCGCCCGCCTCCACGACCGTGGCGCCCGGGAAGATGTCGGCCATCGCGATGATCTGCGCCGCGTCCTTCGGGTAGATCACCGCGGCCCCGCGCGACATCGACAGCGTGTAATCCGCGAGCAGCGGCCGCAGCGCGATGTAGGGCGTCCCGCCGGCCGACATCACCAGGCTGCCTTCCGGCTGCCCGATCAGGTCGTCATGCGCAACGGCGCCGCGGTGTGTGTGGAAAGTCCGCCCCGCCGTCAGCACCAGCCGGTGCTGACGGCCCTTGGGGTCGGTCAGCTGGACCTGGTCGCCGGGCATGAACGGCCCGCGGGGCTGCTTGATCACGCCGACAGGCTAGTTGATGCCGGGGGCAGCCGGCCGAGGGCTCACACGCCCGCGAAGGCGTGGTCCAGGTCGGCGGCGGCCAGCACGCCGTAGACCTGGCCGGACGGCTCGATCAGCAAGTACTCGCTGGCCCGCTTGCGCTGCACCGCCTCGATCAGCTCCATCCCCGACAGGTCCGCGGACAGCACCATGGCCGGATCCAGCGTGCGGGCCAGCGTGCCGACCTCCACCCATGGCCGGCGCTGCTCCGGCGTGGCCATCACCGCCTCCTCGCTCACGATCGCAATCGGCGCCTGCTGATGATCAACGATCACCAGGGCCCGGGCCTGCGCTTCGTCAGCCCGCCGGATCGCCTCCGACAGCGGCAGGTTCGACGGAATCGGGATGGCCCGGCGCGCCAGTTGCCGGGCCTGCAGGGCCGGCAGCCGCTCGCGCACCTTCGCCGCCTTGATCGCCTGTCCCGACTGCAGCCACATGAACACCGCGATGAAGGCCAGCCACAGCCAGTAGGAGCTGTTGACCAGGGACCCGAGCCGCCCGCCCGTGAGCCCGATCGGCACGATGATCAGCAGCACCGCGAGCACGCGGCCCGCCCACGCCGCCGCGATGGTGGCCGTCGCCGTCTTGCCCGTGATCTTCCAGATCCCGGCCCGGAAAATGCGGCCGCCGTCCAGCGGCAGGCCGGGCAGCAAGTTGAAGATGCCGACCAGCAGGTTGGCCCGGAACAGCTGGTCGATCAGCAAGTTCGGCAGGCCGTGGGGAACCACCTTGGTCAGCCCCCCGGCAATAGCCGCGAGCACCAGGGAGATGGCCGGACCCGCCGCGGAGACCAGGAATTCCTGAGCCGGCGTAGGCGGCTCCTGCTCGATCTCCGAGAACCCGCCCAGCGGATAGAGCAGAACGCGCCGCACCGCCAGCTTGAAGGCACGCGCCACCGCGCAGTGGCTGAGCTCGTGAATGAGCACCGACAGGTAGAGCAGGATGACGAACCCGGCTGAGACCAGGTAGCGGACCCGGGCTGGCTGCACGGTGCTGTCCAGCGAGTTCGCGTACAGGTAGACCAGGAGGCCGGCGACCAGGAACCAGTACGGAGAGATATAGATCGGGATACCGAACACCCGGGCAATGACGATCCCGAGTCTGGGATCGCGCCGATTCTGCGCCGCAGGCTCGCGCTCGGGCGGCTGGAGCTGCTGACCCTGCGAAGGATCGTCCCCGGGGGACATACCTGCCACGCACTGATGTTACGCGCTAGGCCACCATTCCCAGCTCGACGCGGCGAGGTCGCGGCGTATTGTCAGCGCTCTCCCCTAGGCTCCGATGCATGAGCGAAGCAGCGCCCGCGGCTACCGCGACTGAAGCGCCCGCGGCTACCGCGACTGAGGTACCCGCGCCAACGGCTGCCCCGGCCGCTGAGGCGCCCGTTCACCGGAGCCTGTCCCCGTCGCGCGCGGCCGACTTCCTGACCTGCCCGCTGCTGTACCGCTTCCGCGTCGTGGACCGGCTGCCCGAGCCGCCCAGCCCGGCCGCGGCGCGCGGAACGCTCGTGCATGCCGTGCTGGAGCGCCTGTTCGACGAGCCTGCCCCGGCCCGGACGCCCGCCGCCGCCCGCAGCCTCGTGCTGCCGCAATGGGAGCGCCTCGCCGCCGCCGAGCCCGAGCTCGCCAGCCTCTTCGCCAATGACGAGGAGCGGGCCGTCTGGCTCGACGAAGCCGGCGTGATGCTCGACAGGTACTTCACCCTCGAGGACCCCACTCGCCTCGAGCCCGCCCATCGCGAGATGTCCGTGCAGACCGTGCTGGAGTCTGGCCTGACGCTCCGCGGCTACATCGACCGGCTGGATGTGGCCCGCACCGGCGAGGTGCGCGTCGTCGACTACAAGACCGGCACGGCACCGCGCGAGGAATACGAGGCGCGGGCACTGTTCCAGATGAAGTTCTACGCCCTCGTCGTATGGCGCACCAGCGGCAGTATCCCGCGGCAGCTGCAGCTCATCTACCTCGGCAACGGCGAGATCATGCGCTGCACGCCCGACGAGGCCGAACTGCTCGCCACCGAGCGGAAGATCAACGCGCTCTGGCAGGCGATCGAGCGGGCCCGCGCGACCGGCGACTGGCGGCCACGGCAGAGCAGGCTCTGTGACTGGTGCGCTCATCAGGCCCTCTGCCCGGTCTTCGGCGGCACGCCCCCGCCGCTCCCGGCCGCGAGCACCGCCCCGAGCGCCGAGCCCGCTCTGGACGCCGGCTCCGTTCCCGCGCCTAGGCCAACCCCGGAAGCCGGTCCTGACGGGGCGCCCGAAGCGGATCGGTCGCCTAGCGAGGCCGACCGGGCGTCTGGCGATGATGTGCCCGTTCGGTCGTCGGTTGTTCCAGCGGTCGGCGACTGACGGGGCCGGACCTCTGCCTGTCCTGTACCTGCGTCTAACCTCTGTACCCCTCCGCCTAAGCCCCTGCACCTAACCCCTGCGCGCCTGCGGCTCCCGCCCCCGCCACTGCCGACATATCGGGCTAAACAATTGTATTAGACCTAGCAACGACGTTCACATCGTTCGAGGACGTCACGTAGGACTGGTGTCGAGCGGGCCACCCAGCGACGTGGCTGGGCCGCTGCTGTCGTTCCAGCAGCAGGAGAGGGCCATCCATGACGTTGGCGAAGTGCCGCGCAAGATGCCGATGGGGCTGCAGGGGATAGTGAGCTGCCCGTGGCTGCGGGGATCGGCCGAGGCGGCGCGGCAGAGGGCTAGAAGGAGTCGAACGTGTACGCCATGGCAGCAGAAGGCCCGGTCTAGCGTTGCGTCGGCAGCGGGCTCGCCATTGGCCGAGTTGCCCCAGCCTAGACACGCTAGCGGCGACATCACCAACCTGGGCGGGCGGCCACCCGGAACGTCCGCTTCAACCGCTTGCCGCCGCGCGCCCCCAGCTACCGCGCCGATGCGTCACCACTTGCCATCCGCCGCCTCGCGCCCGGCTCCGCCGCCGATGCGCAGGAGTACCTCTGGCGCCGACTACTTGATGCCGTGCCGACGGAGGATCTCCTGCACATCGGACATGTCGTCGTCGGCGTCCGCGCTCGGCGCGCGGGCCGTGCGGGCCGGCGCCTTCGCCCGGGGCGAGGGTGCCAGGCCGGTCGGTGCCGACCGGGTTCCCGCCGTGACGGCCTGCAACGGGTCGCCCGAGGCTCCGGAATCGCCGGCCTTGGCCTTAGCCTTGGCCAGCTTCCGCCGCTCCCTGGCCTTCCGCCGGTTCAGGAGGGGCAGGCCGCCGGAGACGAGGAACAGGACCACGATGACGCCGAGCACGGCCACGCCTGCCCACGACTTAGGCGAGAAGACAAAGGACCCGGCGAAGCGGACGACGGCCGAGACGAGGCGGCCGATCAGCCCGACCGCGTTGGTGAGGTAGGCGGCGACCGGGATCAGCGACCAGGCGGCCGCGCGCATTCCCCGGCTCGCGCCGCTCTTGCGCCCGATTCGCCAGCTCAGGACCAATCCGAGCACGGTAATCGCGACGCATACCGCGCCGCCGATGCTACTCCAGACACTCATGAGCGCCTCCCCTCGTGGGGGCTCGCGGGTGCGTGCCACCCAAAGGCCCGCTCATTCCATCGTCGCACATGTCCCGCATGCTCCGACCGGCCCCGACTCCCAGCTCCGGCCCAGCCCGCGCTCCCAGTCCGGGCCGTCACCCGCCGGCGCCAACCACCCGGCCAGCTCAGCCCGCCGCCAGGCGATACAACCGGTCGAGGCTCAGCTCCGTCAGCGACGCCACGACCAGCCTCCGCTCGGCCGCTGGGATCGGCACCATGCTCGGCACGGCGATCGTCAGGCAGCCGGCCGCCGCCGCGGACGCGACCCCGTTGGGGGAATCCTCGATGGCCACGCAGTGCCGCGGGTCGGCGCCGAGCTTGGCCGCGGCCAGCAGGTAGGGCTCCGGATCGGGCTTGCTCTTGCTGACGTCGTCGCCGCACACGGTCACCGGGAACGCCACGTCCAGCTGGTCGAGCACGGCCTCCATGACGGGCCGTTCCGACGAGGTCACCAGCGCATAGGGGACGCCCGCCGCGGCGACCTCGGCGAGCAGCTCGCGGGCGCCCGGCATGGCGGGCAGCGACCGGCTGTTCACGAGCTCCACCATGCCGCCCACCATCCAGCCCGCGACGGTCTCGCGCGGCACGGGGCGAGCGGCCTTGGTCAGGAGGTAGTCCAGGCTCCGCGACAGGGAGCCGCCGACGAGGGCCTGCTGATCCGATTCCTGCCAGGAGCCGCCGAGGCGGGACATCACGGAGCTTTCGACCTCGAACCAGAGGGGTTCGGAATCGACCAGCAGCCCATCCATGTCGAACAGGACGCCCAGCAGCTCACCGCGAGGGTGCCCGGCCGGTTCGGCTGGCAGAGACCGCGGGACTGTTCGTGACATGGCTCATCCATCCTAAGACAGCCCTGGCGAGGCCGCCGGGCTTGAGCGCTGCGGCGCCGGCCCGGCCGGGCCGACTTTTCCGCCCTGGCCGCGATGGCCCTAACATGGGTGCCGCCCCGGAGGGCAGCAGGTGGCTGGCTCCTGGCAGGTGCCAGGTGACCTGACCCGGCGGCAGCCGGGGCCGGGCACGTAGGCTGAGACTATTCGCCTGAGGGTCAGGCGGGCTGCGGAGGGAGGTGGCGGGCGATCGAGCTCGATGCCATCGGCAAGCTCACCGCACCAGCGCTGATTGCCGCATTCGAAGGCTGGAACGATGCGGGCGAGTCGGCGACCGGAGCGATCAATCATCTCAGCACCGCCTGGGATACCAAGGCCATCGGCCAGGTCGATCCGGAGGACTTCTATGACTTCCAGGTCACCAGGCCCGTCATGGAGGTCACCGACGGCCAGACCGACCGGCTGGTCTGGCCGACGACCAGGCTGAGCGTAGCCCAGCCCGCCGGCCTGGGCCGTGACCTGGTCCTCGTGCACGGCATCGAGCCCAACATGCGCTGGCGCGGGTTCAGCAGCGAGCTGGTGGCGGCCTTCACCGAGCTCGAGGTGGAGATCGTGATCCTGCTGGGCGCGCTGCTAGCCGATTCCCCGCACACCAGGCCCGTGCCGGTCAGCGCCGGGGCCTCCGACGCCGACCTGGCGGCCCGGCTGCACGTGGAGCCCGTGGACTACAAGGGCCCGACCGGGATCGTGGGGGTGCTGCAGCACGCCTGCGCGACGGCCGGCATCCCGGCCGTCTCGCTGTGGGCGGCCGTCCCGCACTACGTGGCTCAGCCGCCCAGCCCCAAGGCCACCCTGGCGCTGCTGCACGGCGTCGAGGACATCCTGGACATCTCGCTGCCGCTGTCGGACCTGCCCGACGAGGCCCGGGCCTGGGAGCGCGGGGTCGACGAGCTCGCCGAGCAGGACTCCGAGGTCGCCGACTACGTGCGGACTCTGGAAGAGGCCAAGGACGCGACCGACCTGCCGGAAGCCAGCGGGGACGCCATCGCCCGCGAGTTCGAGCGCTACCTGCGCCGGCGCGGCGACCGCGGCGAGCACGGCGGCCGGTAAGCACCGCGGCCGGTTGGCGCTTAGATCGGCGGCCAGGGCACCGCGGGCCAGTCGGCCGGCGGGAACGGGTGCACCTTGTGCTCGATCAGCAGCTCGACCCGGGCCCGGGTCGCGGCCAGCTCGTCGGGGTCCAGCCACTGGGACAGCCGCCCGGCGAGCCCGCCGCCGGGTTCGAGCATGGCGTTAATTCTCTCCAGGACCGCGACCGCCTTACCCGGCAGCCGCTTGCCGCGCCACTGCCACAGGACGGTCCGGAGCTTGTACTCGGTGCCGAAGCAGACGCCGTGATCGCAGCCGTACAGATGGCCCCCGGCGTCCGGGAGCAGATGCCCGATCTTGCGGTCGGCGTTGTTCACCACGGCGTCGAACACCGCCATCTGGCGCAGGCCGGGATGGTCGCCGCGGCGGGCCAGCGCCACCAGGTCGACGGACTCGTCGATGTCGATCCACAGCTGGCACATGCCCGGGCCGAACGGGCCGTCCCGGTACACCGTCGGCGGGACGACATTCCAGCCGGCCGCCCGGGATACCTCGTAGGCGGCCACTTCCCGCCCGGCCAGGGTGCCCTCGGGGAAGTCCCAGAGCGGCCGCTCGCCCGACACGGGCTTGTACACGCACGCCACCTCGCCCGCCTCGCCGCTGACGGTGCAGAACATGGTGAGGTTGGAAGCGTCGACCAGCCGGCCGGATACCTCCAGCGTGCCGCTGGTGAGCAGGTCCAGTACGGCCTGCTCGTCGGCCGGCCGGGCCGACTGCCGGTCGCGTTCAGCCCGCCCGCCGGGGGACGGATCAGCCATGCCCTGCCCGGTGCCCGTTCTGCCGGGGGCAGACATGGCCCGCCGGGTCCAGCGGCAGCCCGCACAGCGGGCACGGCGGCCGTCCCTGGCCCACCACCTGGAGCGCGCGCCGCGAGAACGCCCGGGCGGCTGCCGCGGAGATGCGCACCCGCAGCACGGCGGGGCCGTCCTCGGGGATGTCCTCGGCCAGCGGCTCGACCGGCTCATCGGTCTCTTCCTGAGCCTCGATGATCACGCGGTCGCCGTCATGATCCCAGGCCAGCGCGATCGCGCCGACCCGGAACTCCTCCATCAGCGGCAGGTCCAGCGGGCCGTCGTCGGCTAGCGCGACCGGCGCCGCCGCGGGGACGGCCGCGGTCCCGCTGGTGCGCCGCAGCACCTCATCCAGGAGCTCGTCCAGTCGCTCAGCCAACTGGCTGACCTGGCCCTTTTCCAGGGCCACGCTGGTCGTCCTGCCACCGCCGCTGGCCTGCAGGTAGAACGATCGCTCTCCTGGCTGGCCGACGGTGCCCGCGACGAATCGCTCCGGCGGGTCGTACGAATAGACCGGCATGAACCTATCCTCCCGCGCCGCCGCCTACCTGCGCGTCCTCCTCGTGCCGGGCTGACGCGCCGGACGACTCCCTGCTTGGTCTCTTCAGGCTGCTCACGTCCCCGCCGGTGTCGTTCATCCGCAGGACGAATGGACGCAGTGGCGTGTAACGGATGACGCTGAGCGAGCATGGATCCACCTGGATGCGCTGGCACATGTCCAAGTGCATGCCCAGGCTATCGGTGAGGATGGACTTGATCACATCGCCGTGTGAGCAGATGACGTAGACGGCGCCGCTGCCCAGGCGCTCGTTCCAGTCCCGTACGGCGCTGACGGCCCGGTGCTGCATGTCGAGCATGGACTCGCCGTCGGCGCCGGGAAAGCGCACGGCGCTCGGATGAGCCTGCACGACCCGCCAGAGCGGCTCCTTGGCCAGCCGCCTCAGGGGCTGGCCCGTCCAGTCGCCGTAGTGGCACTCACCGACCCGCTCGTCGACCTGGACCGCCAGCGACGATCCCGCGCGGGCGTTCGCGATGGCCTCGGCGGTCTCCCGGCACCGGTCGAGCGGGCTGGTGATGATGGCGTCGATCGGCACCTCGGCCAGCCGGTCCCCGACCGCCTTGGCCTGCGCCCGGCCCCGGTCATCCAGGGAGATGCCGGGCGTCCAGCCGGTCAGCGCCGTTCCCGTCGCAGCCGTGAGGCCATGACGCACCACCAGAACCAGAGTCACCCGATGACTCTATGGGGTACACCGAATGCCTGCGCCGCAGGGCGCGGGCCAGTCAGACGCCCATCGCGTGGGCGCCGCCGTCCACATGCACGATCTCGCCGGTAGTGGCGGGAAACCAGTCGGACAGCAGGGCCACGACGCCGCGCGCCGCGGGCTCGGGATCGGACAGGTTCCAGCCGAGCGGCGCCCGCTGCGGCCACATCTCGTGGAACTGGTCGAAGCCGGGAATGCTCTTGGCGGCCATCGTCTTCAGCGGGCCAGCGGCCATGAGGTTGACCCGGATGCGGCGCGGCCCGAGATCGCGGGCCAGGTAGCGGGCCGTCGCCTCCAGGGCGGCCTTGGCCACGCCCATCCAGTCGTAGACCGGCCAGGCCAGGGTGGCGTCGAAGTCCATCCCCACTACCGAGCCGCCGTTGCCCATCAGCGGGACCGCGGCCATGGCCAGCGCCTTCAGGGAGTACGCCGACACCCGCACGGCGGTGGCCACATCGGACCACGGGGTGTCCAGGAAATTGCCGCCCATGGCCGTCCCCGGCGCGAACGCGATCCCGTGCACGACGCCGTCCAGCCCGTCGACGTGCTCCGACACCCGCGCCGCGAGCGAGTCCAGGTGATCGGTATCGGTCACGTCCAGTTCCAGCACCGGCGGCGGGTCGGGGAGCCGCCTGGCGATCCGCTCCACCAGGCTCAGCCGCCCGAATCCGGTCAGGATGACGGTGGCGCCCTCCTGCTGCGCGACCCGCGCGACGTGGAAGGCGATGGAGGCGTCGGTCAGGACCCCGGTGACCAGGATCCGCTTGCCGTCCAGGATGCTCATCGCGATCTCCTTCGCTAGTGGCCCATGCCCAGGCCGCCGTCCACCGGCAGCACCGCCCCGGTGATGTAAGCCGCGTCCGGGCCGGCCAGGAAGGCCACGGCGGCCGCGACCTCGTGCGCGGCCGCCATCCGGCCCAGCGGGATGCCGGTCAGGATGGTCTTCTTCCGGTCCTGCGGCAGCGCGTCGGTCATGTCGGTGTCGACGAACCCCGGGGCCACCACGTTGGCCGTGATGTTGCGCGACCCCAGCTCGCGGGCCAGCGAGCGCGCGAGGCCGATCAGGCCCGCCTTGGAGGCCGCGTAGTTGGCCTGGCCGCCCGAGCCCAGCATGCCGACCACGGAGGAGATGAAGATCAGCCGCCCCCGGCGCAGCTTCATCATGCCCCGCACCGCGCGCCGGGCGACCCGGTAGGCGCCGGTCAGGTTGGTATCGATGACGTCGGCGAAGCTCTCCTCGCTCATCAGCGCGAGCAGCTGGTCGCGGGTGATCCCGGCGTTGGCCACCACCACCTCGACCGGTCCGTGCTCCTGCTCGGCGGCCGCGAACGCCGCGTCGACCTGCGCCGCGTCCCGCACGTCGCAGCGCACGACGGTCAGCCCGTCGATCTTCTCGCCGGAGCGGGAGGTGACGGTGACCTGGTCGCCATCGGCCGCCAGCCGCTGGGCGATGGCCAGTCCGATCCCGCGGTTCCCGCCGGTCACCAGGACGGAACGGCTCATCTGCGGGGTACCTCCGGTCAGCGGGATCTGGGCTCAGGCGCGCGAGAGCCTAGCCGGTCGCCGCCAAAGCGGTGCCCAACATATCCGGTCGCGGGCCGCGGGCGGAAGCCGGGCCGCCGGACGCAGCATGATGCTGGCCGCATATTGTTTTTGGCACGGTGTTAGCGGCATGATGCCCGGGATGGGTTTACGGCAGGGTGCTAACGACCCGGTGCTTTGCAAGCCGTTCTCTCACGCGTTAACGCCATCGTTTAGCAGTCACGCGTCCCGGGAGGGCGGGGCGGTTATGGGCCGATGGCGAGCTCCGAGCGGCCGGAAGCAGCGTTTGATGGCGACCCGCTCGGTGCGGCCGCGGGTTTGGCCGATGCTAAGCCTGGCAACGCTGCGTTTAACGAACGGCGACTATCACGCCGTTTTTGTGACTCAGCGTTATCAAACCGCGATAGTTACCTGGCGTTAGTTTTCTGGGCCTTTGTTACGCTCTGTCAACGGCACCGTAGATAGTAACGCGTGGTTAGCCGTCCCCGGCCTTTGCTGCGCCGGACCGGCCAGATGCCACCGGTACCGGGCTCATTAAGTAGCGCCCATTGAGCGCGGCCCGCAGCGGCCAGGATAGGTTGGCGGGTCGTGAGGGACAGCCAGCCGGGCCAGCGGGACGAAGCCGCGGCCATCGACCCGGAGTTCACCGCGTACCCGCTCCAGGCCATGGCGGACGCGGCCCGGCAGCATGCGCATGACCTGGGCGCGCGGTACTCCGATTTCCGCGCGGAGCGCGTGTGCGGCCAGCAGCTCGGCCTGTCCGACGGCAGCCTGGAGACGCTGCACGACAGCGACGACCTGGGGATCGCGGTCCGCGTCATCGTCGATGGCGCCTGGGGCTTCGCGGCCACGGCCGACCTGACCGCCGAGGCCGCGATCCGCGCCGCCGCCGAGGCCGTCGACGTGGCGCGCGTGGCCGCTCCGCTGGCCGCGGAGCGCGTGGAGCTGGCCGACGAGCCCGCCCACGGCCGCGTCAGCTGGGTCTCGGACTACCTGGTCGACCCGTTTTCCGTCAGCGTCGCCGACAAGGTCGCGCTGCTGGCCGACTGGAGCTCCGGGCTGCTGGCCGACAGCCGGGTCGATCACGTCGACGCCTCGCTGCTGCAGGTCCGGGAGTGCAAGTTCTACTGCGGCGAGGGGACGACGGCGCTACAGCAACGGGTCCGGCTGCATCCCGAGCTGACCGCCGTCGCCGTCGACCCGGGCGGCCGGTTCGAGACCATGCGGACGCTCGCCCCGCCGGCGGGCCGGGGCTGGGAGTACCTGACCGGGACCGGCTGGGACTTCCCGGCCGAGCTAGCCGCCCTGCCCGACCTGCTGGCGCAGAAGCTGGCCGCGCCGTCCGTGCGGCCGGGACGCTACGACCTCGTTATCGATCCTTCTAACCTCTGGCTCACGATCCATGAGTCGATCGGGCACGCTACGGAGCTGGACCGGGCCCTCGGCTACGAGGCGGCCTATGCCGGGACCTCCTTCGCGACCGTCGACAAGCTGGGCACCCTGCAGTACGGCTCCCCGCTGATGCACGTGACCGGCGACCGGACGGCGCAGCACGGGCTCGCGACCGTCGGCTACGACGACGAGGGGGTAGCGGCGCAATCCTGGGACCTGATCACCGGCGGGGTGCTGACCGGCTACCAGCTCGACCGGCGGATCGCCGGGCTCCGCGGGCTGAGCCGGTCCAACGGCTGCGCGTTCGCCGACTCCCCCGGGCATATGCCCATCCAGCGGATGGCCAACGTCTGCCTGCAGCCCGCCGCGGACGGGCCAGACACGGCCAGCCTGATCAGCGGCGTCGAGAACGGCATCTACGTGGTCGGCGACAAGAGCTGGTCGATCGACATGCAGCGGTACAACTTCCAGTTCACCGGCCAGCGGTTCTACCGGATATCCGGCGGCCGCCTGGCCGGCCAGCTCCGGGACGTCGCCTACCAGGCCACCACCACCGACTTCTGGAACTCCATGGAAGCGGTCGGCGGCCCGCAGACCTCTGTGCTGGGCGGCGCCTTCAACTGCGGAAAGGGCCAGCCCGGCCAGGTGGCCCCGGTCAGCCACGGCTGCCCGGCGGCGGTCATGCGCGGCGTGCGGATCCTCAACGTCGCCCGTGAGGCCCGGCCATGAGCGGGCGGTCGTCACCGCAGGACACCGCCGAGCGGGCGCTGCAGGCGGCCGGCGACGACGAGTGCATCGTCATCGCCGACGAGCAGTCCTCAGCCAACCTGCGCTGGGCTGGCAACACTCTCACCACCAACGGGATGTCCCGGTCTCGCCGCCTCACGGTCATCGCGACCAGCCGGAGCGCCGACGGCATCCGCGTCGGCGCGGTCTCGCGGGCCGCCGTCCGCGATGACCAGGTGGCCAGCGTGGTCGCCGAGGCGCAGCAGGCGGCCGCGCAGAGTCTGCCCGCGCCGGACGCGCGGCCGCTGCTGCGGCCAGCCGACCTGCGCGCGGCGGCGACCCATGCCGCCCAGGCCGCGCGCGGAGCCGGCTCCGGACCAGGTCAGCCGCCCGCGGCCGGCGCGGGGCCGGGATCGGGGCGGCTGGTGACCGATGGCTGGGACGCCCCCCCCGGCGCCACGGACATCGGCGTGTTCGGCCGGTTCGCCGGCGAGCTCGGGGCTGTGTTCGCGGTGGCGGCCGCGGGCGGCCGCCGACTCTACGGATTCGCCGAGCACACCGTGACTTCCAGCTTCCTGGCCACCTCCACGGGCCTGCGGCTGCGGCACGACCAGCCGACCGGAACGGTGGAGCTCAATGCCAAGTCCGCGGACCTGAGCGAGTCGGCCTGGACCGGCGCGGCTACCCGCGACTTCGCCGAGGTGGACGTGGCAGCGCTGGAGGCCGACCTGGCGCAGCGGCTGGGCTGGGCGGCCCGGCGGGTGGAGCTGCCGGCAGGCCGGTACGAGACGCTGCTGCCGCCGTCGGCCGTGGCCGACCTGATGACCTACCTGTACTGGTCGGCCGGGGCCAGGGACGCCCTGGACGGGCGCACGGTATTCAGCCGGCCCGGCGGCGCGACCCGGATCGGCGAGCAGCTGGCCAGCCTGCCGGTCACGTTGCGCAGCGACCCCTGGGAGCCGGGCCTGGAGTGTGTGCCGTTCGCGGCGGCCCACGCGTCGAGCCGGCGGTCCTCGGTGTTCGACGACGGCCTGCCGCTGCACCGCACGGAGTGGATCTCGTCCGGAACCCTGGCCGCGCTGACCCAGACCCGGCACTCGGCGCAGCTGACAGGGCTACCAGTCACCCCGATGATCGACAACCTGATCATGGAGGCCCCGGGCCATGGCGGCTCGCTGCCGGAGCTGGTCCGCCGGACCGGGCGGGCCCTGCTGCTCACCAGCCTGTACTACATCCGCGAGGTGGACCCGCAGACCCTCCTGCTGACCGGGCTGACCAGAGATGGCGTCTACCTGGTCGAGAACGGCGAGGTGGTCGGCGCGGTGAACAACTTCCGGTTCAACGAGAGCCCCGTCGCCCTGCTCGGCCGGCTGGCCGAGGCAGGGTCGACGCAGGCCACGCTGCCGCGCGAGTTCGGCGAGGCCTTCCCCCGGGCGGCCATGCCGCCGCTGCGGGTCGAGGGCTTCAACATGTCGTCAGTGAGCCAGGCCACCTAGGGCCCGCGACGGGCGCTAGCCCGGCCCGGCGCGGCTGGGCTCAGGCGTCTTCCAGCCGGAAGCCGACCTTGAGGCCGACCTGGAAGTGGGCGACCTCGCCCTCCTCTATCTGGCCGCGGATCTGCGTGACCTCGAACCAGTCCAGGTGCCGCAGCGTCTGGCCGGCGCGGTGCAGCGCGCTGCGGATCGCCGGCTCGATGCCCTCCGGCGAGGTTCCGACGATCTCGGTGACACGGTACGTGCGCTCGCTCATCTGTCCTCCAGTGCTGTCCCGCCGGTGCTGTGCCCCGGTACCAGTGCTGCCGGGACAATGGTCGGGTGAATCCTGACATCGCCCGGCTGCAGCGCCAGGCCCGCGAACTCCTGCCGCCCGCGGTCTATGACTACTATGCCGGCGGCTCGGGCCGCGAGCGGACGTTGCGGGCCAGCGAGCGGGCGTGGCGCCGGAATTGGCTGGCGCCCCGGGTGCTGCGCGACGTCCGCGCGGTCGATACGACGACCCGGCTGCTCGGCACCCCGCTGCGCACGCCGGTGGCCGTGGCCCCCACCGCCTACCAGCGCCTCGCGCACCCCGAGGGCGAGCTGGCGACGGCGGCGGGCGCGGCCCGGGCAGGCGCCCTTTTCGTGCTCTCCACCCGCAGCACCCGGCGCCTGGAGGAGGTCGCGTCCCAGGTCACGGGGGCGGGCGGCACCTGGTGGCTGCAGGTCTACGTGATGCGCAGCCGGGCCGCCACCACCGACCTGGTCCGGCGGGCCGCCGCCGCGGGCGCGCAGGCCCTGGTGCTGACCGCCGACACGCCCGTGGTCGGCCGCAAGCGCCGCGATGCCGGGGTGCTGGCGCAGATCGGCGCAGACATGATGGCCAACCTCGGCCCCGTGCCGGACCCGGCCGACCTCGACCAGTCCGCCGGGGTCACCTTCGCCGACATCGGCTGGCTGAGCCAGGCCAGCGGCGGCCTGCCCGTCGTGGTCAAGGGGGTGCTGCGGCCCGACGACGCGCTGGCCTGCGTCGCGGCCGGGGCAGCCGCGATCATCGTCTCCAATCACGGCGGCCGCCAGCTCGACGGGGCCATGCCGGCCGCCTGGGCCCTGCCCGGCGTCGCGTCCGCCCTGGCCGGGACGCCGGGCGAGGTGCCCGCCTGCGTCGACGGCGGCATCCGCACCGGGGAGGACGTGCTGGCCGCGGTCGCCCTGGGTGCGGGGGCGGTGTTCGTGGGCCGTCCCGTGCTCTGGGCGCTGGCCTGCGGCGGGGCCGACGGGGTTACCGAGCTGCTGACCGGCCTCACCGACGCCCTCGCGCACGCGATGGCCCTGGCCGGCGCGCCGGCTCTGGCGCAGGTGGCCGGGATCTTCGGCCGCCCGCCCGCTGATGTCGGCGGCGAGGGCGCTAGCAGCGGATTTGGGGGGCCGGTTACGGTGGGGTAGTGAGAGAAGTCCAGCACCCAGCTCAGCCGGGGCTCCCAGGGCCCCGGGGGCACCCCGCTCGCCTGGCCCGGCCGCAGCGCCGCCAGCGCGCGCAGGTGGTGACCGAGGCGCGGCCGTCCAAGTCGGAGGACATCGCCTATCGCCAGCGGCGGTACCTGATCATGATGGGTATCCGCGCTCTTTGCTTCATTGTCGCCGTCGTGGCGTACGTGAACCATGCGGGCTGGCTTACCGCTATCCCGGCCGTCGGTGCAATTATCATTCCGTATTTCGCCGTCGTGTTCGCGAACGGCGGCCGCGAGCCCGCCAGCACTCGGGGCTTCCGTCCTTACCAGCCGAACCTTCCGGCTCCGTACGTGCCGCCGGGACAGGGCGCTGGCGGGCCACCGCCGTCCGTCGCGGCGGACCCTCAGCCCCCCGGCGCCGGATGGACAGATCCCCCTACACCGGGCGCCCACGGCGCGCCTCCGCATAACGCCTGATCGGAGTAGCGGAGAACACGTCGTAAAGGGGCACCTGTGACAGCACTAGACGGTCTCCATGGCGAGATTGGCTCGTAATCCGGTCTTGACGCACAACGGGGAGGTTCGGTGTAACATGATTCCCGGTGCTCTGGTCCCCCGCCGGGGCACCTTGCCGGCGTTCCGGGCCCCCGTCGGAGCGCCGATGAATGCGACGCCGGGTGGTTTGCCCCCGTAGCCACCCGGCGTCGCTCTATCTTCAGACTGGATCCTCTCCGGCCGCGCGTTCCGCCCCCGGACTTCGCATCAGTTTGTGACCGCGCCGAAATGCCGGCGGCCGGGCCGAGTGCGTCCTATTCCGGATAGCGGAACGCGGCAATAGCGATCGCCAATCGCGGAACCATTAGCGTGGCAATTGTCAGCGACAGCGACAGCGGGACTAGCCAGCCGCCCGGGTAATGCAGGGGCCTGTTCGAGTGGCGTGGTGACCGGCTACCGTGCTGACCGCTACCGTGCTGACCCGCTACAGAGCCGGGGCCTCGCTGGCCGTGCTCTCCGCGGTCACGACGGGCTGCAACGGGAAGTGGCACGCGGCCAGGTGCCCGCTGCCGGGGAATGACCGCAGCGGCGGCTCGACCTCGGCACAGATCTCCTCCGCCAGCGGGCACCGGGTGCGGAACCGGCAGCCCGACGGCGGATGGATCGCGCTCGGCAGCTCCCCGGAGATGCCGGCCTTCACCTTGGCCCGCTCGGTGTCGGGGTCGGCGACCGGCGCGGAATCGAGGAGCCCCTTGGTATAGGGGTGCGCCGGGCGCAGGTACACCTCGTCGGCCGGCCCGATCTCGACCAGCTTGCCCAGGTACATGACCCCGATCTGGCTGGACAGATAGCGGACTACCGCCAGGTCGTGGGAGATGAACAGGTAGGTGAGGCCGAGCTTGCGCTGCAGGTCGGACATCATGTTCAGGACCTGGGCCTGAATCGACACGTCGAGGGCCGAGACCGGCTCGTCGGCCACGATCAGAGCCGGCGACAGCATGAGCGCGCGGGCGAACCCGAGCCGCTGGCGCTGGCCGCCGGAGAACTCGTGCGGATACCGCTCCGTGGACGTGCGCGGCAGCCCGACATGATCCAGCATCTCAGCCACCCGCTGCCGCCGCTCGGTGCGCGAGCCGATGCCCTGGACCGTGAGCGGCTCCTGCAGCAGCGTGCCCGCTCTCATCCGCGGGTCCAGCGAGGCATAGGCGTCCTGGAACATCAGCTGGATCTGCTGGCGCTCCCGCCGGTACTCGCGGCCGCTGCTCTTCGCCAGATCCTTGTCCCGGAACCACACCGATCCGCTCGTCGGCGCGTCCAGGCCGACGACGAGCCTGCCGACCGTGGTCTTGCCGCAGCCGGACTCGCCGACCAGGCCGAGCGTCTCACCGCTGCGGATCGAGAAGCTCACATCGGCGACGGCGCTGACGTTGCCGACCCGCCGCTGCAGCACGGCTCCCTTGGTGACCGGGAAGTCCTTGACCAGATGCTGGACGTTCAGCAGCACGTCAGCCTGGCTGCCGCCGCCCGGGGCGAGCTCGGGAGCGCGCGGCATCGTGGGCGCGGCGGTCACCGGAGTCCGGCTCCATTCCGACGCGCCGACCGGGAAGAAGCAGGCGTACTCATGGCCCGCGACCTCGCCGCCCAGCGGCGGATCCTCGGCCCGGCAGCGGTCCTGCGCGTACCGGCAGCGCGGCGCGAACCGGCAGCCGTGGGGAGGCTGCACCAGGTCCGGCGGAAGGCCCGGAATCGAGTACAGCCGCTCCTTGGACTCCGCGGCCTTATCCGGCAGAGCCTGGAACAGCGCCTCCGTATAGGGGTGCCGCGGGTTGCCGAACAGCGTCGCCGTGTCCGTGGTCTCAGCGATCTTGCCCGCGTACATCACCGCGACCCGGTCGGTGCGGCCGGCGATCACCCCCAGGTCATGGGTGACCAGCAGGACCGACATCCCGAGCCGCCGTCGCAGGTCGTCGATGAGCTCGAGGATCTGCTTCTGGATCGTCACGTCCAGGGCGGTCGTGGGCTCATCCGCGATGAGCAGCTTCGGCTCGCACGCCAGCGCCATCGCGATCATCACCCGCTGGCGCATGCCGCCGGAGAACTGGTGCGGGTACTCCGCGACGCGCTCCTTGGCGCGCGGCAGCCCGACCAGGTCAAGAACCTCCGTGGCCCGGTCCATGGCCTGCTCGGTGCTGGCGCCCCGGTGCAGCTTGACCGCCTCCGCGATCTGCTTCCCCACGGTCATGGTCGGGTTCAGCGACGTCAGCGGGTCCTGGAAGATCATGCCGATCTCGTTGCCACGGATCCGCCGCATGGCGTCGTCGGGCAGGTTGCTGATCTCCTGGCCGTTGAGCTTAATGCTGCCGGCGACGACCGACCCGCCGGTAGGCAGCAGATTCATGACCGACAGCGCGGTCGTCGTCTTGCCGCAGCCCGACTCGCCCACCAGCCCGAGCGTCTCGCCGGCCTCCACGTGAATCGACACCCCGTCGACCGCGTGCACGACACTCTGCTTCAGCCGGATCTCGGTGCGCATGTCACTGATCTCAAGTAGCGGCGCCACCTGGTCAACCTTCCTACCGGCGCTGCAGCCGGGTCTCGAAAGAGTCCCGGAGCGCGTCGCCAATGAAATTGAACGCGATGCAGGTCAGGATGATAGCGATGCCCGGCGGGTAGATCAGCCACCAGTAGTTGCTGCCGGACTGGAGGTAGGTCAGGCCGCCGGACAGCATGTCCCCCCAGTCGGTCGCGGGCGACTGGACGCCGAGGCCGAGGAAGCCGAGGCCGGCCAGGATGATGATCGAGTCCGCGATCGCGAACGTCGTCTGCACGATGATCGTGCCGATCGCGTTCGGCACGATATGCCGCACCACCGCGCGGGACCTGCCTCCGCCGATGACCTTGACCGCCTGCACGTACTCCCTGGTGCGCAGCGAGAGCGTCTCGCCCCGCACCAGCCGGGCCACGCCCAGCCAGTAGAACACGGCGATGATGAAGATCATGATCAGCGTGGTCGGGTGGAAGACCACCGACAGGATGACGATCACCATGATGTACGGGATCGACAGCCCCGCGTCGACGATGCGCATCATGAACGAGTCGACCGGGCCGCCGATGAATCCGGAGAAGGCCCCGTACAGGGCGCCGATGAAGACCGCCACGATTGCGGCGGCGAACCCGACCTCGATGGATGTCTGGCCGCCGACCATCAGCCGGCCGAGCTGGTCGTAGCCCACGTTGTCGCAGCCGAGCAGGTGCGCTCCACTGGGCGTGCACAGGGTCTGGCTCAGGTTGGTGTGGACCTGGTCGGTGTGGTAGAAGAGCGGCCCGACGAAGCAGAACAGCACGATGAACACGACCATGCCGAGGCTGGCCAGCGCGAGCCGGTTCTCCGCGAACACCTCCCAGCCGCGCCGCAGCATGCTGCGCGGCTTCGCGGCCGCAAGTACCCCCTCGATGGCCTCGGGCGTTTCGGAAGGCAGCACCGCGGTGTCCATGCGGCCGCGATCCGCGCTCGGCGGAATGATAGCCATCAGCTGTACCTCACCCTCGGATCGAGGACCGCGTACCCCACGTCGGCCAGGAGGTTCCCGACGATCGTGGCCAGCGTGGCGACGAGCGTGAACCCGAGCAGGACCTGGTAGTCAACGTTCAGCGCGGCGTTGTAGAACGCCAGCCCCATGCCCGGGAAGTTGAACACTACCTCGATGAAGATCGCGCCGGCCACCAGCGTGGGCAGCGAGAGCCCCAGCAGGGTGACGATCGACATCAGCGAGTTCCGGAAGACGTGCCCCCAGAGCACCCGCCGCTCGCTGGCCCCCTTGGCCCGTGCGGTGCGGACGTAGTCCTGCACCAGGTTGTCCATCACCGAGGAGCGCATGTACCGGCTCCACAGCGCGTACAGCACGAACGAGTACGCGATCACCGGCAGCACCAGCGCCCTCGGCTGGGACAGGATCTGGCCGATCGTGGTGCCCTGCGG